>Ga0073928_10010420_pt1 | contig 11077 bp, 11 predicted proteins | sample PaiPotPPA55metaG_FD_76969 | JGI IMG/M metagenome (GOLD analysis project Ga0073928, IMG submission 76969) | Iron sulfur acid spring bacterial and archeal communities from Banff, Canada, to study Microbial Dark Matter (Phase II) - Paint Pots PPA... ...
CTTGGCTACCTTCGGCAGATCGCCGAGAGCAATGGAATCGACCTCGGCGCTCCCGCTGATCGCCGCGAACCGGCACAATCGCAGCCCGAAGCCGCCGAACCCCAGGCCGCCCGGGACTGGGAGAGCGAGGGCGGCGCCCGCAGACCCACCACATGACGCCAATGCGCGCGGCGATACCCCGACTGGCTGAATGTCATTCTCGGCAGGCGTGGTTTCGCGGGGCGGGCGTCCGGTTGTTCCGGCTGTATCGCCTGCTCGGGCGCCAGAGCAGAGCGTACCCGGGCCGACGGTTCATGCGAGCTGGCGAGGATCAGCAGGTCTGCGGAGTGTTCGACGGCCTTGATGCTGTGACGGGCCTGCGGCACGGTCGCGTGGATCGCCCGCATCTGCCCGATCACCGGTGCTGCGGGGAGCTGTGAGCCGAGCCGCAGAGGGGGCGTAAAACCTGATCCGAGCGATGCGCTGCACTGTGCCGAGGGCTCCGCAGCGCCGATGGCTTGGCGTGGACCGGCTAACGGGGACGGTGCGTCGGGGCGGGCTCACGCTCCTCAGCGAATGCGGCGGTGATCGACTCGAAAACTTCGGTGATCTCAAGTGCACGATGGCGATGATCAGGGCTTTCATTGGGCACTTCCTTAGGAAGCCGCGGAGTCGGCGCGGGCGCCGGACACAGCAGCGCGTGTCGGCCTGGTGGGCCGCAGTATCAACTCTGATGGCTTCGGGGCGACCCGGTCAGGGCCGTGCGGTACGGCGCGCGGACGAAGCGGGGGACATCCGCTCGCGCTGTGCGTAGTCTGAGCGCATCGCCTCCAGACTTCGGGCTCGGCACGTGTCCGGCGTTCACCGAGTGATCCCGAGGTTCGAGGTGATGGAGCAGTTGCTGCTCTCCGCAGTGCGCGTGCGCTGGCAAGACGGAGTCCTGGTGCTGGCCGTTGCCGGTGAGCTCGACGTGCTCTCCGCCGAGATGCTCGACCGAGAGCTTGCGGCCCTGGCTGCGGCTGGTCACAGTCGTATCGTGCTGGACGTTGAGAGCCTTGCTTTCTGTGACGCCTGCGGCCTGCGGGTCCTGATCAGGGCACAGGACCGCGCTGTGGCGCTCGGGGGGTGGCTGCGCCTGGTGGGCGCAACTCCCGGGATACGCCGGGCCCTGAGGATCACGCGTCTGACGCAGGTGTTGCCGGCGTTCGAGACTCTCGATGACGCCATGAACGCGGCAGCGGCCTCGGCCTTGACAGCCGGGTCGTACGGCCCGGCGGATACAGAGGCGAACGTCCTACCCCAAACGATATGAAGCGGACAAATGCGCGAGTAGGGTGGGCCCCACGGCAGTGCATGTGTTCCAGACCCCGACAGGTGCCCGTCAATCGTCGCAATCGGCTGGGTATGAGGGAGCGCTGGGCATGGAAGGCTACTCGCCTGTCGGCGGCGCCGGTGAGCACCGAATGAATGCCAGCGCTGAGTCCGGCACCCGGTGCCGGCCGGGTGGGTGAGGGCATGGCGATTCCGGAATCCTTGCCCGCCGAGACCGGGCGGGTCGTGCCGCAGCTGAGGATCGACGAGTTGCTCGATGAGTTACAGGGGCGGGTGGCCTCGGTGCGCTCCTCGCGCGACCGGGTGCGCAAGCTGCTCGAAGCGGTGATCGCGATCGGTTCAGGCTTGGATGTCGAGGCGGCGCTTACGAAGATCGTGCAGGCCGCGGCAACCCTGGTGGACGCCCGCTACGGCGCGCTTGGGGTGATCGGCGGCGACCAGCGGCTGGCCAGGTTCATCACGGTTGGGATGAGCCAGGCGCAGATCACTGCGATAGGTGCGTATCCCGAGGGGCACGGCCTGCTGGGCGAGCTGATCCGCAATCCGGTGCCGCTGCGGGCCGCGGATCTCAGTGCGCATGCGCAGTCCAGCGGCTTTCCGGCGAATCATCCGCTGATGCGCTCCTTCCTCGGGGTGCCGGTCCGGGTGCGCGGGCAGGTGTACGGGAACCTGTATCTGACCGAGAAGGCCGGCGGCGCAGCGTTCGACGCGGATGACGAGGCGGTGCTCACTGCACTGGCCGCGGCGGCCGGGGTGGCGATCGACAACGCCCGGCTGTTCGAGGAATCCCAACGCCTCGCCGAAGAATCACAGCGCCACTACGCCGAGGCCCGGCGCCGCCAGGAATGGCTGGAGATCACCGGTGACCTGAGCCGCGAACTGCTCTCGGCCGAACAGGCCAGGGACGTGATGGCGGGGTTCATCGGGCGGGTGCGCGCCTTCGCCCACGCCGATTTGGCGCTGATCGCGGTGGCTCGGGCCGATCAGACCGGCCTGCTGATCGTCGCAGCCGACGGGCAGGGCGCCGAGCGGCTCATCGGAACGGTGGTCGGCATCGACGACACACTCTTCGGCCACGTCTACAAGTCCGGACGGTCTGAGCTGGTGGCCGACGTACAACGCGATGAGCGGGCGGTCTGGGAAGCGAGTGCCGCACCCGACCTCGGGCCGGTGTTCCTCGCCCCGCTCGGCGCGGCCGGCCATTCGCGCGGGGCCCTGTCGGTGAGCCGTGTCGCCGGCGCCGAGGCATTCGACCAGCAGACCGCGGATCTCACAGCTGAACTCGCGGTGCAGGCCGCCGTCGTGCTCGAGCTTGCCCAGCGCCGCAAGGACAGCGAGCAGCTCTCGCTGTACGCGGACCGGGACCGGATCGGGCGGGACCTGCACGACCTGGCGATTCAACGCCTGTTCGCCACCTCGATGTCCCTGCAAAGTGCTTACAAGATCACCGGCAAGCCGGAGGTGGCCCGGCGGGTGACCCAGGCCGTCACCGACCTGGACGAGACGATCAGGGTGATCCGCTCTACGATCTTCTCCCTGCACGCTCACGAGATGGACGAGGATGCCCTGAGCGTGCGGGCCGAGGTGATCGGGATCTGTGAGCGGGCCGCGGCCGTGCTCGGGTTCACCCCCGCAGTCCGGTTCAACGGACCCATCGACACCCTGGTGAGCGAACCAGCAAGCGAACACCTGCTGGCCGTGCTGCGCGAAGCCCTCTCCAACATCGCCCGGCACGCTCACGCCACGAGCGCAGAGGTGGACGTGTCGGCCGACGCGACCGGCATCAAACTCACCGTCACCGACGACGGCGCCGGGATCCGCGAGGGCGGCCGGCGCAGCGGACTGGCGAACCTGCGCGAACGCGCCGAACAACTCGACGGTACCTTCACCACCGCGCCCGGAGCCACCGGCGGCACAGTTCTGGAGTGGGCTGTGCCCATCATCGACTAGCACGGCGTGGTGTGCGGCGCCGGGGCGCAGATCGCCGAGCGGGCGCCTGTCGAGCCGCGGACCCGGGATCCGGGAGCCGAAGGGCGATTTCGCGCCGTATCGGGACGTTCGGCACTGTCGTGGCCGCCGGTTCGGGGCTTGACTCGTCAGTGGAGGCAATGAGACCTCCGGGAAGGAAGGCACTGCGATGGCCGAAGTCACGCGCCGCACGCAGTTCCCGTTGCTGCCGGACATCAGCGGTCTGCTTGACCCGTTCCAGATGCTGCTTGGCCTGATGCCGCAGCACGAGGCGTACGGTGTCCGCATCGAGGCGTATTTCGAGGAGAACGCCTACCTCGTGAGCGCCGAACTGCCCGGCATCGACCCCGACAAGGACGTGGAGCTCACCGTCACGGACGGTGTCTTGACCATCCGCGCCGAGAGGTCCGAGAAGTCCGAGCAGCCGCACCACACCGAATTCCGCTATGGCTCCTACAGTCGCAGTCTGCGTCTGCCCGAAGGCGCCCTGGCGGACAAGACCAGCGCGACGTACCGCGGCGGCATCCTGACCGTGCGTGTCGAGCTGGCCAAGAACCCCAAGGCCGCGACCCACAAGATCAAGGTGGTCGCCGCGGAGTAGCAGGATGCTGGTAGGGAACGGGCTTCGGGCCCGACGCGAATCAGTGCGTCGGGCCCGAAGCCCGTTCGCGCACTGGTCGGCGGCCGCCTCGGACGAGCTCGCCTGCACCTGCCCGAACGAGCGGGGGCCGGCGCGATCCGGCCGAGCAATTCATAAATAGTGGTCCGATCGCTTTCTGCTTCAGGAGCCGTGCCTACTGGCGCTTGAGCCTGAGCGCCAGGCCGGGGACGACGAAGGACAACAGGAAGATCGGCAAGATGCTCTTTCCGGTACAACGGAAGGCGACGGCCTCACCGTCGGCGGCGTCGAAGGTGTTGGTTCGGCTGGAGTTTCGGCCGCTGCGGACTTGCAGCCTGTGACGTCCAGGTTCGATTGGCGTCTCGAACGTTCCGTTCATTTCGACTGACCCCACGCGCTCCGCGTCGAGCACGACGTCGTACGCGGCGCGGCGGACCTCCGCTCCGATTGCTTTGTGCGTGAGAGTCAGCGTTGCGGACATTGTCGATCTCCTCTTGTCGCCGGCGTCGGTCATCCACGTCTACCAGTCACGAGCCGTTCTCGGTCGCTCCGACGACGAGGATCCTCATCTGCGGCACCGGCGGCGAGTGATGATGAGCAGCGTGTTTGCCGTCGTCAGTTCCTGTGTCCGTGGCCCGCGTCGGCGGCGCGCAGAGCGTAGACGTAGCCTGCACGTTCGTAGGCCTCCTGGTCGGTGGCCTTGGGCACGGCGAGAAGTCCGCGCAGATCGCTGACCGAGGCGTACTCCTTGCGCCGCATCCAGTCGGTCAGGCCGTCGAGCAGTACAGCGGCGTAGCCGGGGCCATGGCGCAGCAGCGCGGAGGCGGTCATGACGACGTCTGCGCCGGCCAGCAGATACTTGACGACGTCGGCGGATTCGGCGACTCCGGTGGTGGCCGCGAGGTCGGCGCGTACCTGGTTGCGCAGCAGGCTGATCCAGGTGCGTGCCGGGCGCGCCTCGGCCGGGGAGGAGAGGTCCACGGCGGGCGTCACGGTGAGCAGTTCCGGGTCGATGTCGGGTTGCAGGAAGCGGTTGAACAGCACCAGGGCGTCCGCGCCGGCCCGGTCCAGGCGTAGCGCGATCTCGCCGGTGGAGCTGAAGTATGGGCTGAGCTTGACTGCGACCGGTACGTTCACCTCGGCCTTGACCGCGTGCAGGATGTCGACATGCCGCTCCTCCACCTCCCGGCCCGAGGTATGCGGATCTCCAGGCAGGGAGTAGATGTTCAGTTCGATCGCCGCGGCGCCCGCGTCCTGCACCGCCCTGGCGTATTCGATCCAGCCGCCGCGGGTGGCGCCGTTGAGGCTGGCGATGATCGGAATCTCCACGGCGTCGACGGCGCGCTTGACCAGGTCCAGATAGCGCACCGGGCCGGTCCTGCGCGCCGGGCCACCAGGGAAGGAGGACAGCGACTCGGTGAAGATGTCTGTGCCTCCCTCGGCCAGGCGGGCGTCGCGTTCCGCTTCGCGGTGCACCTGCTCCTCGAACAGGGAGTAGAGCACGACCGCGCCCACCCCGGCATCGGCCAGGCCCTTGATGCCGTCGAGTGTGTTCGAGAGCGGGGACGCCGAGGCCAGCAGCGGGTTGCGCAGCTCCAGGCCCATGTAAGTGGTGGTCAGATCCATCTCATGCTCTCCTTGCGTGCGTCGGCGGGGTGGTGCTGCGGGTCGCAGGCGGCCGTCTGCTCGAAGGTGGTGCCAGAGCATCGGTCTACCGCTTCCAGGGCCATCTGCCACCCTGTCACCCGACCTGCTCGTAACAGCCGGCCCTCGTCTCGGAGAGCCACACCTGGAAAGCTACGCCGCGGTATACGGCATCTTCAGGGCCATTGGTCCCGGAAAGGGACGGACTTCAGACTAGTTGCGCGCCCTCCGACGCACAGCAGCCCCGCCGCTAGGCCTCCAGCAGCGTAGAGATCGCCGCTGAGCACGCTTGAGGGCCCGCGTCGGGTGACGCGGGCCCTCAAGCGATCTGTTCCGGATCCGGGCTGTTCGACTGCGCACGGTGCTAACGTGCCGCGGTCAGTGCTGGACGTTCAGGCCGGGCTCGGTGAGAGCGGCGGCGGTCTCCGGAACGGTGATCTTGCGGGACTTGCGGGCACTGGCCAGGGCGACGGCCCCACCGAACAGGGTCACCACGCCGATGCCGGTGAAGGCCAGGCCGAGGCCGATGACGAGGTAGGTGACTTCCCAGGCCTGGTAGGCGGAGAGCAGTGAGCCGCGCAGAGACTCGCCCATGAAGGCGGTCTGGCGCTCGCCGGAGAGGGTGGTCAGGGTGGCGGCCGGGGTGGACTTGTCCGCGGTGGCGGCGATGTACTCAGCGGAGACCTGGCTGTAAGTCTTGCCGCCGGTCGCCTCCTTGATGTGCGTCTCGATCATGTCGGAGAAGGCCTTGGCCTCGGGACCGGTGGTCACCTGCTGCCCGGCGTAGCCGGACTCGGCGGCGGGAAGGCCGGCCTTGGCGTTGGCCGGGAAGGTGATCTGCTGGGCGGTGAGCTGCTGGGTGACCTGGTGCTGGCCGGAGATGCCGACCCCGATCATGACGGGTCCGGCGGCCAGCAGGGCGACGCCGGTGAGAGCGGCGAGCCAGCGGACGACGGCGCGGGCGGTGTGCAGCATGGTTCTCAATCCCTTCGTGGGGCTCGCATCTGAGCCCAGGTCAGTTTGACTTCGCGGTGCATCCACACCATCTGCCCGCAGGCGCCATGCCACCTGGGCCGTCGGTCTCGCATTCGGGTGGACCAAGGGCCTCAGACAGGGGGAGCATTTCGGGACCTTCGGCCCGTGCCCGGCCCGGTGCGCAGCGCCTACCGTGAAGACATGACGCAGACGCCGCACGAGTCCGCCCCCAAGCCCGCCCCCGTCCGGGTGTTCCTGCTCGACGACCACGAGGTGGTGCGCCGCGGGATCAAGGACCTGCTCGAAGTCGAGGGCGAATTCGAGGTGATCGGCGAGGCATCGACCGCCGCCGAGGCCCTCGCCCGCGTGCCCGCGCTCAAGCCACAGGTCGCCGTGCTCGATGTGCGGCTGCCGGACGGCGACGGCGTCACCGTGTGCCGGGACCTGCGCTCGCGGATGCCGGAGCTCTCCTGCCTGATGCTCACCTCGTTCTCGGACGACGAGGCGCTGTTCGACGCGATCATGGCGGGCGCGTCCGGCTACCTGCTCAAGCAGGTCAGCGGCATGGACCTGGTGGGTGCGGTGCGTACGGTGGCGGCCGGCGGGTCGCTGCTGGACCCGAAGCTGACCACCGCGGTGATGACGCGGCTGCGCGCAGGGGACCGGAAGGACCCGCTGGCCGCGCTGACCGCGCAGGAGCGGCGCATCCTCGCGTTGATCGGCGGCGGGCTCACCAACCGGCAGATCGGCGAACGGATGTTCCTGGCCGAGAAGACGGTGAAGAACTACGTCTCCTCGCTCATGTCGAAGCTGGGCGTGGAGCGGCGGGTGCAGGCGGCCGTGCTCGTTTCCGAGCTGCGCGGGCAGCCGGGACGCGGGGCGTCGCGATAAGGACCAAGGACCCTGGCGCGGGCCGGGTCCATGCGCGGAGCATCGGCGGTATGGACACCTCAGAGAACCCGCCACTGGTGACGCTGACCGAAGCTGAAGCCGTCGCCCTGCTGAGCACCGAGCAGGTGGGGCGGCTGGTCTACACCCGCCGCGCGCTGCCGGCGGTGACCCCCGTGAACTACGCGCTGCGCGACGGCGCGATCTGGATCTGGACGGCCTCGGCCTCCTCGATGGCGCAGGCCGTGCGCGGAGCGGTGGTCGCGTTCGAGGTCGACGAACTCGACATGGCCGCGCGCTCGGGCTGGTCGGTGACGGTACTCGGAGTCGCCGAGCTCGTCGTCGACCCCGCCGAGATAGAACGGGCTTTGGAGCTTGGGCCCGAGCCGTGGGTGCCCGGGCGCAAGGCGCACCTGATCCGCATCCCGCTCCAGATGGTCTCCGGCCGCCGGATCCAGGTTTCCGTGCCCGAAGGCGGCGCGTTTCTCGTCGCGAATGACCACGGCCCCCTCGCCCAGGAGGCTTCGTGAACGGTACCTTTCCCGCAGAGGGCGGCTCACCCCGTATCGGACGACGGCTGGACGTGGCCGCTCCGGCTGAGCGGAGGGTCTCGATGGACGAGCGGCTGGGCGACGAGGTCTCCCGGGTGCTGCCGCAGTTGCGCATCGACGAGTTGCTCGATGAGCTCCAAGGCCGGCTTTCCGCGGTGCGCTCTTCCCGCGACCGGGTACGCCAGTTGCTCGAGGCTGTGGTCGGTATCGCGAGCGGCCTGGACTTGGAGACTGCGCTGACCCGCATTGTGCAGGCGGCCGCGACGCTGGTGGACGCGAAATACGGGGCGCTGGGCGTGCTCGGCGGCGAGCAGCGGCTCGCCCGGTTCCTCACCGTGGGGCTCTCGCCGGAGCAGATCGCGAAGATCGGCCCCTATCCGGAGGGGCACGGGCTGCTCGGCGAGCTGATCCGGCATCCGGAGCCGCTGCGCACGGAGGACCTGTCGAAGCATCCGCATTCCTCTGGCTTCCCGTCGAACCATCCGCCGATGCACTCCTTCCTTGGCGTGCCGATCCGGGTGCGCACCGAGGTCTACGGCAACCTGTACATGACGGAGAAGGAGGGCGGGGCGCCGTTCGACGCGGACGACGAGGCCGTGCTCACCGCGCTCGCGGCGGCGGCCGGCGTGGCGATCGACAACGCGCGCCTGTATGACGAGTCCCGTCGGCGCCAGGAGCAGTTGGAGGCGGCCAATGAGCTCACCCGCGGGCTGCTGTCCAGCGAGCCGGTCGCCGAGGTGCTGACCGGCTTCACCCGTCGGGTGCGCGCCCTCGCCCAGGCGGATCTCGCGGTGGTCGGACTGCCCGACGCCGAAGGCGAGGACATCCTGTTGGTCGCGGCCGACGGGATCGGCGAGCAGCAGCTGCGCGGCGCGGCGCTCGCGATCGAGGAATCGCTGCTCGGCGCCGTGTTCAAGGCGGGGCTGACCGAGATCGTGCCCGACCTCGCCGCCGATCCGCGCTCGCGCGGCGAGATCGCGCCCGAGACCCCGCTCGGACCGGCGATCCTGGTCCCGCTAGGCGGCCCCGGCCAGGTGCGCGGCGTGCTCTCGGTGGTGCGCGCGGCGGGCGGCGCCCCGTTCGACGAGTCCGTACTCGCTCGCGTCTCGGACCTCGCGGTGCAGGCAGCGGTAGTGCTGGAGCTGGCGGACCGGCGGCGCGAGGGCGAGTTGCTCTCGCTCTACGCCGACCGCGACCGGATCGGCCGAGACCTGCACGACCTGGCGATCCAGCGGCTGTTCGCGACCTCCATGTCACTGCAGGGCGCGTACAAGATCACGCAGAAATCCGCTGTGGCCAAGCGGATCGCCCAGGCGATCACCGACCTCGACGACACCATCAGGGTGATCCGATCCACGATCTTCGGCCTTCATGCGCACCAACTCGGCGAGCACGACGCACCGAGCGTGCGCGCGCAGGTGATCGCGGTCGCTGAACGGGTGGCCGAGCAACTCGGCTTCACCCCCTCGGTCCGCTTCACCGGACCGGTCGACACGCTGGTGACCGAGGAGATCGCCGACCAGCTGGTAGCGGTGCTGCGCGAGGCCCTGTCGAACGCGGCCCGACACGCTCAGGCCTCGAAGGTGGACGTCGAGATCACGGTGGACGGCTCGGAGGTCGGGCTCGTCGTCGTCGACGACGGGATCGGCATCGCGGCCAAGGGCCGGCGCAGCGGGCTGGCCAACCTCGCCGAACGCGCCGAGCATCTCGGCGGCCGGTTCAGCGCGGCGCCCGGAGCGGACGGCGGCACCGTCATCGTCTGGCGCGTGCCCCTCGAGCGAGCGGACGCCGGCACTGACTGATCTGCCGGCTCAGCGCCCGGACAGATCGGCCCTCCCCGACCTCGGTGACGACGGCGGTGCGCTGGAAGGAGGTGACCGGATCCGCCAGCCTCCCGACGATCGTCGAGCTGTCCGTCTTCGCGTGGCAGGCCGGCAGCGCGATGATCGCCCGACCGCCGGGGCAGTGCAGGGCGCCGACCACGACGCATGCCTCTTTGTGAGGCTTCTGATTCACTGGAGCCGCTCGACGCGCCGGATGTCAGACGATGGGGACGACGGCGACCGGGGTCACAGCGTGCGAGAGCAGGCCCTGCACGACGTAGCCGGCACCCAGGGAGAACGGGGCGCGCTTGTGATGGGTCCCGACCACGAGCAGCCGGGCGCCGCGGGCGGCCTCGATGAGCGCGGGGACCGCGTTGCCGTGTACGGCTCGGGTGTGCACTTCGACCTTCGGGTACGCCGACCGTACGCGCTTGATCAGTCCGTCGATGTCCGCGAGCTGTTCCGCGTCCGAGCTCGGGGCGCCGGCTAGGTAATACCCGGCGTAGGTAGGGGCCGACAGCCAGGCGCGCACCACGAGCAGCCGGGCGCCGAGGCGTTCACAGGATTCAAACGCGAAGCGGATCGGCGCCTCGTCCTGGTCCATCTCGACGCCGAGGACGAGCTCCGGACGCGGCGCCCGGTCCTCATGGCCGCGCACGACGATGGTCGAGCAGTGCGCATGCACCGCGGTCTTGAGGCTGACCGAGCCGAGCAGCAGCCCGGCGAACCCGCCGTGCCCGCGTGTGCCGGTGACGATCAGATCGCCATCGCCCCCGATGGCGACGAGAGTCTCCGGCGCGCCGAACTCGGAGGTCTCGGTCGTCACGCGCAGCCCGGGGTGCTGCCCGACCAATGCCGCGGCGAGATGGTTCAGCAGCAGCCCGGAGGCGGCGTAGCCTGCCTCGACGAAGCTTTCGGGCATCAGCAGGCCAGGCCCGGAGGCGGGCATGTTGAGGGCGTTGACAAGGTGTAGCGGCATGGCGCGGTCGGCGGCCTCGCGTGCGGCCCAGGCCGCAGCGGCCGCGGCGTGCGAGCTTGCGTCCACGCCGACGATGATCCGGCTGCGGTCAGCGGTCATGGCACTCATCTCCCGTCGTCTGGTTCGATCACGTAGACCGGTAGGCCTCGATGGGGCGTCGGTGCGCTCTGATCTGGCATTTCGCTCGTCTCCCACTGCTCTCCCGCGTCTTGTCACCGGCGCGGCGGCCGCGCTACGCGAAGCCGAAGTCCCTCGGTCGGTCAGCCTTTGCCTGCTGCTTGCTCACGTCCCCTGGAACGGCCTGCCGTGCAGTTCGGGC
>Ga0073928_10010421_pt1 | contig 11076 bp, 10 predicted proteins | sample PaiPotPPA55metaG_FD_76969 | JGI IMG/M metagenome (GOLD analysis project Ga0073928, IMG submission 76969) | Iron sulfur acid spring bacterial and archeal communities from Banff, Canada, to study Microbial Dark Matter (Phase II) - Paint Pots PPA... ...
TTCGCCGGAACCACGCAAGGGGTCGCCGGCGGCGTGTTCCAGATGGTCTCGCACGGCATCGTTTCGGGCGCCCTGTTCCTCTGCGTCGGCATCGTCTACGACCGGATGCATACCCGCGAGATCGCCGCCTATGGCGGGCTGGTCAACCGCATGCCGCTCTATGCGCTGGTGTTCATGGTCTTCACGATGGCCAATGTCGGTCTGCCCGGCACCTCCGGCTTCGTGGGCGAATTCATGACGTTGATCGGCACCTTCAAGGTCTCGATCCCCACCGCCACCTTCGCCACGACGGGCGTGATCCTGTCGGCGGCCTATGCGCTATGGCTCTATCGCAAGGTGGTGTTCGGCGCGCTGGTCAAGCCGTCGCTGGCGACCATCAAGGATCTCACTTTCCGCGAGAGCCTGACACTGATGCCGCTGGTGGCGCTCACCATCCTGTTCGGGTTTTATCCGAAGCCGGTGCTCGACATGTCGGCGTCGTCGGTGCAGCAACTCGTCAATAACTATAACACCGCAGTGACTGCCGTGAAGGCAGCCGCGCTTCTGCAGTGATACACGCCTTCGGTCAGGACTACGCGCCATGAGCTTTGAGAGTGCAGGTTATCAGTTGCTGCCCGTGCTGCCGGAGCTTGTGCTGGCGGTCGGCGCCATGGGGCTGCTGATGCTGGGAGCCTATCGCGGGACCCAGACGACCGGCCTCGTCACCGGCCTTGCGATTTGTCTGCTGGTGGCGACCGGCGTGCTGGTATTGTGGCTGCCGGCCGGCAAGCTCACGACCTTCGGCGGCAGCTTCATCGTCGACGATTTTGCCCGCTTCCTGAAAATACTGGCGCTGATCGGTTCGGCCGCGACGCTGATTCTGTCGACCGAATATCTGGCCGATTCCTCCCGGCGCATCTTCGAATACGCTATTCTGGTGCTGCTTTCGACGCTCGGCATGATGGTGCTGATCTCGGCCGGCGACCTGATCATGCTCTATCTCGGGCTCGAACTGATGTCGCTCGCGCTTTACGTGGTCGCGGCGAGCAACCGCGACAACGTGAAATCGACCGAGGCCGGCCTGAAGTATTTTGTGTTGGGCGCGCTGTCGTCGGGCATGCTGCTGTACGGTGCCTCGCTGATTTACGGCTTCACCGGTACCGTCAGCTTCGTCGGCATCGCGGCGGCGGTGAAAACCGGCAGCCTCGGCATCGTATTCGGCCTGGTGTTCCTGCTCGCGGGGCTCTGCTTCAAGATATCGGCGGTGCCGTTCCACATGTGGACGCCCGACGTCTATGAGGGCGCGCCGACGCCGGTCACCGCGTTCTTTGCCTCTGCGCCCAAGGTCGCGGCTCTGGCGGTGTTCACCCGCGTGGCGCTGACCGCGTTCCCGGGCATCGTTCCGCAGTGGCAGCAGATCGTGGTGTTCGTTTCGATCGCCTCGATGGCGCTGGGATCGTTCGCCGCGATCGGGCAAAAGAACATCAAGCGCCTGATGGCCTATTCATCGATCGGCCATATGGGTTTTGCGCTTGTGGGACTGGCCGCCGGGACCGCCGAGGGTGCCCAGGGCGTGCTCGTCTATATCTCGATCTATGTGGCGATGACGCTCGGCAGCTTTACGGTGATCCTCACCATGAAGCGCAGCGGCCAGCATTTCGAGAATATCAGCGACTTCGCCGGGCTTTCGCGAACCAATCCATTGCTGGCATTCTTCTTCGCGATGCTGCTGTTTTCGCTGGCGGGCATTCCGCCGCTGGCGGGCTTCTTCGCCAAGTGGTACGTATTCGTGGCGGCAATCAAGGCCGGGATGTTCACGCTGGCTGTCGTCGGCGTGCTCGCCAGCGTGGTCGGCGCGTTTTACTATCTCACCATCGTCAAGGTCATGTATTTCGACGAGCCGCTGGCCAAGCTGGATCCGATGCGCCTGGAGTTGCGCACGGTGCTGGCGGTCGCGGGCCTCTTCAACATCTTTTTCTTCGTCTATCCGGGACCGCTAGTAAGCGCGGCGACATCGGCGGCAAAGTCGCTGTTCTAGACCGTCACTGGCGAGCGCGGTGCGGCAATCCACAAGCCTTCACGCCGACTAACTGGATTGCTTCGTCGCTGCGCTCCTCGTAATGACGATCGGTACGCCCCGATTTCACTGTCTGCATATTGAACCTCCCGAACATTACGGATCGCATTCTAGATGGCATTCACGCTCGGTCCTCGAGCCATATCGGCGGGTTACCGGCTCGCTGCCTTCGATAGCATCGGCTCGACCAACGCGGAGGCGCTGTCGCGCGCCCGCGAAGGCGAGCGCGGGCCGATGTGGTTTGTGACCTCCGAACAGACCGCCGGCCGTGGACGAAGAAATCGCCCCTGGATCGCACCGCGAGGTAACCTTGCCAGCAGCATCCTCGAAACCATCGATGCGTCGCCCGCGGTCGCGGCGACGCTCGGCTTTGCCGCGGGGCTTGCACTGGAAGCCGCGCTGCAAAAAACAAGCATAGAAGCGTCGCAAAGATCGGCGGGATCGGAAGATATGAAGTTTTTGCTGAAATGGCCCAACGACGTGCTGGCGGGGCAACAGAAGCTCGCCGGCATCCTGCTGGAGGCGGAATCCGTGCCGGGCGAGGGCCTGGCCGTCGTGGTCGGCATCGGCACCAATGTCGTCGCCGCTCCGGAGGGCACGCCGACGCCCGCGACTTCGCTGAGGGCGCTCGGCGTCGATGTCGGCGCAGAGGAATTGTTCGCGACCCTGTCGGATAGCTGGACGGAATTTCGTGCCATCTGGGACCAGGGACGCGGCTTTGGCGAGATCCGGCGGTACTGGCTGGAGCGCGCGGCCGGGCTTGGGCAGCCGGTTGCGGTCCAGACCGGCGGTGCGACCGTGGCGGGCACTTTCGACACCATCGATGACACAGGCTGTATGATCGTCAGGACATCCGGCGGCGATCGGGTTCCAGTCTCGGCGGGCGACGTCTATTTCGGCTCGACCGCCTCCGTGGGAGCAGCCTGATGGCGCGACCGGATGAACTGACATTTGCGCCGCTCGGCGGCGTCGGCGAGATCGGCATGAATCTGTCGATCTATGGCCTCGGCAACCGTCATCAGCGCTCCTGGCTCGCGGTCGATCTCGGCGTTTCCTTTGGCGACGAGGAGCATCTGCCCGGCATCGATACCATCATGCCCGACGTTCGCTTTCTGGAAAAAGAACGGAAGAACCTGATTGGTCTCGTGCTGACGCACGCGCATGAAGACCATTTCGGTGCCATCATCGACCTCTGGCCCAGACTCAAATGCCCGATTTACGCGACCAAGTTCAGCGCCGCGCTGTTCGAGGCCAAATGCGCTTCCGAGCGCAATCCGCCGAAAATTCCCGTCACCGTGGTAGCGTCGGGCGGACGGATTGATCTCGGGCCGTTCAATGTCGAATTCATTCCGGTGGCGCATTCGATCCCGGAATCGCATGCGCTGGCGATCCACACATCGGCAGGCACCGTTCTGCATACCGGCGACTGGAAGATCGATCCGACCCCGATCATCGGGCCGCCGACCGACGAGCGGCGGTTGCGCGAACTCGGCGACGCCGGCGTGCTGGCGCTGATCGGCGATTCCACCAATGCCGTGCGGGACGGGCGCTCGCCCTCGGAAACCGAAGTCGCAAGGACCATCACTGAACTGGTGAAGGCGGCAAAAGGCCGGGTCGCCGTGACCACATTTGCTTCCAACGTCGCCCGGTTGCGCGCGGTCGCGGATGCCGCGCGCGCCTGCGGGCGCGAGGTGGTGGTGGTCGGCCGCGCCATGGAACGGGTGGTGCAGGTGGCGCGCGAAACCGGCCATCTCGACGGGGTACAGAAGTTTCGCGGCGCCGATCTCTACGGTCATTTCCCCCCGGACAAGGTGCTGGCGCTGTGCACGGGAAGCCAGGGCGAGCCGCGCGCGGCGCTGTCGCGTATCGCCAACGATGATCACCCGCAGGTGACGCTCAACAAGGGCGACTGCGTGATCTTCTCCTCGCGCACCATTCCCGGCAATGAGAAGGCGGTAGGCGCCATCATCAACGGTCTGATCACGCAGGGCGTCGAGGTCATTACCGACCGCACCCATCTCGTCCATGTGTCCGGCCATCCACGCCGCGACGAATTGCGTGACATGATCGCCTGGGTGCGCCCGCAACTGCTGATCCCGGTCCATGGCGAAGCGTTGCATCTGTTCGAGCACGCCAAGCTGGCGCGGGCCGCGGGCGTGCCGAAGGTTCTGATCTGCCGCAACGGCGACCTCGTCAAGTTGGGGCCTGGCGATCCCGGAGTAGTCGAGGAACTACCATCGGGGCGGCTCTACAAGGATGGCTCCATTCTGGAGGATTCCAAATCGCGCGCCGTCGTCGAGCGGCGTAAATTGGCCTTCGCCGGCTGCGCCTTCGTCGCGTTCGCGGTGACCGAGAAGGGCGAACTGGCCGACGATCCTGAAGTTGATCTGGTTGGAATCCCTGAGAAAAATACGGCAGGCGAAATCATCGACGAGATCGTGTTCGATGTCGTGGTGTCGACCGTGGAGGGGTTGCCGAGGGCACGGCGCCGCGATCCGGATGCGATGGCGGAATCGGTGCGCCGGGCCGTGCGCGCCACGATCAACGAGCACTGGGGCAAGAAACCGCTGTGTTACGTTCACGTTCTGATGGCCTAGCGCAGGCTTTGACCCAAGGGTGCGCGCCGGTTTTGCGATCAGGCCTGCGCAAGCTATAAAGCAAGGCGGAGGAGTGGCATGCTGGGGCGGCTCAATCACGTGGCGATCGCGGTCAGGGATGCCGAAAAGGCCGCCAGAATCTATGGCGCGGCGTTCGGCGCTGATATTTCCGCGGCGGTGCCGTTGCCCGAGCATGGCGTCACCGCCGTGTTCGTGACCTTGCCCAACACCAAGATCGAATTCATCCAGCCGCTCGGCGAGGCATCGCCGATCGCCAAATTCCTGGAGCGCAATGCCGATGGCGGCATCCACCACATCTGTTACGAGGTGCCTGACATCATCGCGGCGCGTGATACCCTGATCAAGGAGGGCGCGCGGGTGCTCGGCGACGGTGTTCCCAGGATCGGCGCTCACGGAAAGCCGGTGCTGTTTCTGCACCCCAAGGACTTTTCCGGTGCGCTCGTCGAAATCGAGCAGGCCTGAACCGCGATGGCCTACACCATCTCAACCATGTTTGCGATCTACTTCGTGCTGTGGTGGGTCGTGCTGTTCCTGACGCTTCCGTTCGGCGTGCGCAGTCAGCACGAGGACGGCGGGGGTGCGCCTGGCACCGATCCCGGTGCGCCGATCGCGAGCCAGATGGGCCGCAAGCTGATCTGGACGACGGTGCTATCGGCGGTCATTTTTGCCGCAGGCATGACCGCCTATTACGCGGGTTTCCTCAACATCGATCGGCTGTCGAAGCTGATGGGATTCTGATGAATTGATCGTGCGTGTGTCCCGCATGAGCTTGCTCTTTGGGGGTTGGGAGAAGGAAATGACGTTTCAACGGACCATTGTCGGGCTCTTGATTCTCGCCATCGCAGGCCTTGCGGTGTCGTTTTACATGAACTGGAAAGCCAACACCCAACTCCAGACGGTGAAGGCGTTCATCGAAGGCTATGTTTTTGCGGAAGCGGTCACGGCCTGCGAAAGGGCGTCAAGCACGACGCCATTTAAATGGAATGGCGGTAAGAGTACCGCGGTCATCGGCTTGAACTCCGTCAAGCTCGACAAATACAGGATCGTTTCGAGCTATACGCTGCTCGCCGACGGCGTCTATTGCGATTTCGACCCGATCAAAAAGAAAGCCGACATCGGATCGAATTTTCTCGAGCGGGAATGACCTTCGCCGGGGACCTCTGAGATATCGGGGAAACCCGCAAGGCTGCATCTTCGAAACTTCCGGCGCATTCCGAACGGGACGCAGCTCGAAAAGAGCGGGGCTTCTGGCCCTGCTTTAAAAAAAGAGCAGGGCTTCTGGCCCTGCTCTAAAAATTGTGTCGACCCTATTTTCCCGCAAATTTGGATTTGATCTTGATTGACGGGGCGACGCTGCTTGTGCGCGTCAGGGCTCCTCCCGAGACTTGGACCACCAGACTTCGACCTTGCGGTCAGCCTGAGGTTGTACTCGTAGACTAAAATTTTCGTCTTGTCATCAATTTCAGCAACGATTGTTCAAAATTCGAGCAGATTGTGAAATGGGTGGAATTTGCTCACGATCGGATCACCCCGGAAAGGCCCGAACCGGTGTCGGGTATGGGAGTAGGGTCATGCAGGACGGGACGGCGAGGGCGGCTTCACCCCGCGGCGCCTCCCCTCTGACTTGGTTCGGAATTGGGGGATCTTGGCGTGCAGCGACGGCGCCAAAGTCAATGAATATGCGCAACCATGTCGGTCGCCGGGGCCATGATGCCGATCATTCCGACGATGACAATGACTCCAAGCCCGAGGACAATTTCGACCAGCGCGCTGCGAACGAGCCAGTGAACCGTCCGGGCGCCCCGGAGCCAGGATGCCGAGATCGGAAAAGCGGCCGGCACAGGCCACAGACCATTAGCAAAATTGGCCCCTTCCTGAAATTTAATTTAGTGGGGAAGGCAGATTGCGTGCTTAGGTCGAGGCGTTGGGTGCTGCGTTGGAGCGTTCGAATCGAAAGGCTTACATTCGATTTCGCAACGTCATCTGCGTATTCGACCTCCGAAGTGTTATTTCGAGAGATAACGCGCAGGTTGATGATGCGTTCGCATCGGCTATCCAAATGGTGTCTTTTATTGCCGCAAAATCTCCAGACCGTGTGATGGCCGCGAGGGCCATCTGACGGCCTTGACGAAGGATCCCCCCGATGAAGACGACGACCTGTACGCTTGCGCTTTTGTCCTGCCTGCTATTCGACGGCAGTGCCTGGGCGCATGCTCATCTGCGTGCCGAGGCTCCTGCCGCCGACGGGACCGTGGGGACTGCGCCGACCATATTATCGCTGACGTTTTCTGAAGGGTTGGAGATCAAGCTGAGCGGCGTCACGTTGAAGGGATCGGACGGTAAGGCCGTATCGACCGGAGCGCCGTCGCTCAGCCCGGGCGACGATAAGCTGATGATGGTGCCCATCACTGGTCAGCTCGGCGCTGGCGTATATACGGTTGAATGGCACGCGCTTGCGAAGGATGGCCATACCACACACGGCACCTATCAATTCACGGTCGGTCATTGATTGCGCCGCACCTTGCGCTGGCCGTTGTCCGGCTGTGCTTCGATGCGGCTGCGATCACCGCCTATGGGCTCAGCGGCTTTATCGCCTGGATCGCACCAAAGCGACTAGGCCAGGCAATCGCGACTTCGTCGAATTTCCTCATCGTTGCAGCAAGCTGGCTCGCCGTACTCTCGACTCTTGCGTGGTTACCAATCGAAGCCGCGATGATCGGGGAGAGTTGGCAATCGGCTTTCGATCGCAGCACTTTGTCAGCTATTCTGTACGATACCGCGATTGGCAAAGCTTGGCTGGTTCGGCTGGCCCTATCGCTGCTTCTGACGGCAGCGCTGCCCTGGCGCTCGGCTTCCAGTGTAAGGCTGGTGCTATCCGGTTGCCTTCTCGCCAGCCTCGCGCTCACCGGTCACGCTGATATGGACGAAGCTACGCGCGGTGTACTCCACAGCCTCAACGATGCCCTGCATGTCCTCGCCGGCGGCGCCTGGCTCGGCTCGCTGCTCGCTCTGCCGGGCTGTCTCGCCCGCCTGCGCGACGCTGCCTTCTGCACGGAAGCCAAGACCGCGCTCCGCCGGTTTTCCTCGGCGGGTCATCTTGCAGTTGCGCTGGTGATCGCGACCGGAATTGTAAACACTGTTCTGGTGCTGCAGCGCTGGCCGACCGATTTTACCTCGACCTATCAGATGTTGCTCGTTGCCAAGATTGCCTGTGTCGCCGGCATGACCGGACTAGCCGTCATGAACCGCTATGTCTTCGTGCCGCGCATGCTGACAGATCCTGACCGCGCGATAATCCAGATTCGTAACGGCACCTACGCCGAACTGGCGCTGGGAGCCGGCGTTCTCGTGCTCGTCGCCTTCATCGGCATCCTCGATCCGGCTTGATGGAGGATTCCTCTTCGCCGTCTTCCTCGACCGGCGCGACGCCGTGAATGATCTCGACACAGGATGACATGAGTGGTAGTGACCGCGCGGGGTGTCTTGGGGATGACCATGCGACGGCGGCTGGAAGTCTTTATTCCAATCGTGCTGCTCTCGATCTTTGTGCAATTGTTTGCACCGATCGCGGCATTTCGCGTGGTCGCCTATGCCGTAACCGATCCCCTTTATATGGCCTCGATCTGTGCGGACATGGGGTCCTCCCCGGATACGCAGACGGCTCCGGCCAAGACTCAGCATGATCACGGCGATTGCTGCGTGTTTTGTGCGGGCGGTCATGGCGGCTCAATTGCCGTCGATTCGCCTCCGCTCCTTTTTGTAGCTCTGCAGCGTCAATACCAGCGGATATCATGGCTGGAAACCGCAGACCCAATGCCGGCCGTTCGCGTCGGCTCGAATGCGCAAGCGCGCGCGCCACCGTCTTTTTCCTGACCTAGCGATCATCCAACGATCAGTATGGCCGCGGCCGTGCCGATTTGTGAAATTCAGCAAGCTGGCCACCGTGCCGGCGTCAGGATCACTCCATGTTTCGTTATCGCGCGCCAAGCAGCGCGAGCGCGCTTGTGCTATACGGTGCGCTTTCCACAATTCCTACGATGGCCAGTGCCCAGACGGCAGATCGGGAGCTGCCGCCAGTGACCATCGAGGCACCGAACCAGCGTCATGTGCTTCAGACGGCCAGGAGAGCGGCCCAGCGAACGGCGACAGCGGCGCGGCGCAAGAAGCCGGTCGCGACGGCCGCGGCCAAACCATCGGTTGCCCAGAACGACGGCGCCGCCAATGCATCGCTGGGCACGCCCCCCATCAAGCAAAGATTTCAGCTGCCGCAGGAATCCTTCAGCATCACCGCCAAGCAGATCGATGAAACCATCAATCTCAAGGACCCCGAGGATGCGGTGAAATACCTGCCGAGTCTGTTCGTGCGCAAGCGCAACGACGGCGACAACCAGGCGGTACTTGCGACGAGGACATGGGGCCTTAATTCGAGCGCGCGCACGCTGATTTATTTCGATGATCTGTTGATCTCGGCGTTGATCGGCAACAACAATTCAGGCGCGTCCCCGCACTGGAATCTGGTGTCGCCGGAATCGATCGGGCGCATCGATTTCCTTAACGGACCATACTCAGCCGCCTATCCCGGCAACTCCATCGGCGGCGTGCTGCTGATCAGCTCGAAGATGCCGGACCATCCGTTCGCGGTCGCGAAGGAAACGGTGTCGGTCATGCCGTGGGATCAATACGGCACCAAGGACACCTATGTAACCAGCCAGACCAGTGCAGTTGCGGGGAACCGCAAGGGTCCGGTGTCCTGGCTCGTCAGCGCCAACTATCTGGACAGTTATCAGCAGCCGTTGACCTACACCACCAATGGCTCGGCCCCTGCGGGTACAACTGGAACCATCGCGGCGCTCAACAAGCTCGGCCAAGTGGCTGATGTCGTCGGCACCGGCGCGCTGGCCCATTCGCAGCAAACCTCCGGGAACATCAAGGTTGCGTATGATGTCACGCCGCTGGTACAGGCGACGTACTCGATGGGGATATGGAACAACATCCAGACGTCCAATCCACAGACCTATTTGACGTCAACAGCAACGGGTGCGCCGACCTTTGGCGGCGTTTCCGGATTCGCCAGCAACAAATACACCTGGGATCAGACTCACTTCAGCAACGCCGTGTCGCTCAAGAGCGATACCAAGGGCCTCTACGATTTCGATTTATCCGCGTCGAGCTATAATTATCTGCAGGATGTCATGCTGAACCCGTTCACCGTTGCCCCGTCAGGCATCGGTTTTACCGAGAACGGCAAGATCACCCGTAACGACGGGACCAATTGGCAGAACGCCGACGCCAAGGGTATTTGGCGCCCGTTCGGCTATGATGGTCCGCAGGAGATCAGTTTCGGCCTTCATGGCGACCGCTATCAACTGGAAAACCCGATTTTCGCATCGTCGGTCTGGACCACCACGTCCACCACGGGTACCGGCCAACTCTATTCCGATAGCCTCGGCGAAACCCGCACCGGCGCTGCGTGGGTACAGGATGCCTGGAAGATACAGCCGAACCTGAAGCTGACGCTCGGCGGACGCCTGGAGACGTGGCAGGCTTTAAATGGCTTTAACGTCAATACGACGGCGAATGCCAACACGGGCATGATCAACTCGACCGCCGCGCTGAATCAACCCGGCCTGAACTCGACGAATTTTTCGCCGAAAGCGTCTCTGTCCTACGATCCGAACAAGGAGTGGAACATCACCGCCAATTTCGGCGAAGCCTACCGCTATCCTACCGTCACCGAACTTTATCAGAACATCACGGTGGCCGGCGTTGCCACCTTTGCCAACCCGAACCTGACGCCGGAGCAGGATATCAACGGTGAATTGAACATCGAGCGCAAATGGAACGACGGTCGGGTTCGGCTGACGCTGTTCGAGGAGAGAGTCAACAACGCGATCATTTCGCAAACCACCGACGTGACGAATCCTGTCACCGGCGCCCAGATTCCCACCACGACCATCGGCAATGTCGCGGCGATCCGGCTGCAGGGCGTCGAACTGTCAGGCGAGAAGAACAATGTCGTCGTCACCGGCCTGAAGTTGTTCGGCAGCGTCACTTATGTTGACTCGCGGATTCTAAGCGATCCAACCTTTGTCAGCACGATCGGCGGCACGACGGCCGACGGCAAGCGGGTTCCAAATGTTCCGGACTGGCGGGCCACGCTCGGGGTTACCTATCAGCCGAATGACAGCTGGGCCTACACCGTCGCGGCACGCTATAGCGGAAAGCAATATTCGACGCTGGACAATACCGACGTGGTTTCACATGTGTTCGGAGCGTTCGACGATTTCTTCGTGGTGGATATGAAGATTCACTACAATGCAACCGAGAATTTCTCGTTCGATTTCGGGATCGATAATATCTTCAACGACCAGTATTTCCTGTTCCATCCATTCCCCGGCAGAA
>Ga0073928_10010422_pt1 | contig 11073 bp, 11 predicted proteins | sample PaiPotPPA55metaG_FD_76969 | JGI IMG/M metagenome (GOLD analysis project Ga0073928, IMG submission 76969) | Iron sulfur acid spring bacterial and archeal communities from Banff, Canada, to study Microbial Dark Matter (Phase II) - Paint Pots PPA... ...
AGTAGTGATCGGCCGCTAACGGTTCACAAGCCGGCGCGTCAATTCACTGAAGTCAGCTCGTTCTGCGGAGGTCTTCCATGCAAACGGCGAAGGCGGTCCTGATCGCGATCTTTGCCACTCTTATTACTGCTCCCTCGTTCGCCCAAAACAACGGGACAAACGATGAGAATTCTGCCCTAGTCGCGCTCCTTTCCTACAACAGCACCTGGTTCGTCGGCGCGGATCAAAAAAAGTCCCCCCGGATATGTTTTGCGGTATTCAAAGACGGAAGCTATCGAATGCTTCGAACGACCGCGGATGGGAAGGTCCAACGAGTGCAAGGAATTATTGAGCCTGAGGAACTCAGGCAGATAGAGGTGCTGCTGGAGACCCCAGGCTTTCGGGCTTTGGCAGGTCAACGCGGTGGTGGCATCGTCCGTTCGGGGTCTGAGACCTTCATGGCAGAGGTACCGCGTGACGTTGGTATCCAGCGGGTGCATTGGATGAATCCAGATCGAGAACATCCGTTTCCCCAGGCGGCGGCTGAAGTTGTTGATTGGTTGCAAAGCTTCGAACCAAAACATGCCGAGAAACTTGTCGATACCGAATTTCCGGATGTCTGTCCGCAGTTGGGGCCTAGCGTGGGCCAATTGTTGCGGCCGATTTGGGGCTGGCATCACCGTTCGCTTCGTGCTCGAGAAGTGCTTCCGGAACATCGAGTGCTGAATTGCCCTAAGAGTCATCTATATAGCTGATGGCTCCGTTCCAAACCTTCAACGCTCGCTTGTCGCAATCCATTGCCCTGTCCGAATTCACCAAAAACCTGGAATTCGAACTTAAGACTGGCAATCGCTTCGGCTTCGTCGCCGGGCAATGGCTTTCCTTCAAATACAACAAGCCCGATGGAGAAGAAATCACTCGCGCGTATTCGATCGCATCTCCGCCCGGCGAAGATAGCCGCTTCGCCCTCTGCCTGAACCGAGTGCAGGACGGTTTCATGTCCAACTTCCTATGCGACATGCAAGCGGGGGAAGAACTCCAATGCCAAGGGCCATTTGGCGATTTCATTCTGCGGCCTCCCCTCCGCGACACAATCTTTATCGCCACCGGTACGGGGATCGCTCCGTTTCGCTCCATGCTGCATTGGCTTTTGGCGGATGAGTCGCGTCACCAGAACAAACAGTTGACCCTAATCTTCGGGAATCGCACCGAAGCGGATATCTACTATGACGCCGAATTCTTGCGGCTCGCGAAGGATCACGAAAACTTTCGCTATCTGCCAACGCTCAGCCGCGGCGCGCCAGAATGGCATGGTCTTCGGGGATATGTCCAGGAGCACGTTCCATCTATTGGGACGGGCCGATCAGACATGCACGCCTACATCTGCGGATTGGACAAGATGGTTAAAGCCAACCGCGATCTGCTGAAGAGCCTGGGATGGGATCGGAAATCCATCTTGTACGAAAAGTACGACTAGGAAGCAAGCCCGTCTGACAGTAGAAATTAGTACGGAAAAGTAAGCGGTGAATAGCAGGTTTACAATAATTAGGCATGATTAGATTCACCTTTATGCCGGCTCTCTTGCTCGTTCTTGCGAGTGGGGCCCTGGCGCAGCAGCTGTCGCCGGAGGAGTACTCCGTGATTGGCGTCATGTTGGATGGTTTTCGCAAGGATGGCTTGGCATCACATCCCTTCGTCGCCGATCGCACTTCGACCTTCGAATGTAGTGCTGGATGTAACGGCCTGACCATGGATGGATGCAATGGGCTGCGCAGCAATGATGAAACGCCAACGGAGAGGCTCGTCACTGTCAAACGCGACCTGCCGGGAGTTGAACAAACAACCCTTTCCGATTTCGAGTTCAAGAATCAACACTGCTTGGAGATCGCCAATAAGATCCCCTCCCAGTCGTCATACTTCCTATTTGGAACCGACCGTTCAGAGAAATTACCGTCGGGATGGGAGCACCCGGATTTCTTTTATTTCTCCCGAGTCGCTTTCAATGAGCGCCGGACGCAAGCGCTCGTTCACGTCAGCTTTATGTCGGGAACTAATGGCGGTGACAGTGGGGGAAAGTACTTCCTTTTAATGAAGCAGAAAGGTAAGTGGGAACCAAAAGCCAGTTCCGATGTTTGGCAACTGACCCCACGCTGATGCGAATGCAGCGGTCGTCGCGGTTACCTTCAGCTTTTTTCCCTAACGTTTACGCCCCAAATCTGCTACACTGTAGTTGCGTTTGATATATCGGTTGTTGGACAGCTTCTTGCAAACCAGCTAGCACTGCCCTTAGTACCTCCGAACGTCAGCGTAAAAATAACTTGAAAAGGATACAAGCAACAAATGGCAGAACAAGGAACAGTAAAGTGGTTTAACGACGCCAAAGGCTACGGCTTCATCAGCCGTCAGAGTGGCGAAGATGTATTTGTGCACTTCTCGGCAATTCAGGCAGGCGGCTTCCGCAGTCTGCAAGAAGGCCAGAGTGTGGAGTTCGAGGTCACCAAGGGACCAAAGGGCTGGCAAGCTGAGAACGTTCGCCCGCTGTAAAGCGGAGACATCTCAATAAAACATGCGTGTCCGCAGCCGTAACAGGTAGCGGGCACGCTGTAACAATCTCTCCCCCGCACGAAAAGCACTTCGACTGGAGTTCCCTACATGCAGGATGAATCGAAGGCCTCGTTCGCGGTCATTCGCCACAATGTTCGCACCTACGAATCTGGCGGCGTCATGATTGTGATCAAAGGACGCACAACAGCTGAGAGCGCGCTGGGTCAATTCGAGCGTTCACAAACCTCTGAAGACCGGCACGCCGGCTGGCGATATTTCCTGGAAAAAACCGACCTCAAGGCAGGGATGAATCCCGCCGAGGCTACGACCCTGCGGCAAATGCGCCTTGAAGTCCGCGAATCCGAAGCGCAGCAATTGTCGGATCAAGTTCCGTTCAACCCAAGGAGTAACTAAGCTCGTGTGGGGCGGACACTCCTGTCCGCCGCCTTTGACGTGGATTTTCATTTCGTTCCGGACAACAACACCAAAAGCGGCGGACAGGAGTGTCCGCCCCACACAAGACTGCCTGTGGCAAGCGCCCAGGTAACTTCCATTGTCCTCGCCCAAGTTCATACCACCATCAGCGCAGAGTCGGTGTCTAATCTTCTGGGAAGCGCAAGTTGGGCGAGGTCTCCGTTCTACTTCGTGTCCCTCCAGGAGGAATTATGCGCTTGTGGCTTCGTTTTCTACTGGGTCTGCTTCTGTCTCCCACTGCACTGGCGCAATCGTCCGCGCCTGCGAACGCTGTTCGCCTCCCGGTCAAGCGCGTGATCCTCTACAAAAATGGCGTGGGATACTTCGAGCACTCCGGCCACGTGAACGGCAACGAAGATGTCAGCGTCGATTTCACTACCGTGCAACTCAACGACGTGCTCAAGTCGCTCACCACTCTCGATCTCGGCAAAGGACGAATCACCGGCATCGCCTACAACTCCATTGACCCAATCAACAAGAGGCTGGGAGCGCTGCGGCTGCCGCTAGGGGAAGACATCACAACCGCTCAATTTTTGGCTGCGATGCGAGGCGCTCGAATCGAAGTTCGCAGCGGCACGCAAAGCGCATCGGGACGGCTGCTGAGCGTCGAGCAGCGAGAGCTGCCAGGAAAAGATGACCAGAAAATTACAGTCGATCAGATTTCTCTCGTTAGCGACACGGGCGAGGTGCGGCAGTTCGATCTGACTCCCGCGACCAGCGTTCGCATCGTAGAGAAAGATTTGAACGAAGAAGTTGGACGCTACCTGCACCTGGTCGCGTCGACGCGCGATCAGGATGTTCGCCGCCTCACCATTTCTACCGCTGGCACTGGCGAGCGTGAATTGCTGGTGAGCTACATCAGCGAGGTTCCCATCTGGAAATGCACTTACCGGATCGTGATTCCAAAAGATGGCAAGCCATTGCTTCAGGGATGGGCCATCGTCGACAACACCGTCGGCGAAGATTGGGACAACGTTGAGTTGTCCCTGATAGCAGGTGCGCCGCAGTCTTTCATACAGGAGTTATCGCAGCCTTATTACGCACGGCGTCCCGTGGTTCCGATGCCTGAGAACGCAATGATGACGCCTCAAACGCACGAGGCGGTTCTTGAGGAAAAGGAAGACGCAGCGCCTCCCGAAGTAAGTGTTCGAAACGGGGCGCCAGCCGCTGCCGCTAAGCCGATGAATGCAACCGGCGGTCCAGCAGCCTTGCCGCTGAACGGGCGCAATTTTTCACAACTGACTACGCTTAGTCCGGGCGTGGGTGGGATTGATGGGCAGCGTCGGATCGAGCTTATGGCACAGGCCAACAACGTTACCGAAAGCCGCGACCTCGGCGATCTCTTCGAATATCAGCTCAAAGATCGCGTGACCATCCACAAGAATCAATCCGCGCTAGTCCCAATTCTTCAAGCTCGCGTCGACGCAGAGAAAGTTTCCATGTGGAATCCGTCCGAAGGCCACGCTCTGCGGGCCTTGTGGCTCAACAACACAAGCGGCCTGACGCTCGATGGTGGCAGTTTCAATGTGCTGGATGAAGATGCTTTCGCCGGCGAAGGCATCATGGATCCCGTCAAGCCCGACGAGAAGCGGCTACTCTCCTACGCCGCCGACCTCGGCCTGCTGGTGGACACGAAACAGAAAGCAGAGAGGCAGAGGGTCACAAGAGTCGTCATTGCGCGCGGCGTTATGACCTACATGAGCGAAGAGCAGCAGGAGATGGCATACACAATCCGCAATCGCGACACTTCGCCAAGGACAGTGATCATCGAGCACCCGATACAAAGCGGTTGGAAGCTGGACGAAGATATGAAGGCAGATGAGAGCACGACATCATTCCATCGCTTTCGCATGAGCATCGATCCCAAAAAGACAGAGACGCTGGTAGTCAAAGAGCACCGACCGATTTCAAGCCGCTACGAGCTGACGAACCTGAACGACGACCAGATTGGATTCTTCCTCGAACAAAAGATGATCAATCCCGAAGTCGAGCAGGCTCTGCGCCGGATAATCAAACAAAAGAACGATATCGCCGCGCTGGACACCGAAATCAGTTCGCGCCAGGCACAGATCACAAGCATCTCCGAAGATCAGCAGCGGGTGCGCGAAAATATGAAAGCCCTGAAAGGCAGCGCCGAAGAAAAGACACTAGTGGAACGTTACGCCCGCCAGCTAAATCAGCAAGAAGACCAAATGGAATCCCTGCACAAACAGATTTCCGACTTGCAGCAGAAAAGGGACGAAGCACAGAAAGTTCTGAACAATTCGGTCCAGCAATTGTCGCTGGAGGCGAAGATCTAAAACGGTACGGGCTACAATGTCCCGGATGGTTTACTGGGACGGACAAAGATACGTCTGCTCGACGCCGACGGTAATTCCGGACATTCGCGCTCACTACGCAAATTGGCGTGCCTTCAAGAGAGCTACGAATAAGTGGCCTCTAGCGTCAATCACTACATTTCTTATGCGCTTCGTAATTATCGTCAGCTGTGTAATTGCTGTTTTGTGGTATGGCGTGCATCACAATTGGGAAGAGAATCATATATTCCTGGTGTACTTTGCGATTGTCATTCCAGTTATTTTTCTTTGGTACCTCTTGGAGCGGATGGCGTGGAACCATGATCTCCGTAGAGAGAGGATCTCTTCCGACAGCGAGGTTTGGGGGTTGACTCAGTTTCCAGAGAAGTAAAGCCTAACGCTTCTTCTCTTTCGTCACTGTACTCGCAGGAGTCATAAACGGACGCCGCGAAGGCACAATCGCACCCCGTGATGGATCGGCAGCCGCGCTGGCGCGGGCCAGCACTTCTTCCTGAATGTACTTCACGAAGTCCTGGATTTGCCGCTGCATCTCTTCCATGCGTTCGCGCATTTGCAGGATGATCGCCATCCCAGAAATATTCACGCCAAGATCGCGAGCCAAAGACAAGATGAATTCCAGTCGCTGCAGATCTTCGTCTGTGTAGAGGCGGGTATTGCCTTCGGTTCGGGACGGCTTCAACAATCCTTCCCGCTCGTAAAGCCGCAGCGTCTGGGGATGAATGCCATACATCTCTGCAACGGCCGAAATCATGTAAGCGCCTTGCGACTTGCGTTTCGTCATGAAATTACGCCATTCAAAATTCAACTCTGGAATCAGAATACTCTATATCAACATACAAACTGAGCGTCCAGCCGCTCGCTGCGACCGTGTAAGATGTTTCCGCCGTGTCTTCAGCCTCGCCTCGCAAACTCATTATTGCCGTGGACGGCCCCGCCGGAGCCGGGAAGAGCACCATCGCCTCCAAACTGGCGCGCAAGCTTGGCTATGTGAACCTCGAGAGCGGCGCAATGTACCGCGCATTGGCGCTCAAGGCAATCGAATGGGACGCATCGTTCGACGACGAAGCGGCACTCCTCAAGCTGGCGGAGGATTCAAGCATTCAGCTTGAACCTAGCCTGGGAGGCAATCGTGTCTTCCTCGACCGGCGCGACGTGACCCAGCGTGTGCGGGAAGCCGACGTCACCGCAGGAGCTTCGCGCGTGTCGGTGCATCCAAAGGTGCGCGAATTAATGGTCGCACGCCAGCGTGAACTCGGACAAAATGGCGGAGTAGTAATGGAAGGCCGCGACATCGGAACGCAAGTGTTCCCCCACGCCGATGTCAAAATCTTTCTGGATGCCGATCCCGTAGTCCGCGAGCAACGCCGCATGCAGCAGCAAAAGCAGCACGGCAGACCAAGTGTAAGCAACGCTGCTGAGCTGCGAGAGCGGGACCACCGCGATCGAACCCGCGCAACCTCGCCGCTGGTTCCCGCGTCGGACGCGCTGATCCTCGACTCAACGAGCATGTCGGAGGAGGAAGTCTTAAGAAAAGTGGAAGAAGTAGTCCAAGAAAAACTACACACATAACTTCTCAGGTTATGAACGCCCCTCCACATCAACTATGGCAGGCAGACCGTTACGCGGAGAACGCGCCCTATGTGCCTGCGCTCGGACAACCCGTGCTCGATCTGCTCAAGGTTCGTCCCGGCGAGCGGATTCTCGACTTGGGATGCGGTGATGGCGTCCTCACAGAAAAGATCGCTGCGTTGGGCGCCGAGGTGGTAGGAGTCGATAGCTCACAAGACATGGTGGATGCCGCGAGGCGTCGCGGTCTCGACGCCCGTGTGGCGAATGGATATAGGCTCGCCTTCGATCGCGAATTTGATGCTGTATTCAGCAATGCCGCACTGCACTGGATGAAAGACAATCCTGATGCGGTGACCGCAGGAGTGAATCGCGCCCTCAAGCCAGGCGGCCGCTTCGTGGGCGAAATGGGCGGACACGGCAACGTTGCTGCAATCACCATGGCATTGCTCTCGACGTTGGAACGCCGCAACATCGCTAATCCGGCGGCGCTGCTTCCGTGGTACTACCCTACGGTCGATGGCTATCGCGACAAGCTCGAAGCAGGCGGATTCGCCGTCAACTATATCGAGCTGATTCCACGTCCGACGCCACTTCCAACGGGAATGGCAGCCTGGATTGAGACCTTTGGCATGTCCTTGATCCGAAAACTACCCGAAGCAGAACACACAGACGCGGTAGCCGAAGTGGTGGAAAGGCTACGCCCAGTTCTCTGCGACGAAAAGGGCCAGTGGACGGCCGACTACGTAAGATTGCGCTTTGCGGCAGAGGTAAAAGAATAGATTCGGGTTCCCCGTGAGCCCTGAGAGAGCTATCTCAAATCCGATCACCGGCTGACCCTAGGTAATCTCGACAGGACTCAGGAGCTTTCTTAGCATTGATCGTCCGCGCACAGTGGCTCCCATCCTGTCCCAAGAGGCATTTTGTTTATGAAATTTTCTGTCGACCGATCAGAATTCGATTGGATACCGGCCCCGGTGTCGCGTACGTCCGCATCCGGAATCGTGTTTTTCGTGCTGCTCGGGACTGCGCTCGGCGCCAACGTGCAAAGTGGTGCAGGCTCGCCCCCGAAAACTCCATTTCAAACCTGCAACGCCGTCCAATTGGACGTCGACGACAGCACGGACGCAAATGCAGTTGAGGTGTTAAAGGCTGCCGCTGCCGATCTCTTACAAAATGAAAAGTTCGACGAACTGGATTGCCTGGCCGATGCGCTGCGGTCCAACAAGACTAAGTTTGCTTCCGGGGCGTGGAGGCTGCATAGCATTTATTCCGGCGTCGACCATCCCCTGCGCCACGCCACCGAAGAGGACTGGAAAGAAGACCTGGCGCATCTCCAGCACTGGACCGAAATCAAACCGCTCTCAATTACGGCAAGGATCGCGCTTGCCCGAGCTTACGTTAGTTACGCGTGGGCTGCCCGCGGACACGGATACTCGGATACGGTCAGCGGAAGTGGGTGGCGGCTCTTCGAAGAACGGGCAGAAAAGGGCTACCAGATCTTAAACGAAGCAACAAAGCTGAAGAACAAATGCCCGGAGTGGTATGTGGCCATGCAACAGGTGGAGCAGGCCCAGGGATGGGATGTTCCGCGGTCCACCGCGCTTTTCGAACAGGCCATTGCGTTTGAACCTACTTATTACCTTTACTATCGCGTCCACGCCGATCAACTCCTGACCAAGTGGGAGGGACAAGAAGGGGACACGGAGAACTTCGCTACGGCGATTGCAGACCGTATCGGAGGCAAGGAAGGCGATATCGTTTATTTCGAAATTGCGATAGAACTCGTTTGCTCTTGCGGAGATAATCCTGAGTTCGACCATATGTCATGGCCACGCGTTCAACGAGGCTTCGCGAACCTCGAGAAGGAGTATGGCCCTTCCCTCGTAAACATGAACGAGCTCGCGCTGATGGCCGTGAATAAACGAAATTACGAAGTGGCAGACGCTATTTTCAAGCGCATTGGCGACAATTGGGAAAAAGAAGCATGGAGCGAAAAACAATATTTCGATGGGAACAAGGCTACGGCCGCCCAGATGGGTCCGATGGATGCCCAGTCTCGCGTGACGAGGGAGACCGCAGACGCCAACATGAAGACTCCGGCGGGATCGGAGTATCGCACGATAGTGGAACAGAGGCTCGCCGATTATGTCCGCAACTGCGTGCAGGAAGGCAACACAGATCGACAGAAGTTCGAGATGTTTGTTCAAGTAGGAAAACAGGGAGTAGTGGATAACGCCTGGTCGCCGCAACCCACCAACGCTGCGTTTTGCGTGATCCAATCTCTGGCGAAGACTCACTTTAAAGAAGAAGCAGTATTTCCGCCGCCCCCGGGCGCGGCCTACTGGCTTCGGTTAGACATGGATCCCACGATCTTAGCCGTTGCTGCGAAATAGTTTCGGTGAGAGTTCGTGATCGAGTCGGGAATCGGGGAACCGGTAACCACCCGCGAGCATGTACTTCCGGCCTCTTTCGTCCTTCCAAGCCCCGTGAGAAGGTGGGTTCGCCGCCATTCGTCGTACCTTAATTCTCGAAGTCGAGGTTACGACACTTGTTCATCTTAAAAAATACACGCAGTGGTTGCTCGCATTTTCTCCTGATCCGTTTGCTGGTGATCGCCTCCACATTCTTGCTTCTGGCGTCCAGCGGCAGCGCGCAACAGAAGGCCTCAAATGGTAGCTTTGCAAGCAGCTCCGCAAAGCCTACGGTCACGTTGGTTCCCGAGACAGCCGCCAGCCTTTCTGGCGTTACTTTGATTCCAGCCACCGTGGTTGGAGGAAATTTGTCGAGACTGAGAATAGTGCTTAACCAGGTTGCTCCCACTGGCGGAGTGCTAGTAGCGCTTCAAAGCTCGGATCCTAAGGTCGTGGTCACGCCATCAAGCGTTACCATCCTGAAGGGTCATATTGGCGCCCGCGTCGCACTTACTACTGTCGCCGTGACCGCGACTCATTCGGTAACCCTTACCGCCAGCTACAGCGGCGCAACTGCTGGAGCCAGTCTGACGGTCAATCCCTCGAAGGCCGCACCGTTTACGGTGAAACTCCAGCCAGTTTCCCTGACCATTGATCAGGGCAGTTCGGGCACGGATCAGGCCGTTACTGCCGCCGGGACGGGCTTCAACAACTGGCTCACTCTGAGTGCTTCCAATCCACCAGCGGGAGTCACGGTAAGCTTTACGCCGACTGTGATTGCGGCTCCCGGTTCGGGGTCATCTCAAATCGATGTCACCGTTGACAACACCGTGGCGGCAGGCAATTACTCGATCCAAATTGCCGCCAGCGACGGCAGCATCACCCACGCGGCAACCCTAAAACTTACCGTCGGCAATGGCTCGGCGCCGGGTCCAGTGGGACCGCTGACCGGCTGCATCCGCACTGCGAACGGACACAAGTATCAGGGCGTGGAGTTCGGCATGAATCGCCCTGCAACGGTGAATTTCGATGCCGTGTTGTATTACGGCCCAACCTGCGCTCCGAATCAAACCGCCGATGAGTTTGGTTACGGAACCCCATTGAGTCTCGGCGGCGGATACATTTTCTGGTTCGGTGATTTCGCCGACCAAATGAATACATCTGCGATCTGGACCGTGGGCAATGAGAAATCCCAGTGCGTCGACTACACCAAGGCTCCTAATTGTCAGTAGTGCCGGTCTGTTCGGGGGGCCTTCGGGGGGCCCTCCCCGCACCCCGTTGCAGATAAGCTAATCTCGCTGTTTCTTCGTCAGGTGGATTTAGCGTCGGCGGGGGAGTCCCTTTGCCGAGGCCTGGGAACCAGGTGGTTCACGGAACGGTTCCACAGATATGCGCTCGTAATACACTTCCAACACGGTCAGGTATTCTGTACCGCCCGGCAATTGAAGGACTACGCGGTCACCCGCTGCCGACTTCATCAACGCACGCCCCAGAGGTGACACCCAACTGATGTGGTTGCGGTTGAGATCAACCTCGTCGGTGCCGACGATGCTCACCACTCGCTGCGCTCCCGCGGCATTGGCATAGCGCACGGTCGCTCCGAAAAATGCCTTCTTCTTTGTAGCCGCCTGCCCCGTTCTTTCCTGTCCCGTTCTGGGAGCTTCCGGGTCCACCACTTCCGCAGCTTCGATTCGCTTGGTGAGAAAGCGAATCCGCCCATCGATCTGCCGCAGCCGCCGCTTGCCGTACTGATAGTCGGCGTTTTCACTGCGATCGCC
>Ga0073928_10010425_pt1 | contig 11071 bp, 13 predicted proteins | sample PaiPotPPA55metaG_FD_76969 | JGI IMG/M metagenome (GOLD analysis project Ga0073928, IMG submission 76969) | Iron sulfur acid spring bacterial and archeal communities from Banff, Canada, to study Microbial Dark Matter (Phase II) - Paint Pots PPA... ...
AGCAGGTCCGATCATGGCCGCTTTGGCTGGGATAGGAGTCGGGGGCGCGGTTGGCGGCTTTGCCGGTGCGCTGATCGGAATGGGCATTCCCGAGTATGAAGCAAAACGCTACGAAGGCCGTATCCAGAAGGGCGGGATTTTATTATCCGTGCATTGCGACACTTCAGATCAAGTGAAGCGCGGCAAGGAAATCATGAAGAACACCGGAGCCGAGGATATTTCGTCCACCGGCGAATCTTCTGCGGATACGAAGCAAACCGATTATAACGTTTCTACTAAGACAGCGCGCGGAACGCTTTAATCCAATTAATCCAAGTGGAGGGAGCCATTCGAGGCTTCCTCCCTTTCCGTGCTTAAAAACAAATCGATCGTTGATTTCCGGATAGGAGCGTTACATGAGCAGAGACGATGTGCCAGGAACCATCTTTACATTTATTTTGGGAATAGCCGTTGGGGCAGTCGTCACTCTTCTCTTTGCCCCGAAGTCAGGAGAGGAACTGCGAAGTGATCTTGCTGAAGTTCTGAGCGAAGCGGCTGATCGGGTGAGCAAGACGGGTAAAGGTTTGAAGAGGCGCGGCAAAGTACTCGTGAATTTGGCAAAGAACAAGATGCAAGATGCGGTTGAGGCCGGGGACGAAGCATACACGCAGGCAAAAAAGTCGTGAGGTTTGTTGTTTAAGAAGAATGTGATGAAAAGATTCCACTAGTTATTGCAAGCGGTTTGTTCCTCCTAGTTTCCTTTACGCCGTGAGCAGTATCCGGCACTCATCGCCAAGCACATCAAGATGCAATGCCCAAACAGGCATCAAAATGCAGGAAGTTCAGCGAAAGACTCCGCCAAGAAAACTGGTAGTGCTACAAAGAAGGAAACTAAGAAAGTTGCCAATAAATCTGTGAAGAAAACAGAGCAAGGTGCGGATAAGGTTGAAGACAAAACGAAACCGAAAAGTTGAAGAGAATTGGCATCCATTGTAAAGAGTGTCGGCTAGAGACCACATCCGGCGAGAGTTTAAAGGGAGAATTACGATGCTACTACTAATCATTATTCTGGTGCTGTTGTTTGGCGGAGGTGGCGGCTATTACGGCTACTCCCGATGGGGAATGGGCGGTGGACTCGGAATCCTCGGCACTGTCCTACTGATCGTATTGGTTTTGTACCTGCTCGGCGCCGTTCGTTTTTAGGAACTCAATGCTGATAGAAGGTCGTTATGAAAGAAAGCATTAAGGACCAAGCAAAAGGGAAGCTGCACGAAATGAAAGGCAAAGTGAAAGAACAGGTGGGACGCGCGACAAATGACCCCAACTTAGTCGAGGACGGTCAAGACGAAAACGTAGCCGGCGAGGTTCAAAAGAAAGTTGGTCAAGTAGAAAAAGTTTTCGAGAAATAGCTGGACGCTACTTTCCGCTCCGAACATTTACGGCGCGAAAAGTGTAGCGTGTCTCACGGTTTAGGCGGCTTTAAGGAGGCGCGCGCCAATCGTGATGACTGCACTGGTGCCAGAAGAGGGAAAGTTATTGCTTGTGATGCTTGGTGTCAAGAAGCGATTTATATGTTAAGGGTGTTAGCTGGAGATAATGAAATTTAACATCACACAAGAAGCAAACTGTCTCAGTCTGCTTGATACAAAAACCATCCGCGCGGTTCAGTGAGAGTCTTTGACACTAACTGTTGGATTAATTCTCTGCATTTTAACCTCGGAATTGCACTTCGGATATGGCGACGACCTTGGACATGTGTATCCCTAGCAGCCCATTCGAAAGGATAGCTGTGCAACACGCGGGATCTACTTTCGCAGGTAATTCCTGTACGGAAAACAAGTGCGATGCTGGGTAATCCGTACTTGCGGACCGCCCGGGAAATGCTTCACGGGATGCATGGGCGCATGTAATGCCGGGAGAGTCCTCATCTGTGCGCGTCGGGTCCTTTGAGTGAGCCTGCCCAACCTTCTCCGCACGATCTTCACATTCGTGGCAACCGAAAATCAGGAGATAGCGCGGCTCGATGCCCACAGAGACCTCGGCGCTGCGGTATCCGGGAAGCGACGCTAGCGCGGTTACAACACCGTCGGACTCCGCGAAGTCCACTTGCATTCGCCCTAGAATCTCATTTTCGGCCGCCAGCCAATCTGCGACCTCACAGCCTGTTTGCGCACCGCGATCCAGGAATTTTTCGTAGGCCAAACGAGCTACCCTGCCGTAAGCGCAAAGAAGCAACTGGGTAAAATCAGACAGCGGAACGCATTCACGCAGAGCGGCACATGGCAGCGCAGGCTTCAACCGTTTCTGCGTCGGGATGACGCGCCCTCCGGACACGACTGGCTTCATGGTTCCTCCGTGCTAAACGCTCTCATTGCTCGACTGGGCGCGCGATTGCGCTGGTCCGTTGTCAGGAATGCAAATCGAGTTCGATGCCCGAATTTTGCCCGGCTCGCTCAGCGCCTCTACGATTTCTAATTGCAACATTGAAGAGTTCACTGCTCGGTCGCCGAGAGTAAGCATCCCGCGCTCTACCACCGGCAGCCACAATGAAGCTTCCGAGAGCGCAATCGAGACAAACAATGTCCCAGCGCGTTCCAAAACGGAATCGGTCAAGTCGTAGCCGCGCCCGTCGCCGACAATTTCGTCGGCTAAAACAACGTCGAATCTAATCATTTTAAGTACACCTTCTGCTTCTGCGATCGTGTTCACGGAGTGGAAGTTCCAGCCATTCCGTTCGAGTCGTTGGAGTGTGGCTACGGTGCTAGGGGAGATGCCGCCGACAACAAGAATGCGAACGGCAGAGACTGACATGGTTTTCCTTTCACTAATCAATATAGTTCGGGCAATTAATGTTTCCATTTGCAACAGCAGGCATTCCTCCTTGCGGCGCTTACTCGGCTGTGCAAGCCAGGAAGCAAAATGCTCGTTCCTAAGTGAACCTTTTTGGCGGTCGAGGCTTTCTGGATACTTCGTCCGACGGATGCGGCCAAGCGAGGTTTGGCCATTTCTTTTACGACGCTCGCGAGAACTTCGTTGCTCGCGCGTTTCTTGTCATTCGTATGTAACATACGGTAACGGTACCCCTGGGCTTGGGCCGGTACAGTTCAATACAGTACAGTTTCCTAATTACAACTAGCTTCGTGCCGGTAGCGCGCAAGCTCCAATCAAGACGGCAGAGAAGCGCGATTTAAACTGAGCAACTAAGAGGAACATATAAAGGACAGGCTGGAAGCTCAGCCATCGACCAGCGGCGGGGATAAGACGACTTTTGAGTCCCCACGTGGAGTTGAAGGAGTTCTCGAAGAAGCGGAGTGAGACGTGACGAAGGTGCCCGACGAAACTTCACACTCCAAGCCGCCGTCGCTTCGCCTTACTTTAATCAACCCCAGTGTAATCTAAACCAAAACTCAACCGATCCCGGCCTCTGCTATCGGGACGAACTTCCACAATAACGCATGGGATGGCGCCGGTCGGTAAACTCGTTTTGCTTTTGGACTGGACAGCTACCGCTCCAAGTTGTTTTGCAAATATGCCTGCGTCGTCCGGGCGAAGCATAATCCTTGTAGGGTTCATCCCACTCACATTCTTGGCCCAGATGAGTTTGATTTCTTAGTGATTCTTTGTTTCGTTTTCACTCTCCGTAGCCTCCTCGCCAGATTTTTGGTGTTCAATTCTTGGAAATGTCTCCTTGCGTCAGTTTGAAAATTTTTGTTTTATTATTTCGTGAATTTGCGAAAGATCCGATACCGATAAAGAGTCAAAAGGTGTACTAAGAAATTTCTCCGTGGCTAACTCAAATTGAGCGGAACACTTGTCCTGAGGAACAGTAGCGTTTATGGCGGCCTCTAAATTCGCATCTAGTTCTTGGGTATATTGGGGATACATTCTTTTAAATGTATTGAAGACTGCCATATAGGCCGCTAGTTGCAGTTGTTGACGTTTACCTGCTGCCACTACGTTTCGGAAAATGTCTTGCAACACGTCACATTGTTCAGATGTCATGGGTTCGCTCCGAACTTCTTCTATCATCCGATGCGCGCCGCATCCTCTCGGTCTTGGCTTCCTGAATAATTTTTGCTTTGTCCATAGAGAGCAGGATAGCATTCTTGCTAGCACCACAGTAGCACCCGTGCGAAGGAGTCTCCACCATGTGGTCCTGGTTCTACGTAATTCGAGGCGCTGGGGACCGGTTAGTAAAGCGCGATGGCGGGTTTAACACGGAGCGGGAAGCTATCGCTGCGGGAAGGAAATACCTACGAAACAACAAAGCGACGGTTATACACCCCGAACACGCGGATGAATCCTTTGCCGTTAAGTCCGAGAAGGAATTGATGGGAGCCCAAATAAATCTGCCGGGATAATTTGCGCGTACAAGACTGGGTCCAGTATTGCCAGAAGACTCAGAAGCGGGGCGTCACGATCTACGCATATGCCAACAGCCATTACGCAGGATTTGGGCCGGCAACGGTGGAACAGTTTCGGGAACTATGCTTAGAAAAAGGAATAGAGATTCCGCCGCTTCAGTTGCCGATGAAACTTGCGGCGGGGACACTCTTTGCCATTTCCTGGTGCTCAGAAATCAACCTTTTTGCAACGTTTCTCGTAGAATCTCGCCATAAATTCCTCGCGTCGCTCGTTTTCTTTTTCCAGCCAGTCCTCTGAATATTCCCAATCAGTTGACCGAGCTAAAACATCTTTATCCACCCGACTAATCGGGAGTTAGCCCGCGGCACGCAACGCGTATGACCGGTCCCGCCAGCCGCTCTAAGGTGTCCCCTCGGCAGGCAGCTTCAGCCAGGCCAACGCAAAGAACAGAAGCGCGGCCACAAGGAACGAGGTGGGCACCGCAAAGAAATAACGTAGAGAAACGCCGGTCATCACCGCCAGCCATATCGTGTTGATCAGCGCCATTCGCTTCAACAATCCCGTTCGCTCGCGGGCCAGCAGCAGATCGAACACTCCAAGGCCAAGCGCCGCCACCATGAACGAAACACTGAACCCACGTAGCAGGTTTGCCATGCTGCGGGCCGACCCCATTAGATTGAATTTGTAATTGTCCATCAGGTCCAGCAATTGCCTCTCGGTGTCATTCGTGGAGACGGGTTTTTCGAACAGCGAGAGTGAGTGCACCAACCCCAGGAGCACCAGCACCGCCGCTCCCGTGATGAACAGACGCCTTCCCCACTTGTCCGTCATGCGTGAGGTTATAGCACGAAACGGAGCCGAGGCTTTTGCATCCATCCAAGAATCAAGCGTCTTTCCGCATAAACGAAGAACGATTCGACATCCGATAAGTTTTTGCGGCACTTTCCTCAACGTGGCCACAATCAAAGCCAATAGCTGCGGGTCCGCGGAGATTCGGGCGGTGCCAATTCCAAGTCCAACGAACCATCGCCAGGATTGACGCCATCACTGCGCGCTTTGGCGGGAGCCAGTTCACTTGTTTGCCGCGGGACACTATGCTGAGGATCGCAAGGATCGTTGGCCCGCCAAAACCAGCAGGACAGCCGAACCTCACGATTGGATGGTTCACAGACTTAGTGACTGACCCTGCCTTGAAAACTTGTGTTTCGGATCTTATCGAAGCGGCACGGAAGTCCGCTGAATTTGTAACTGACTGGCGAAATCGGCGCCTTGCCCATCGCGACCTTAAGCTAGCACTTCGATACACTGACATCCAGCCACCGCCACCGGTGACTCGCGATCAAGTTGAAAAGGCACTCTCGGGACTTCGGGATGTTCTGAGCTGTATCGAAGGAAAGTACTGCGACGCAGGCACGGCATATTCGACTTCTATTGCACTGGGCGACGCAACGCAACTCAACTCAACTCAACTCCTGTTCTCTCTACAGGGCGGCCTCTTGCGTCAGCGCGACCGTCATGCATGTCTCGACTTCGCCACTCCCGCTCAAAGGAGTATTCACTTCACGAACTTCAACCCGACTATGCCGCGTTTGGCACCGTGACGGAAATCGAAATACATATAAATGCTAGCTACGCAAGTTTCCGGCTAGTTGCAACCCGCACCAGAGTCACAAAAATCTCAACTTCTAATTTGGACCTACCGCTGCGCCGTCGGCATTACAAGCTTCTGGACCACCGGAACGGGTAGCGGACCCTGGTCAAGCACAAGATCGTGGAACTTCAGCATGTCGAAATTCTTTCCGGCAGCGGCCTGATATTTTGTGCGGAGCGCAAGCCATTCGCGAAGTCCAACATAGTAGGTTGGCAACTGCGTCGAGCTGAGCTTTGCTCGCACTAGTTTTCCTTCGGCTTCCGCTTGAGTCTGGAACGCATCTTTGGTCATTAGATCCATGGCTTGCTCGTCAGTCATCCCCATAGTCTGCATCTTGACGTCCAGAATCGTATTGGCCAGCAATCGCAGACGGATTTTCCGCATGACGAGCCTGAAATGCGGATCGTTGTTCAAGAAACCTTCATCCATCATCACCTGTGCAATGTATTCGGCCCAACCTTCTACGTAAGCGCCGTTGGCGAAAAGCGAGCGGAGCAGCCTGCGCCGTTCCGGCTGAATATTATTCAAATGCTCGAATTGAACGTAATGTCCAGGTAGCGCTTCGTGAATGCTGAGCCACTCCAGCGTGTAATTGTTGTATTCGCGCAGCTTGGATTCCGCTTTGTCCGCCGGCATTGTGGGATCGATAGGGGTTACCCAATATTCCGCCTCGGCTTGAGGCTCGAGAGGCGGCGCGCTGTGGAATCCCGCGACGGAATAAATACCGCGTTCGAACATGGGTGTGGGGATTACTTTTAAGTTGTCGCGTGTACCCAGCGAGACAATCTTCTTCTCACGAATGAACTGCTTAATGCTTTCGAGGTCGGACTCGATCGCCTTCTGCAAGTTTTCCGGACGCGGATGTCGGTCAGAAATTTTGTGTAACACTTCGGTGATGATCAAATTCTGGCGGTCGTGAATACCAAGTTCCGAGTGATCGCTGTGGTCCGGATACATCTGTTTATGCATGGGCAGCGCCAGCTCCAGCATCTCAGCGCGCACCGATTGCAATCCTGCTTCGGCGTCTGCAAGAACTTGTTCTGGAGTGACATCGGTTTCCATCACCAGTTTGAATTTCTGATCGTAGAGTTCCTTTCCCAGTCTCCAGGTTAAATGCGAAGGGCGCTTGGCCAAATCATTTTGCAGCCAAACAGAGAAGTCCTTCAGCGCTGCAATGGCCACTGGCGCAACCTTGCCGTATTGCGCCTTCAACGGAGATCCGGCGGGAATTTCCGCAGCAATTGTGTTTTCGATCAGGTCGATGTTGCCGTCATTTTCCTGCACTGCGGTGGAAACGAAAATCGGGTCCACATCGCTGAGGTATTGTTTTACCTGGTTTAAGAGAAGCGGGATCGCGCTGACTCTCGATAGGACGTGGCCAACCCGAATGTCGTGGGACGCATAGTTTTGTGTAAGTGGCAGGAAAAGCGCGTTGCCGATCAGCTCAACAGCTACTGTTGGATTGTGGCGGTAATTCTGAATCTTCTCGAACTCTAGCAAGTTCAAGCCGATTTGGTCGTCGATGAGTTGCCAGTCAGCGGCGTCTTGTGCGTCCAGGGCTGAAACCGGCGTCTCCTTCCGAAATCGTTCGCGCCACTGCTCGTAGAATGCGCCCTGTGCTGCCACTGATTCCAAACTAAAATCGTCGAGCAGTGCGTCAAGTTCGATTGTCTTGCCGGTTTTCGGGTCAACATGCTTGTGATAGCCGGCCTGGGAGGCGCTGGTGGGAGAAAGCGCGAGAGAGTCTTTCATGAATCGATCGCTCAGCTCCGCAAATTTTTGCGCAGTTGACCCAGGTGATGATTTCGTTGACGAATTTGTTTCTTGCGTATTCGCAGGCATCGCCAGAATGGCCAGCAACAGAGTAGCGCAAACCGATAAAAGCATCACACGGTTCATAGTTATTCCTTTCAGGTGAAAAGCAGCATGAAATTAGCTGGGACGGCGGAAGGGAATCGGCGCGACGTTCTTTCGTCGAGTTGATGATTGTTTCAGTCGCGCGCGAGCTTGTTCGGCCCAGGCGCCGTTTGGCGCGTAGCGAAGGTAGAGTGTCCAATGGTCGCGAGCCGCGCGGCGTTCACCTCTTTTTTCATAGGCAAGCGCTAGATTAAAGTGCACGTCCGCATGGGCAGGCATCGCGCGAGCCGCGCGGCGCAGATGATCGATGGCCTGGTCATATTCACCCAGTTCTTCCAGAGTGCAGCCGAGGTTATAGCGCGAGATACCATTCAAAGGGTCGAGCGCCACGGCAGCAAGAAAAGCTTCGCGTGCGTCGGATAGCTGTCCCATCTGATAGTAGGCTACGCCCAGATTGATGTGCGCCTCGATCCAGTCCGGCGCGAGTTCCACCACACGCTGGTAATTCTCAATCGCTTGGGGAAGCATTTCCTGCTTCGCCTCACAACTCAGCGCGGTCTCGAAGAATTGCTCCGGCGTGGGGCCGGCCATGGAATGCAATTTCGCGCACCGCGTTGGAAGGTCGAACGGGAACACCCATTGGCCTTGAATTGGATTGAATGGTGTTTCTGCGCCGGGAGGTACAACTAACACATCGCGCCCAAGTTCGACCAAGCGTAGTTCTTGCAAGGGGAGCGAAGAACCGCCAAATTGTTTTTCTATCAGCGCGACGGCCCGCCGCAATTTTCGCGCTGGAACGCGATTCTGTGTGATTCGCTGAATCGAACGCAACGCCACCAAATCGCCGAAACTATAGAAACGCTCGCCCCAGCGCGCTTCAGGACGAACGAGGTGCAACCGCTCCCAGTAGCGCAGACGGCTCGTCTCAAGTCCCAGAATTCGCCCGGCTTCTGTTCGGGTATAGCGATTCGTCAAGCGCCCAGCCCCCACCGCCTAGAACACTTTCTGCGAATGATTATGCACCCATTGTCAAACTGTGTGTGAACGAGTTTGTGTGGATAGGGACACATTTCCACAGGCGCATCTTGGTTGCCGCCGATTACTAGAAGCATACATTCGACTGCGCGCTCTGCTCGGCTCTCGCTGTCTGCTTGTTAGACTTGATTGAATAAGCCCGCCACGATGGCTCTCGAAAGCGCCGAACGATTGTATCTGGAGCGCCAGGTCACCCTGGCTCGCGTCGTCCTTGTGGCTCTCGCGCTGGTAGCCCTGCTGGAAATGTCTGGTGGGCTGCAACAGCCCGGATCCGTACTGTTTCTCGCCGTTTATCTGCTCGTCGCGCTCGCTGTAGTTTTGTACCAACGCGTTGTGAATGAAGCACATTTGCAGGTTCCACTGGGTGCGGATGTTGTTGCGTTGGCCTTCTTCCTGATTCTCAATCCTCCCGCCTCCGTAGCCTGGTTTTTATTTTTGTTCGTTGTGTTCGCGCTGGCCACGCGCGGCAACATACGCGCGATGTTGGCCTTGGTAAGCGCCGCGGCCATCGGCGTTGTTTTGCGCGTGGCTGCTTCCGAAACGTTCAGTTGGTGGGGACTTTGGCATTGGTTGTCGATTGGATTGGGGACATTGATATCCGGTTTGGCGATGGGCTTCCTGGGAGCGCGAGAAAGGAGCCATCTCGAACGCCGCCAGTTCCTCGAAAAAACGACGCAGCTCTTGCAATTCGACCGCGGCTTGACCGAGTCTATCCGCCAGACGCTAGGTGAGTTGCTACTGGAATTTCGTTGCGAACAAGCCTGCCTGGCAATTCGTGATGATGAGCTCGAACGTATTTTCGTATGGAAAGTTCGCGCTGCGGAAACCGAGCCTTCCGGGCCAGAAACCTTATCGCCATCACGCTCCGACACCTTTCTCACGGACGCTTTCGAAGTGTCAATGTGCTGGGAATACAAAGACGGCAAAAACACCGGCTTCGGATGGGACCGCCGAACTGGCCATCGCGTTCGTTCCTTGCTGGCGCCGCCGAATTCGACGCGCGAAGAGTTCGGCGCTCGCTCGCTGCTAGCCGTCACAATCGACGCCGGCGGACATCCTACCGGAAGAGTTTTGCTCGTCAATCCAGAGAATCGATTCAAAGCGGCTGATCTGCGCTGGCTGGAACAGATCGTTCGACATATAGCCTTGCCGATGGAGAATGTCTTCCGTTTACGGCATTTGCGCGCGCGCGCAGTAGAGTCGGAACGCAGCCGAATTTCGCGCGATTTACACGATGGAATTCTGCAGACCATGCTCAGTCTGAATATCCAGCTCGACGTGCTGCAACGCAAATTCCCGTGGGCTCCGGAAGAAGCCGGTAAGGAACTTGGGACACTCCAATCCACCATAAAACAGGAAAGCTAAGAGCTGCGTAGGATGGTTACCGACCTGCGGCCGGTACGGGTGGAGAGCGCCGATATGCGGGAATTGATGTTCGGTTTTGCGGAACGATATCGCAACGAATCCGGCCTGGCAGTGGACCTCTTTATAGAGGACCGCAGTTTGCGCCTGCCTGACCGCATTTGCCGGGAAGTGTTCCAGATTTACAGGGAAGCACTTAACAACGTAAAAAAGCATGCGTCGGCCAGCCACGTCGTGGTAAAACTAGAGCAAGACGAGGCGAAGGTCTCTCTCGTCGTAGACGATAACGGCCGAGGTTTCAGCTTCTCGGGGCGATTTAAAAGCGAAGAGCTGGATCGGCTGCGTCTCGGGCCAATTTCGATTAAAGAGCGAACACGAAGCGTAGGGGGGACGCTAACGGTGGAGTCGAATCCCGGGCACGGGGCGCGTCTTACGGTAGAAATCCCACTGAATTGAAAATGACGAAAGCGAAACAGGTGATTCGGATCCTGGTCGCGGACGACCACGCTATCTTTCGCGATGGCCTCCGCAAGCTGCTTGAAGCGGCCGACGAAATTCAAATTGTCGGCGAAGCTTCCAATGGGAATGAGTGCGTCAAGATGCTGGCGAAACTCAAGCCCGATATTCTTCTGCTGGATTTGCGCATGCCTGAGAAAGATGGCCTCGGCGTGCTGGAGGAAGTGAATTTCGAGACTCTGCCTACGCGCGTGATCGTGCTCACCGCTGCGGAAGACGACCGCGATGTTGTACGTGCCATGCGGCTCGGTGCCCGTGGTGTGGTGCTCAAGCAGTCAGCCAGCGATTTGCTGGTGAAAAGCATTC
>Ga0073928_10010426_pt1 | contig 11068 bp, 11 predicted proteins | sample PaiPotPPA55metaG_FD_76969 | JGI IMG/M metagenome (GOLD analysis project Ga0073928, IMG submission 76969) | Iron sulfur acid spring bacterial and archeal communities from Banff, Canada, to study Microbial Dark Matter (Phase II) - Paint Pots PPA... ...
TAGGGAAAAAACAGAAACAAGAAAAATATTGGCGAAGGCGCAGTCCTTCCGCATCACTGATCTGTCAGTTCAAGGATCTGTATATTAAAGCTAGCGGGATAATCAGAAAGAAACTTCGTGTTAGCATGACGCCCCGAGGAAGGCCTAGAGAAAAGGCAGGCGACTGAATTTCGTGACGCTTACCTCGCCTCGCTGGATCGACCTCCAAAACCGGCAGGGACATCAGTTTCGTCCGCCACATTGCGATGGATTGCCTTGTTCTCCTACTGCGCTATTCTCGGGTGCCTGCTTTCCCGGCATGGCCCGCGAAGTAACAGAAACCATAACGCGGGATGACCTTCGTATCGCAGACTGTGAAATAAAGAAGAGATGGAATCACTGGTGAACGGCAATCTGGTAGGCTTGAACTTCATCGCGCCAGAACCCGCTTCGCGTATTGAGTGCTTCAGCCACAATACCAGTCCAGCAATTTGCGGAACGCCGCGCCGCGATGGCTGTATTGGGCTTTTTCTTCCGCGCTCAATTCAGCAAACGTCTTGTCAATTTGCGGAAAGTAAAATAGCGGGTCATACCCGAAGCCATTGAATCCTCGCGGCCGTTCAAGAATGATGCCCTCGGCTTTTCCTTCAAAGACAGCCAGTGTCTCCCCGTTGCGCGCGGCCGCAATCACGCAAACGAATCTTCCGCCGCGCCTGTCAGCCGACACACGCTGGATTTCTCGCATCAGCTTGGCGTTATTGAGTTCGTCATCCGTGTTGTTCTCTGCCTCTTGAGGGTCGTCGTCAGAGTAGCGGGCGGAATGCACTCCGGGAGCTCCGCCCAGCGCATCAACCTCCAGGCCGGAGTCGTCGGCAATTACAAATCCTCCTTGTGCGTAACGGCTGTAAGCTTCCGCTTTCTTTCGCGCATTGGCTTCGAAGGTGGCCCCATCCTCGACCACCGCCGGCAGCGACGCAAAATTCGGAAGCGTCTGCACTTCAATTCCATAACCCGCCGCCGCGCCAGCAAAGTCACGCAGCTTTCCAGGATTCGAGGTCGCAAGCAGAATGTGTTTCATGAAGTTTAAGAGGCTACCTCGGGAGCGCGAGGAACTCGCCCCCTCGACTTCCATACCCAGAAGAGCATCAGCGCAAGCGCAACCATCGAAATTGCCGCTCCCACTGCCCTATCCCAACTGTCAACAAACTTGATCTGAACGCGACTCTCCCCGGCCGCGACCGGCACCGTCAATTGCCCCGTCTGCTTGGTGCTCTCGGCCACGACCACGCGGCCGTTCACCAGAACCCTCCACGACGGATAATTAAAAAGGCGAAATACCAGTCGTCCAGCCGCGCTCGTGGTGGCAATGACCTGCCGCGATTCCGCCTTCCACTCCTTAATCTGTAGTTCGGCATGTCCGTTTCCTTGAAACAACACCTTGGGCGCTTGCTGGTCAATTGCGTACGGATCGGCGGCCACGGGCGCGTATTCATCCGTACCCTCGTAGCCGGGCCCGTCGTGTTGATTGTCAACCATCTCTTTGATGTCGGCGGCATTGTCCCACCAGGGGACCTGCACTCGTTGCCAAAGCAGCAACACAATTGCAAGCATCGCGGCATAAACCAAACCGCGAAACCACCAGCGCCGGATTGCCAGTACAACCAAGACGGCAAACGGGACGTTCAGGCACAACAGCCATCGCCAGGGCAATTGCACGTAGCGCAGTTCCGGCAAATGGGTCCACAACGGAAGCGTGAACTTCGCCATCAGCGCTGCCGCCATCACGCTCCACACCGCGAGCGGCCACCACGGTTCTTGCGTCCGCAACCGGCGAGCGAGAGCCAGCGCCGCGGCCACAATGGCAATCTGCCACAGCGCAACCACGGATACAAGAAGGTTGAAGCGGTAATGATCAGGATCGCCGGCAATTGCGGTGAATAAGAAGTTGTCCTCTGGACGCACCCCCGGCGACAGCACTTGTCCGATATTCACCCAACTCTGCTGGTGAAACACTGGGACAAGGTAAAAAGCAGACAGCATTGCACCAACCATGGCGGCAGCCGCTCCGCGGGCGATCACCAAGAAGGACCACCGCGAGGTTGCCACTGTCAGCACCAACAAGCCCAGCGAGTAGTTCATCATCACGGCACTCGGAATATTGGTCAGCCACCCCATCGCCATCAGTAGGCTCAGTGGCGCTACCACACGCGCCCCATCTTCATCTGCATCCGACCGCAAAATCAGCAGCAGTAACAGCGGGAGGTATGCAGCGGCCAGCAGTTCGGCCATAGCGCTCCGCCAGTAAACAATCACCAAATGATAGGGATTCGCGGCATAGAGGGCCGCGGCGAAGAGCGCATCGGCACGCGGAAGCCAGCGGCTTGCCAGCAAGAACATCGAGACCCCGGAGAGCAACAAGGCGATCCAGATGTAAGCCGTCGGAACCAGCTTCCAGGGCAGAATCATTCCCAGGACTGCCCCCACCTTCCACGAAATCGGTGGATAAAAAATGAACCGGGCTTCGCCATATCCGTAATGCGACATCCCTGCCCAATGGGGATACAGGACGCCTTGCTTCCAATGGTCGACTACCTCCACCCAGGCATTGAAATGCACCTCGAAGTCGTGTCCGGACGGAATTCCCAGCCAGAAAAAAGGAAGCACCACGCCGCAAGCAACCGTGCCGATCACGGCCAGGGGAAACGCCGCTTTCGAATTGGGCCGCAGAGACACGCCGTTGGCAAGGAGAATACAGGAAAGCTGAAGTCAGCAGTGCGCCCGCGTCGGCTGCTGCGGCTCGAATTCTTTTATACTTTCAGCATGCGCTCCCGGCTTCTGATTGCGCCCATCGTTTTTTTCGCGACCATTTGCTCACCTCAGAGCGCCGCGAGCTTTCCTCCCCTCCAACAGTGGAAAGCAGCCATAGTCAGTGGAAATGTGACCGCCTTGAAGGCACTTTACAGCAGTTCGCCACCGGTGCGGATCAGCATATCCTCTACGCAAATTACGGCAGATTCCGATATTTCGTTCTGGACGGGACTTAAGGCGAGGAACGTCGAGCTCCAGATCGCTCAATCTAGCTCGCCGCAGGCGGGGCTTCAGCAGATCGTGTTTCAGGCCCAGATCAAAACCATGCCTCCGGGGCGCACTCTGTACGTCGCCGCCGCACAGATTTGGCAGCAACAAGGAGCGGAGTGGAAACTGGTGTCCGCCCAGCGCACCGACGCAACTAAACTCGAGCAGCCCCTTTCACTCGACGCAAAAATCTATCCCGCGGGAATGAATGCCACCCAAGAGATCCGCTCAGCCCTGGTCCGCGCAGGAAAACTCCACAAGCACGTTCTTGTCGTGTTCGGAGCCGATTGGTGCTACGACTGCCACGTTTTAGATAAAGCCTTTCGCCGGCCGGATGTAGCTGCGGTTCTGACTCCGAACTATGAGGTGGTGCACGTGGATGTGGGCGAGGGCGACAAAAACCAGGACCTCATGAACCAATACGACGTCCCGATGAAGCGCGGCATTCCCGCAATCGCGGTCCTCGATTCCAGCGGCAAGCTGCTCTACAGTCAGAAGAACGGAGAGTTCGAACGCGCCCGTGCGCTGGGGCCCGAAGACTTGCTGGAGTTTCTAAAGAAGTGGAAACCGCGAGACAGATAGCCACGCTCGCTGACTCTACTTCGCGACGAACTCCGCATTGCGCTGGCTCCGTAGGGTTTCCAGAAACATCTCTTCGTTAAGCGACTCGTGATTGCGCAACAGTTCGAGCAGGGGGTCTTTTACATCGTCGACATCCGCCCCGCAAGCAGCATTCGCAGCTGCCATCGATTGTAACGAAACCAGCGACCGAGGCTTGATTCCGGGATGGCTGGTCAGGAACTGGATGAAGCTCTCGGTCTGACTGCGCTTCGCGGATGCATCCGCCAATTCAATTCCCATCCCTCGTGAGGGGTGCATCACTCGCACCAATCCTCGCCCATGAAAATCCCTGCCTTCTGCATGCAGTGTCAATGCGACCAGGGTGCGCTCAGGGAAAGGAGACGCAGTCGCGATGTAGCATCCGCCCAGGCTCAAGTCCGTGAGTTCGCACTCGGCAAGCGCTTCCGGTTCTGCTCGATGTGCCTCTTGGGAGTTTTCCCGCAACCAGCAGCGTAAGGCAGCGCGCGCACTATCAGGCGTACCCGTAAACCGGACTCCCGACTCGCCGTTGGGGTTGGCCCACGCCACCTCGCCGATGATTTCGAACTCCGAAGGCGAATCGGGAAGCGTGAAACGGGCATGCAGGCTGGCCCCCGGATAAAGCGGCTGTGCCGCAAGCACATCCATTCCACTGTCGCTCAAGTCCAGAAGAATGCCCTCGATTTCATTCGGGCCGTCGCCATTTTCCAATCGCAATTTCACCGCGACCTGGATCGGAACTCGGAAGGAACTGCGGCGCTCACTCTTGATCAACGCAGCGGCAGCGTGGAGAGTCGTCTCCGCCTGTTCCGCAGAAAGTGGCTTGTAGAGAACGAAGTTCGCGCCCGCGCCAAAGACGTTACGGACCTTGTCTTTGTCACTCAGCAGGGCAACGGTAATGGGGTGCTTCTCGAAAACAATGGAAGTATTTTGCAGCACCAGGGCAGCGCTGTGGGGATCGTCGAAGTCCACGACTACTACCTGGAACCTCTGCTCGGTTACCAGGCACACGGCATCCGAATAGCCGCAGCACTGCGTCACCAGTCCCAAGCAGTGTAGAACCGGCGCGAGTACTTCGGCGGCCCGGTTGTCCTTGGTAACCAGAAGTGCGCGGAACGCCATAAGCGGCTGGTTTACGGCCAGCGAGGTGCGACGCCGCGCGCTATCGGCTTGGCGGGAGAGGGCTGGTTCGACTGCGGTGCGGCAGCGGCTCGTGCAACCGCCGGAGTTGGTTCATCAAGCTCGGCGAGGACCGCGGCATCATCGTCGTCGTTGTCAGCTAGTAGTGGAGCCACTTCGCGCAGCTTCTCCGCCGCCTGCTGCAGCATTTCGATCTGTTTGCCCAATTGCGCGTATTTGGCCTGCTTACGCCGCAAAACCTCATGGATATCCTTCATGCGACCCCCTATAGACGAATCTAAGAAGGATAGGAGCCAGGGTCAACCCGGAAGGCCTAAGCGAGGATTACCGGGGTAACCTGTCTTGCCAGCCGATTGGATAGTCCTAGAGTGTGAGGGTTGGGAGTGCAGTGCTCGGGGAGGGCACTGGGGCGGTTAAGGGAAGGCCCTGCCGTTTCCGGCAGGGCTATGAGACTCAGTCAACTTGTTGACTCAAGGTTGCGAACTAGCTGCGTAGCTTTCGGCGAACAATGCCCGCCAAGCCTACCAGGCCAGTGCCAAGCAATCCAAGTGTGCTAGGCTCAGGAGTCACGAGGGTGTCGCTGCTCCCAACCCATCCCACATGGCTGAAGCTGAACACTCCTGCCACAGTATTTCCAGCCGTTGTAACTCCCTGGATAGTGACACTGTTGCCCATTACCGTTGCTGAACCGCTGCTGAAGGTTCCGCTGAACAGGAGCGCGCTGCTGCCGTTCAAAACATTGACTGTTCCACTAGCTATGTTGAAACAACCAGTCCCACAAGAAGTGGTTCCAAGGTTTACCGCAATCGTAACCGTTCCGGCTGCGAAAGCCCCGCCGTTAACCGATAACATGCTGTAAGACACAGAAAATGCGCCGCCGCTCGCTACGGCACCCGTTACAGTTGCTGGGTTCAAGGTACCGGCAAAGCCTGCGTAATCAATGCTGCCGGCCAGGGCCGCTGTAGGAAGCGCCAGAGCCAACAACGCCAACAAAATTACTCGTCTCATAGAATGCTCCTCCGATTTTATCCACAACTTGTATGTGGGGAATCTTACCGGCCCTCTGCGCTTCGGCCATCCCCATCGTTCTACTGCCGCAGACGTATGTTACTAAGCATCTCTGTTACCAAAGTAAATGACCTTTAGTGGCACTGAAAACAAAGGGCTTGTGGCCCAATCCTGCATTGCCCACCGTTGCCAGTATGCAAAGCCATGCACATCTTTTCCGTGCTTTAACCACAAGCTCCATGCCCGCTAACTATAGAGTTTTCTTGCAATTGCTGACAATGGCACATTAGTGGGGGATGACCGCCCGACGCATTTCTGACGCTGGCGAAACCAAGAGGCTTGCCGGCCCAAGGAAGCGAATTCTTCATCTCTCAAAGGGAAAACTTTTTCCCTGCGATTCAGTTCTTTACGCCGCCGGGGTTCAGGCATCCGTCTCGCCCTCTTCTCTCGTAGTAAAGTGGAACTAACCCTCTTTCAGGAAAACCAACTCTTTGACCTCCAGCATTCGCAACATCGCCATCATCGCCCACGTGGACCACGGGAAAACCACCCTGGTGGACGCCATGCTCCAGCAAAGCGGCACCTTCCGCGCCAACGAAGCCCATGTCGATCGCGTCATGGATTCCAACGAACTCGAACGCGAGCGCGGCATCACCATTCTGGCCAAGAACACTGCACTCTTCTATCACGGCGTGAAGATCAATATCGTGGACACTCCCGGCCACAGCGATTTCGGCGGCGAAGTCGAACGCGCCCTAAAAATGGTGGACGGCGTCATGCTCCTGGTAGATGCCAGCGAGGGCCCGCTGCCGCAAACTCGTTACGTCCTCGGCAAAGCGCTCGAAGCCGGGCTGCCGCCGATTGTGGTGATCAACAAGATTGACCGCTCCGACGCTCGTCCCCAGGAAGTCCTCAACGAAATCTACGATCTCTTCATTGATCTCGACGCCAAAGAGGACCAGCTCGATTTTCCTGTGCTCTACACCAACGCTAAGTCGGGGACGGCGTCAACCGATCAGCGCGGTGGCGGCGAAAACTTACAGCCGCTATTCGAGGCTATAGTCAACACGACTCCGCTTCCTACAGGCGACGCGGCCGGCCCGCTGCAGATCTTAGTCGCGAATCTCGAATACAGCGACTACCTCGGACGCCTCGCCATCGCCCGCGTCTTCAACGGAACTATGCGCACCGGCGAAGATGTCGGCATCGCCAAACTCGACGGCACAATTCAAAAAACCCGAATCACCAAACTGTTTTCTTTTTCTGGATTGAAACGCACCGACATCACCGAAACCGAACTGGGCGACATCGTTGCCGTCGCCGGCGTCGAAGGCATCACCATCGGCGAAACCATCACCGACGCCGAGAATCCGTCCCCGCTGCCTCCGATTACGATAGATGAACCGACCATCGCCATGCTGTTCACGGTGAACACGTCGCCCTTTTCCGGACGCGACGGAGCCTATGTCACCTCGCGCAATCTCCGCGACCGATTGGCGAAAGAGCTGCTCACTAACGTCTCTCTCCGCGTCGAAGATTCCGGCACCACTGACTCTTTCAAAGTTCTAGGGCGCGGCGAACTCCAGCTTTCGATTCTCTTAGAAATGATGCGGCGCGAAGGTTTCGAACTGATGGTCGGCAAGCCCGAGATCGTCACCAAGCGCGACAAAGCAACCGGCAAGCTGATGGAGCCAGTCGAGCGCCTCACCGTGGATATCCCCGAAGAATTCGTCGGCGTAGTCATGGAGCAGCTCGGCACCCGCAAAGCTGAGATGTCGAACATGCACAACCACGGCTACGGCCGGGTGCGTATTGAGTTCAAAGTCGCCAGCCGCGGCCTGATCGGCCTGCGCAGCCAGTTGCTTACCGACACTCGCGGCACCATCGTGATGAACGCCCTCTTCGATGGATACACCGAATGGCAAGGCGAAATTCCGCATCGCCTCACCGGAGTTCTGGTCTCCGACCGCGCCGGAGTTTCGACCGCCTATTCGCTGTGGAACCTGCAAGAGCGTGGCGAGCTATTTATCGGCCCCGGCGTGGATGTTTACGAAGGCATGATCATCGGCGAAAACGCGAAAGATACCGATCTTGACGTAAACGTAGTCCGCGAAAAAAAGTTGACCAACATGCGTGCCTCCAGCGCCGACGAAGCCATCCGCCTCGTCCCCTTCCGCCAACTCAATTTAGAGCAGGCCATCGAATTCATCGCCGACGACGAATTCGTAGAAGTCACCCCCAAGTCCCTCCGCCTGCGCAAAAAAGGCCTCCAGTCGAATATAAGGCGGAAGAAGAGCCAGATGGCCGAAGTGGCGGAGTAGGGGATTTCACGTGTGGGGCGGGTGCCCCCACCCGCCTGCGGGCCACAGGTCCGCTCTTGGTTTTCTCCAAAGCCCCTGGAAGAAGGCTTGCGCTCCCGTGGGAGAGTGGCGCTTCAGCGCCACGTAATCGACCTCAAATGAATTGGGCTTGAGCCCCTGGGTTTCAGGATGCGCCACCCATCGAGTCCTTGAGTCCTCAACTTTTCCGTTATAATCAGAAAATTCACCGCGCAATCGCGCCCTTAGCTCAGCTGGATAGAGCGTCTGGCTACGAACCAGAAGGTCGGGAGTTCGAATCTCTCAGGGCGCACCACCCTTTCAATCACTTGCGAGCCGCCTTCCTGCCGTGCGGGTGCCCATTGTGCGCGACTTGTCCCCTTTCCTGAGGGCGCGGCATCGCGACGACGTTCTCCTGGACGGTCTTCAGGTAATCCTGCGTCCTTCGAAGGGCGGTGCGCAGATCGCTCTCCGCAGCGATCGCGTAGCGACGGAACATGCTGTCGGTTTTGTGTCCCGATATTTTCATCGCGATGTTTTGAGGAACGCCTGCGTTGATCATGTTCCGGCAGCCTGATCTCCGAAGGTCATGGAAAATCCGAAGGATCCCGGCCTTCTTTCCAGCTCGAGCCCAAGCCTTTCTGAAGTCGCCGATCGGCTTGCCGGCACGATGAAAGATGAGAGATGAGATCATCACAGTGCCGTCGATTTCCACCTGCCTGGCAGCTCGGCGCCGCGCGATCAGTTCCGCGAGTTCGCCCTCCAGAGGAATCATGCGAGCCTCGCGGGTTTTCGCGTTCGCCGCCCGCAAGCGAATGACATCACCGTCGACGTCTTCCCATGCCAACGATGCAATCTCGCCCTTCCTCATTCCGGTGAGCCATCCGAAGAGCGTGAAATCGGCGAGCGCCGCGGGAAGGTTTGCGATAACTCGGCGAATTTCTTGCTCCGAAAAAAAGCCCTGGCGCTCGTTTCCCTTTTCCGGCAGTCGGCGGATAGGCGGAATAGGCAGCCTTGCGAGCTTGTAGGCTTGCCTCAATAATTGCGTAACCCGGTTGATGCTGGCCTTGGCGTAGCCCAGGACGAGCTGGTCCTGGACGTAGCGGTCCACCTGGTCGGCCGTGAGCGCTGCAGCCCGTGTGACTCCAAAGTCAGCTCGAGCTCGGGCTATATTGGAAAGGTTCTGCTTGCTGTCTTTGTCTCGAATCTTAAAGTCTGTTTTTAGCGCATCCATCAATTCAGCAATCGTCCGCCGCTTGTCATGCTGGGAAACAAATTGTCTCGAAGCATCGAGCTCGTGAGCGTGAACTTCTTTCAGGCGTTTGTGTAGATACTTCTCCGCTTGCTCCCGATCTGATTTCTTCGTCGATTCGCGTTGCTGTTTTCCATCCACGTAGAAGGCGGCCCACCAGGTACCCCCGCGTAGAAAGACTCGTCCGTCTCCCCTCATCGGCGGCCGCCTTTCTTTAGATACTCCCGGAGTGCTCGCTCGACCAATTCCGCCGCTGGAATGTGCTGATCAATCGCCTGGTGCTGTACTGCGTCCCAGAGGGACTGCGGCAATCGCAGCGTTGCTCGCGCCACAGGTTCCTTCTTGGTTTTCATTTCTTCTTGTCCTCCTGATTGGAGACTGCAGGGGTCAAGATACTACCTCGGCGTCTCGGCGTCAAGACGCCTGATTGTTCGATGTGGCTCTGAAGCCCCTGGGAGGAGAAGCGGAGCGAGCGGCCGACTCGACGGCTAAAGGTGTACTGCCTGTGATTTTGGTAAAGAAAACTGCGGCTCACCCCGAGCCGGCGGGCGGCCTCTTCGATATCGATCAATTCATCCGCGGCCTGCTTCGGGGCAGGCGCGCTCAGAGTCAGCCGCGACCACGCAATTGCGCGGATAGTCTCCAGGTCGCCCAGAAGCCGCGGCAGTTCATCCGGTTTCAGGTTTCGCGCGACGTTCAGCACGGCTTGTAGTTCCGGAATTATCAACTGGCGACCTCCGCCTGAGCCGCGGTGCGCTCCGCCTGCGAGGCCGGCCTCTCGGTTTGTATCCGTGCCATCTGCGTTTTCAGTTCCATACGACGATTGGGATCCGGCGGCGACTGGTTGATGGTCTTCACGCTCTCCAGCGCTTCCTTGATGAACGCCCTGTATTGCTCAGGGTTCGCGCGGGGAGCTGGGTTGGGCCTAGCGGGAGGCTTGCACGCACAGCGGGTCACCTGCCGTTCGGGGCGTCCGGTGGAGATCTCGACGATCAAGACCGGCTTCCAACCACTACCGCCGCAGTCGCGACAATTCGGGTCATGCCACTGCGGGGGCTGGCCATAGACCTCCTGGCTGGGCAGCAGTTTGCGCAGTTCCCCTGGCTCCGGGATAAAGTTGCAATTGGTGCGCGCCGCCTTCACCGCTGCTAGCACGCGCTTCAAGCCGCATTCCTCCACGAGGGCGGCGATGTCCTCCACGTAGAGAATTAACTGGGCCGCGTCTTTCTTGTTGTTTGGCCAGCGTTGAATCAGATCCCGGAAAATCTCACTGACGGCGGGCGATACTTTTAACAAGCGCGGCGACATCGATTCCTCCTTCCTGATCATCGAGAGAGAGAGCGGAGAGTGTCTCGTTCTTGAATCTCTCTCTTGTTGTTGAAGTAGTTGTTTTTGAATCGTCGGCAATCATTGCCGACGGCTGCTGAAATGATTGCCGCTGGCCATCGGAAATGGTTGCCGACGGCGGAGCGGTTTCCGCGGGTTCGCCCGGGCGCCGAACTCCAGGCAGGGTCTGCTGTATTCCGGCCTCCAGGCGCGAAACCACTTTCGGGCGCAAACGCAGAGCCCACTCGTGGAAAGTGTAGGCAGCGGGTTGGGGCTTAGGTGCGCGCCGCGCCTTGCGCTCGCGCTTGAGAATATGGCGGTCCATGAGGCCGGGAGTATAACGGCCGTTCTGCGTCCAGCCGTGGATCAA
>Ga0073928_10010427_pt1 | contig 11068 bp, 11 predicted proteins | sample PaiPotPPA55metaG_FD_76969 | JGI IMG/M metagenome (GOLD analysis project Ga0073928, IMG submission 76969) | Iron sulfur acid spring bacterial and archeal communities from Banff, Canada, to study Microbial Dark Matter (Phase II) - Paint Pots PPA... ...
ATGACGGCACAAATCGAGGCAGTCGATTTCTTTGCATTCGACAACAGCTACGCCCGCCTGCCGGACCGATTCTTCGCGCGGCTTCGGCCCACTCCCGTCGCCGCGCCCCGTCTAGTCCGGCTGAACAAGAAACTCGCCTGGCATCTCGAGCTCGATCCGGGAAAGCTTGCCGCACCGGAGGGTGTTGAGATCCTCGCAGGCAACCGGGTGCCCAAGAGAGGCGAGCCGCTCGCCACGGCTTATGCCGGCCACCAGTTCGGGACTTTCGTACCTCAACTCGGTGACGGACGTGCCATTCTTCTCGGCGAGGTGATCGATCGCGACGGCGTGCGCCGCGACATCCAGCTCAAGGGGTCTGGCCCAACGCCGTTTTCCCGGCAGGGCGACGGACGCGCGGCGCTCGGGCCTGTCCTGCGCGAATACATCGTCAGCGAGGCGATGGCGGCGCTCGGGGTTCCGACGACCCGAGCACTCGCCGCTGTGACGACCGGCGAGCCGGTTTGGCGCGAGACGCCTTTGCCCGGCGCGGTACTGACCCGCGTCGCGTCGAGCCACATCCGTGTCGGCACCTTCGAGTTCTTCGCGGCGCAAGGGGATTTGGATGCGATCCGGCGCCTCGCTGATCACGTCATCGCGCGGCATTACCCGGAGGCGGTTGACGCCGCGAACCGGTACCGCACCCTCCTCGACTTGGTGATCTCGCGCCAGGCGGCGCTCATAGCGAAGTGGCAGCTCGTCGGCTTCATTCATGGCGTCATGAACACCGACAACATGTCGATGGCGGGCGAGACCATTGACTACGGTCCCTGCGCCTTCATGGACGTCTATCACCCAAAGACGGTCTACAGCTCCATCGATAGCATGGGGCGCTACGCTTACGGCAACCAGCCGCGCATCGCGCAGTGGAACCTGGCCCGTCTGGCGGAGACGCTTTTGCCGCTGCTTGCAGAGAACAAGGACGCTGCCGTTAAAGAGGCGCACGAGGCAATCGACGCGTTCGTCACCGGCTTCGAGACGGCCTACGCCGCGGGCCTCGGCCGCAAGCTCGGCCTGTTCCAACCGCGGCCGGACGATCTGTCCCTGGCACAAGACCTGCTCGAGCGCATGGCCCGCAACGGCGCCGATTTCACCTTGATCTTCCGCCGGCTGTGCGATGCGGCTGCCAGCCCCGACGGCGACGCGGGTGTGCGCAGCCTGTTTACCGATCCGAGCTCCTTCGACGATTGGGCGGCGCGATGGCGCCATCGGCTTGCAGACGAAGGTGGAGAGGCGAACGAGCGCCGGACGGCGATGCGTGCGGCTAACCCTGCTTTCATCCCGCGCAACCATCTGGTGGAGGAGGCGATCTCTGCAGCCGAGAACGATGGCTATTTCGCGCCCTTCGAGAGTCTGCTGACAGTGCTCTCCATGCCTTACGAGGATCAACCGGCCTTCGGTCGCTACCTCGATCCGCCGCGGCCCGATCAAGTCGTGCACCAAACGTTTTGCGGCACTTGACCAAGCAAGGTCTAGCTCGATGCCGGCATCTTTTCGGGAGACACTACTGCACTGACTTTTTCCCGTGGGCAGTCAGCGACAGGGCAATCAGCGCCGCTCCGCCGTACACCAGATCGATGCCGACCAGCAGCCCCAGCACCCAAACCGCGATACCGGGAAGCCCGACGAGAATGACTCCGACCAAGAACAGGTCGATGATGCCATTGAGCACCAGCCAACCCCAGCGGCCCGACAGCGAGCGCTGGTGCTCCAGCCCAAACATGATCGAGAAAATACCTTCCATTGCGAAGTAGATGAGCAGGGCAAGCGTCAACGACATCGCGCCGCTGACCGGCCAGCCGATCAACAGGGCACCGATCACCATGGCGACAACGGCCGAGAGCAGCGACCACCAGAAGCCCGGCGCCCGTTTCAACCAGAACGTCGTGATCAGGCCGACAATGCCGCTGAAGAGAAAAACCCAGCCCAGAAATATTGTCACCGTCAGAGTGGCCCAGTTTGGAACCACGATGGCCGCCGCGCCCAGAACCACCAGCAAGATGCCCTCGATCAGATAGGCCAGCCAACGCTCGCGAAGCGCTGTGGCTTCTTGGGTTATCGACATGACAGACCCGTTGTTGCCGTGTTCTGATGCGCCGCACCTCCTGAAGCTTAGGCGGCGTACCTGCAATAAAAAGGCGGTTGATCCGCCGCAGTATGGTCTGTCGGAATGCGATCTTCAAGATTGAACAGATAGAAAAGCTGACGACGGTCGCCCACTTGCCGACCAATCATGACCCGCCTCAGCTGCTGAACGAATCAAGCGAAAGAGAATCAAAACTCGCCTTGTCAGGCCCGCACAATATCCAGTTATCGTTGCGGGTCAGCGCATGAGCCCACAATGCGCGCTCACCCAGATCGAGCGCAATGTCGGGGGCTTTCACCGCAACCATCGCGAGCTCCTTGGTCTCGGGTCGGTGGACGGCAGCCAAGCTCGCCTGCAAAACGGCCTGATCAACGTGCTGCTCTGCGCGCCGGCGCTGATATCCGGTCTGCGTCTCGGTCACGCACTTCTCCACCGTCTCGACGCGATAGCCGCTCGACAGAGCCGGCCATGCGCCAATTCGCCAACACTCCAGGATGACATTGGTGTCCACCAATACCGGCCCGGGATGCCGCGCTATCCGCAGCTCAGAGATCGAACAGGGCTTCTACCCCATGCGCCGCGCACAGGTCGGCGAGATCCTCGAGCGTCATATCCAGAAGGTCGGCCGCGCGGCGCGCCGTCACGCGTCCGTGATCGATCGCGTGGGCAATCACTTCAACGAACGGCTTCGAGAACAACGGCGCCGCCGGATCGCCGGTGCCGCGGCTGCGTCCATTGTTGCGCAACGCTGTGTCCGAGGCTTGGCTGCCCACGGCGCGGTCGAGCCTGCTGAGCGCAATGAGCCGCCATTTCAGGGCTGTTGCGGTGACCTCAAGCGCATTCGCCGTTGTGTTCAGCCGGCGCACCATGTCCTTGTCCCAGGACCCGAAACGGTTGAGGACGGCGCCAGGCATCAGCAGCCCTGATGCAAAGCTGTTGGCGAGCTGCTCGACCCGGTTCTTGCTCTGCTCGGACGCTTCCTCGACATGCGCCGGCGGCATCGTGTCCCAGGTAAGAATGTGGAATAGCTCATGCGCGAGATCGAAATGCCGCCGTCCTGGAGGCTCCCGCCGATTGATCAGCACCGCGTCGAGGGCGGGCAAGCGGCACGCGGCGCCGGACACGCCTTTCGTCGCGTCGACCATAAGGACGAGCACGCCGAGCTCGCGCTCCATCACTTCCGCGAGGCGCGCCGCGGGTACGTCGCCCAGCTCGAACTCCTTGGCAAAGCGCTCGCCCGCGGCAGCGGCCTCCTCGAAGCTGTGCCGTGGCGTGATCCCGAGAGTTCGCCGCAGCAGCGGAATGGGGCGGCCGACCTGTGGCGCCAGGGTGCGGTAGGCGGCGATCCACCGGCCCGCGACCCGCTCGAACGCATCGAGGCGCGGAACGCCGACCCCCGATTGACGCCACGAGAAGCGGCCCTCACCGGCGAGCAGGAAGGGATCGGTGAAATAATCGAGGGATGCACCGAGCTTCTCGACCGCGGTGAGCAGCTCCTCGGCGGACACGCGGCGCTCGCCGGTCTCGATTGCCGAGACCGTCTGCCGGTCCTTGAAACCGAAAATGCGTGCAAGCTCGTCCTGCGACAGCTTGCGCTCCTCGCGCAGCGCTTTGAGCCTGGTGCCGATGATATTCGCGGTCATCCCGAACGCCTCCCCGACAAGTAATATAATCTTGCGAGATGAGATTTGCAAGAAAATATTGCAGTATCCGGAAAGAATGGAGTTGAGAACAAAAAAAGAACATGATATCGTGGGTTATATCAAGGTGGAAAACGCAGTTTCAGCCGCGAATCAGATAGGGTTGGCCGTCACTCACCGATGTGTTGGCGAGTTAGCGGCATCTCCAGCGAGCACGCTGCTCGTTCCACCTTTGGCGTCAAACAGGAATAATGCCAAGCAATAAGGTTCGCTGATGCCGAAGACCATCCACGAGATTCGGGATGCCATTCATGTATTTGTCAGGTTGGACAATCATGAGCGCGAGGTCCTCAACTCCCGTCCTTTTCAACGGCTGCGCCACATTCACCAACTGGCGTTGACCTATCTCGTTTATCCCGGTGCGACCCATAAACGGTTCGAGCACTCGTTAGGGGTCATGGAGCTTGCCGGTCGAGTGTTCGACGTGGTCACCGACAACGCGACTGACGAGATTCGGAGCCTCCTCCCGGAACTGAACAATCCCGATGAGCGAGGCTACTGGCGACGTGCTCTTCGAATGGCCGCGCTATGCCACGACGTCGGGCATTTGCCATTCTCCCACGCTGCCGAAAAACAGCTTCTCCCGAATGGGTGGGATCACGAGCGCCTCACCCGCGCGATTATCAGCAGCGATGCGATGAAGGCCATCTGGGAGAGGATCACTCCGCCGCTGCGTCATGAGGACATCGTGAGGCTTGCGGTAGGACCGAAGAAGGCAGGCGATCTTACTTTTTCGGATTGGGAGACGATTTTATCGGAGATCATAGTCGGTGATGCATTCGGCGTCGATCGAATGGACTATCTCCTGCGGGACTCCCATCACGCCGGCGTTGCATACGGCAAGTTCGATCACTACCGGCTGGTGGATACGCTGCGCATCTTGCCGACTGCGCCCTCGGGTGAGAGCGGCGGTTCCAAGGAGGCGGCCCTCGGGGTCGAAGAGGGCGGCATTCAATCGGCCGAAGCACTGATGCTCGCGCGCTACTTCATGTACTCGCAGGTCTACTTTCACGCCGTTCGACGGATTTATGATCTGCATCTGATGGACTTCCTCCGCGAGTGGCTTGCCGACGGCAACTTCTCGACGGATGTCGGTCAGCACCTGCGCTGTACGGATAACGAGGTTACTGGCGCCCTGTTGGACGCCGCATTCGACAGCAATAAAGCCGGCCATGTGCACGCGCGCCGGATCGTGCAGCGCGAGCACTTCAAGGTTCTATATGAACGCAACCCTGATGATGTGAAAATCAATCCCGAGGCCGGCGCTGCCGTATTTAGCGCATTGGGAACGCAGTTTGGACGCGAACATTTTCGTCACGATCGCTATCATCAAAGTACCGGACCACCGGATTTTCCGGTGCGATTGCGCGACGGGAAAATCGTTTCATCCCTTGCTGTTTCCGAAACCTTGAATCATGTACCTGTAGTCTCTGTCGACTATGTCTTCGCAGACCGATCCATTATTTCGAAGGCCAGCGAGTGGTTGGGAGCTCATCGAGCAGAGGTTGTGAAACCCAAGGGGGAGGCCGACAATGGATAGATTGAGAAGGGCCGCGGTGCTCACGCGTCTTATCGAGGAATTGCGCCGGAATGGGAGTTGGTGTGGCGAGACCCACGTGCAAAAGGCAACGCTGTTTTTGCAGGATCTCATGCACGTGCCTTTGGAGTTCGAATTCATTCTGTACAAACACGGCCCATTCTCGTTCGATCTCAGGAGTGAGCTCACTTCTATGCGTGCGGATGAGCTGGTGAAGCTCGAACCGCAACGAGGTTACGGCCCGCGTATCGATACGACAGATCGGATCAAGTACATCCAGGGACTGTATTCAAAGACACTGGACAAATACGATGACAGCATTTCTTTCATCGCCCGGAAGCTCGGCGTAAAGGGAGTGGCGGAGCTCGAACGTCTGGCCACGGCGTTTTACGTGACGGCCAACTTAGCCGTCGATCATTCCATTGAAGAGCGAGCTACTCGGCTCACAGCGGTGAAGCCGCATATCGAACGAGAGGAGGCGATAGCAGCTATGAGAGAGATTGATCAGATCATTGCGAACTCGAAACACTAAGTCGGACGCAAGGATCACAAAGGTCTGGTGCGGGCGACCCAGCCTTCCGAAGATGTGCGCTTCTGTTATTGCGCCATGAGAGCACTGCCGTAGCCCCGGATTGTTCGATGAATAAGGGTCGTGCATCCGTTAACCGTTGCCCAACAAACTGTTTCTTCCCACCGGCGCATTTTTTCCATGTCGTTACTGGCCCACCACCCAGAAAGGATGAGTGGCGTCGGCGGTCGCGCCGGCGTGCAGGTATGCGCATCGGCGTATCTCAGTAGTCTCCGAAATACCTCATTCCACCGCATCGGAGCAGGACAAATGCGTTGCATCGTCATGCCACTCCTGAAAAGGCGGTCATGCCTTTGCAGCCTCTCTCAAAGATCGTCATCCTCTCCATGCTGCGCGGTTTTCGGGCCGAGTTCCTCGTGCGCGGAGGCCAGGCGCCGGTTGAATTCATCCAGTTTGCCCTCGTTCCAGCGGCGCACTTCAAGCATTGCGCGCCGAACTGCTTCAGGGGAGCAATTTTGCACCCGCGGCTCATGCGCGCGATAGGGGGCAGGTTGTCCGGATCTAAAGCGAGCTAATTTCTTCGCCGACAGGATCGCAAGATGTGATCCCGACAAGGTAGCACGGTGATGCTGGCGCGAGCGTGCCTTATCGTGTTTGCCGTCCGTTTCGGTCGTGCTGCAACTCCTTCATGAGCGCGCGAAACGTCATGATGGGCTTGCGCGGGGGATGTGCCTGAGACGCGGCTCGCCGCGCTGACGCGGTAATCGAGGAACCTGTGTCGGCTTCGGGAGCGTTCCCGGTGGCAGCGCTGTTGGTTGGGCTGAGGGTTTTGGGGCTCAAATTCGCACTAGGCAGGCTCCGCCGAACCGGCCTCTTTTTGTTTGTGCACTGCGATCACTTTCAAGACTTCGACACAATTGACTGCGCAGAGCTTAAGCGGAGATCGGTACGGAGGAAGACCGCAATGCTTCCGCAGCGAGTGGTGACGACCCTGCAACTCGTCGGCGCGGCGCTCGGGATTCCGGCAGCTGCCGCCGGGAGCTACTCCGCCTACCAGAATTACTTCTCGTCCGAGGCGACCTGTCAAAGGCTGAGAACCAACATCCTCGCCACCATGGAGCGCAAGATCGTCGCCGATGCCAAGCGCACGCTGCTCCGAAAGGACGTCGCTGAGTTCGACAAGAGTTGTGGCGACGACGACCCGGACGCGCGCACCGTTTTCCAGTCGGCAATGCAGAAGATGGAACCTGCCGGAAACAGCCCCGCGGTTCGCGCCGACGCTACCCGGGCGATAGCGTCGGCAGCTATCCCGCCGCAACGGCGGCAGCCGGTCGGCATATTCGGTGAGTCGGGCTATGCCGAGCGCGGCTGGGTAGCGCTCAGCCGCCGGCAGGCAAATTCCTGGGTGGTCAATTTCACCGGCTACGAAATCTCCGAAACATCGTTGCCGCCTCCCGGCACGGTATTGAGTGCACAACACAGGATGCCGGTTTGGCTCGAAGTGCAGGCGGCAGCAAATGACTTTGCGAAATTACACAGCACGCTGCCAGCGGGCGCGTGCGTGCGGGTGCTGGCGACGCGTCCGGGCACCGGCCGGTTGTGGGCGCAGGTTGCTCCGTCCCCATGCTCTTGACGCTCAATCGAGTCCGAGCCGCGGTCAATTCGAAAAGTTTCTACCATCGAGCTGCCACACTTAGACGGAAAGATTAAAGCCAGCTGGCAGGGCACGCCCTCGCTGAGCTGGCGTTGTACGTCTTCAGAGGATTCCATCATGAGCAGAGTCATTGCGTTCGTGGCGTGTGGCTTCACATTGGCCGCATGTTCTGCATCGGTCCCCAGCCTTGATTTCTTCAAATCTTCGCCAGCCACTGCGGCATTACGGTTTGAATCCGTGCCGCCCGGCGCCCAGGTCAAGGTCTCAGGGCAGTCCTGTCACACGCCATGCGAGCTCACCCTCGAGGTGAGTGAAATTTCGGCGACTTTTACCCGCAAGGGATATCAGCCGCAGACCATCTCGGTGCAGCCGGAAGGGGGAATAATTTCTGCCGCCGGGTTTGCCCCGAACCCGGTGCATGCAGATCTTAAGCCAATGGTGGCATCCAGGCGCACGGGCGCCAACCGGTCCGCCTCCGCCTCGGCGGACGTGCCCGCCTCCTCGCCTGACCCGGAAGTCTCACCAGCGATCGGTAACAACCCGGCCTGGAACCAAAGCGAGGTCAAATAGACCAAACTACGCTGTCATTCCGGGGCGTCGGCAAATCGGTTTCACCGACTTGCCGACGAGCCCGGAAACCATAACCCCAGCCGGCAGTCGCTCGCTCGCCGTTCGCAACCGGACAGCTGTGGTTATAGATTCCGGGCTCCGCTTGCGCTCAGACGGCGCAAAAGCGCCGATCCGAGCACTCGCGGCCCCGGAATGACGGGCTAGAGTGGTTTGTGATGCAACTCGGCTAAACCGGCTTGCCAGCTAAACCCGCTCTCTGATGATATGCCGGGATAAAACCTCCGCCTCAACCGCAACACCGGCCGCGCGCGTCATGTCCGAGCTGAGAACAACGGCTTTGCTCCTGGCAGCAGCAACCAGCCTTGCCGCCCCGAGCAACGGCGCCCTCGCCGAGACCGAGCCGTGCCGCTCCATGCAATACGAGCGCAACCCGTACACCGTCTGCGAGGCGGATATCCAAAAAGCTGCGGTCAGGCTCTACTGGAAGCGGCCCGATGGGACACCCTATGCCTATCTCTCCGCCTTGCCGCGCGCCCTGGAACGCGAGGGCGGCAGGCTGTTGTTTGCTACCAATGCCGGCATGTACGACCCGGGGCTCAAGCCGGTCGGGCTCTATGTGGAAGAGGGGCGCGAGCTCGTGCGTCCCAACACCCGCACCGGCCATGGCAATTTTCACATGATGCCGAACGGGATCTTCTATGTATCGGCTGATCGCGCCGCCGTGGTGGAGACCCGGGCGTTTCTCCGCGAGCGGCCGCGCGCCGAGCTGGCAACGCAATCCGGGCCGATGCTGGTGATCGACGGGCGCTTGCATCCGCGCTTCAAGCCGCGCAGCATGTCGCGCAAGCCGCGCGCCGGCGTGGGCGTGCGCGCGGACGGCAAGGTCGTGTTCGCGGTCTCCGAGGGCGAGGTGACGTTTGAGGCCTTTGCCCGCCTGTTCCGTGACGGGCTCAATTGCCCCAATGCCCTGTTTCTCGACGGCGGCAGCGCCGCAAACCTGTACCTGCCGTCGCGCAGCGGACCTGGCAACTTCGTGCCGCTGGGCCCGATGCTCGCTGTGTTCGAGCGAGCAAGGTAGCTCGAGCGAAACAGATGAGCATTCTCAACCTCCCGCGCCCGGCCTGGATGACCGAGGATATCGTGCTGCTCGAGGAGCAGGCGCGCCGCTTCATCGCTGCCGAATATGTGCCGCAGCTCGAGGCGTGGAACGAGGCCGGCATCTACGGCCGCGAGGTCTGGACCAAGGCAGGCGCGGCCGGGCTCCTCTGCCCGGCCATCCCCGAGCAGTATGGCGGAGCGGGAGGGAGCTTCGCGCATGAGGCGGTGATCAGCCGGGCGCTCAGCCTCGCCGGCTTCGATGCTTTCGGCGCGCCGCTGCATTCCGGCATCGTGGCGCCGTACATCCTGCATTACGGCACCGAGGAGCAGAGGCGGCGCTGGCTGCCGCGGCTCGTTACCGGCGAGCTCGTCGGCGCCATTGCCATGAGCGAGCCCGGCACCGGCTCCGACCTTCAGGGTGTGCGCACCACCGCGAAAAAGTCCGGCAACGGCTACGTCCTCAACGGCTCCAAGACGTTCATCACCAACGGCCAGCATGCCAACCTGATCGTCGTGGTCGCCAAGACCGATGCCAGCCTCGGCGCCAAGGGCGTATCGCTCATGGTGGTGGAGACCGACGACGCGCCGGGCTTTCGCCGCGGACGCAAGCTCAGGAAGCTCGGCATGGATGCGGCCGACACCTCCGAGCTGTTCTTCGATGAGGTGAAGCTTCCCCCGGAGAATCTGCTCGGCGGCGAGGAGGGCCAAGGCTTCGCGCAGCTGATGAACGATCTGCCGCGGGAGCGCCTCATCGTCGCCGTGCATGCGCAGGCCATGATGGAACGCGCGCTCGCGCTCACGGTGGATTATGTCAAGCAGCGGGCTGCCTTCGGCAAGAAGATCATCGAGTTTCAGAACACCCAGTTCGTGCTGGCGGAGTGCAAGTCCGAGGCGACCATGGCGCGGGTGTTTCACGACCACTGCATCGAGCGCTATCTTGCCGGCGCGCTCGACACCGTGACCGCCTCCATGGCCAAGTACCGGCTCACCGACATCCTGGGAACGATCGTGGACCGCTGCCTGCAGCTTTTCGGCGGCTACGGCTACATGGAGGAGTTTCCGATCTCCCGCCTCTATCGCGACGCGCGCGTGATGCGCATCTATGCCGGCACCAACGAGATCATGAAGGTGCTCATCGCGCGCAGCCTGTGACCCATTCTGTCATTCCGGGGCCGCGACAGGAATTTCTTTCCGTCATTCCCGGGCGCGCCCTCTCTCCTTTGTCATTCCGGGGCCGCGAGCGTAAGCGAGCGGAGCCCGGAATCCATAACCCCAGGCGGGCGTGTTGACGACGGACCGGCGTGACGGCGCGCTCCGGGGGCTCTGGATTCACGCCCAGCTTGCAAGCGCTGAATAGAGATCCACCCACTCGGGATTGCTGCGCTCGATCAGGTTGATCTTCCACTCGCGCCGCCACTTCTTGAGCTAATACACGGCAGGATCGTCCGGGGCGTTAATGGCACTGCGTCACAAGTTGCCCCTCGACGTCATTCCGGGGCCGCGAGCGTAAGCGAGCGGAGCCCGGAATCCATAACCCCAAGCAGTCATGTGTGCCACCGCAGCCTAACCACTTTCAATCACCGCACGGCCTGTGGTTATGGATTCCGGGCTCCGCTCGCACCCGGACGGCGCGAAGCGCCGATCCGAGCGCTCGCGGCCCCGGAATGACGGGCTAGAGTAGTATTGTGGTTCTTTCCGTCATTCCGGGGCCGCGAGCGTAAGCGAGCGGAGCCCGGAATCCATGACCCCAAGCAGTCATGTGCGCCACCGCAGCCTAACCACTTTCATCACAACTGCACGGCCTGTGGTTATGGATTCCGGGCTCCGCTCGCACTCGGACGGCGCGAAGCGCCGATCC
>Ga0073928_10010428_pt1 | contig 11067 bp, 5 predicted proteins | sample PaiPotPPA55metaG_FD_76969 | JGI IMG/M metagenome (GOLD analysis project Ga0073928, IMG submission 76969) | Iron sulfur acid spring bacterial and archeal communities from Banff, Canada, to study Microbial Dark Matter (Phase II) - Paint Pots PPA... ...
CTGGTATCAAAGCGTGTACATTCGCGGCGGCGACGTCGATCAAGTGGCGTATGAGTTCGACGGCCTGCCGACGACGCGCCAGTCGGACCTCGCTCCGATCGCGACGCTGACGTCGCTCGGCAATCAAGAGGTGCAGGTGTACACCGGCGGGACTCCCGCCACGTCGAACTCGTCGGGACTCGCGGGCTACATCAACCAGGTCGTCAAGACCGGCACGTTCCCGGGCTACCTCAGCGGCGACCTCGGAATCGGCGGCCCCGCCTTCTACCATCAGGCGACCGTCGAGGCCGGCGGGGCGACGCCGGATCGGCTCTTCTCCTATTATATCGGCCTCTCGGGAACGAATCAGACGTTTCGCTACGGAGATCAGTTCGGGGCCGTATCCGTTCCGCTGTACTTCTATCCGCTCAACGTGCCAACCAACAATAACGTCTACAATATTCTCGACGGTTCGGGCGGCAAGGCGCCGAACTACGGATTCATACCGTCGCCCGGCTACGCCTACGCGCAAGCGGCGGACTTCGACCGCGAGAACGTCGTGAATCTGCACGTCGGCCTCCCGCACAAGGACTCGTACCTGCGCGACGACTTTCAGCTGCTCTACGTCACGGGCGGTATCGCCGCGCAATTCTACAGCTCCGCCAACGATGTGGGGTACACGCCCGCCGTCGGAGCGGCGACCGGCATCGGCTATCCGATGCCGTATCTCGACTCGCTATACTACGGCGGTCCGCTGATGCGAACGCCGAACCCTAAGGACGTCGTCATCGGCTTCTTCCCGAGCAGCCCGGGCGGACGCGCTCCCGGCTCGCCGGTCGACCTGTCGAACCGCGACGGCAACTGGAACGGTTACTCGATCGAAAAATTCCAGTATCAAAAGAATTTCGACACGCACTCGTATCTGCGCGCGCTCGTTTACGGGGAGTATTCGACGTGGTTCATCAACGGGCCGAACAGCGCGCAGCTGGTCTTCGGATCCGACCCGGCGGATTATGAGGTATTGGAACATGGGTACGGCGGCGGCCTGATCTACTCCAATCAGCTTTCGGCGCGCCACCTCATCACGGCCGAGGCGACGTACATGACGCAGAAGCTGCAGACGTACAACGCGATGTTCAGCTCGACCGATCCCAACGCGTCGAGCCTCGCGCCGACCGGGCTCGGGACGATACTGTCCAGCTACGGCACGCCGAACGGCAAGTGCTACAATTATGTGACCGGCCAGCCCTGGAGCTGTTTCGACGCGGGAAGCCAGGGCGGTTGCCTCACGTCGAGCGGCTGCTATCCCGGCGAAGGCTCCTTCAATTTCAACCTGACGCCCGGACTCGCGCCGCGCGGCTCGCCGGCGGCGAAGGCAGGCGCGCGCTGGATGATGACGGAGAACGGGCAGAGCGCGCAGGTCGACAACGTCACGCCACGTTTCGACTCGTTCGCGCTGACCGATTTGTGGGAGCCGGACGATCGCCTCGTCGTGAACGTCGGCGCGCGGTTCGACCGCTACGCCTATCTCACGAACGATCTCGAAGCCGGCTATCCCGCGCGGCAGTTTTGGTTCGACGCGTACAACAACGAGCATTGCGGCGCGCCCGGCGCGTCCCCGCAGTGGACCTGGAATGCCTCGAGCAGCGCGTTCGGGGCGTGCTCGCCGGGCCTCGCTCCGATGACGGTACCCGGCAACGGACTCTACAACGTCGGCGCCGGCAGCGACGTCGCCAACGTGTTTCAGCCGCGCCTGTCGTTCACGTATACGCTCAATCCCGACACGGTGATCCGCGGCTCTGCCGGAAAGTACGCGCGCGCCGAAGGCTCGTCATACTATCAGTACAACACGTTCCAGCAGAACCTCGCGTCCTTCATCTCACAGTTCTATCCGTTGGGCTACCACACGCCCGATCACAACATCTATCCCGATACGTCCGATAATTTCGACCTCTCGCTCGAAAAACACGTCCGGGGTACGCAACTATCGTATAAGGTGACGCCGTTCTATCGCGACACGAGCAATCAGCTCCAGTTTCAGGCGATCAACGCGGTGCAGGGGACGCTCGCCGGTCTCAACGTCGGCACCCAGCGGTCCTACGGCGTCGAGGTTTCAATGCAGTACGGCGACTTCAGCCGGGACGGCTTGTCCGCGCTGTTTTCGTACACGCACACGCAGAACCAGATTCGCTTCAGCCCCATCAACGGCGTCAGCGTAATCGACGCGCTCAACGCGCAGATCGAGCTCTACAACTCGTACACCTCGGCCTGCGCGGGCGTCACGCGGACCTCCGCGCGATGGGCGGCGTGCGGAAGCGGTGCGGATTCAGGAAACGCCGCGCCGCTGCTCCTCAACACCGAGTCCGGCACGGGCGATCAGGGCACGCTCAGGATTCCCAACCCGTACTACGGCGGAGCGCTGCAGCCTCTGTTCGACACCAACGCGTGGTACACGCCCTACGACGTCGTCCCGAGCCCGTTCAACGCCGCAAACGGTTACGAGGTTCCCGACGTCGCGTCGGTGATCCTGAACTACCGGCACCACCGGTTCGCGATCACGCCGTCGGTGCATTACGCTAATGGTTCGAACTACGGTTCGCCGCTCGTCTGGCCGGGCTACGTGCCGCAGTCCTGCGCGAAACAGCCGGCGAAAACGCCGCTGACGCCGGGGGTCAGCTGTCCGGGCGCCGCGATCGGGGCGATCTTCCTTCCCAATCCGTATAGCGGCCGCTTCGACAATCTCGGCGCGTTCATGCAGCCGGCGCAGCTCACGCTGAATCTTCAGACGAGCTACGACCTCTCCCCGCGCATGACCGTCACGTTCCAGGCGGTCAACCTCTACGACCGCTGCTTCCAGCGCGGCTTCGCCTGGGACAACTCCGCGACGTGCGTGTACTCTAACCTTCCGTCGAACATCTTGGCGCCGTCGGGCAACTTCGTGAAGAACCCTCCGGTGCAGCTGCGCTATCCGTACGGAACGTTCTTCAATATCACCGAGGTCGGCATCTCGTCGGTGACGCAGCCCTTCGGATTCTTCGCCGACCTCAGCATCAAACTTTGAACCGCCGAGGCTTCGTCCGCGCCGCCGGGATGGCCGCGGTCGGCGCGACCGCGGTTCCGGAGTTCGTCGCGTTCGGCAGCTCGCGAGCGCGCGCGAGCGAGCGCGTCGTCGTCGTGGGCGCCGGCATCGCCGGGCTCGTGACCGCGCTGCGCCTGCAAGACGCGGGAATCTCCTCGACGATCTACGAGTCCTCGTCGCGCGTGGGCGGCCGCATGCATTCGGAGCGCGGCTATTGGAATCAAGGCCAGCACACCGAGTGGTGCGGAGCGATGGTTGACTCGCTCCACGCGAACATCCGCGGCCTCGCGCGTCGCTTCCGTCTCGGTCTCCTCGACACGTACGCGGCGCGGCCGGCGCGCGCGCGAGACACGTGCTATCTCGACGGCGGGTACTATTCCATGGCCGACGCGGATAAGGACTTCGCGAAGATCTATCCCATCCTGCAGTCGCAGCTCGCGGCGATCCCCGCGACCACGACGTATGCCAACGCGACGCCCGAGGCGCGGCGGCTGGACGCTATGAGCATGCGCGATTGGATCGCGCGGTACGAGCCCGGAGGCATGGACTCGCGACTAGGGACGCTCGTCGCACAAGCCTACTGGAACGAGTACGGGCGCGGAACCGACGAGCTCAGCGCGATCAATCTCGTGTCGCAGCTCGGCTCGCAGCGGCATTACGCGCAAGACCGCCGGATGAACGTGCTCGGCTACTCGGACCAGCGTTACATCTTGGCGCAGGGAAGCCAGGCGATACCCGAGGCGATCGCTGCCGCCCTTCCGCCGGGCAGCGTCCAGTTCGAGCGAAGCCTGGTCGCGCTTCGGCGCCTGCCGCGCGGGATGTACGAGCTTCGCTTCGACCACGATGGGACGAACGAAATCGTCTATGCCGATCGGGTGGTGATCGCGATTCCCTTCATCGTGCTGCGCGCGGTGGACACGTCCGGTGCGGGCTTCGACTCCGCGAAGGATAACTCGATTCAAAACCTCGGCTACGGCTATCATACGAAGCTGCACCTCCAATTCGATCGCCGCGCCTGGATGCGGACGCCGCACCCGTGGCCCGACCCGACGACCGGGCAGATCTGGACCACGCTGCGCGTGCAGAGCGCGCTTGACTATTCGCTGGGCCAAAGCGGCGGCGACGGGCTCATCGAGGTCTTCACGGCGGGCGCGCCCGCCATGCTCGACACGCCGCCCATGCCGTACGCGCATGCCGGCAATTCCGCTTCGGTGGATCGGCACGTGCGAAGCTTCTTCGACGAGCTCGACCGCATCTGGCCCGGCGTCTCCGATACGTGGAACGGAAAGGCGACGTTCGGCAACGCGCAAGCGGATCCGAACATTCGTGCCAGCTATTCGTGCTGGCTCGTCGGCCAGTGCACGACGATCGCGGGCCACGAGGCGAGACCGCAGGGACGCGTGCACTTCGCCGGCGAGCATACGTCGGTCGCGTATCAGGGCTTCATGGAGGGCGGCGCCGAGTCGGGAGCGCGCGTCGCCGCAGAGGTTTTGGCCGACTATCATATTCGCGCCGCAGGCTAAGGAAAAAGCGTGCACATCATCGGTACGGCGGGCCACGTCGATCATGGCAAGTCCGCGCTGATCGAGGCGCTGTGCGGAACGCATCCCGATCGCTGGGCGGAGGAACGCGCCCGCGGCATGACGCTCGATCTCGGGTTCGCGCATCTGCGCTTCGACGACGGCGTCGAGGGCGGCGTCGTCGACGTGCCGGGTCACGAAAAATTCCTGCACAACATGCTGGCCGGAGCCGCCGGCATGGAGCTCTTGCTGCTCGTCGTCGACGCCAACGAAGGCGTGATGCCGCAGACGCGCGAGCATCTGGCGATCCTGCAGTTTCTCAACGTGCGCAGCGTTCTCGTCGTGGCATCGAAGATCGATATCCTGGATCGGCCGCGTGCCGATGCTTGCCGAGCCGTCGCGGAGGGCCTGCGGGGAACGATCGCCGCCGGCGCGCCGATCTTTCCGGTATCCGTCGTAACCGGCGAGAACCTCGACGCGCTCAAGACCGCGCTGCACGACGAGCTCGCTGCCATCCCCCCGCGAAATCCGAACGCGCCGGTCTATCTGCCCGTCGATCGCGTCTTCGCGCTTCCGGGGCTCGGCACGGTGGTGACCGGGACGCTGATGCAGGGGCGCATCGCGACCGGGGAGACGCTCGCGCTCGAACCGGGCGGCAAGCCGGCGCACGTGCGCAGCATCGGCGTCTTCGGCGCGACGCGCGATAAAGTCGAAGCGGGCACGCGGGTCGCGCTCAACCTGCCGGCGATCGACCGCAGCGAGATCGCACGCGGTCACGCGATCGTCGGGCGGGAGCTGTCGGCGCGGCGCAATCTGACGGTACACTTCACGCCGCTCGCCGAGGCCGCGCCGCTCGTGCGTCGGCGCACGCCCGTGCGCGCGTACCTGGGGTCCGCCGAGGTGCTCGGAACGCTCGTCTCTCAAGGCACCGCCGAAAACGGAGCGACCATGCAGCTGCTCCTGCGCGAGCCGGTCGTGGCTTTCCCGGGTCTGCATTTCGTCGTGCGCCGTCCCTCGCCGATGACGCTGCTGGGCGGCGGATTCGTGGAGGCTGCGAGTGCCGGAGAGCTCGTGGAAAGTGGACACTCGGACGACGACGCGGTGCTCGCGGTGCTGCGCGATCGGGGACTCGATGCGGTCGAAGTCGCGGAGATAGCGTTCGAAGCGAACCTCCGCGAGAATGCGGTCGCCGCCGCGCTGGCGCGCCTCCTGGAGAGTGCAGAAGTCGTCGCGGTCACGAAGCCGCTCGCGTACGTCGAGGCCGGCGCCGCGGGTTCCGCGTTCGATCGTGCGCTCGGACAGATCGAGGCGGCGCATCGCGAGGAGCCGTGGGCGATGGGCGTGACGTCGCTCGCGCTCGCGCGCAAACTGGAACTCCCGGAGCCGCTGCTCGTGCGCGTTCTCGAGCGCTTCGTTACGGACGGACGCCTGCGCAATCGCGACGGCTACTATGCCGCGATCGAGCATCACCCGTCGTTTACTCCGGAGCAGCTCGCCTTCTTCGAGCATCTGATTCCGGTGGACGAGACCCGACCGCTCTTGCCGGTGCCGTTCGCGAGCGCCGCTTCGGCCGTCAAGCTGTCGCAGCTCGTCGGCATTTCAAAGGCGTTCGACACGATGCTCGCGCGCGGCGCGCTGGTCAAGGTCGGCGCCGACCTCTATCGCGGCTCGCAGATCGCCGACATCCGCGCGTGTGTCGAGAAGCATCTGCGGGAGCGCCGGCAGATGACGGCGGCCGAGTTCCGCGACATTCTCGGGACGTCGCGAAAATACGCCGTTCCGCTGCTCGAGTGGCTGGACTCGCACGCCGTTACCGTTCGTAACGGCGACTACCGGACTCTCCGCAAGGGCTGATCGTGACGATTCGCCCATCCGGTACGGTCGCGTTCCTGTTCACCGACGTCGAGGCAAGCACGCAGCGGTGGGAGCGCAATCCGGGCGCGATGGCGGCGGCGCTCGCGCGCCACGACGCGCTCGTGCGGGAGGCGATCGAAGCGCAGGGCGGTTACGTGTTCAAGGCGATGGGCGATGCCTTCTGCGCCGCGTTCCCGACGGCATCGCACGCGGCGGAGGCCGCGTTGCGCATTGCGCGCGCGTTGCTCGACGAAGATTTTTCCGCCGTCGGCGGGATGCCGGTTCGCATGGCGATCCACGCCGGTGACGCCGAAGAGCGCGATGGCGACTACTTCGGCCCGACGCTGAATCGCGTCGCGCGGTTACTCGACGTCGGGCACGGCGGCCAGGTGCTCGTCTCGGGCACCGGAGCGGATTTGTTGCACGACGCCATGCCCTCCGGCGGCACGCTGCGCGATCTCGGATCGCATCGGCTCAAGGACCTCGCGCGCGGCGAGCGCGTCTACCAGCTGGGCGGCATCGGCCTGCCGGAATCTTTCCCCGCGCTCCGTTCGCTGGAGCAGATGCCGAATAATCTGCCCTCGCAGGTCACGTCGTTCGTCGGTCGCGAGAACGAGTTGCGTGAGATCGACGAGCTGATTGCGGAGCACCGGTTGGTGACGCTCGTCGGGACGGCCGGATCGGGAAAGACGCGTTGCGCGATTCAGGCGGGTGCGGAACTGCTCGAGCGATTCGACGACGGGGTGTGGCTCGTGGAGCTGGCGCCGCTCTCCGATCCAGCATTGGTCACGGCGGCGGTTGCGCAGACGCTTCGCGTGAAGGAGACGCCGGCTCGCCCGCTGATCGACACGCTGCTGGCGCATCTAGAACGGCGCCGGATGCTGCTGATCTTCGATAACTGCGAGCATGTCATCGAGGAAGTCCGGCGCGTCGTTCCGGCGATTCTGCGCGCATGTCCGAACCTCCGTATCGTCGCCACGAGCCGCGAAAGCCTCAACATCGCGGGCGAACGTGTGCTTCGCCTCGGGTCGCTGCCGGTGCCGCCCGAGCACGACGCGGTCGATCTCTTTGCGGACCGCGCGCTGGCCGCATACGGCGCATTTTCGCTCGGCGATGAGAACGCCGCCGTGGTCGGCGAAATCGTCACGCGCCTCGACGGCATTCCGTTGGCGATCGAGTTGGCCGCCGCGCGCGTGCGGGTACTTTCGCCCCATCAGCTCCTCGAGCGGCTCAACGAACGCTTCCGGCTGCTCACCGGCGGCGACCGCAGCGCCTTGCCGCGCCAGCAAACGCTGCGTGCCGCGATCGACTGGAGCTTCGATCTGCTCGACGAGCGCGAACGCACGTTGTTCCGGCGGCTCTCGGTGTTCTCCGGCGGCTGGACGCTGCCGGCCGCCGTCGCCGTCTGCGGCGAAACCGAACTCGATGAATGGGAGATGCTCGACGCGCTCTCCTCGCTGGTCGACAAGTCGCTGGTCATCGCCGATTCGCCGGGAACAGAACGCCGTTACCGGATGCTGTATTCGATACGCGAGTACGCGATCGAGCGTCTCGCCGCCGCGCGAGAAACAGAGGCGATCGCCGCCGCGCACGCGCGTTATTACTCCGATTTCGTCCGCGAGCTGCGGCCGCTTGTGCGCGACCTCGAAGACGTGCGTTGGCGCCGCGCGCTGAGTGCCGACCTCGACAACATCCGCGCCGCGATCGACTGGACGGTCTTCGCGGGGCACGAGCCCGAGGTCGGCCTTTCGCTGCTCGCCGAGCTGGAATGGCCCGAGCTACTCACCTCGCCGCACGAGTCTCTTCGCTGGTTCGAGCGCGCCGCGGCGTTGAACGCGGCAATGCCCTCGGAGCTCGCACACGCGCGGATTCTCCGTCATCATTTACTGCTCTCGCGCCTGCTCGGCCGTTCACCCGCCGAAAGCGACGCAACCGCACGGCGCGCGGTCGAGGTGGCGCGCGCCGCGCGCGACGCGGACGAGGTCGCGCGCGCGCTCGCGAATCTCGGCGGGAACTATCGCGACGCCGCGCGCTTCGACGAGGCGGAGCGCGCGTTGATCGAGGCATACGCGGCGCCCGAAGCGCTCTCGCGGATCACGCGGAACGCGGTGCTGCGAATATGGGCCGTGACGGATCTGCAGCGCGGCGATCTGGGGCTCGCGCGCCAACGCTTCTCGGAGGTAGCGCGATTGGAGCGTCCGGGAAGCGAGGCACACGGAAGCGCATTGCTCAATCTCGGCGAGCTGCACTTCGCCGCGGGCGACGCGCAGGCGGCGCGCGAGACCGCGCGCCGCGCCAAGGACACGTACTCGGCCCTCGACTCGGTCTATCTGGGCCTCGCGCGATTGAATCTCGCGGCCTACGCGCTGGCCCTCGACGATGTCGCCGAAGCGCGCAGCGAGCTGCGCGACGCGCTCGCGTTGCAGCGGCGATCGCGCTCGGCGTGGCTTTACCCGGTGCTCGAATACCACGCATTGCTGGGCGCGCTGCTCGGCGACCACGGGCATGCCGTCGTGCTGGCGGGTTTTACCGACGCTCATTACGCGTCGCGAGGCGAAGTGCGCCAGCGGACGGAGAAGCACGCTTGGGATCGGCTCGTGCAGATTCTGCAGGCAAACTATTCGGGCGAGGAGCTGGCGGCTCACCTGCGGGCGGGCGCGGACCTTGCGGACGAGCAGGCGCTCGAGCACGCCGAAGCAATACACCAATACACCATTGCTGCAGCGGCTCGGCCGCAGGAGGATTAAACCCGTCATGTCAGACGCAAAGTCGGATGCCGCTAGCGCACTGGAGGCGCAGGGCCGCTCGATCGACGAGCTCCACGCCAAGCTCGCGGCAGTGCCGGGATGCGACAAGCAACGCCTCGCGCAGGCCGTCGCCAAGTACAAGGCCGCGCACCAAGCGTTTCACGACGACGCGCAGGTCTGCGTCGGCTTCTAGGTTCCCTAGCTCTTCGCACCAAGCATCGCATCGATCGCCGTGCCGATCGGCACGCCGAGGCCGGTGCAGGGGTTCCATCCCGCGGCGCTATGAAAGCGATCGTTGCTTCCGTTCGTCACATCGCGAAAGAGCGGCGCGGAGCGCTGCACGTAGAGTAACGGCGCGATGAAACCCGCGGGCGTTCCGAGCCGCTGATTGATCCGCGCGAGCAGTGCCGACCACATCGGCGCGATCGCGCTCGATCCGCCCGCCGCAAGCGGCGTGCCCTCGAAGACGACGGCATATCCCGGCACGACCTGTGCCGCGAAGTCCGGCACGCCGCGGCCCGGCGCGACGCCGTACGCGCCGGCGAGGGATGCGGCGGAGCTCTGCCACGGCGCCGCACCGAAGACGGCGCTGAAGCCGCCGCCCGTTTGAGGCCATGCCGTCTCCGCGGCGCCCGGCTCCGCGAGCTGCGTTCCCCCGCAGGCATGCGCGAACGGACTAGATGCCGGCGCGAGCACGTGCGGCGTGCCGGCTGCGTCGAGCTCGGCTCCGTTGTCGCCGGCCGCGCAGAAGACGGTGACGCCCAGCAATGCAGCGGCGGTGAACAGCTCGTCTAAGATCGTCAATGCTACCGGCGTCCACAGTTGCTCGGGAAATCCGAAGCTGATGGAGAGGATCGAGGGCCGGCTTTCGTCGTCGAACAACGCGGTGCGGATGCCGTCGAGCACGCCGCGTTCGTCGTCGGGCGAGGCGTAGACAACGAGCTGCGCTCCGGGCGCGAGTGAGGCGATGATCTGGGTGTCTAGCGCGGACTCCGCGTCTTTTTCCGTCTCTTCGTCGTGCACGAGCTCGGCGTTGTCGACGCGCTTGACGATCGGCGGCTTCGGCGTCACGCCTTGCGCCGCCATGCATGCGGTAAAGTCGTCCGGCCGGAAGGTCCCGCGCAGCTGCAAGACGCCGACGGTCTGTCCGGAACCATCGCCGTCCGGAAACTGATAGTGAGCGGCGACGTCTTTAGCGGAGAGCGGCACGGTATGGCCGTGCAGCGCTCCGACGGCATGCGAGCGCGGCCACTGATGAATGCCGAAGGGCCCGCGCAGGAGCGACGCAATTTCGCTCGGGGCATGCAGCGACTCGGAGCGATGCCGAAAGCGCCGCTTATCGGGAAGCTCGTAGATCGAGGCGGTGGCTCCGAACACGTCGACAAGCTTCGCGATCGGTCCGCTCAACGTGACGGAACGCCAATGCGTCTCGACTACATCGATGCCAACCTTCGCGCAATACGATTTGAGCGCTTCGACGTCGTCCGGATCCGCATCGGTTTCGGAAAGCAGTTCGGCTCTACTCGAGTACACGCGCCGAGCCGGCGGCGTCGCGCCGAGCTGACGGGCGCGCTCGGCGTCGAGCTCGCCGCCTTTGCGCGGACGCAGCCAGGCCGTGAGCAGCACGTGCCCGTCGGCCAAGTCGGCGACCGCGCTGGCGCCGGGCCACGCGTTGCGATGCGTCCCCGCGATGGGAACGAGCCCCCCGGAGGTCATGCCCGGAATTTCGCCGCCCGCGCCTAAGAAGCTGCTCTTGGAATTATTCGGCACGCTCTGTCGTCTGCGACCCTATCGATCCGACGATGCCGGCCCACTGCGCTCCGTTGCGGACGATTATCACGTCGCGCGCTGGATGACTCGCCGGTTTCCGCATCCGTACACCCAGATC
>Ga0073928_10010430_pt1 | contig 11066 bp, 6 predicted proteins | sample PaiPotPPA55metaG_FD_76969 | JGI IMG/M metagenome (GOLD analysis project Ga0073928, IMG submission 76969) | Iron sulfur acid spring bacterial and archeal communities from Banff, Canada, to study Microbial Dark Matter (Phase II) - Paint Pots PPA... ...
AGCCTTCGAACAAGCGCCGTTCGACGCGGCGGCGGCGAGCGCAGAGGCCGCGCTGGCGACGGCCCAGCGCGCGTACGATCGCGCGGCACGCCTCGCGGATGCCGGCATCGTCCCTCGCAAGGACGTTGACGTGGCCCGCGCGGATCTGGCGCAGGCAAACAATACCGCCGTCTCCGCGCGTCTCGCTCGAGAGCGCGCGACGCTGCATGCACCTCTCACGGGTGTTGTGACGCACATCTCAGCCGTTCTCGGGGCACCGGTCGATCCAAGCCAGCCCGTTGTCGGCGTAGCCGATCCAACCGCGCTTGACGTGGTACTCAGCTTGTCGCCCGCCGACGGCGCGCAGGTCCGTCCGGCCGCAGCTGTCACGGTGACGGGCGGACAGTCTGCGAGCGGTGAGCCGCTGGGCACGGGTGTCGTGACGACCGTGAGCGCCACCATCGACTCCGGGTCGCGCAGCGTGATCGTCCGTGCACGGCTCGCTCGCCCGGCGCGCGCTCTGCGCATCGGCGAGACAGTCTTTGGCCGAATCACCACTGGGGTCCACCGAGGCGCAGTCACGGTGCCGGTCGAAGCGCTAGTGCCAGACGGCGATGGGCTAAAGGTGTTCGTCGTCGAACAGGACGGGCTCGCCCACGCGCGCCCCGTGGCGGTCGGCTGGCGAACGGAGCGCTTTGCCGAGATCACCGACGGAGTAAAAGCAGGCGAGAGGGTGGTCACGGTAGGCGCGTACGGCATGGACGACAGCGCCAAGGTCGTGCCTCTGGGGACCGCGGCTCGAGACAGTCGGTGAAGCTGTTCGACCTGCTGCGCGGGCAGCGGCGATTCATCTACCTGACGGTCGCGTTGCTGAGCGCGGCGGGCATCGCGGCCGCGTTTCGGCTGCCATCGGCGATCTACCCGGAGCTTGTATTCCCCCGCGTGACGATCGTCGCTGACGGCTCCTCGCTGGGCGCCCGACAAGTGACTTTCAGCATCACGCGGCCGATCGAAGAGGTGGTCAGCACTGTGCCCGGCGTCACGCGCGTATTCTCGCGTTCGATTCGCGGGGCGAGCGAGATCAATGTCTCGTTCGCGCAGAGCACCGACATGATTTACGCGGTGCAGCAAGTGCAGGCGAGGGTGAATCAGGTTCGAAGTCAGCTACCCGACGGCCTCAATATCCAGGTGGAGCGCCTGACACCGTCGATCTTCCCCATTCTCTCATACAACCTCGAAGGTGGCGATCCAGCGACGCTGTACGACATCGCGCGGTATCAGATCCGGCCCGTGCTATCGCGGATCCCAGGCGTCGGACGGGTCGACGTGGAAGGCACGGATGTGCGAGAGATCGAGGTCGTCTGCGAACCAAGCCGCCTCTCGGCGCAGGGACTGTCGTATGATGACGTCGCGGCGGCCATCAAGGCCGCGACATCGGTTGACGCGGTCGGGCGGGTGGCTCAGGACTACAAGCAGTACCTCATCGTGACCGACCAGGAGGCTCGCACCACAGACGACATTGCCAACGTCGTCGTGACGACCGCGATAAATCCGAACGTCCGCGTGCGCGACCTGGGTACAGTCTCCGTCGGCACCGAGGACCACACTCGGATAATCGCCGGCGACGGAAAGCTGGTGGCGCAGATCAACATCTCACGACAGATCGGTGGCAACACACTCGCGATCGCGGATAGCACCGCTGCCGTCATGCGCACGCTCGCCCGCGCGCTACCGCCTGGAGTTCGCTACAAGGCCGTTTACGACCAAGCGGCCCTCGTTCGTGAGGCGGTGGCGTCGGTGCGCGACGCGATGCTGGTAGGTGCTGCACTGGCCGTCGTGATCCTGCTGGTTTTCCTGCGTCACGGGACAATCACGGCGATCAGCGCCAGCTCGATCCCGCTGACGCTCGCCATCACCGTGCTGGTCATGCAGTTCATAGGTCAGACGTTCAACCTCATGACCTTGGGCGCGATGGCGATCGCCATCGGCCTCGTGATCGACGATGCCGTCGTCATCACCGAGAACATCGCTCGTCATCTTGCCCTCACGCCCGACCGGACGCACGCGATTCGAGAAGCCGTCGAGGAGCTCATCTGGCCGGTTACGACGTCGACCATAACTACTGTCGTGGTTTTTCTCCCTCTCGGATTGCTCGAGGGCGTGGAGGGACAGTTCTTCGTCGCTCTATCCGTCACGCTAACCGTCGCGGTTCTGGTCTCTCTCGTGCTGGCGCTCACGATCATCCCGTTGCTCAGTGAGCAATTCGTGCGGGTGGCTGACGCGGAGCCCCAGCCTGCTGCCGCGGAGCGCGGGCGTCGCGGCCTGGTCTCACGCGCGGCTGGTGCTCTCGACGGCCTGGCCGATCAGTATGAGCGGGCGCTAGGGCGCCTCCTGCGTCGGCCGGCGTGGGTCATTGGAGTCGCCGCAGCTCTCATAGTTTTCGGTGTACTCGCCTATCGGACTGTTGGCACGGGATTCCTCCCCGAGATGGACGAAGGCGCGTTTGTACTCGATTACTTCACGCCCGGCGGAACGGCGCTCAGTGAGACCGACAGGCAAATGCGCATCGTCGAAGGGATACTGGCGAAGACGCCGGAGATCGCCGGCACCTCGCGACGCACGGGGGCGGAGCTCGGCCTCTTTGCCACGCTGCAGAATAGCGGCGATCTGATAGCCCGGCTGGTGCCGCGCAGCGCGCGGCATCGGGACATTCAGGAGGTGATCGCTGATGTGCGTGACCAGATCCAGCGCGCGCTCCCGCGTCTGCACATCGAGTTCGTGCAAATCCTCTCCGACGTCATCAACGATTTGGCTGGCGCGGCGCGTCCAGTGGAGGTGAAGTTGTTCGGCGACCGGCTGGAGCAGCTAGAGGCGTACGCGACGTCGATGGAGCCAGACATGCGCAAGGTCGATGGGCTCGTCGATCTACTGACCGGCGTCAGCGAGCCTACCGCCGAGATGTTGCTGCGCATCAATGCGGATGAAGCCGCGCGAATAGGCATGACGCCGCAACAAGTCGGCGCCGACGTCAGCGGCGCGCTGCTCGGCACTCCGGCGGGCGAGTTGAGACTGCAGGATCGGTCTCTCGGAGTGCGAGTGCGCGCACCGGATTCCGTGCGCTTCGACGCGCTGCGACTCGGTCTGCTGCCGGTCATGGGGCAAGGGCGGCGGCCGACGCCGCTGGCCGCGCTCGCCACAGTCCGAGATACGGCGTCCCGCGCCTACCTACTGCGCGAGAACCAACAGCAGATGATAGACATGACAGGTGACGTCGACCAGCGGCCACTGGGGGATGTAATGGCCGACGTGCGCAAAGTGCTCGCCGCCCACCCGCCGCCCTCGGGCGTTCGGGTCGAGATCGGAGGGCAATACGCGGGTCAACAGCGCGCCTTTCGCTCGTTGCTGATCGTGCTTGGACTTGCGGCCGTCAGCGTGATCGCGGTGATGGTGATTCAGTTCGCGTCGTTCGTCGAGCCCCTGATCGTCGTTCTCGCGGCACCGGTGTCGTTCGTGGGCGCAATCGCGCTGCTCCTGGCCACCAAGACGGTGCTGAACGTCTCGTCGTTCATGGGACTGATTCTGCTCGTGGGACTCATCGTGAAGAACGGAATCATCCTACTGGACTTCACTCGGCTACGAATGCGCACCGAGGGAATCGCTCTCGAGGTGGCGATCCGCGAGGCCGCACACACCCGTCTGCGGCCAATCCTGATGACCACGTTGTGTACGCTCTTCGGCCTCTTGCCGCTCGCGCTCGGCCTCGGGGCGGGCAGCGAGCTGCAACGCCCCCTCGCGCTCGCGGTCATAGGCGGCCTCGCGCTCTCGACCCCAATCACGCTTTTCGTCGTGCCGACAATGGTCGTAGCCATACGCGGCCCCGACTACCGACTCCGGGAATAAAGGGCTCCCGACGGCCCGTTTGGCCTAGGCAACCGGTACGCAGCCCTATGGTCGGCCGCTCGTGGTCAGTGCGGCCCGCGGTTTGCCAATTCTCGCGGGAAACATACGAGCGGAGAGGGGCGAACCATGCCGGTCAAGTCGAAACGTCACGCATCAGGCACCACGTCACGGGGCAAGTCCAGCACCACGCCACGAAACGCCTCGCACGCCACATCGAGGCGGCGAAACGGCGCAAACGGCAACGGCGCCGACCCCGATACGCGGGCCCAGCAACACCCGAAGGCGCCGGTGCCGGCTCAGCACCAGCGCTCGCCAGGCTTGGAGTCGGAGGTGCACCCGCGCCCGCAGTACGAAGCGCCGGCTTACATCGGCTCAGGCAAGCTCAATGGCAAGACGGCGCTCATCACCGGCGGTGATTCGGGGATTGGACGAGCGGTAAGTACGCTGTTCGCGCGCGAAGGTGCCGACATCGCCATCGTCTACCTCCCAGAGGAAGAATCCGATGCGCAGGAAACACGGGCGGCGGTAGAGAACGAGGGCCAGCGCGCGCTGCTCATTCCCGGTGACGTGACGAGCTCACGCTTCTGCCACTCTGCCGTCGATCGCACGGTGAAGGAGTTTGGGCGACTCGACATCCTCGTCAACAACGCCGGATACCAGAAAAACCAGCCTACGCTTGCCGACGTTTCCGAGGAGCAGTGGGAGCGGACGTTCCGGACGAACATCTTTGGCTACTTCTACATGTGCAAGGCGGCCGTTCCTCACATGAAGACGGGAAGCGTGATCTTGAACACCGGCTCCATTACCGGCCTCGAGGGCGAGAAAACCCTGATCGACTACTCATCGACCAAAGGGGCGATTCACGCGTTCACGAAGTCCCTAGCACAAAACCTGGTCGAACAGGGCATACGCGTGAATTGTGTTGCGCCGGGCCCTGTGTGGACCCCTCTCAACCCGTCGGCCAAGCCAGCCAAAGAGGTGGAGAAGTTTGGCAGCAAGCAGCCAATGAAACGGCCTGCTCAACCGGAGGAGCTCGCCCCGGCGTACGTGTTTCTCGCGTCGCCCGCGGACTCCAGCTATATCAGCGGCGAGGTGCTGCCCGTACTCGGCGGAGCGACCGTGGCCGGCTAATCCTCACGCGACGCGGCGCTACTTGATTCCCATAGATGTGCACGCAGTGCCCGGAGTGGGTGAGGGCTTCGAAGAAAAACGACCTCAAGCAACGGAGCTTCCCTCTCGATGCACCAGCGCAGAGAGGCCGGTGTTACACTACCCTTACTCGTCGGTACGAAATGCTTACGCTACAATCCCTAGCCGATGACGGCGCAGGATATGCTGATGAGCGCGGGCTACTATCACGAGAGGTGACTTATGGAACGTCCGGACGGAGCAGACGAGCGCGAACGTGAAGAGGAGGCGCTGAGTCGCGACGAGCGTGAGGGCCTCGTGGGCGACACGGCCAAGAATCGAAACCTGAGCGGCTCGAGCACCTGGGAGACTTTGCCGGACCAGGACGACGCGGCGGACGAGCTGCCGGACGAGTCGTCGGAGGACGACGAGGGATAGTCGTACTCATTTGTTACGCGCTTCCCGGGGCGGGCGTCTCGGGAGTGAATCTTCGCCCCGCCGGAATGCGGGGAGGCCCGCCCCATGATGAAGTGGTATCACAATTTGCGGCTCTCGACCAAGCTTGGAGCCGCGTTCGTGATGATCCTCGCCCTCATGATCGGAGAAGCGCTCGTCGTCGGACGAGAGTTGGGCGAGCAGCACTGGCAGCACGCACGCAATGCTTTCGTGATCGGCACCGTCGTCGCGTTGGCCATCGGAATTCTCAACTGGTGGCTCATCAGGCAGAGTGTTGCGTGGCCGGTAGCAGAGTTGCGCGAGAAGATGGGACGCCTATCCACGGGCGATGTAGACATTGAGGTATGGATCACCTCGACCGATGAATTCGGCGAGCTGGCTCGCGCCCTGGAGCGGATAGTCACCACCCAGAAGCAGATCGCCGCAGCCGCCACCGCGCTGGCGGTCGGCGACGTCTCGACGCCTTTCGTGCCGCGTGGCCCCGGGGACGCTCTGGGTCAGGCAGTCACGCATCTGCAACGCACCGTACAGAGCCTTCTGGACACGATGGGCCGCCTAATCTCCGCGGCGACTGCCGGGCGTCTGACGGAGCGGGGAGATGCGTCGGCGTATCAAGGTGCCTTTCGCGACGTCGTGACAGGCATGAACTCCACACTCGACGCAATCGTACATCCGCTGGCAGAAGCATCCGCGGTGTTGGGGCGAGCATCGGAGCGCGACGTGACGGCCCGGATGGTGGACCAGTACCGTGGCGAGATGGCCGAATTCCAGCGGACACTGAACGCCGCCGTGCACAATCTGGACGACGCGCTTGCTCAGGTGAGCGGGTCGTCCGATCAAGTGGCCGCCGCGGCTGACCAGATCCGGATAGGGAGCGAAGCGCTCGCGGAGGGCGCGGGCGAACAGGCCGCCGCCGTACAGTCCGTCTTCACCGAGCTACAGAGCCTAGCCACGGTTATCCAGGAGAACGCGGCTCACGCGCACGCCGTCCGCGGCTCTGATGCGAAGAACGGTACGGGTACCGAGCGTGCGCCTGTAGGCAAGCGGGCGGCCAGCATGCGAGAGCTGTCCGAGGCGATGAAGAAAATCGAATCGTCGTCCGCGGCAATTGTGGCCATCGTGCACGCCATGGACGACGTCGCGGCTCAGACCAACGTGCTCGCGCTCAACGCCGCGATCGAAGCCGCGAGAGCGGGAGAGTACGGCAAGGGCTTCGCCGTCGTCGCGCAGGAGGTACGTAGTCTCTCCGTGCGCAGTGCCGATGCGGCGCGCAGTACTGCCAGACTGATCGAAGAAGCTCGCCGGAGCGCGGTGGACGGGGCCAGCATCGCGCAGCAGGTTTCCGGCGTGATGGATGACATCGCGGCGGCGAGTGAACGCCAGCGCGAAGGCGTCGAGCAGATCCGAGTGGCCATGGAGCAAGTGAACCACGCCACGCAGGGCATTGCGGCGAGCTCCGAGGAATCGGCCGCGGCAGCGCAGGAGCTGCAGAGTCAGGCCGAAGAGCTGCGCGGGCTGGTTGGCGCATTCCGACTCACGCACGCAAAGCACGAACCGCGGCCTTCGCACGAAACGTCGCGCGGCAAGCTAGCAGCCTAGCGCTGGCGCGGGCGCTCGTGGCACCCGCGCGTTGCCGCGCGGTGGGCGGGGCATATCTTAGTCCGCCGCATGCCACAATTCGGCTCCCGATGCGCGGTTTCGGCCGCGGTCCTCAGCATCGCGATCGTCCTCGCGCCGGCGCTCCGTGCACAAGGCAGCGCCGACATCCCGCTCGACGACAACGCCTACTACTACATCGACGCGCTTCTGGCGCGCGGCGCCCTCCACACGCTGTCTGCGCTGGAACGGCCCTATTCCGTGCGCGAGGTAATCAAGGCGCTCGACAAGGACTCACTACTCGACGCATCGGGTGCGATGCGGGGCTTAGCCAAGGGCCTTCGACGCACGCTCCGACGCTACGATGCCGGCACGCGCGACGCCGAGCTTCGGCGGGCGCGACAGGATAGCAGCGACCGGGCGCTGGTTCGCTACATAGTTGGGGTAGACGGGTTCGCCACGGCGCAAACGTCGAGTGTCCGGGAGCTAATGCTCGACAACCAGAAACGGGCCGTGTATCCCGGCGCGGACTTGCGGGCGCTCGCCGACGTGGGCCCCATCACGGTCGTGTTTCGCGGCGAAATCGATGGCCGGCTGGTGCACGATCCACAATTCATGATCGGAGGGAATCCACAGGACAACGCGCTCATCGAAGACGCGTACATCGATGGAAAGTGGAAGCTGGGCGAGCTGTTCTTTGGCCGAGAGCTGCGCAACTGGGGCCCCACGCCACTCGACGGGCTCATTCTAGGGCACTATGCCTACCCGTACGACCAGATCTACGCCGTCATCGGGCCACGCGCCCTGCACCTGCAGTTTCTAGCCGCACGACTCAACGACCTACGGATCTCGCCGGACACACTGGACGAGCGGTACTTCTCGATCCATCGCCTGGCTGCCCGATGGGACAGGTTCGAGATCGCCATCTCGGAGGCGTTCACCTACGGCGGCCCGGGAAGGGGCTTCGAGCTGCACTATCTCAACCCCGTGAACTTTTTCTTCATCTCGCAGAACGTCGAAGGCGCGGGCGCCAAGAAGCACTACGATGGCCAGCTCGCATTGCGAACACAACACTGGGGCACCTACTCGGGCGATTTTCTCCTGGGCGACGTGCAGATCCCCGAGCCCACGTGCAGGCCATTCTGCCAGAAGCCGCCGAGCTACGGGATCACCGCGAGCGTCGAGGGCTTTCCGTTCATGGGTGACCAGAAGCTCTTCGCGTGGTATACGCGGGTCACGAATCTCACGTATCGCAATCAAAACCCGTGGGAGACGTACGACTATCAGGGCGTGTCACTGGGTCGCGGCTACACCGATTACGATGAGGTGCGTGCCGGCCTAGACCTCGCCGTCGTGTCGGAGGTGCCGCTCAAGCTGTACGCGTCGTATCGGCGGCAAGGACAGGGGACATATCTCAACCCGATTCCGCCGCCCGACTCATTCCCCGTGACCCCGACGATCTTCAGCGGCGTGGTAAGCCACATCGCGCGGCTCGCGGTCTCCGGCGCGGTCACGGGATCGTTTGCGGAATTGTCGGCGGATATCGGCGTGAACCACGCCACCAACTACAACCACGTTCTGGGGCTCACCAAGACATCGTTCGCAGCGCGCGCCCGCGTGGCGCTATTCACTCCACGGCTTTTCGGCGGTACGGTTCGGCCGCCAGACGACTAGGGACGGAGCGACAGCCCCACAGCCAAGCGTCCGTCTGGAGTAGGGAACACCGCCGGCGACAACGTGAGCCCGGTCGTTTCGGAGACGGCTTCGGATCGGTGATGTGCGATGACGGCCGCCTCTATCATGCCAGCGATCGTCACGCCGGCCGCGACGCCAAGGCCGGCGGCCGCGTTCTGGTGCTGGGTCTCCGTGATCGGCACGTTGCTCTTGTATGTGCCGCCGAACGGGAATGAGTAGGTCTTTGTTACCAGTCCGCTGACGGTAGTGGATTGAGCAGCGAGCGCTATGCCGGCGCCGGCCGCCGCGAGCACTCCGACCCCTAGGATCGGCTGGCCGGTGTAGAACTGCCCGCCCCCCGGCAGAATGCCGAGCGCGACTGCCTTGCCAACGCTTGGCGCGCTGTGGCGATACACTTCGATCTTCACGCGCACAGAGTCGGCGTCGATCGCGTTGGGATCGAGGGCGAGGTAGCGATTATAGTCGCGAATCGCGCCCGCGGCATCGTGAGCGTTCTCTCTCGCGAGCGCACGATCGAAAACCGGCGCGGACAGCGCGCTGTCCGCCGTGATTGCCGTCGTGAACGCATCCTCGGCGCCACTCCAGTCACGCGCGTCGTAGTGCCCTAGCCCGCTTTGAAATGCCGTGGCCACGACCTCCGCACGGTGCAGCGTCGGCGCTGGAAGCAGCTGGAGTATGCGATCGCTGACCTGCTTCGCGTCGCCCGCATCTGGGGCCAGCGCCAGATAGCGGCAGTACTCGTGGACGGCGGTCGCCGAATCCCCTAGTTCTTCCTTCTCGCGACCTAGCCGATAGGCCAAGGTACCGTCGTGTGGATCCAGCGCGGAGGCGCGAGCGAAGAAATCGGCGGCAGACTTGTGGTCACCTTCCAAGGCGGATTGCTCACCCTGCGCCGACAGCTTATTGGCTTCATCTCGCTGCTGGGGAGCAGGTTGCGGAGTGGGAGGCTCCGCACGGCACGCCAGCGTAATGGCCGTGATTCGCGGGCGCTTGACGGCCAGCTGCTGCGCCGAAAGGTGCGCGGGCCACGCAGGGACGGTGAAGAGCAGTGCAGCTGCTGCCACTCGAAAAACGGCCGCGCCACGCTTGGCGAGCCAATGCGTCACGGCTCGACCGTCACCGATGTCGTTCCCGTTTGTCCGTGAGGCCCGGTGGCGGTTGCAGTCGCGGTGACGGGCGGTCCGATGAGCGACGGCGAGGCGGTCACTACGGTGGTGTAGTTGCCGCTTCCACCGCTACTCGATGGGTTTGGCGTGAAGACAAGCAACGTGCCGGCAGCACCATCGCTCCAGCTGGTCGTGCCATTGTCGAAGGTGCCATTCGCGTTGCGCACCGTGGCAGTGATCGTGACCGAGGTGGGATAATTAGTCCCCGACACGCTTATAGTATCGTTCTGAGGGATGATCGTGTCGACGGGATACACCGTGAATGTAATGTCCGCGTGCGGGCTGCCAGGGTCGGAGGACGTGGCGTGAATAGTTGTGGCGCCAGTGGTACCGCCCGGTGTTGCGGTAGTCACGCTGGGTGATTGCCCCGTAGTTGGTGAGACGCTGACGATACTGGGGTTGTCGACTGACCAGGTTGTCGCCCGACCCGGGATAGCCCGACCTCCATTCTTCGCCGTCGCGGTGATACCAACCGGGGTTCCCGAAGCAGACGCACTATCCGGCGCGGGCGTGGCCGTCACGCTTGTCGCCACAACCGTGGTGACCGTGATGGCGTAGGGGCCTGACGATTTCCCTTCGCTCGTCGCCGTCACGCTGATTCCGTTGGTGGTGTCACCCTCCTGGGGTGTCACCGTGACTGAGGCGCCGGATGTCGGCGACACTCTGCCGGCTGGCACGCTGGACCAGGCAACCGTGGCGCCCGGTGGCGCGTGGCCGGCCGAATCTCCGAGCGTGGCCGTCAGGGTGATTGGCATCGTCCATGGCGTCGAGGTCGGGCCGCTGATGGTAACCGTGCTCACGGAATCGGCGAGCACAGTCACCGGATCGGAGGCGTTCACGCCTTGGGCGGAGACGACGAGGTTATCGGCCCCCGGTGTTACACCCGTGACTACGCCACTGCTGTTGACGCTCGCGTTGCCAGACGTGCTGTAAGTAAAGGCGATGCCTGTAAGCGCGACGTTGTTGACGTCGAATGCCGTGGCCGTCGTGGCGACCGTGTACATCTGCCGCACGGTGATCGGATTCGGCGTGACCGTGATGTGATTGACTGGGTCGGTCACGTTCACCGTCGTGTTACCCGAAGGGCCGTCCGAGCTAGTCGCGCTTACGGTTGCCGTGCCAGCGCCCACGCCAGTCACGATCTGG
>Ga0073928_10010431_pt1 | contig 11065 bp, 12 predicted proteins | sample PaiPotPPA55metaG_FD_76969 | JGI IMG/M metagenome (GOLD analysis project Ga0073928, IMG submission 76969) | Iron sulfur acid spring bacterial and archeal communities from Banff, Canada, to study Microbial Dark Matter (Phase II) - Paint Pots PPA... ...
ACGCGGTCGTCTCGCGGCCCCCTGCTTTCGGCGGACGCTTGAAAACTTTCGATCTCGCGGGCGCGCAGAAGGTGGAGGGTGTGCGCCATGTAGTCGAAGTTCCCGCTGTGGAAATGCCTCCGCTCTTCGGGGAAGAGCGAGCCGCGAATTCTGGTCATCAGCACTATCTCTGGGGCGGCGTAGCCGTGGTGGCAGACTCGACTTACCAGGCCATCGCCGGGCGGCGCGAGCTGACTGTGGAATGGCAGCCGGGCGCCGGCGCGGAAGAATCCAGCGAGAAGCATCGCGCGACGTGCGCTGAACTGGTGAAAGGATCGGGCAAGGAATTGCGCAAGATCGGCGATCCCGAGGCAGCGCTCAGGGGCGCTGCGAAAACCGTGGAGGCCGAGTATGAACTACCCTACGTGGCGCACACGCCGATGGAGCCGCCAAATTGCACGGCTTCCATGCGCGACGGCAAATGCGAAGTCTGGGCGCCCACACAAAACGCGCCAGGCATGGCGGCCGCTCTCGCGAGCGCACTGAACATTCCCCAGTCCGCAATCACGATTCACATCACGCTTCTCGGCGGAGGATTCGGCCGCCGGCTGAATATCGATTACGGCGTGGAAGCGGCGCTGATAGCGCGCGCAGCGGGCGTTCCTGTGAAAGTTACCTGGACGCGCGAAGACGATGTTCGCCACGACTACTATCGCCCGATGAGCCATCATCGTCTCCGCGCCGGGCTCGACGCGCAGAATGGAGTAACCTCGTGGCTGCATCACGTCGCCGCGCCGACAACCGACGGGTTCTATCTCGGCGGCGACATTCCTGACACGGGAGGCACGGAGCTTGCAGGGACCGGTCTGCCGGCTGGCATCGTGCCGAATAGTTTGCTCGAAGCGAGTTTTCTTCACACTGCGATCCCCCGGGGGTATTGGCGCTCCGTGGACGTCTCCTGGAACCACTTCGCGGTGCAGAGTTTTATCGACGAAGTTGCGCACGCAGCCGGGAAGGATCCCCTCGAAATGCGCAGAGAATTGATCGGAACGAAACAACCTCCGGCGGGAAAAGCGGAAGACGAAAAACCCGTGGACCTCGCCCGGCTCAAAACTGTTCTCAACCTTGCGGCGAAGGAATCCGGCTGGGGCAGCCAACTCCCGAAGGGCCGCGGGCGCGGCATTGCGTTGTTGTATTCCTGGGGGACGTATATCGCGCAGGTTGCGGAAGTCGGCGTCGCGAAGGACGGAAGCATTCGCGTGAATCGCGTGGTGGTTGCGATCGATTGCGGGCAGGTGATCAATCCGGACATGGTCGCCGCGCAAATCGAAGGCGGAATTTGCTTTGGGCTGACCGCGGCGCTATACGGTGAAGTGGGCTTCGAAAACGGCGAGGTGCAGCAGAGCAATTTCAACAATTACAAGATGCTGCGAATCGGCGGGATGCCGCGCGTTGAAGTTCACATCGTCCCCAGCCATGAAGGGCCCGGCGGAGTGGGCGAGCCGCCAGTGCCGTCGATTGCACCGGCCGTGGCGAACGCGGTTTTTGCGGCGACGGGAAAGCGGTTGCGGCGGCTGCCGTTTCAGACTCAGGAACTCGCAGAAACTTAAAGATATGCCGTGCGGTGCGCTCTACGAAGTATCCGAGAGATCGGCTCCCTTCGCTTCCCTTCCGCTGACGGTGACGATGGCCACGAGCGTTGCAACAATTACGACGGTCCACGCAAGAACCGGCGCGAACGCGCCGTTGTAATGCTGCTCGGCGATTTTTGCCTGGATTACGGCGTTCTTCGAAGCTAGTAGGTTTCCCAACTGATAGGCAAGCCCTGGGAAAGTTCCGCGAACAGCAGGTGGCGACAGCTCATTCAAGTGCGCCGGAATTACTCCCCACGCGCCCTGGACCATGAACTGCATCAAAAAGGCTCCCAGTGCGAGCATGGGAGCGGTGTGCGAGTAAGCCCAGATCGGAATGATGGGCAATGCGAGAAGAGCGGCGATCAGAATCGCTTTGCGGCGGCCGATATGCTCGGACCATGTTCCAAAGATAATTCCGCCCAGGAGTGCGCCGATGTTAAAAACTATCGCGACCAGCCCGACCGTTTTTGGCGAGAAGCCATGATCCTTTTGGAGGAAACGTGGGATACAAATCCTGCGTGCCGTGGCTGAAGGAATTGAAGGCGAACATTAGCACGATGAGAAAAAGAAAGCTTCCCAGGTACTTCACGATGTCTTTGCTGACACCGTGCTCCTGTGTTGTGAGCTTGGCCACGCGGCCCTGCTTCCACGCGGGTGATTCGTCCACTTTAGTGCGAATGTAAATCACCAGGAACGCAGGGAGCGCGCCCACCACAAACATTCCGCGCCAGCCAATCAGCGGAAACAGCGTGCCGTAAACCAACGCGGCCATTAGATACCCGACTACATAGCCTTCCTGCAAAAGCCCCGAGAAAAATCCGCGCCCTTTCGCGGGCAGCGTTTCGAAGGCCAGCGCCGCTCCCACGCCCATTCGCCCCCCATGGCGACGCCGAAGCAGGCGCGCATGACGAGAAAAATGTGAAGCGAGGGAGCGAAGGCCGAAGCCAACTCGAAAACGGAGTAGGCTATGATGTCGACCATTAGCGTGGGACGCCTGCCGAAGCGGTCTGCCATCAGTCCGAACAGAAACGCGCCGACCGGGCGCATCGCCAGAGTGAGGAAAATCGCCTCGGCGATAGCAGAAACCTTGGTATTGAATTCCGTGGCGATGGCGCTGACGCAGAAGACAAGAATAAAGAAATCGAAGGCGTCGAGTGACCAACCCAGAAAACACGCGACGAACGTGTTGCGTTGCACCGAGGTGAGCTGGCGAAAGTGGCTGAAGAAATTCACTTCTGCCTCCCGGAATGCTTTCGCTGAACGAGCGCGAATATATAGCAGAATTGACGAGGCAGGAAAGAACTAACTGGATTTCTTCGCAGGCCGCTCCTGTGCGCGGGTGCGATCTGGCGCCGCTATTGCGTCCGCCACGCGAACCACTTGAACCATTTCCGCCACGTCGTGGACTCGTACGATGTGAGCGCCGCCTAGAACGCTTGCTGCAACCGTGGCGGCGGTGCCCCACGCGCGACTTGATTCCGGCACGGGACTTGATCTGAGCACACTTTCGAGCGCGCGGCCGATGAAGCTCTTGCGCGAAGTCCCCACCAGCAAAGGAAAGCCGAGGCGTGCAAGTTCCGGTAACCGCGCAAGCAATTCGTAATTTTGCGCGAAGCTTTTGCCGAAGCCAATACCCGGATCGAGAATGATCTGCGTTTTTGGCACGCCCGCGCGGCGCGCGATCGCGGTGGCGCGGCGCAAACCACTCGCCACGTCCCGCATCACATCGCGAGCGAAGGGCAGCTTCTGCATCGTTCGCGGCTCGCCGCGCATATGCATGAGGATCAGCGGAAGCTTGCGGCGGCGGGCGATATCGGCGACCCGCGGATCGCCACGCAGCGCGGAGACGTCGTTCAGGATTTCCGCGCCTGCGACGGCGGCGGCTTCGGCCACTTCCCCCTTGCTGGTGTCGATGGAAATCGGAATCTTGAGCAGGCCGCGCAGCTTTTCGAGCACCGGCAGAACGCGCCGCAGTTCTTCCTCCGCTGAAATCGCCGCCGACCCCGGGCGCGTGGATTCGCCGCCGATATCGAGTATGTCCGCCCCGGCCTTTTCGATTTCAAGAGCGCGCGCGACGGCCGAGTCCTTATCAAAATAAACGCCACCGTCTGAAAAACTGTCTGGCGTAACATTCAGCACGCCCATGACCAGCGTGCGTTCGCCGAGGAGAAGTGTGCGCGCGGGCAGCTTGAGGCGGAATATTTTGCGGCCGAATTTTCTGCTCTGAAACATCGCCGGCTATTGAATCACGGTTCGCGAAAAACGATAAGGTTAACGTGTCGCGGGAACGTAATAGGCGGCTTGATGGACGACGTTCGCGCCATTGCGGCCTACGGTTTCAATGCGCAGCGAGTGCCAGCCCCTGTGCGGCGCGTCCGAATCGGCGCCAGGCAGCGGCGTGAATCCAAGCAGGTATTCGGCACCCACGCGCTGAGCGATCTGGCGGAGAGTATCGGATAGCGATTGCGCCTCGCGCAGAAAGTAAAGTTGGCCGCCGGTGCGGCGCACGAGTTCAGCAAGATAAAGCGTGTAAGGCGGAATGCCAAGTTTGCGTGCGTCGGGCGTGACCATCGTCGTGTCTGCGTGCTTCGCGAGCCACGCCGGCGTCATAATCTTCGGGCGATTTTCCGTCGAAATCGCGAAAACCTGAATGTTGGCAGCGGCGAGCGTGCGCACAAGATCTTCGAATGTGAGCTTGTTGAAGGACGTTCCAGCGGTGCCCGGCTGCGGCGCAGCGCTTGCAGGATCCATCGTGAGTCCCAGGCCGCTGTCTTCGCCGTCGGTTAGAAGCACGATCGCCTGAGGACCGCGCGGCTTGGGAAAGAGCTGACGAGCGGTGAGATAAACCGCTTCATAAATGTTCGACCCGCCGGTGTCGCCGAGGAGTTCGCGTACATCCACACGGCCGATGGCGCGATGCAAGAGTTCCCGATCGCTTGAGAAACCGATTTGCAGAAATGTGTGCGCCGCAAAGTCCACCACCGCAACTTCGTCGTGCGGCGCTAGCGCATCGACGAGCGCGCTTTCTGCAGCCCGCATCTGCACCGAATCTGGAAACACGCTGGGGCTTGCGTCGATCACCATTGCGACGCGCGCCGGTTCACTCGACGGCGCAGAGAAAAACATTAGCGGTCTCTCGACCCCGTCGTCGTATACGCGAAAGTCCTCTAGCTTTAATCCCTTGATGCCTGAATCATCGCTATTGACGACGCTGCACGCCTCGAGGACAAGACGTACCATTGCTCTGCCGATAACTCCCGGGCGCGGCTCAGCGGCTTTGCCGTCTTCATCGGGATCACCCGCCGTTGGAACAAATGTCAACTCGCCGGTAGAAGGGTCGCGCCGCCACGTAACGCCCTTATCGAGCTGGCGAGGCTTTGAGAGCTTTCCCTTTTTTTGCGTCTGCGATTGAAGCGCGAAGGGAATTGAAAGCGCGGCAACGCTGACCAGCAAGATAAATCGGGAAACTGTATGTGGCCGGGGCGAAGTCTTGTCGGCACGCCGGACACGAAGGAATGACCGAGCCACAGAATTAATCGAGGTCAAAATCGCGGATGGGCTTTTCGATGGGGCCGTCTTTCGCCTTCCTGAGGTTTTCGGCGAATTTACGCGCGAGGACGTCTTCTTTCGTCTTCTCGGCTTCGACTGAAGCGCGAAACTTTGCCTCGACCGCTTCGTTCTGCTGGCGGAGCAAGCGCGCCGTGTCGTCAAGGTCAACGGATGACGGTGGCCTGGGCGGCGGCACGTGCGAGAGCACCACGCCCAGATCGCGATCGAGCGTCAACTTGGCGCGGCAGCACGGGCACTCTGTTTCGAAGGTGTCCATCGGCTTGTTCGACATAGCACTATTTTACGCCAATTTGTAGTGGGAGGAGCAACCGCTGCGCGGCAGGAGTGAGGTGTTCAAGAACCCTCTGCGGAAAAGAAAAACGGCGCCACATGAGGGCGCCGTTTTCTTAATCTCGTTTCTTCGAATCGATTAAGCGGGAGCCGGCTTTTCGCCCTTGGCGAGGCCGGGAAGAGGCCTCGGCTCGGGACGCAACGTGAGTTGCGGTTCGCGAGTGGCAACCGGAGGCGCTGGAGGGGGCGGCACGAGCTTTTCGGGCAGCGGCTTGTTGTCCATGAGCAGCTTCAGCTCGGTGGCATCGAGGACTTCGCGATCGAGCAACGCCTGCGCAACGCGTTCGAGAGCATCTTTATGCGTCTCCAGAATGTTGTGAGCTTTGCCGTAGCCGTCGGTGACGATCCTGCGAACTTCCACATCGATCTTGATCGCGGTGTCTTCCGAATAATCGCGGTGCTGCGCGATCTCGCGCCCCAGGAAAATCGCTTCTTCCTTTTTGCCAAATGTGAGCGGGCCGAGCGGACTCATGCCCCATTCGCAGACCATCTGACGCGCGATTTCCGTGGCGCGTTCGATATCGTTTCCGGCGCCGGTAGTGATGTGGTGCAGGAACATTTCCTCCGCGGCGCGTCCGCCCATCAACACGGCGAGCTGCGATTCGAGGAATTCCTTCGTGTAAGTGTGTTTGTCGTCGATGGGCAACTGCATCGTAACGCCCAGCGCCATCCCGCGCGGAATGATCGTGACCTTGTGAAGGGGATCGGCGCCCGGCGTCATTGCGGCGACAAGCGCGTGGCCCGCTTCGTGATAGGCGGTGTTCTTCTTTTCCTCATCCGAGAGAATCATCGACTTTCTCTCGACGCCCATTAAAACCTTGTCCTTGGCCATTTCGAAGTCCGCCATGGTGACGAACTTCCGATTCTGACGCGCCGCCCACAGCGCGGCTTCGTTTACCAGATTCTCCAAATCGGCGCCGGAAAATCCCGGAGTGCCGCGAGCCAGGACGGAAAGCTCCACATCCTCTGCGAGGGGCTTTTTGCGCGTATGAACGCGAAGGATTTCCTCGCGGCCTCGCACATCGGGACGCGGCACAACGACGCGCCGGTCGAAACGGCCTGGGCGCAGAAGCGCCGGGTCGAGAACGTCGGGCCGGTTGGTAGCGGCAATTAAGATCACGCCTTCATTCGATTCGAAGCCGTCCATTTCGACGAGTAGCGCGTTTAACGTTTGCTCGCGCTCGTCGTGACCGCCCCCGAGGCCTGCGCCGCGATGGCGCCCCACGGCGTCAATTTCGTCGATGAAGATGATGCAGGGCGCGTTTTTCTTGCCCTGTTCGAAGAGATCTCGCACGCGGCTGGCGCCGACTCCTACAAACATCTCCACGAAATCGGAGCCCGAAATCGAGAAGAACGGAACGTTTGCTTCGCCCGCGATGGCGCGTGCAAGTAGGGTTTTTCCCGTTCCCGGAGGTCCGACCAGCAGCACGCCCTTCGGGATTCGCCCGCCCAATTTCTGAAACTTTTGGGGGTCCTTCAGGAAATCGATGATTTCGTAAAGCTCTTCTTTGGCTTCATCGATTCCTGCGACGTCCTTAAACGTGGCCTTCTTCTGCTGCGCGGTTAGCAGGCGCGCGCGGGATTTTCCGAAGCTCAGCGCTTTGTTCCCGCCGGCCTGCATCTGCTTCATCATGAAAATCCAGAAGGCTACAAGCAGAATCAACGGCGCAAAATTGACCAGGATCGTTATCCAATCGCCGTTTTTCACTTCCTTGTAGTTGAAGCGGACGTTCTTTTCCTGGAGGGCCTTGGTGACGTCCGGGATCGCCGTGTTGGCAAGCGTCACGCCCTTGAATTTGGTGTTGTTGTTGTACTCGCCCTGCAGTTCAGCGCTGTTCTGCGACAGATAAATAGTGACGTCTTTCACTTCACCGGATTGCACCTTGGCCATGAATCCGGTGTACTGGGGCTCATCTTCGCCTTTCGCCTGGCCGCCGGTCGACGCCATCTTCCACAGTACGACAGCCAGCAAAATCATAAGAAGCCAGAATAAAATTGTTCGAACCGTAGAATTCACTGTCTTACCCTCTGGATGCTCGTCGAGCACCCGATCTTCGACGCTGGCTGGCTGAGCGCGAGCGCTTTCCCCTGACGGTCACATACGGCAAATTCCGGTCAAGCCCGCGCTTGCCGCTCAACCCGTAACCCACCCATTCTTTAGATGCAGCGGCGAAGCCAGTGTATGCCGGCTGGAGATCCACTTTACGAGCTTCCGGCTTATCGAACAGTACCGCTAAACGGAGGGAACGCGGCCGCCCCTCTTCGATTCGTTTCAGCAAGAAATCCTGCGTCACGCCGGTGTTGATCACCGCGTCCACCACCAGTACATCGCGGCCGCGAATCGTGGGCGGCGCGCTGAAAAAAATCTCGCGCCGCTCGTAGCCGCCCATGCGAACGTCCCGCATCTGCGAACGCACGAAGTGGCAAACCACGGGGCGGGAAATCTCCCGCACCAGGTCGCCGGCGAACAGAAATGAATTCTCAAGCATCACAACCACGTCGATTGTGCGGCCCGCGTAATCCCGCGAGATCGCACGGCCCATCTCACTCACACGCTTTGCAAGTCGCTGCCGGCTATAAGCGACCGTCGTCTTCGGCGTCAAAGGCTATCTTCCTCGATTACCACTCCCACTCGGGTGCCTTCTCCGGCGCAAAATTCGGCCGCAGGGGGCATCCCTCGAGCCCAGATAACCTTTCCGTCGCTTTCTAGCACCGGCCAACTGGCTCTCTCGCGGCTGGGAACGCGATTGGCCAGAAACATCTGCTTCAATTTCCGCAACTGGCGGCGGCCCCGCGGCCGATAAGAATCGCCCGGCCGCCAATTCCGCAGAATCAAAGGAGTGCGGAGGAGGGCAGCGTCGAGGGCTTCGCCAGCACTTTCAGTTTCGCGCGCATTCGAGGACCAGTCAATGGTTTTCAGGCTGAAGCGGCGTCCTAGTTCTGGAACAGAAATAGTGGCCGCACCCTGGCCCGGAAGACCCATCAGATATTGGTACGCATTTCGCGGATGGGTGGTTTCCTGGGCCGAGGTCGAGTACCCGGCCCTGTTAGGGCGCGAGAAAACCAACGTATCGAAGTTTCGCTCCACCACGATTCCGCCAGGAAGCTCCGCGCGCCGCCCACTCGTTGATTCCTCGGCCAGACGGATCACCTGCGCTACGTGCCGGGCGGAGAGTTCCCGCCTGTCTCTTCGCGCGCGCTCATAAAGACGCCGGACCAGCCGTTCCGTGAGCGCTCGCTGAGGAGAGTTGGCATTAGAGACTTTACCTTCCGCGGCAATCGATGCCAGCTGAAGCGGTGCGAGTAGATGAAAAACGTCGATTGCGAAAGATTCGCCGGCCTCTCGCACATATGCCCGGAAGCGGTCCTCCACCAGGGCGGTCCAGAAAACCTCTTCCTCGCGCGCGAACTGCGCGAGATTACTAAGGTGGCCGGCAACTGCCGGGGAAAAATCGCGCTCGAGCACCGGCAGGAGCTGCTCGCGGATGCGCGCTCGCAGGCAGCGGACGTCGCGGTTGGTTGCGTCTTCCCGCCACCCTTCTCCGCGTGCACCGAGGTATTCGCGAAGATCGCTCCGGCGGGTTGTTAGGAGCGGGCGCACGATCGGGCCCATAGTCGGGTAGATTCCGGCGAGGCCTGTCAGACCGGTGCCGCGAATCAAGTGAGCGAGGAGAGTCTCCGCTTGGTCGTCCGAAGTGTGAGCGACGGCAATGCGCGTCGCCCGGCCCTCTTCGATTACTCGCGCGAAAAATGCGTATCGCATGCGCCGCGCGGCGTCCTCCAGATTCCAGCCGTGCAGATCGGCCTCGGCCGCCACGTCTTCGCACGCAGACACCAATTCAAGACCGCTGCCGTTCGCAAGCTCCGCCACGAATGCAGCGTCGGCGCGAGATTCCGCGCCACGCAGAGAATGGTCGAAATGAGCCACGAGCAAAGTAACCCCCAAATCAGCGCGAAGCGCTTCGCAAATCCTTAGGAGCGCCACCGAGTCCGCGCCGCCTGAAACCGCAACTGCGACGCGGTCTCCGGAATTCAGCATCCCGGAGCGGCGGATATTTACGAGAATCTGTTGTTCCAGTGGTGGTTTCATGAGTGCGGACGTGGCTACGCAGGTGGGGTCACGCAGCTGTCGTCTCGTTCATATCGTAGCAGCAGGATTCAGAGGGGTCGAGTTTTGTGCGATTTCGACGGCCGGGCACTAAAGGCGGTCGGCAACCTGCTGCGTGAAAAGATCGCGGCTGTAGGAGATGCGGCGGTCTAGCGCTACGGCAGCGAAGTACGAGCAACTCTGGCGCTCCTGTTCCGTCCAAGTAGCTATGCCCGGAATCAAGGGTCGCGCCGCGCGACCAAGAACGCGAAGCAGGCCGTAGTAAGTGCCTACCGCGCGAATCTCCGTCTGATCGTCGCCACGCTCCGGACACAGACGCACAAGCTGCAACAGGCGCGCAAAATCGTCAGCGGCTAATGGGTGGCTGGCGATTCCCGCAACTTCGCGCACGCGCGCGGACAATTCGACTTTGCTCGATGACGCCAGGATCGAGCGGCAGTACGACACCAACAATTCCAGGAATGCCGCAATCGACATCACGCAAACGAACGCGGCAATCATTGGTGTTTCTCCATCAAACGAGCCGTCGCTAACCGGGCATCTTCAGGAATCCGCGTGAACGTGTATGCCCAAGCCAATGGCAACCACATCCCGAACAACGGCGGCACCCATTTCAGTAAGGACGGCTGTAAGGCCGGGAAAAGATTGCGAAGAGCATACGTGCCTGCCGTGGCGCTGAAATAAATACCCAGGGCGAGGACGAGTTGAATCAGGCGAGTACGGGTTTCTCTCAATTTCAAAATAGATCCCCAAAGGAGATATGTCAGGACAACTCCGACGAAGTAGAGATTTTGGCCCAGTTCGACGACGAAATGGCCGGTCAAGTTGCTGCGGTTCTGGTGGACGACCCCGTACGAAAACAACGCCGTGGCTGCGATCAAGATGAACGCTGCTCCACGAATCTGCTTGCTCACCTTCATCTCGTCGAACACCTGCTGGTACAGCTTGATGATCACCCAGAACATCAGGATCATCAGCAAACTGTCGGAATAGTAGTAGAAGTAAACGTAGGTTGATGAACTGATGCCGTAACGCCGGACCAAGAAGAACAACCCAAAAGTAACAAAGGCTGAGCACAACATATAGACATTAAGGGGGATATAGCGAACAAACTGTCTGCGAACAAGCAGACACACCACCACGTAGATTTCCGCGAGGAAACCAATCAATAACAACGCGTAATCAAGCGGGCCAAGCATTCTAAGAATGCTCTTTCGAGGCCTGGCCCTAGCGAACCCCCGCTATCGGGGATCCACCGCCCTCAACTACCAAGGCGTAACTGGCATGGGAGCCGATGTGTTGGCAACCAGCCAAGGCGTTACGGGCATGGGAGCCGATGTGTTGGCTGCCACCCAAGGCGTTACGGGCATGGGAGCCGATGTGTTGGCTGCCACCCAGGGCGTTACGGGCATGGGCGCTGACGTGTTTGCCAGCGTTTGAGGGG
>Ga0073928_10010432_pt1 | contig 11065 bp, 12 predicted proteins | sample PaiPotPPA55metaG_FD_76969 | JGI IMG/M metagenome (GOLD analysis project Ga0073928, IMG submission 76969) | Iron sulfur acid spring bacterial and archeal communities from Banff, Canada, to study Microbial Dark Matter (Phase II) - Paint Pots PPA... ...
CTCCGTAAGGAACCCTCTGTCGTCCAATGCGCCCGTCCCCCCTTGGTTGCGCCGGGCTGCACCCGCAACGGCAATACCGGCAGCAGCCCGCAATGATTCGCCCAAATACGGCAAGGATATGGCCTTGCTCGCCGAATCGTGACCGCGGCCGGCCGGAGCGCCGCGAACCGCAGTTGCAGAACCCGTGGCCATGACCTTACCGTCGCGGCAGGCGGCGGCATCAGAGCCGCATACCGGGAGGACATGCGATGGCGGGTTTGGCAGAGCTGCGAATCGTCTGGGAACCGCGAATGCTGAGCATCGTGCGGATCATTGTCGGGCTCTTATTCCTCGAACACGGCACCGCCAAGCTGTTCGATTTCCCGCAGCAGCCCGACCACAAGGCCTGGGTGCTGATGACGCTCGTCCCGGGCATCCAGGGCCTGATCGAGCTGGTCGGCGGGGCGCTGTTCGCCGCGGGGCTGTTCACCCGGATCGTCGCGTTCATCCTCGCTGGCGACATGGCGGTCGCCTATTTCATGGCGCACGCGCCGCAGAATTTCTTCCCGCTGCTGAACCGCGGCGACGCGGCGATCCTCTACTGCTTCATCTTTCTTTATTACTGGCTGGCCGGCGGCGGCGAATGGAGCCTCGACCGGGCGCTGTTTCGGCAATCGGCCGGCGCCCCGAGACGCGTGGCGGCTTAACTCAGCGCGGACAGCCGCCATCGAGCGCCGGCAGGCCGGACGGCATGCGCCGCGCCTTGCTGGCCTGCTCGTAGGCGTAGGCGAGCCGCAGCAGGGTAGGTTCGCTCCAGGCGCGGCCGGTAAAGGTCGCGCCGAGCGGATAGTCGGGCGTCGGCTTGCCCTCGAAGCCGGAGACGAACCCGGCCGGCACCTGGACGCTCGGATAGCCGGCCCTGGCGGAAATCCCGGCGCCGTTCGTGCCCGGGAACAGCACGGCGTCGAGCCGGTGGCGTTCCATATAGGCGTCGAGCCCCAGCTCCTTGCTGGCGCGCAGATCCATCGCACGCGCCGATCTGTATTCGAGCTCCGACAGGTCGCCGCGCGTCGCCTCGGCGGCAAGCAGGATGTCCTGGCCGAAGCGCAGCGCGCGGTCGGCATGCGCCTCATTAAAGGCGACGATGTCGGCAAGCGTTTTGACCGGGGTCTCGGTCGCCCAGTCGCGCAGATACAGATTGAGGTCGTGCTTGAGTTCGTAGACGAAGACGATCGGCCGTATCGCCGGCTCGTTCCTGGTCTTGCTCTCCGGGTTGCGGTTCAGGATTGCCATCATCGTGCCGGGCCCGCCGATCCACCCCTCGGTCGCGATGTTGGCGCGCACGATCGTCGCGTCCTGCGCCTCCAGCGTCGTGATGACCTGCGCCATGACCGCCTGCGCCCGCGGCCCGAGCTTGCCGTAAAAAATGTCGTTGGCCGGATCGGACGGGTCGCTCGGCACGCCGATGCGCGCGCCCTTGAGGCCATCGGCATCGAGCGCCGCGGTGTAATCGGGTGGGCGTTTGAGCCCGGCAGTGGCGGGGTCCGCCGGATCGGGCGCGGCGAGCACGTTGAGCAGGATCGCCGCGTCGCGCACGGTGCGGGTCAGCGGGCCGGCGGTGTCCTGGCTGTGCGCGATCGGCACGATGCCGGCGCGGCTGATCAAGCCCACCGTGGGCTTCACCGTCACCAGCCCGTTCTGCGTCGCCGGCGACAGCAGCGAGCCCTGCGTCTCGGTGCCGATCGCCGCCACGACGAGCCCGGCCGCGACCGCCGCCGCCGAGCCCGAGCTCGATCCGCCGGGGGATACGATCGGGATTTTCTTATCGTCGAGCACCGGCGCGTATGGGTTCTTCACCTGGCTGCCCAGCGAGCTGTAGCCGGACGGCATGTCGACGGCCATGATGTTGGCGAATTCGGTCAGATTGGCCTTGCCGAGGATCACCGCGCCGGCAGCGCGCAGCCGCGCGGTGACCGTCGCGTCTCGTTTCGCGCGCGCCGTTTCCAAGGCGAGCGATCCGGCCGTCGTGTGCTCCTTGTCGGCGGTGGCGATGTTGTCCTTGATCAGGATGGGAATGCCCGCCAGCGGCTTGTCATGGCTCGGCTTCACGCCGTCCAATTTCGCGGCGATTTCCAACGCTTCAGGATTGATCTCGCGCACCGAATTGAGCTGCGGCCCGGCGCGGTCATAGGCTTCGATCCGTTCGAGATAACCGCGCGCCAACGCGCTGGCGGTCGTGCGGCCCTCCGCCAGCGCCTGCTGCAGTTCCGCGATCGTCGTGTTTTCGATGCACACCGCTTCCTCCGCTACCACCATGACGGGCTCGGCGGTGAGGATTACAACGCCGATGCCGGCCGACATTGCCAGCCCCCACCCGCGCGCTGCGCGCGCCTCCCTCCCCCGTGTACACGGGGGAGGGTTGGGGAGGGGGCCGGCACCAATGCCGGATTTCATTTCGACTGCTGTCCCAAATACCAATCCAAAATCTGTTCGCCGGTCATGAACACGACGCCGGGATGGCCTTGGATATGGTTCACCGCATTGCGGAAGTATCTGAGCCGATGTGGCGCGCCCATGATGTAGGGGTGCACGACCAGCGCCATGACCCGTGCGGAATGCCGCGAATCGGCATACAGCTGCTCGAACTGGTCGATCGCGCGGTCGTAATACTCGCTGGCCTTGTGGTGTTGGATCAGCATCATCGCCACGTCGTTGCATTCCTGGGTGTACGGGATGCCGACGATCGGCTTCGATCGTGTCTTCAACACCACCGGCTGGTCGTCGAGCACCCAGTCGCAGACATAGTCATAGCCTTCCTCGGCGAGGAGGTCAGGGGTCTCCCAGGTTTCGGTCAGGCCCGGGCCGAGCCAGCCGCGCGGGTTCTTGCCCGTCACCTCGCGGATCGCGGCGCTGGTCTTCTTGATGTCGGCGCACTCGTCGGCGACCTTCTGCATGTTCTTCTGCGAAAAGCCGTGGCCAATGAACTCCCAGTTCCGCTCGCGCGCAGCCTGCACGATCGGCCGGTAGCGGGCGATGGCCGAGCCGTTGATCGCCAGCACCGCCGGGATGCGCGCATCGTCGAACACCTCGAGCATGCGCCAGAAGCCGACCCGGTTGCCGTATTCGTGCCAGCACCAGTTCGGGATGTCGGGCATCGGCGCGCCGCCGGCGGGCGGCGTCAGCACCGTGCGCGGCATCGTCTCGTTAATCTCCCATTCCTCGACATTGACGATGACCCAGACCGCCAGCCGCCCGCCATCAGGCAGCGCCAGGGGCTTGCGCTCGGCGATCGCGGAATAGTCGAGGCGTTCGGTGGGGGTCATTGCGGCTCCCATGTCACGGCGGTATCGAGGTGCTATATTAAGGGGAATGAGCGAAAGAGACGAAATCCTCGCAGTATTGCGGGCCGAACTGCCCGGGCTGCGGCGGCATTGGCCGATCCGGTCGCTGTCCTTGTTCGGGTCGGTCGCCCGGGGCGAGGCAGGCCCTGAAAGTGATCTCGATGTTCTGGTCGAGTTCGAGGCCGCCATCGGCTTGTCGGACTTCCTTGCGATCGAAGGTAGGCTGAGCAGCTTGACCGGGCGCCGCGTTGAGCTCGTATCGCGGAAGGCCCTCAAGCCGCATATCGGCCGCCGCATTCTTCGAGAAGCAGTCCCGGTGTGAAGGCACCCCGCGACTACCGGGATTTCCTACACGACATTGTGGCCGCCTGCCGATCGATAATCCAGTTCGTCGAGGGGATGAGCATCGAAGGCCATCTGTCCGACGAGCGGACCCGGTATGCCGTGATGCGCGGTTACGAAATCCTGGGTGAGGCCGTACGGCACATACCGGAGCCGATCAAGGCTGCGAACGCGGATATTCCATGGGCGCTCATGGCCGCCGTTCGCAACCGCATCGTACATGCGTACTTTGGTATCGACGACACGATCCTATTCACGACCATCACGGCCGAATTAAAGCCGCTGTTGCTTCGCCTCGAAGCGCTAGCTCGCGAGCACGATCAGACACCGCCCGCAAGTGATGATGCCTGACTACCTGCCGGCGAGCCGGGCAACGACCGGCGCGAAGGCGTCCAAATACGGCTCCTGAACCACATAATAGGAAATGTCCCAGCGCTCGCGCCGTGCCAGAAGGTTCTCGACCATTTGGTCGACAGTCCCGATCAGCACATAAGGGCTCAGCAGGAGATCGTCTATCTGCAACTCGGGCCAGCGACGCGTCAACTCCTCGGCCGCCGCGCGGGCTTCCGCCGTCACGATGACCCGCTGCAGGAGCGCGCAAATCTCCAGCGCCGGGTACCGCTCGCCGGCAATCTCGCGGACGTGTCGGATGCGTTCATCAACGGCGGGGACGCGCCAGCCGGACAGATCGGGGGGTTGCGCCCCGCCGTCGCGGAAGGTGATGCCGGACAGGCCGACGATGTCCGCCTCGCGCGCCGCGAGCGCGAGCAGGCGCCGGCCGTTGCCGCCGATCAGGATCGGCGGATGCGGTTTCTGTACCGGCGGCGGGGCGAGTGTGTGACCCTCGATGCGGTAGTGTTGTCCGATGAACGTCACCGGCTCGCCGCTGAGCAAACCCTTGATGATCGTCACCGCCTCGGCGAGCCGCTCCACTCGGGTCGCGCCGCTGTCGAAACGCAGCCCGGCTTCGTCGTACTCGGAGCGGATGCTGCCGGCGCCAAGGCCCAGTTGCAAGCGGCCGTCGGTCAGCAGATCGACCGCCGCGGCCTCGCGCGCGACCAACACCGGATGACGCAGATCGTTGTTGAGGACATTCGTGCCGACTTGAATGTGCGTCGTCGCCTCGGCGGCGCTGATCAGCGCCGGGAACGGCGCGATCATATCCGTCAGGTGATCCGGCACCGTCAGGCTGGCAAAGCCGAGACCCTCGACCTTGCGCGCCTTGTCCTGCCACTCGCTGCGCGACGAGGCGCGCCGGAGATTCACGCCGAAGCGGAACGGCTTCATCACGGCGCTCCTCACTCAAAGTGCATCACGCGCCTTTCGCGCGGGCTGCCGAATACCAATCCAATATCTCGACCCCATTCCAGTGCAGCACGCCGGAGTGTTTCGCAATGTAATCGTACACTGCTTCGAGGTATTTGATCCGGTGCGGCTGGCCCGAGATGTAGGGGTGGATCGCGATCGCCATGATCTTGGCGCGCTGCTCGCCCTCGCGGTGGAGCCGGTCGAAGGTGTCGATGCAGCGGCGGGTGAAGTATTCCGACTCGTGGTGCTGCACCAGCATCATCGGGATGTCGTTGAGTTCGACCGTGTACGGCAGCGTCACTAGCGGCCCATTGTCGGTGGCGATCTCGGTCGGCTCGTCGTCATAGACCCAATCGCCGATGTATTTGATGCCGGCGGCGGCAAGCAGCTCCGGCGTCTCGTAGGTTTGCGTCAGCCCCGGCCCAAGCCAGCCGACCGGCTTTTTGCCGGTGAAGCGTTCGATCACCGACACCGAGCGCTCGATCATCGCCTTCTGGTCTTCGATCAGATGCATCGGCCCCTGCTCCCAGGCATGGCCCATGAATTCCCAGCCGGCCTCGTGCGCGGCGCGCGCCACCCGCTCGTAATCCTCGCAGACGCGGGCGTTGATCGACACCGTCGGCCGGATTCCGAGACGGCGGAACAGGTCGAAGAAGCGCCAGACCCCGACCCGCATGCCGTATTCGTGCCACGACCAGTTCGGCACGTCGGGCAGCAATACCTGCCCGGTCGGCGCCGGCAACACCTGCCGCGCCATCGGCCGGGCGATGTCCCAGACCTCCAGATTGACGATGGTCCAGACGACGAGCCGCGCCCCGCCCGGCAATTTCAGCGGCGGCCGGTCGACGATCGCCGAATACGGGGTGCGTTCGCGCGGGATCATCCGTCCTGTCCTTTCGCCCCTTGGCCTTTCGCCATTGCCGCGGCGCGCCGGCCGATCTCCTCGGGCGACACATCCTCGACATGGGTCGAGATATGCCAAAGATGCCCGAACGGATCGACGATCGAGCCGAGGCGGTCGCCATAGAACTGGTTCTCGACCGGGCGCCTCAGCGTGGCGCCGGCGGCGACAGCCTTGGCTGCGACCGCATCGACATCGTCGAGATAGAGGTGCAGCCCGACCGGCGTGCCGCCGACCGTCGGCGGCGCCAGGGCGCCCATCTCGCGGTGCTCGTCGGCAAGCATGACGAGACTGCTGCCGATCCCCAGCTCGGCATGGCCGACCTTGCCGCCGGGACCGTCGAGCCGCAGGCGCAGCCTGGCGCCGAAAACGTTCTGGTAGAAGGCGATCGCCGCGCCGCCGTCGCTCACGATCAGGTATGGCGTCAGGTTCGGGTAGCCCTCCGGAACCGGTTTCACTGCCATCTTCGCCTCCTCGCGATTGGCCGAATCGGATGCTGTCCCGGATCGCGGCGCAAAGGCAATGGCCGGCGGCGCGGCGGCCAAAAGCCGCGGCCCCGCAAGGCAGCATTGCAGACATACCCCGGCTCGCCACATTGACGCTGTAGTTTTGGCATCGCTAGTAAGCGCTGCGAGGCGGCGCAGGGGCAGACTGCATGTGGACGCGAAAAAACCGGGGCAATGTGTTCGTCGGGAACCTGCCGCGGGACTTTCCGGATGAGCGCCTCGCCGAGGCCTTCGACCCGTACGGGATCGTGCTGAGCGCGTCGGTGGCGCGCGACCCGGACACCGGCGAGCGGCTGCGCTACGGTTTTGTCGACATCGCCACCGAGCGCGCCGCGGCGGCGGCGATCGCCGCCCTGCATGGCACCGCAATCGACGGCTGCAAGCTCAACGTCAAGCCGAGCGAAAAGCCGGTCAAAAGGCCGGCCGGGGCGGGTCCGCGGCGGGCGATGCGGCCGGCGTCGCGCGCACCGATGGCGCCGCGCCCCGCGATAGCACCACACGCCCCGACGGCGCCGCATGCGGCATCGGCGCAGCACCAATACCCCGAGCACCACTATCCAACGCGGCAACCGCTGCGCGAGGCGCAGCACGCTACGCTCCCCGAAGAGCCCCTGCCCGCCGCGGAATTTCCGCCGGCGCCGTCGGCAAATCCGGCCGAACGGCCGTTCCAGGTGCAGGTGGTGCGGCGCCGCACCCCGAGCTTCCAGGTCGAACGCCGCCCGCTGCCCCGCCGCGTCTGACGCTTGAAGCCACGTTCGGGCGGTATATCAGCCGCCTGGGCCGGGGTCAGGGCCGGACCACGACCTTGCCGACATGGCGGTCGGCTTCGACATGCGCCTGCGCGATGGCGATGTCGTCGAGGGCGAAGCCGCGGTCGAGGATCGGCCGCACTTGGCCGTCGCTCAGCGCCGGCAACAGGTCGGCGAGGAACCGCTTGGCCGATTCGGCGCGCTGGGCCGCGTTGCGCAGCCGGTTGCTGACCCCGTAGAGATGCAGCCGATGCTCGGCGAAGCGGTCGATGTCGAACTCGGCCGCATGCACGCCGCTCATCCGCCCGATCGTGCAGAAGCGGCCGCCGACGTTGAGCAGATCGAGGCACGGCGCCAACGCATCGCCGCCGATATTGTCGACAACCATGTCCACGCCGGCCGGAGCGGTCGCGGCCGAGACCGCCTCGCGCATGCCCTCGACCCCGGTCACGACGCCGATATCGAGACCGTGCGCCTTCAGCCGCTCGAGCTTTTCGGCCGAGCGCGAGGTGCCGATCACGCGGGCGCCGAGATACTTGCCGAGCACAAGCGCCGCGGTGCCGACCCCGGACGGCGCGGCGGTGACCAGCAGCGTCTCGCCCGGATGCAATTGCCCGCTGGCGAACAGCCCGTCATGGACGACGACGAACACCACCGGGATGCAGGCCGCCTCGTCCCAGCTCAAGGCCTCCGGCGCCGGCATGACCTCCCGCGCGTCGATCAGCGCAAATTCGGCAAAGCCGCCGGCGCAGCGCGCCATGACCCGGTCGCCTTCCTTGAGCCCGGACACGCCGGCGCCGATCTCGACGACCTCGCCGGCAGCATCGCCGCCGCCGGTGCGCGCTTCCGGCACCGGCTTTGCGGGGTCGAGCTTCAGAGCGTGCAGGCGGCGGAACTCGGCCCGGTTGACCGAGGAGGCGCGCACCCGCACCAGCACCTGGCCGGGCCCGACCACCGGCCGCTGCACTTCGCGCACATCCCACACACCGCCGGCCGGCTCTGGCACCATGATCGCCGCTTTCATCAGACCGCCCCGCACGAGTTACCGGCCGATGCTACTGCCGCAGCAGGCGGCGGGCGATGATCACGCGCATGATCTCGTTGGTGCCTTCGAGGATCTGGTGCACCCGCACGTCGCGCAAATAGCGCTCGATCGGGAAGTCCTTCAGGTAGCCGTAGCCGCCGTGCAATTGCAGGGCCTCGTCGCAGATGCGGAACCCGGCATCGGTGGCAAGCCGCTTCGCCATCGCGCAATGCAGGGTCGCGTCGGCGGCGCCGGCATCGAGGCTCGACGCGGCGCGCCACAGCATCAGCCGCGCCGCATCCATCTCGGTCGCCATGTCGGCGAGCTTGAATTGCAATGCCTGGAAATCGGCGAGCCGCTGGCCGAACTGGCGCCGCTCTAACAAATAGTCGTGCGCCGCCTCGTAGCAGGCGCGGGCGCCGCCCAAAGAGCAGGCGCCGATGTTGAGCCGGCCGCCGTCGAGCCCCATCATCGCGATCGAGAAGCCCTCGCCCTCGGCGCCGAGCCGGTTGGCGACCGGCACCCGGCAGTCATCGAAGATCACCATGGCGGTCGGCTGGGTGTGCCAGCCGAGCTTTCTCTCCTGCTTGCCGAAGGAGAGGCCCTTCGCGCCCTTCTCGACGACGAGGCAGGAGATGCCGCGCGGCCCCGGTTCGCCGGTGCGCACCATCGCGACATAGAGGTCGCTGGTCCCGCCGCCGGAGATGAACGCCTTCGTCCCGTTGAGCACGTAATCGTCACCGTCGCGGCGGGCGCTGGTCTGCAATGCCGCCGCGTCCGAGCCGCTGCCCGGCTCGGTCAGGCAGTAGCTGGCGAAATGCTCCATCGACATCAGCTTCGGCAGGAAGCGGGCGCGCTGCTCGGTCGAGCCGAAGCGGTCGATCATCCACGCCGCCATGTTGTGGATCGACAGATAGGCGGCAGTCGAGACGCAGGCGGCCGCCAGCTCCTCGAAGATCAGCGCCGCGTCGAGCCGGCTGAGCCCGCTGCCGCCGAACTCGTCCTTCACATAAATGCCGGCAAAGCCAAGCGCGGCGGCGGCGCGCAACGCGGCGGCCGGAAACTCCTCGCGCTCGTCCCACCCCGGCGCCTGCGGCAGCCATTCCTCGCGCGCGAAATTCCGTGCCGTCTCCTGAAACGCCAGCTGCTCGTCGGACGGGCTGAAATCCATCAGGCGACATTATGGGGGCGAGCGGCGGCGCGGCAATGGCCTGCCTCGGTTGAACATCACAACAGAAGTGTTATCTTCGGTCATGACCGCCGCCGAGTTGCGCCGTTGGCTCGCGAAACAAGGATGCACGTTCGAAAGTCATAAGGGCGGCAGCGGTCATTTGACCGTCATCCGCGGCGACCGGAAATCGCAGTTGCCGATGCACGGTTCGCGTAGGAGCTCGGGACCGGGCTCGTCAATAAGATCAAGCGAGACCTCGGCCTTGAGTAGCTGTGGGTGAATTGATGGATCGTGCTTCCTACCGCGTTGTCCTGACGCCTGACGATAATGACACGCTGCTGGTGACCTGCCCCGATCTCCCGGAGGTAACCAGCTTCGGTGAAGACGAGGCCGATGCCGTGCTGCGCGCCCGCGACGCCATTGAAGAAGCGCTCGCGGCACGGATAGCCCATCGAGAGCCGATTCCGGAAACTTCGGCAGGGGAAGGTCCTCGCGTCTTCTTGCCGGCTCTGACGGCCTTGAAAGTCGCATTATACCGAGCTGTCAGCGAGGACCATGTTCGTAAGGCTGAACTCGCTCGCCGGCTCGGAATGCACGGGGCTCAGGTCGATCGACTGTTCGACCTCCGCCACGCATCGCAATTGAGCCAGATCGAAGCCGCGTTTCAGGCCCTCGGCCGCCGTTTGCTGATCGACGTTGAGCGGGCGGATTAGCGTTTCCCAAAATTCCCAGCCGGAAGAAAAGCATGCCATACAAAGCCAAATCCCCTTGCGTCACCGCCGCCGCGCTGACCGAGTTCGTCGCCCGCGCCTACCGCGCCGCCGGCATTGCGGCGGCCGAGGCGGCGAAGGCGGCGGCGCTGATGGTCGCCTCCGATGTCGCCGGCGCCGACGGGCACGGCGTCTTCCGCCTGCCGCAATACATCCGCCGCATCCAAACGGGCGGCATCAACACCAGGCCGGAGATCAGAATCATTCGCCGCGCCCGGGCGACCGCGCTGGTCGATGGCGACAACGGGCTCGGCAGCCTGGTCGTCGCCCGCGCCGTCGAGGAGGCGATCGCCCTCGCCCGCGACAACGGCATCGGCTGGGCCGGCACCCGCCACGGCAACCATGCCGGCGCCGCCGCGGTTTATGCGGCGATGCCGCTCGAACACGACATGATCGGCCTCTACTTCGCGGTCGGCAACGCCAACCATTTGCCGCCCTGGGGCGGCACCGACATGCTGCTGTCGACCAACCCGCTGGCGATCGCGGTGCCGGCACTGGAGGAGCCGCCTTTGATCCTCGACATGGCGACGACGGTCGCCGCTTACGGCAAGGTCAAGGTCGCGGCGCAGCAGGGCAAGACGATGCCGGAAGGCTGGATGATCGACCGCCAGGGCCAGCCGCTCCTCGACCCGAACCGCGCCGATGACGGGTTCCTGCTGCCGATCGGCGGCTACAAGGGCGCGGCGATGTCGCTGATGTTCGGCCTCTTGGCCGGCACGCTGAACGGCGCCGCCAACGGCGAGGAGGTCGTCGATTTCAACAAGGACGACACGACTCCGACCAACACCGGCCAGGCGATCTGCGCGATCGACATCAAGGCCTTCGCCGAGCCGGCCCAGTTCAAGCGCCAGGTCGATGCTTTCATCCGGCAGTTGCACGGCTCGGCGTTGCTGCCCGGCTTCGACCGCATCCGCCTGCCCGGCGAGGACCGTCACCAGCGCCAGCAGGAGCGGCAGAGGGACGGCATCCCGGTC
>Ga0073928_10010433_pt1 | contig 11064 bp, 11 predicted proteins | sample PaiPotPPA55metaG_FD_76969 | JGI IMG/M metagenome (GOLD analysis project Ga0073928, IMG submission 76969) | Iron sulfur acid spring bacterial and archeal communities from Banff, Canada, to study Microbial Dark Matter (Phase II) - Paint Pots PPA... ...
CCTGCTCTTCGAAAAGCCCTCCCTCCGCACCCGCCTCACCTTCGAGCTGGCCATGCAACAGCTCGGCGGCCACACCCTCTTCTCCGAAGGCCCCATCGCCGCCCGCGAGCCCATCCAGGACGTCGCCCGCAACCTCGACCGCTGGGTCGACGCCATCATCGCCCGCACCTTCGAGCAGGACACCGTCGACGAGCTCGCCCACTGGTCCTCCGTCCCCGTCATCAACGCGCTCAGCGACACCTACCATCCTTGCCAGGCCCTCGCCGACGCCCTCACTCTCAACGAACACTTCGGCGACCTCGCCGGCCTCAAGCTCGCCTTCATCGGCGACGGCAACAACATGGCCCACTCCCTCATGCTCACCGCCGCGCGTCTCGGCATGGATTGCGCCATCGCCACGCCCCACGGCTACGAGCCGAATCCCGAAATCGTCGCGCAGGCCGACGGACTCGCCGCCGTCTCCGGCGCCATGCTGGTCCTCACCGATGATCCGACGGAGGCGGCAGACGGTGCGCATGCCGTCTATACCGACGTGTGGGCCAGCATGGGGCAGGAGAAGGAAGCCGCCAAGCGCCGCCACGCCTTCGCGCATTACCAGGTCAACGAGGCGCTCTTCTCGCTCGCTCGCCCTGACGCCGTCTTCATGCATTGCCTGCCCGCCCACCGCGACGAGGAAGTCGCCGACGCCGTCATCGAGCACACCCGCTCCGTCGTCTTCGATCAAGCCGAGAACCGCCTCCACGCGCAGAAAGCCCTGCTGCTGATGCTGCTACCGAGCCGCGACCGTTAGGGAGCGGTGCAACACACCCTAAGGACACCACCATGAATCCAACCAAAATCGCACTCGCCTACTCCGGCGGCCTCGACACCTCCGTCATCATCCCCTGGCTCAAGGAGAACTACGGCTGCGAAGTCGTCGCCGTCTGCGGTGACATAGGCCAGGGCGCCGACGAGCTAACCGGCCTCGAAGCCAAAGCCCTCCGCACTGGCGCCTCCGAAGTCCACATCGAAGACATGCGCGAGGAGTTCGTCACCCAGTATCTCTGGAAGCTCGTCCGCTCCGGCGCCATCTACGAGCATCAGTATCTGCTCGGCACCTCCGTCGCGCGCCCGCTGCTCGCCTCGAAGCAGGTCGAGGTCGCGCTGCGCACGGGTTGCGACGCCCTCGCCCACGGCTGCACCGGCAAAGGCAACGACCAGGTGCGCTTCGAGCTCGCCTACAAAGCCCTCGCGCCGCATCTCCCGGTCATCGCCCCTTGGCGCGACTGGGACATCACCTCGCGCGAAGATGCCCTCGCCTACGCGCGCGCCCACAACGTGCCGGTCACCGCTTCCTCCGCCAAGATCTACAGCCGGGACCGCAACCTCTGGCACATCTCACACGAAGGCGGTGCGCTCGAAGATCCCGCCAACCCCGCCCCCAACGACATCTGGATGCTCACCCGCAACCTGGAGGATGCGCTCGCCACCGCCGCCGAAGTCACCATCGGCTTCGAGGCCGGCGTGCCCGTCTCGGTCAACGGCGCGCATATGACTGGCGTCCAGCTGCTCGAATCCCTCAACTGCATCGGCGGCCTGCACGGCATCGGACGCATCGATCTGGTCGAGAACCGCTTCGTCGGCATGAAGTCGCGCGGCTGCTACGAAACTCCCGGCGGCACGCTCATCTACGCCGCCCACCGCGAGCTCGAATCACTCACGCTCGATCGCCAGACGCTCCACTACAAGCAGCGCCTCGCGCTCGATTACGCCGAAATGGTCTACAACGGCCTCTGGTTCACGCCGCTCCGCGAATCGCTCGACGCCTTCTTCGAAAGCATCAGCGCCACCACCACCGGCGAAGTCACCCTGCGCCTCTATAAAGGCAACCTCGCCCCGGTTTGCCGTAAGTCGCCGAATTCGCTATACTCGTCGGGGTTAGCCAGCTTCACCATGGGTGCTTCCTACGATCAGAAAGACGCGCTGGGCTTCATCAACCTGACCGGTCTGCCGATCCAGGTGCGCGCCACGCGGACCGCCGCTCACGCTGCATGAAGCTCTGGGGAGGCAGGTTCGAAGCTGGCCCCTCCGCCATCTTCGAACGCTTCTCCGGATCGCTCTCGTTCGACCGCCGCCTCCTCGCCGCCGATATCCACGGCTCTCAAGCCTACGCCCGCGCCCTCGAACGCGCCGGCATCCTGACACCCGATGAGCGCGCCCAGATCGTCGCCGCGCTCGATCAGATCCTCGCGGAAGAAGCATTGTTACCGAGCCGCGACCGTCAGGGAGCGGTTGAAACAGACGAGGACGTCCACACCTTCGTCATTCGCCAGCTTAAAAAGCGCGCCGGTGACATAGCCGACAAGATCCACACCGGCCGCAGCCGCAACGAACAAGTCTCGCTCGACCTCCGCCTCTGGCTGCGCGACGAGTGCGCCCGCGTGCGTGCGCTGCTGGCCGCGCTGATGCACGCCCTCCTCGATGCCGCCGCGCGCGATCCCGAAGCCATCATCCCCGGCTACACCCACACGCGCCGCGCCCAAGCCGTCCTCTGGCCCCACTACCTGCTCGCCTACTTCGAGATGTTCGCCCGCGATTGGGAGCGCTTCGGCGATGCCCGCCGCCGCACCGATGTCCTGCCGCTCGGCTCCGGCGCGCTCGCTGGCAGCGGCTTCCCCTTCGATCGCGAAGCCATGGCCCGCGACCTTGGCTTCTCCGCCATCACCGCGAATTCCATGGACGCCTCCGCCGATCGCGACTTCGTCCTCGACTTCCTCTACGCCGCCGCCGTTACCATACTCCATCTAAGCCGCCTCGCCGAAGACTGGATTCTCTATTCGAGCGAAGAGTTCGGCTGGCTCGATCTCGCTGACGAAGTCACCAGCGGCTCCAGCCTCATGCCGCAGAAGAAGAACCCCGATGCGCTCGAGCTCATTCGTGGCAAGTCCGGCCGCGTCTTCGCCGCACTACAGTCCCTCCTGGTCACCATGAAGGGCCTGCCGATGACCTACAATCGTGACATGCAGGAAGATAAGGAACCGCTCTTCGATGCGGCCGATCAGGTCGCCGGCTCGCTCGAAATGGCCCGCGCGGTCGTCGCCTCCGCGCGCTTGAATCCCGCCCGCCCGCTCGCAGCCGTCGAGCAAAGCTGGGTCGTTGCTACCGATCTCGCCGAAGCCCTCGCCCGCGCCGGCACGCCTTTCCATCAGGCCCACCAGCTCGTGGGCCGCCTGGTGCTCGAAAGCGTGCGGGGCAACAAGCGTCCCGCCGATTGGACCGCCGAAGAACTCGCCCGCTTCGCGCCCCAATTCACGGCCGATATGGCGCGCCTACTCGATCCCCGCGCCGGCATGCACTCGCGCGAAATCCCCGGCGGCACCGGTCCGCAAGCCGTCGCCCAAGCCCTCGAAGCAGCGCGCGCGCGCCTCGCGGAGATGGAGCGGCCATGAGCAAGAGCTATCGCCACGGCCAGATCCTCAAGTTCATCCGGTCCAAGAGTATTCACACTCAGGAAGACCTCGCGCGCGAGCTGAAGCACGCCGGCATCCCCGCCACTCAGGTAACCCTCTCGCGCGACATACACGAGCTCCGGCTGGTCAAAACGCAAGATGGCTACCGCGAAATGCTGCCCGAAGAAGTCGGCCCGCGCTTCGACGTGCTGGCCATCGAGTTCCTGCACGATGTCCGCCTGGCCCAGAACATGGTGGTGCTGAAAACCTCGCCCGGCCACGCCAATTCCGTCGCCGTCGCGCTCGACGCCGAGAAATGGTCCGAAATCGTCGGCACCCTCGCCGGCGACGACACCGTTCTCATCGTCACTCCCGACAACCCCACCGCCGAAGACCTCCGCCGCCGCCTGATCGACATCATCGAGAAGCGCTAAGTGGCATTGCCGCCCCCATGGGTGGTCCCGCAGAGCACGCCGCCCGTGCCGATCACAAGCGAGGCTTGCCGGTTGGCGGCGTCCGCGCCGCCGGCGAACTGATAGAGGACTCTGAAAACCGGGCCGCCATCCTGAGCCACGCCTGTGCAGGCCAGGAGCAGCGTATAGAGGCAGCCGGCTGATGTCGCGCGCATAATCACCCGGTGGCTATTTGGGGCATTGGTGGACGTTTCTCAATTGCCGGTCTTGTAGGATAAGTACTGGTCGTTCTGGAATGCAGGCGACCGCGCCGCAAGGCGCCCGGCTGGGTGCACAATCACATAGTCGATGCCGAGAGCCCGGTAGCGCTCCATATCGCGCGGATCGAACGATGCGGCCATGGTCTGCTGCCAGCGCGACCACCACTGCTCGGCGAAGCGCGGAAAGTAGTTGATCTGCCCGCCGGATTTCCAGTCGACATAGACGGCCCGCTGTGCCTCGGCCCGGAAGACGCCGGGGTACAACGCGCGGCCCGCATCCGGGAATAGGAAGACAGCATCGCGCGGCGTGGCGGAGCGCGCCCATTCGGATAACTGCGCGAGTTCGGGCGTGTGCGGGTTGGGGTGCGTGGTCACGCCGCCAACGGTGGGGATCAGGAAGAAGGCGACGGCAGCGACGGCGGCGAGCGCGGGCTTGAATCTGGCTGCGAGGCAGGCGGCCGCGGCCAGCAGCGCGACCACCAACGCGCGCCGCCAATCCGGAAGCCACAGCACGTTCGTGTTGACCGGAACGAAGTAGGCGAGCGCGAACCAGGCGAAGGCTTCGAGGTAGCGTTGTAATTCGGCGGCGAATATGGCCGCCGCCGCGGCGGAGAACTGCGCGATCACGGTGACGAACAGCAGGGCGCGCATCGGCTGCCCCTGCGGCAGCAGCGCCCAGTGCAGCTTTTCGAGCAGCAGGTAGGAGATCGGCACGCTGAGCATGCCGATGAGCGGCAATCCGAGCAGGAAGAAGCGCAGATCGCGAGGCGTGCGGTGGCGAATGCGATAGTAGGCTAGCAGCGATCCGACGTAGAAGACGACGTAGTGCGGCAGCCAGGCGCGCCACCATTCGGAGATGTAGGAGTAAGGAGCGCGCATGCGCTGCAAGCTCTCGAGCGCGGGAGTCAGGCGCGCGAAGAAGTGCTGCGGTTCGGCGACGCCGGCCTGAAAATGCGCCGCGACAGTTAGGATCACGCCGGCGGCCGCCAGCGGGGCGAGAGAAACGAGTCGCGGAGATAAGCACAGAAACACAGCCCAGAACGGGAGCGTCGTGGGCGGATGGATGACGAAAGCTGCTGCGCCGGCGATGCCGGATGCGAGGTGGCGTCCATGCGCGGCGAGGCCCACGGCGAGAAAGATCACCGGCACTGCGAACCCGCGCGGGTCGGGCTCCAGTTCAAAGGAGAGCACGGCCGGTCCGCCGATGGTTGCGCCCAGCGAAACAATGCCCGCGGCCAACAGCGATGCGGGCGGCGAGAGTCCCAGCGCGGCGGCCATCAGATAGAGGCCCCAAATGCCGAGTGCGCGGGTGATCAACTGCTGCGCGGCCAGCACTTCGCGCAAGCCCGATCCGGTGATGCGCCGCAGCGAGAGCGCCACCTCATCGTAGAGCGTGAAGGCGAGATGCGGCTGCGTCGCCAGCATGTCGCGCTCCATGAAGGCCGGGTCGCGCAGGTGTTCCAGCATGGGCACGTAGATTTGCGTATCCTGCTGGAGCCAGGTGTGGCCGGGGAATACCAGCCAGCTGAGCGCAGTGAGAATCAGGATAGCCGCGGCGACGGCCGGAGGCTTCATTGCGCCGGCGTCTTATCCAACTGCTCTTTGGTCCAGACGCGGTCGGGATCGAGCGCGAGCGATTTGGTGAAAGCCTGCCGGGCATCAGCATTGCGATGGGACTTGCGCTGCGCGAGTCCCAGCCACAAATACGCTTCGGAGGAATTCGGATCGACCTCGATGGCTTTGCGGAAGTCGGCGATGGCGGTATCCATGCCGCCGCCCAGTGCCGACGGCAGATAATAATGGCCGACGCCGCGCGCCACGTAGGCGCGAGCCGATTTGGGGTCGCGCTCGAGAGCCTTGGCGATGGCATCCTGGGAGCGCTTGCCATACGAGAACGCCGTCAGCATGTTGGCTGGGATCACCTGGCCGCAGAGGGTTCCCAGGACGCGGTAGTACTCGGCGTTGTTGGCATTCAGCGCGATGGCGCGCTCGGCCGCTTGGATGCCGGATTCGGCGGCGTGTTCGGCTTGGTTCTTGTCGCGCAATTCGAGAGAGACTTCCGCCAGGTAAGAGGACGCCAGCGCGACGCGATATTGCGCGTCGGCATCACGCGGGGACTTCTCCGCGGCAGCCGAGAGATCCGCGATCTGCTTGGTGAGCGCGGCGCGGTCCTGATGGTCACGCGCGATCTCGAGTGGACCGCTGGCGGCGAAAGCGGCGGCGGAGACGAGCAGCGCGCTAACTGATAACTGATAACCGATAACTGATAACCGAGTCCTTCCCATACTCTTATTACAACGCGGCGACGCGCGGTTGCGCTACAAAGAAATAGCAGCCGAGTACCACCAGCAGCAGGCCGTTGACGGCGAGGACGCCAGGAGCGGAATACATCGGGATCAGCCAGCCGTTGGCCAAGTTGCCGAGCGGCATGCCGCCGCGGAACGCCACGTTGTAAACGCTCATCACGCGGCCGCGCATCTCGTTGGCCGTGATGAGCTGGACGAGCGAGCTAATCATGGAGAAGACCCCCATCATGGCGGCGCCTGAGAGGAACACCAGCGCGCTGCTGAGCCACACGGATTTTGAGAGGGCGAAGGCGGCGATGGTGCCGCCGAGCAGCAGCAACATCATCAGCGCAATGCGGCCCTTGTTGTTGATGTTGCCCATGGCGGCGACGATGAGCGCGCCCGCCACCGAGCCCAGGCCGGAGCAGGACAGCAGCACCGTGAAGATCTCCGGGCCGCGGTGAAACACGTCCTTCGCGAAGACCGGCAGAAAAGTGATCGTGGGGATGGCCAGTGCGGTCATGAAGAAGGCGAGGGCAATGAGCGCAAGCATCGCGCCCTGATCCCGGATGAAGGAGATGCCTTGCTGCACGCCGGTGAGAATGGATTCGCCGGTATTCTGCGGTACGAACTTCACGGTCAGCAGCAGCAATGAAATGATGACCGCCACAAACGAGAGGCCGTTGAGGCCGAAGCACCACGCCGCGCCGAGCTGCGTGAGCGCGAGTCCGCCAAGCACTGGACCAATGGCGCGCGCCAGGTTGAACTGGATGGAATTCAGCGCGATGGCGTTGGCCAGATCCTCGCGCTCGACGAGGCTGGGGACTAAAGCCTGATAGGCGGGACCGCCGAAAGACTGCGCGCATCCAACGATGAACGACAGACATAGGATAGGCCACACATGATGCCGTAGAAGGTTGAAGGCGATCAGCAGCGTGAGGAAAAAGGCGCAGGTCATCTGCACATATTGGGAGCCGAGCAGCACGCGGCGGCGATCGATACGATCGGCGATGACTCCGCCGACGAGCGAGAAGAGCAGGATGGGGATTTGGCCGAGGAAGCTATCCAGGCCGAGCAGGAACGCGGAGTGCGAAATGTCGAAGACCAGCCAGCTTTGAGCGACGATCTGCATCCAGGTGCCGATGCTGGAGGTGCAGGCGCCAAACCAGAGCAGGCGAAAATCGCGATATTGGAATGCCTTGAAGACCCGGCTAAGCACAGGATTAGGGCAGCGGTTTTTCCCGCTGAATGAGATGCAGGAGATTGCCGTCACGATCCGTGAAAAACAGCAGGCGGTTTCCCTGCCGGTTCATAGGCTCGCTAAGTAGATGGACGCCCGAGTCGCGAAGACGTTGGGCTGCGGCGTCAAAATCGTCCACCATGATGGCCAGGTGACGGAGGCCGGGATCATCCAGTTGCGGAGGCGGCAGCGGGCCCTTGCCGGGGATAATTTCGAGCATGGAGCCGTTCGCTGCTTTGACGAAGTAATTGCCGGCGTACTCGTAGTTGATGACGAACTCGAGATGCTCGACGTACCACTGGGCGAGTTGGCGGGGGTCCGGCGAAGCGATGGCGGTATGCTCCAATCCTCTGAACATAGAAGAATTGTAGCAGTGCGCACGTTCGGCGCGCGGAGGCAGGAGGCCGGGGCCGAGGGCACGGTTACATCACGCGCCGGGCGGGGGAGGCGGGTTGTGTCGGCAGCGTAAGGCCGTGCTGGCCCGCGAAGCGTGCAGCGTGCCTGCGGCAGCAATACTGCCACCATTCGCCGGGACCGGTGTGGTCAGGACCGGTCTCCAGAACCAGATAAGCGGCGCGCCCGGCGCAACGCGGCGCCTGGCAGTTGTCGGTGCCCCACTGGCGCTTGGCCACCATCTCCTCGGGAGTCATACAGCGGATACTTCGTGCGACTTTCATACGTGGTAACCTTTCTCCTGCGGCCGGCTCTCCCGCAGGCAATGTTTGCGGCCCTTATCGGCAAGGCTGGAGGCGGCGTTGAACAGCAATCCGATGTGGTATTTCAAGCCGGCACGCACACAATAGCGCACGGTAGCATCTCCCATCAGGCCGTGCGCGGCCGCCTGCAGGTACACGTTGGCGCGCAGGTCGATGGGCTGCGAGCATTCGATCCGCGCGCCTTCCGCGGAAAGATCGAGGCACTTGGCGCGGGCCGAGCGGGTCTCGCCGGCACGCGTATGCCAGGAGATCTGGACCACACACTGATAGGGACGGCGACCCTCGATGCGCACGTCGCTCGCCGCCCGGTTTTTGGTCATGAGACACCTCTGCCGGGCCGGTCACCGGCGGACAACGGGCCAAAGAAAAGTTCCGCGGCACGCTCCAGGTCGGGCGGGGTGATGTGCAGCGGCTGACCCTCGTATTTTTTCAAGGCCGCGATGATTTGGCAGATATCGCGCGGATAAGACGGCCTCAGATCGCCGCCCCGCCCGATACAAAGCTCGCGCAGGTGATCTTCGGCGCCCGGATCGTACGGAGTGTTATAGCGGACCGCAACGCGGCGGAAGATTTCGTCGAAAACGCCCGGCTCGACCGCATCCACCAGGATCTTGTTCGGTATCCGGCGCAGGAATGCTTCGTCGGCCAACTCAATGGGGTCGAGGTTGGTGGCGAACACTACCATGACTTCGAACGGGATCTCGAAGCGCACGCCGTAATTGAGGGAGAGAAAATCGACCCGGCGATCGAGAGGAACGATCCAGCGATTGAGCAGATCGCGCGGGGAGATGAGCTGCCGGCCGAAGTCGTCGATGATGAGCATGCCGCCGTTGGCTTTCATCTGCACGGGAGGGGCATAAGTGCCGGAGGACTGATCCAGCCGCAATTCCAGCATGCTGGGCACCAGCTCGCCGCCGGCTACCACGCAAGGGCGGCGGCACACCATCCAACGGGGGTCGGCTTCCGGCATGTCGACTTCGACGAGCTCGTGCACGGCGGGATCGAATAGGACGATGATCTGGGTATCGACTTCGATGGCGTAAGGCAGGACCATGACGTCGCCATAGACCCGCAGGAGGCGTTCCGCGAGGCTGGTTTTGCCGGTGCCGCTGGGCCCGTAAAGGAAGAGCGACGTTTGTGCCACCAGAGCGGGACCGAGTTGATCTAGCATGCGGTCCGTCACCACCAGGTCGCCTAAGGCCATGCGGAGCGATGCCTGGTTGATGGTCACTTGCGGCTTTTGATCGCGGATGGCGTTTCGGTAAGCATTCAGGCTGACGGGCGCGGGGCCGGCATACTGGCAGACATGGCACCGTTCGCCGGCCACCGCGCGACCGGCGCCGGTAAGGTTGAAGATGTAATCGTCGCCCGTCATCCCGGTGACTTCGAGCAGACGCTGCCCGCGCAGATCGCGGAACACGCGGTCGACGATGGGGGGGGACAGAGCCATCGAGCGGCACAGGGTGCCGATGGAATTGCATCTCTTCAGATGCACATGGCGCAGGAAAAGGTCCTCGATCATCGTGAGGGGGATATCCGCCTGTTCATGGGAATAGGGGATGGGCGGCAGGAAGCGCGCCACTGCCGCGCGCTGCGAGTCCGGCTGCGGCGTTTCCACCGGTGGCGGACAGGCAGGCATCGACGGAGCTCCGGCTTCCCATCCAGCACCGATCGCAACTCCCATGCTATAGCTCCTGTTTGTCGCAAAGCCGCCTCACAGCGTGCGGCTCCGCTTACCTACAGGGATACCAAAGGACGGGCTAGGCGGTAATGTTATCTTCGGTTAACTGCCCCGTACTATCCGTTTCTAACAGCACGCGATAACTTACAGCTTACGTTACTTAGAGCACGACGCAAGTGAAAATAGTTGTTGAAAATAGCTGGCTCGGGAAATCATCATAGAATATATGGCAGCAGCGGCCGGGATGCAACCTCTCTCATATCCGGGCTTACCAGTGCGGCCATACCGGGAGTCAACAGAGCCCGCGCCCATGCCGCTAAGAGCTCGGATCTATATTCTCTCGGTGATCGCGCTGGGCTTGGCGCTGAGCGGAACGGGACTCTATCCCTGGCAAGGCGTCGATATAGGGAGATTCTGTTTCTACCTGATACTGGCGATCATTGCTTCGGGCATGAAGGTAGAGCTGCCGGGAATGCCCGGTGCGATTTCAGTCAATTTCTTATTCAGTCTGATTGGCATCGCGGATTTGTCGCTCAGCGAGACCGTAGTGATCGGCTGCGTGGGGACGCTGGTGCAATCCGTCTGGCGTACCAGGCGGCGGCCAACGGCGTGGCTGGTTCTGTTCAGTGTCGCCACCACCGGGCTGGCGGTTTCCGTTGCTTACCGGTTCTATCATCTTAGCTACCTGAACGCGATTGGAGAGAGCGGTCCGTTTGTCCTGGTGGCGGCGGCGCTGCTCTTCTTCATTCTGAACACGGTGCCGACGGCCGCCCGAATCGCTCTCACAGACCATGGGCGTTTCGGAAAGATATGGCACCGCACCTACATGTGGACGTTCCCGTTCTATGTAGTAGGTTCATCGGTGGCATGGATGGTCGGCCTATTCAGCCACCACGTGCATTGGCAAGGATCGGTGTTACTGCTTCCTGTTGTCTATTTCATCCACCGCTTCTACTGCATGTATTTGGGTCGGCTAGAAGATCAGAAGCGGCACGTCAATGAAATGGCGGGGTTGCACCTGCGGACCATTGAGGCGCTGGC
>Ga0073928_10010434_pt1 | contig 11061 bp, 5 predicted proteins | sample PaiPotPPA55metaG_FD_76969 | JGI IMG/M metagenome (GOLD analysis project Ga0073928, IMG submission 76969) | Iron sulfur acid spring bacterial and archeal communities from Banff, Canada, to study Microbial Dark Matter (Phase II) - Paint Pots PPA... ...
ATGCCGATTTGTTTGCAGATATCGGCGGCCATGTCATCCCAGCTATAGGCGCGTAGTTCCTCACCGAATGGTTGCACCAAGTCGTGGTATCTATCGATCTCGGTCCTCCACACGCACAGACGCCTCGCCAGATCTGTCGCGTCTTCAGGATCCGGGATCAGCAACTGACCGAGCTCCAAGGGAAAGCGCTCCGCGATGCCACTCGTGCGGGAGACGAACGCAGGCAGTCCAGAGGAGAGGGCTTCCTGCACGGCGTAACCATAGGGTTCGTAGCGAGTCGGAGCGACCAAGGCATCGCATGCACGGATGATTCGCGGTACGTCTGTCCTGAAACCCAACATGCGTACACCCGATTTCAGTTTCGAATGCTCGACCCGCCCTGACCACAACCGGAGGTCAGCCCCGTTGCCCATCACGGCAAGATCAACGTCCCACGACGGTTTGATTGAAAGTTCGGACCATGCGTCAAAAACCGTGTCAAAGCCCTTTCGCCTATCACCTAGTCCTCCGACGAATGCCGTGACATAACGCTCTAGTGGCCAGCCGAGATCGCGGCGCGTTGCCCGTCTCTCATCGGCGGAAGCCGGGGAGAAAAAGGCTCCATCTATGCCGCAGTAGATCGTTTTCACACGATTCTCCGGAATGCCCAACCTCGCGATAATGTCATGCTTCGTGCGCTCGGAATTCGCGATCACCAACTTCGCGTGTGTGAGTGCATGGCGCTCCATGACCCGGAAAACGGCGTGACTCAGGCGTAGCTTCACCCTTGGAATTGAACGATTTTCGGTTTGTGAGTGGTAAGCGGCGTGAACACAGTGCACCCAATTGACATCAGGCCATAGACAATTGCCGCCATTGACTACAACCCTTCCCCCGTTGTCGGCAATCTTGCGCGCCCACAGGCGTCCGACGCGGTCAAGTAGAAACTCAGACAAAAAGTAAGAGTTCAAAAGCTTCGGAACGCGGTGAAATTTCACGTTTGCGCGCCGCACCAGTTCATCTGAAGCGCCGTACGCTACAAGATGGGTTTCAATGCCGCGATCGGCAAGCTGGCTCGCAAGAGCATAGTTTGCCCAGTCCATTGCTCCCGTCTTTACGAAATTTCTGGCTACGACAAGAACCTTCACGATTTACCAACCCGAGGTGCCGATCCGCACCAAGTTAGACTGATGACCATTGAATACGGTCCCCTGCGGTGGCTGAGTCTTCATCTGCCGGCAATAGCTGAGCGTGATCGGGGGCGGACGGCGGCCGCGAGGAACTGATTTAGCTCCTTTATGCGGGTTACCGGATCGCAGAGAGTCGCCGCACGCATCGGACCTGCCGCGCCCAGCGCTTCGCGCCTGCGTCTATCTCCAATCAGCGAGCGCAGGGCACTGGCCAGTCGCTCCGGATCGTTTGGTGGTAATAAGATACCACATTCGTCGTTTACGATTTCGACCGCGCCGCCGAACCCCGACGTAACGACTGGCAGGCCGCTGAAGAGCGCCTCCACGAAGGTTATTCCAAAGGGCTCCGGACCCACGTTCGGTTGGCAATGGATGTCCGCCGCGGCCAGTAATTCCGGCGAATCGCGTCTATGGCCCAGGAAACGGACGCGATTCGCAAGCTCGAAATGTTCGGCCAAACCTTCGAGAATCGATAGATAACGCTGCTCGGACGGACGCTGCGCTCCGCCAACCACCCAGCAGACCCAGCGCGGATCGTCCCGGAGCAAACTGAGAGCGCGCAGAAGAACGGTCTGCCCCTTCCATTCCTCCATGCGGCTCAACTGAATTATCACGACCGCATCCTCAGAAGTGCCGAGTTGTTGGCGTAACACTCGACGATCGAATCCACTTGCCGGCCGAGTGCACTCAACGGGGGGGAGCACTACCTTCGCCCCGACATTTGGATAAACCCCAGACCATGTCTTTGCAGTGAATTGGCTGTTCGCAACCATCAAGTCCGGCGCTACCCGGCTCGCCCAGCGATTGAGCCAGTGGCGCCGATCGAAAGGATCGTGAAGCCAGCGGACTTCCGCTACTCCGGCCTCGCGCACCACTGGCGCAAAGATCGCGTGCGACCAGGACGAATGACACACCGCGAAGTCAAATCGGCCTTGTTTCAGCAACTCGCGCAGTCGGTGGCGCGCGTGATACAAGCTCACCGGGTATCGCACCCGTGCGGAGCCCAACTGATGGACCGCGGCGCCGCTGGCGGCCAGCTCCTCGCTGATTCGTCCGTTGAAGCACAGCGCGAACTCCGGCGTCATCGACTCGCTTAGATTGCCGTGGCGCCCAAGCGTGGCCAGCATAGTTTCGATGCCGCCGTACAGATTACCGTTATTAATATGAAGAACGCGCATCAGCGCCGACCTACCAAGCATTCGGTACGAACTACCTGACGGCGCCCCGAGCGCGCATTATCTTCCGCGGCGTCAAGCTCTGTCCCAGCAGCAGAAGAAGTCTCAAACCCGCTCACCAGCGACTTGACGATAGATTGGCACCATCGCTTCGGCGAGCCGACGCAGCCCGAACCGCTGCTCTGCAGTGATTCTACCTGCCCGCGCGAGCCTCACCCGTAGCTCGTGGTTCGCGAGCAATCGGTAAATCGCGCCCGCTAGCGCCTCCGAATCACCAGGTGGATAACAGAGCGCATCGATATCCGGAGAGACGAATTCCACAACCCCCCCTGCCGAACTAACGACGACGGGCCTTTGGCAGGCCATTGCTTCGGCTACCACGCGACCGAACGGCTCCGGTTGCGTGCTGGCGTGGACTATGACGTCCAGAGCTCGAATGGCTTCGGCCGGATCGTCCACGAACCCGGTGAATCCAACCCTATCGGCAATGCCAAGTCTGATCGCAAGCCCGCGCAAGTCGTCGAGCCTCCGCTGACTATCTTCAGTATCGTAGATTGGGCCGCCAATCACATAGGCTCGGGTTTGCTGCTCGCGCGGCAGGAGCGAGAATGCCTGCAAAAAGACATCATGCCCCTTCCAGCGGGCCATCGTGGCAAGCATTCCGATTTTGAGGGTACCGGCGGCAGCTGGACTTAGCCCTGAAAGCAGGTCGAGGTCTGCAATGGGCCCCGCGGGATTGAAGTGGTCCACATCGATCATGTTGTGGACCGGGAATATACGCACCTTACCGCAGAACGCGCGCGCGTCTTCAGCGACACTTGACGAGTTTGCGATCACTGCGGCACATCGTAGTGCGTGTAGCCGCAACAATTTTCTCACCAGCCTGCGATCGTGAACATAGTCCCGGATATGCCAGATAATAGGCACGTTCCGTGGACAAGCCCACGAACTCAGCAACTGCATCTTGAAGCCATTAACGTGAATCAGATCCGGCGTCGCATCCTCTATTATCTTGCGCAATCGGAATGCGTAGCCAACAGAATTGGGGACGACCGTAAGCATCTTCGCGATAACAACCGCTAGCTTGCGGATCGGCACGCCGCTCAATCCCGAGTCGCCGAGTCGCGCCAGTGCGCTCGGAAATGGAAGAACCTTGGTCGAGATCCCGAGCGCTTCCGCCCCGACTCGCAGTTCGCCATCGGCCGCTAGAATTAGTTCGAGCCTCCAACAAGGTCTCGCGCTGCGTACACTTCGGAGCAGGTCGAGCAGACTTCTTTCAGCGCCACCTAAACGGCCCGCCGTACTGAGGTAGACGATTTTCAAGCCGCGCTGAGTAGGTGCCGGGCGGAAAAATCGCGAAGAGTGACGAACGCGAGCGGTTGAAGCGCACTTATCCGACGGTCCCCTTTCGCAAAGCGCTCCCAGATTCTGCTCACTCCGCCCGGGTTCAGGCCCAGATCGCGCCACGTTTTGGAATCATTAGCGGCATCCCGGCCGACTTTGAAGAGCGCCCCCTCGGGTCCAAACCATCTCTCCCATGGGAGCGTGAATCCTCGCTTGGCCCTCTGCCAAACGGCCTTCGGCAAGTTCGGACCCACGATGTCGACTAGGAGAGGTTTTGGGCGCGGATCGGGTTTCTTCCAGGCGCCGGTCAGGCGGAATATCGCCTCGACTAAAACATGATCGAGAAATGGCACGCGATATTCGATAGGCGCTGCCATGCTGAAAATGTCTCCGTCGCGGAGCAGCATATTACGCATATAGAGTTCAATTTCATACAGGCTTATCTTGTTTACGTCGTCGAGAGTCTCCGATCTCGAGTTTAATTCGTCGAGCACGCGATGAGAGATTCCCGTCATCGGGTCCGTCTCGCTCGGTAGTGCTTGCAACAAACGTCGCTCGCGTGGCATGAACAGTTCTCGTCTCAGCAGGTACAGCGAGAGAGAACTGACGGACCGGTGTCGCAATTCCGCAAGCTTAGCTCCGGTGCGATTTGGAACCATGCTGGCGGCGAGTCCGATGAGCCTCTGCAACGACCGATATCGTCCTAGGATCGCTAGGCGCGGAACGTCTCTGAAGCTGGCATACCCTCCGAACAGTTCGTCCCCACCCAAACCCGACAGCGCTACCGTCAGACCAGCCTCCCGCGCCGCTTGGCTTACAAAGTACGTGTTGAATCCGTCCACCGTCGGCTGATCAACCGCCGCCAGCGCCCGATCCAACCTTGCAAGCACCTCCGCACCAGTCAGACGCACTTCACAGTGCTGTGTGCCGAAGGCTTTCGCGATCGCTGCTGCCTCCTTGTTTTCGTTCGCGTCCTCGAATTCGAAGCTCAGATTAAGGGTCTTGAGAAGCCCGTGGTTGGCCTCACGGGCCAGCGCCACCAGTGCGCTAGAATCAATCCCGCCACTTAGGAAGATTCCGAGCGGAGCGTCACTCAACAGATGCAATTTGACTGTCTCGCGAAGCAGCGAGCTGAGTCTCGACACTTCCGCATCACGCGCTCCGCTGGCCGCGCACTCTAGAGGTAGCTGCCAGTATCTTTTCCTGCGGATCTCCCGGCCGGTGTCGGCGTCGAAACTGAGATGTGTGGCCGGCTCGAGCATGGTGACGCCAGCGACAATAGTATTGACGCCATACACCGCGCCCTGCGCCAAATAGGATTCTACCGCGCGAGGGTCGACTGTAGGGGCGACAACCTCCGAGCCTAGTCCGAGAAGCGCGCGGAGCTCGCTCGCAAATATGGGTTTGGCCTCAGATGTCCGGAAAAGGTAAAGCGGCTTAATTCCTAACCGATCTCGAACGAGGTGCACAATTCCACGGGCCGAGTCATACAGGCAGAATGCGAACATTCCGCGCAACCGCTCAACAAACCTTTCGCCCCACGCGCGATAGGCAGCGAGGATGACAGTCGTATCCGACCGCCCCTCGCAAGACCATCCCTCGACCGCAAGCTCCCGCCTGAGCTCGCGGTAATTGAAGATTTCGCCGTTGAAAACCACCCAGTTAGGCTCGCAGCCCGAGGGTGCTTTGTCGTGCATCGGTTGATGACCCGAGGGTGAAAGATCCAAGATCGCTAGGCGCGTGTGCACCAGCGAGACGGTGGGAGCAGGATTCTCTATCCCTTCGTCATCCGGGCCACGGTGACGAAGCCCGGAAAGCAACCGGCGAGCAATCAACTGATGCTCATCCCGGATGCCGATTAGCCCGCCTATACCGCACATCTCGCAATACACTCCGTTATACTACCTGAAGCCGACCGCTTATCTTTTGATACGAACTCGGTTGGGACCGAGCCCATTAATTACTGGGAGTCGTTGTCGAAAGACTAGTCGATTTCAACCTCCTCGGATTGGTCGTGGGGGTGGTGGTAGTAGTAATCACGCTCAGGGAACGATTTGTTCAGAACGATTCCGAGCAGCCTCGCCTTTGCGTAGTGAAGCCGCGCGCAGGCGGCCTTGACCTTTTGACGAGGGGTGACCGAGACATCGACCACTAGCGCGACACCATCCGCCATAGTCGACAGCAGCAGCGTATCACTGACGAGCATGACCGGTGGTGAATCGATGACCACAGAATCGTACTCTTGTTTGAGCTGTTCAATTGTGCGGCGCATCGCTATCGAGCCGATCAGTTCGCTCGGATTGCGCGGCACACCGCCGGAGCCGAGGAAGAACAGATTATCGACCCGAGTCGGATGCACCGCCAATTCGATCTGAACCGACCCTCTAAGAACCTGCGTGAGTCCCTCCCGATTCTCCATCGCCAGATATCGGTGGCACCAGGGACTCCGCAGATCCGCGTCAATGAGCAGCACTCGGCGCCCGCTGAGTGCTAGCACGACCGCAGAATTGATCGCTGTAGCCGTCTTCCCCTCCCTCGCGAGCGCGCTGGTGATCAGTGTTGTCTGGCTGCTCTCGCCCCCGTGGCTTAATAGCAGGGACGCACGCAGCGTGCGATACGCCTCTCCTGCGGAGACGTGGTAAGCCCGAGATCGGGTCACCGCTCCGTCCCCTCCAGTTCCACCGTGCTTATCGCCGGCACTGAACGCTAACAGCGGACTGGTCAATTCGATCGGGAGCCGGCGCCGGGGATACTTCGGCACCATGGCGAGAACTGGCAGCTTCAGATACCGCGCCACATCCTCAGGCTCCTTGATTCGGTTGTCCACGTACTCAAGCAGGAAGGCGAGGCCGATGCCGCCGACCAACCCCAAGACTCCCGACAGGCCGAGGGTCTTTTTGACCTTAGGCGAGGACCGCACTTCGGGCACTTCGGCTCGGTCGATAAGCGACGCATTGGAGGTTGCGGCGTCTGCAGCGACCCTTGCGTCCTTCATTGCCTTGAGCAAGCTATCGTATAGTTCGCGGTTCGCTTCCACTTCGCGCTGGAGAATCGCATACTGCACGCTGGCGTCGTTGAGGTTCATGGTCAGCGTGCGCTGTGTGTTCATTTCCTCCTGAAGCTTCTCCTCTTTCTCAACCCCCTCGCGATAGGAGGATTCGATCCTGTTCACTTCGCGGACGATCTCGGCATCGATCTGGCCTTGGATGCCACGAATCTTTGCCTGCAGTGCCGCTAGCTTCGGGTAGGTAGGTTTGTATTCGCTCGCGAGACTCGCGTTCTCCGCGTTCAAGTCGTCAAGTTCCTCTTGAAGACCTTGGATTGTTTTGTTCGAAACCACTGCGGGAAGCGATTTATAGTCTTTCTTGTTGATGAATTGTACTTGCGCTTCGAGGCCGATTCGGGCGACCCGGGCCTCGGTCAAGTCTCGACTCAAATCAGAAAGCCGGTCGAGTACGATCGCGTCCTTTCCGCTAAGCATTCCGTGTTCGCGGCTGTAAGCGTTGAGTGCAATCTCCGAATCCTGCAATCGCCCCTTCAGCTCGATCAGTTTCTGCTGCAGGAAGTCGGCAGCTTCCTCCTTAGCGTGCCGGTGCAGTTCGATGCCTTGGACTATGTACGCTTGCGCATGCGCATTGGCGATCCTCGCAGCCATGGCTGGGTCAGTTGAGCTGTATAGGATTTGGACTAGGCTGGTATTCCTTAATGGCTTGATTGAAAGCCCGTTCAGATAACTATCGACGAGATGACGTTCCAACACCTTGGCATCTTGTAAAGAGGTTCTTTTGTTGACCGGCGATTCGTGCCTCTCTCGCAGCCGATTCTTCTGGTCACCAACAATTCCGGTGATCGCCCCTGGTGACTGCTTTGCCGCTCCGGTGATCGCCCCTGGTGACTGGTTTGACGCTCCGGTGACCGCCCCTGGTGACTGCTTTGCCACACTTCGGGCAACTTTGCGGTCCAGCCCCAAGTTCGCGATAACGCGGGCCGCGAGATTCCGGCTTTCAAGGATGTCGTACTGCGTCTCGTAATCGTTGCCTTGCATCTCGGAGCCGGGCGCGGTTACCCCCTTGGCCGAAAGCACGTCCGGCTCCGGCGCCGTAATCAGGATGGTAGCCTCCGCCGTGTACGCCGGCGTGGCCATCATCACGCGTAGCTCCCCGATCAACAGCGCCACAGCAAACACCACAACTATCAATCCCGCGTGTTTGCGGAGCGTGCGTACATACGGTAAGAGGTCGAATCCCTCCTGATCGGTCTCAGAAATAAACCGCTGCGGCTCGTGACTCACCTCAATCCGCTCGATCCGCGTCGTGCCGCGAATGAAATGTGCCGAAGGATCCTTTAAACGAGGTAGTTCCACAGTATCGTCAACCCGCTAAGGAACAGGCAGAGCGAGACCGCCGATGCCCATCCTGGTGAGAATGTTGTAAAAGACATAGGGACCGATTTTGACAGTCGAATAAGGAACGTTGATCACGTCATTCGCGATCACCTTCGGATCAGGGGCGTCGCCCTTCTGGATCGCATTCACGTCGATCGATATGACCTGTTTGTGGTCAGATGGGTCTGTCCGGACAAGGTCGACGTCAGACAGGTTGGCAGCATACATTGGTCCACCGGCCGCACCGATCGCTCCCAAGACGGTGAGACCCGATCCCACCTTGAAATGTCCCGGGGTCTGGACCCATCCCACCACCATCACGTCGCCCCCGCCCGGTATCAGCATCACGTCACCTGGCCGAACCGGCAAGTTTAGATATTGGCCTCCGGTCAACGACCTGCTCTTAAGACTAATCACGATTGGATGAGAGTCGGCCGGAATTTGCGATAGGAACCGCTGCAAATCGTGATCGACACCTCCAGCCTGAGGCGGTTCCGAGCTGCCGACAGCCTGAGGCAGTTCCGAGGTACCGAACACCATACTGTCCGCGGCGAATTGCGAACCAACAGATACTTGGTGAACCGCGCCGGTGCCGTGAACTCCGTTATCTTCAGTGGGAAAAAGGAGAACCTCGTCGCCCGCATCGGGCGTCGTGCCGCCACTTCGTGTGATAATATCCAGGATCGTCTCGTTCGGATCGGTGAGCGCCAGCACCCCCGGCGTCCTTGCAGCGCCGATGACGGCCACCCGGCGACTGTGGAACTCTTGGACGAAGATCTGAACCTGCGGGTTATACAGATACTTCTTAAGCCCGTCCTCGATCGCCGCGCTAACCGAGTCTGCACGCAGTCCGGAGACACGAACAACTCCGATGAGTGGTAGGTTTATCGTGCCGTCTCCCGAGACCCGGACCACCCTGTTGTTCAGCTCGTCGACCTTCTGTGCGGAGATAAGCAGCACATCGCCAGGACCGATCGGATAATCGGTCTCCGGCTGTTTTTCGCGGCGTGCCGTCCACAGCGCCTCAAGCCTCACGGCATTACTCGCTTCGGGGCTCGGAGAGCTGTTGGTCTTCGTAGCGACGGCGTCGTCCGCTGGTCGACTGAGCGCCTGCTCGGAGGTGGAACTGCATCCGACCGGCACAAGGAGGCACCATATGAGAAATAGCGCAGAAAAGTCCAACCAATTGCTGACGCGCGGGCAAAAGAAACTATGCGTGGTTAGAATCACGACAAACCCGTCGAAACCTGATGGGCTGACCTAGTCCGATTATGTACTCTGGGATTGGTGGACAAGCGTCCGCCCTCCCGCCTCTACGCGGGCTCGCCATAAACTCCCAGCTGCAGGAACGCACCAGCGCTCCTCGCCCGTTCACACCTCATCCACCCATCATTCGGTGGAGTTTTAGTACTACGCGAGTATAGAGGAGTCAAGTCTAGTAACCTAGAATTAAACTAAATGATTTTGCCATGTTCCTCGGATCTAGGGCCGGTGCGCGTTTTCGTGGACACCGGTGGTCAAGGAAAAAACGCCGATGACCGGAACAATCCATCAGATGCGTTCGCGGTGCGAGCTATGGCCTTTGGCCCGCGCACTTGGGCGGATATTGGGCCCGCTTAATTTTCTAGATAGGCCGATCGTTATCAGTGCTAAACCCGATCACCTAAACTCCTGATAATTCAGTTCGCAAACTAGGCAAAGGATGCAGCCGGAGTGAGGCTTCACGGCGTTACAGTGCCGATCTGCTTGGATGCTGCGCTGTCACCAGACATCTTCGGCGCCATCGGCGTTTTTCGAAATCGGAAATCGGACTCGTGCAATGAAAATTATAGTTTGTGGTCAAGATATCCCATTGATGATGACCATGTGCTTCTTCAAACGAAATTAGCCGTTTATAGCACTCCGTACCAAGGCGGGTTAGCCAGCGACACAGGGTGGTCAAAATGGCAGACAACTTAGAGACGTTTGGTGACCGAGACCAATTCATTCGGTCGTTCAAGTCTCCTTTTCATTCGGTCGGTATGACCCGGCTTTCACTGTCACCGCTTTCGCGCCAAATAGGTGCGGCTGTGGGCTGAGTTTGATCGTCTATAAGCCTCGGGAATTTGTGGCGACGTCTGGCGCTGCCCGCGCCGATCGGGAAGTGTCACTGACCAGCTTGCAGCACCGGCTGGTGAAAACCGGCGGATGGGTTGATCAAGCATACTGGTTGCTGCTAGCGGAGCCATCTGACCGAGTTCCCTTTGCCTCCCAATCTGATCACCGAAATCTGCTGCGCTCTGCAAGCCACCTATCCACCGGCGACGGCAGCTTTGCGATCCTCTATAGCATGCCGCCAAACTTGGAAAAACGCCGGCTTCATGTCTTATGCCAACGCGAGGCAGAACCGGTCCGTTGCGGGGGGTAATGGAAAAGGCCTCCGGGCTCAAACCCGGCTCGAACATCGCGTTTGCAAACCCCTGGTATCGATGCGACTGTGAACCAGAACTCACAATGGAAATCGCGGTTTAATGGCTCAGCTTGTCCGAAGCCTAAAATGCGTAGCCTGAGGTAAGCTTTGTCCTTGACTCCAGAGTCAACAGCGCGTTAGACGTTCGGGCTCGACAGGATGCTGAGACGCAGGTGACTCGGCCTGCAGCGGCGATCCGCGGGTATGCTGAGTCTATAGTGAGTCGTCGATGAAGGGGTCTGATTATTTGCTTTTATAGTTGTTTTAGTGAAGATGCTTGAACTTAACCTGTGTGGGACCTTCATGAGCTCATCGTGTCTGGCGTTCGCCCCGCTTCTTTATCCAGACGCTGGTTTGCGGAGGGCGGTCGTGAGATCCTTGCGTCTTTGCTTGAAGAAGGAGCTCCTGGCGCTCAAAATAACGCGTCCAGTGGCGCGAGCGGCAACTCGCCGGCTTCAATTGAGCGGACGAAGGCAGCCTGGGAGTGGGAGGCCCGATGAGAAGATCTTGGCCGTTGGTCTTGGTGTGGCTTACAGTATC
>Ga0073928_10010435_pt1 | contig 11061 bp, 8 predicted proteins | sample PaiPotPPA55metaG_FD_76969 | JGI IMG/M metagenome (GOLD analysis project Ga0073928, IMG submission 76969) | Iron sulfur acid spring bacterial and archeal communities from Banff, Canada, to study Microbial Dark Matter (Phase II) - Paint Pots PPA... ...
CCGACACGGAAGGAGCCTCAGGTTCGGCCACCTTCGTGTGGTCCGTCGTGCAGTGAGTTTTACTCGGCCGTGAAGTGATTACGGTGCCTCGCAAGTCGAGGCACCGTAATCGAAAACAGCAAGAAAAACGCCGCCGTGCGCTGATCCTGGCCAGGAAGTCAGTCCTGCGTAGGACGCCAGTCGACCGGCGGCGGCAGCGTGCCCTGCTTGACGATGTTGGCGTAGACGCCCTCCAACGCCTCGGTGAGCGGACCTATCAGCTCGGCCGGCAACGCTCAGCGCCGTCAGCACGTCGTAGCCGGCGAGCGACACGCCGCTGTCCGCGAGCAGTTGGCGATTCATCTCGTAGGTCAGACGCCGCTGGATCCCGATGTGGGCCAGCCACGCCGCTGCTCGTCGCCGCTCAGCCAGCCGCCCTCGGGCACCGGTGCCGCACTTGAGGGCGGCGACATGCAAGCGGTGGAGGTCGCGGCCCTGCCGCCCGACGTGAGCTGGACTGACGCCGCGGCGCTACCGGCCTCGGTAGAGGCCGCTGCGGCTGCGCCTGCGCCTGCAGCTGGCGCTTCGGCTGCGGCAGATCGACCGGACGGGCTTTAGCCGAAGAACTTGAGCAGTTCGGCGTTGACCTCGTCGGCGTGCGTCCAGCTCAGACCGTGGCCCGCGCCTTCGATCGGCACGTACTGGCTGTTCTTGATCAACTCGTGGGTACGCGGGCCGCAGGCGTCGATCGGCAGGATCCGGTCGGCCGTGCCGTGCAGGATCAGCACCGGGATGTCGATCTTGGGCAGGTCCGCGCGGAAGTCGGTGTACCAGGTGGCCACGCAGGCGATCGTGCCGGTCGGCGAGGCGGAGACGGCGGTGTTCCACGCGTCCTGGACCGCCTCGGCGCTGATGAGCTTGCCGAGCGTCTCATCGAGGTTGAAGAAGTTCTCGTTCCACTCGGTGAAGTAGGCGAACCGGTCGGCCGTGAGCGCCGCGGCGATCTCGTCGAACACCTCCTGGGGCACGCCGTTCGGCGTTTCCGGGGTCTTGAGCAGGTAGGGCGGCACTCCCGAGACGATGGCGGCGCGTCGGATCCGGCCCGACCCGTAGGCGCCGAGGTAGCGGGCGATCTCACCGCCGCCCATCGAGTGGCCGGCCAGGTCGACTTCGTGCAGGTTGAGGGCGGTCAGCAGCTTGTCGAGGTCGGCGGCGAAGGTGTCATAGTCGTAGCCGGTGGTCGGCTGGCTGGAGCGGCCGAAGCCACGCCGGTCATAGGTGATCACCCGGTGGCCGGCAGCGAGCAGCGCGCGCTGCTGGCGCTCCCAGGCGCGGCCGCTGAGCGGGAAGCCGTGGATGAGCACGACCGGCCGGCCCGTGCCGTGGTCCTCGTAGTAGATCTCGATCGGTGCGGAGTTCTCCTGGCCGACGGTGACGAAGGGCATTGCGTCTCCTTGAGTCGTGCGGTCTTCTCCGTGCTGGTCAGGCGGGCACGACCGAGCGGAGTTCCGGGTGAGCGCAGATGCGCGGAACTTCCCGGGGTGAGCCCGCAGGCGACGGCCGCCGGAACCCGTCGACAACCGACCGCCACCACCCATCCTGCTTCACCCGCCAAAGGTCCGCGACTCGGCGGGCCGCTCCCCACACGACCATGTTCGTAGATCGCTGATATAGATTGAGTAAAGAGACTCCCTGCAATGACAAAGATGAATCAAATCTTTTCGCTTTGGCAGTGAGCCGCTTCTCGAGCTCCGAAAGTCCGGATAACACCTCAGTGATCTGGTCATTCGCCTGTTCAGGCCTTCACCGGATCCGCAAAAGGGAAGATCCGGTATATGTCTGCCATACCTGTACCTGATGCCAGGTCAGTGCCGTATGACGCTCCCGACTCAGCCCTCGGCGGCCAAAGCGGGCGCGTAGTGATCTTCACTGGTTCTTAATGATTGTGCGCTATTGACCCGCGATTGGCCCGCCAGTACGTTCCCCAGCAGCGTGCAGCAGTCCGGCCTACCACCGGCGTCGCAGTAGTTTGACGCGGCACGTCGCTCGGTCCCGTCGAAGAGATTCGGCGGGTGGTCCCGCAATCCGCCCCGCGGCGATACCGGACGTATCCCACCGGTGTGCCGGCCTCGGCCCGCACACACCACGTCCGGCACCGCGAGGCGTCGCATGGTCCCGCACCACCCCGTACCCGCACTTGGCAATCGCACGACGGGCCCGTCCGGAGGCGCCGCGGTCGATCCCGCGCGCCTCGAAGGCGAGCTCGAATGTCAATGCGTCGACATGTTACCGCGTGTCGGCGCCTTTTCCGCGATCGAGGGGAAACACGTGACCCACATGCTCAATTTCTCGCGCCACCGACGTGGCGCCCGCGTCACGCTGGCCGCGGCGGCCGGCCTCGCACTCGCCGCCGGTGTGGCGGTGACGGCGACGGCTCCGGCCTCGGCCGCCACCACCGCGAGCCGGACCGCGAGCAGCGCGGCCAACCCGTACTCGCCCGCCTATCAGCACCCGTACCGTCACGGCGTCATCCCGACCATCGGGCAGAACGCCAAGATGAACGCCTGGGCGGGCACCCACGCGTCCGTGGTCTCGCCGAACGTGGCGACCGGCCCGGAGACCCTGTCCTACGGCGGCGGCATCGACGGCATCGGCGTCAACAGCGGCCACGCGAAGGTGTACCTGGTGTTCTACGGAAACCAGTGGGGCACCGAGGGCACCGACGGCAACGGCAACGCCACCTTCTCCGGCGACCCGGACGGCGGCGCGCCGGTCGCGCAGCAGATGTTCAAGGGCATCGGCACGGGCAACGAGCTGTGGTCCGCCGACCTGACCCAGTGGTGCGACGGCCCGAACGTCGCCACCGGCGCCACCAGCTGCCCCTCGAACGGCAACTTCATCCCGTACCAGAGCGGCGGCGTGCTGTCCGGCGTCTGGTACGACAACTCGGCGGCCTCGCCGAGCGCGGCCTCCGGCCACCAGCTCGGCCAGGAGGCGGTCAACGCGGCGGGCCACTTCGGCAACACCTCGGCCGCCGCGAACCGCAACGCCTACTACGTGATCCTCTCCCCGACCGGCACCAACCCGGACAACTACCAGGGCCAGTACTGCGCGTGGCACGACTACAACGGTGACAGCACCCTGACGGGCGGCGCGGTCACCTCGCCCTACGGCGACGTCGCGTTCAGCAACCAGCCGTACAACATGGACTCCGGCGCGGGCTGCGGCGTCGGCTTCGTCAACTCCCCCGGGACGCTCGACGGCTGGACCATCACCATGGGCCACGAGTGGCACGAGATGATGTCGGACCAGAACCCGGCCGGCGGCTGGACCAACAACACCGGCAGCTCTTACCAGGGCCAGGAGAACTCGGACGAGTGCGCCTGGATCAGCCCCGGTACCTCCGGCGGCGCGGCGAACGTCACCATGGGCAACGGCACCTACACCGAGCAGGCCAGCTGGTCGAATGACACCAACGCGTGCTCCATCTCGCACCCGATCATCAACCACGGCACCGGCAACACGGTCACCGTCGGCGGCCAGTCCGCGCAGTCCTGGACGGTCGGCACCGCCGCCTCGCTGCAGATGAGCGCGACCGACTCGGCCTCCGGGCAGAGCTTCACGTGGTCGGCCAGCGGCCTGCCCGCCGGGCTCTCGATCGGCTCGAGCACCGGTCTGATCTCCGGTACTCCGACCACGGCCGGCTCCGGCAGCGCGACGGTCACCGCGACGGACACCACCGGCGCCAGCGGCTCGACGACGGTCTCCTGGACGGTGAGCGGCTCCGGCGGCGGTGGCAGCGGCAACGCGATCACCAACGGCGGCTTCGAGACCGGCAGCCTGTCCGGCTGGACGGCCTCCGGCGTCACCTCGGTGACGACCTCGGGCCCGCACTCCGGCACCTACGCGGCCGAGCTCGGCAACACCAACCCCAGCAACACCTCCACCATCAAGCAGACCTTCACCGCGGCGACCGGCGACTCGAAGCTGGCCTTCTGGTACGACGTCACCTGCCCGGACACCGTGACCTACGACTGGGCCACGGCCACCCTCAAGGACAACACCACCGGCACCACCACGACGGTGCTGCCCAAGACGTGCGTGAACCCGACCTCCGGCTGGAAGCAGATCACCGCGACCATCACCGCAGGACACAGCTACACGCTCACCCTGACCAGCAAGGACGACAACTACCCCGGCGACCCGACGTACACCAAGTACGACGACGTCGCCACGTCCTGACCCGCACCTGCGTACCCGCCGTCGCGCGTGAACTCGGGATAGCGACGCAGCGGTAATGCGCAGGCCGGAGGCCGTCCACGGACACGAGTCCGAGGGCGGCCTCCGGTCTGTCGCGGGGTGGTGGGAATGGGTCGTGGGCATTGATGGTGCGAACGGGTGGGTCAGGTCAGTGCTGCAGCGGGCCCAGCGCGTTCAGGGTGTTGGAGATGTCGTCGACGTAGAACGCGAACTGTCCGTCGGAGGTCGGGGCGAGGCCGAACAACGCGCCGGCGCCCGGCTGGGACCCGGTGACGGCGGTGGTGTCCAGCGCCTTGACCAGTGCGGTGGCGCCCTTCGGGGTGACCGCCACCAGATTGCCGTTGTTGCCGTTGGCGGTCAGCAGGACGCCGCTGGGTAGCGCGGTCAGGCCGAGCGGGCCCTGAATGAGGCCGCCCTCCGCGACGGTGAAGCCGAGGCCGTCGCTGTCGTGTCTGGTGGTGGCATCGGGGATCGCCGCGATCCGGTTGCCGAGGGTGTCCGCGATGAACAGGGTGCTGCCGACCACCGCGACGCCGGTCGGTCCCTGGATCAGGTTGGCCGCGCTGGTCTGCTCGGGCAGCATGGAGGCGACCACGACCGCGGTCTGGACACTGAAGTGCTGGCGGCTCACGGCGAGTTTCAGCCGGACCACGGTGCCCTCGTTCACCTGCTTGCCGGCGCCGGCCACCGCGCCGTTCAACACGTTGGTGACGAACAGTTCCACCGAGTCGCCGTGGTCCACGGCCGCCATGTCCCAGGGGCCGTTGATGCTGTGGCCGGTGATGACCAGTTTGGCATGGCCGAGGCTGTTGAGCACGATCAGGCAGCCGGACCGCAGGGTGGCCGAGGTGCCGTCGCTCGTCGGCGTGCTGCCGACCACGACCCAGCCGTCCCGCAGCACGACCAGTGCTGTGGTCAGTCCGAGTCCGCCGGGGCAGCCCGAGGGCAGCGAGGACGGGGTGAGCTGGGCGAAGAGGCTCTGCCGACCGTTCAGCGGATCGACCTCGATGATGCTGGTGCCGGTCCCGCCCTGGTTGGCCTTGTTGTTGAAGTTGCTGACCAGTACGTCGCCCTTGACCAGGTGGCCGACGCCGGTCGGCACGACCGCCACGCCGTACGGGTTCAGGTCGCCGTTCGCCGGGATGGTCGTGGACACCGGTTTGACGGTCGTGGTGCCGGTGACCACATTCGCGGAAAGCTGCAGCGGACTGCGGCTCTTGTCGGACGAGTGCGAGTGGTGCCAGGGCGACGCGTAGGCGGTGGTCGCGACCGCGGCGATCACCAGGCCGAGGGCGGAGCCGAGACCGAAGCGGATCTTCGTTTTCTTACTCAACATGATGGACGCGCTCCTTCGAGGTTGCACGGCGCGGCCCGATGATGGCGAGCCGCAAGTCCAGCACTGTCACCGCCTCTGCACGGCCTAAGGGTCAATGCGGTTCAACATTGGCGCCGGAAAGTATGTATTGGTTCTGTCACAGATGAAACCTCATTATGTTTTTCCGATCCCGTTGAACCGAAAGGCCTTCGGCACCGTGTCTAGCATTCGCACACGCTCAGAAGCGATTTTGCCCGGCATTTAATAAGTCATATATAAGGCATGGGCTTGTGTTAGCCAAATAAGGGTGTGATGAGCTATGCGTCATGCTGTTTCCCACTTGAGAAAAGACTTTGCCAGCTCAAGCAAAGGCCTGTCCCCGGCCCTGCTGCTGCCCGTGCTCGCGGTCGCCGCGGCCACGGTGCTCGCCGCCGCCGGCCCGGCCGCCGCGGGCACCGGCTACGGCCAGCTGATCGTCAACCCCGGCACGGTGGCGCCGGGGCAGAACGTCTCGATCCTGGGCGTGTGCCCGACGAACGGCTCCACGCTGACCGGAGTCCACTCGACGGCGTTCGTCGGCGGATCGGCCTCGATCACCGTCGGCTCGGAGAACTTCACCGGTACGGCGACGATCTCCGGCACGGCCGCGCCCGGCTCCTATACCGTCACGGCAAGCTGCGGTCCGGGCAGCCCCTCCGTGGACATCGTCGTGACCGCCGGCGTCGCCGAGCCCACGACCGCGCCGGCCACCACCCCGGCGCCGCGGAGCACGCCCGCCATGCCCCCGCCGACCCACGCCTCGTCTCCACCGACGTCCGCCGCACCCACCCGAACCGGCAGCGCCGGAAGCATGGGCGGCTCCGCCACCCCGTCCGGCGGCACCACGCCGACACGCGGCACGCCCTCCCCGTCGGCGAGCGGCATGAGCAGCTCCGCCGCGACGAGCCCGGCACCGGCCGTGACGAGTACCGGCGTGATCCGGGTCGGACTGGCCGGGCACAGCACTCCGATGGTGGCGATGCTCTCCCCCGCCCTGGTGGTCGCAGCCCTCGCACTCATCTTCGCGGTCAGATTCCTGATCCGCCGCCGCCGCAACTCGCCTGCCTCCCACGAATAGGAGAACGACATGACCTCATCGAGCTCGCAGGACAGCAACAGCCGGCACCGTCGGGGGCCACTGCGCGGAACCACCCGTGCCGAGCAGGCCCAGGCCAGGCGCCAGTTGCGCGGCTGGCGCACCCGAAAACTCGCCCTGATCTTCGCGGGCCTGCCGGTCGTGGCGATCGCCCTGGCCGGGTACGCCATGGCCGCGCCGGGCTTCCGGCACCATCATCCGCCGACTCCCGTGTGCGCGTCGGCCACACCTGGCGGCGGCCGGTCGAGCGCTTCGGCGGGCACCTCGACGGGCTCTTCAACGGGCACGTCGACAGGTGCGTCGACAGGTACGTCGACGGGAGCCGCCACCGGCGGCACGACGGGAACGCCCACGGGCGGTGCGACCGGCGGAGTGAGTTCGACCTCTGCTTCGGCCTCGTTCTCGGTCTCGCCCTCGGCCTCGGCTCCGGCTTCTTCGTCAGCTTCCACTTCGGCGTCCACCACGTCCACCGCGGCAACGTCCACCACGGCGGCGTCCACTGCGGCGACGACCGGCGCGGCAACCAGCACGGCCGCCAGTGCGACGCCGACGAGTTCCGCGACGTGCGGCGCATCGAGCGCGCCGGCGACGACCTCGGCCTCCGCTTCGATGTCCGCGTCCGCCACGGCTACGGCCACGGCGCCCGCCGGAACCGGCGCGACGCCGAACCCCAACTGCACCCTGGTGGTGCCCGCCAACCCGCTCAGCGCCGCAGGCCTGGCCACGCCCTACCAGTTCGTCGCGACCAACGCCGCGATGGGCCCGTGCCATGAGGCGAACATCAACCAGAGCGCCTTCGTGCAGGCCAGTATCTACGATCCGGCCACCGGCGCGCTCAGCGTCTACGACCCGCTCGTCGTGGATCAGGGCACGACGCCCGCCGCACCGCCGATCCTGCCGACGCTGCCGGCGGATGCCGTCGTCGGCATCTGGTTCGGGTTCAACGCCACCAACCTGTCCCTGCAGGACTCCGGTGGCAGCCTGGCCGCCGGCAATTGTGTCAATGGGCTGGGAAACTCGGTGTTCAGCCAGTTCGCCTACTGCAACGCCCCGGCGTTCTTCACCGCGGTCAACCAGGGAATCGCCGCGGGGACGGTCAAGGTGCCCGCCCCCGGCACGGCCGTCGACGGCCAGCCCTGCCTGACCACCCGTGACTTCGCCCTGATCGACCAGGACCAGAGCGACAACGTGACCACCGCCTACCTCGCCACCGCGGACGGCCGCACCGCCCAGGACAACTCCGCGAACACCGGCGCCCTGGCCGGCGCGGTCACCCTGGCCAACCCCAGCGACAACGCACTGCTGGACAACTTCGTCGACCCGGCCCTGCATTGCACTCCCTGGACCGAACCGAACCTCGGCAACGGCGGCACCCCCACCACCTCGCTCGGGCTGGACGAGATCCAGGCCAACGCGTTCTCGCCGAACCCGGTCGCGCTCGTCCCGCTGAACGACCCGATGACTCTGGTCAACGGGGCCTTCAGCCAGGACAAGACGAACCTGTACCGCGCGGGCGTCGACCAGCCGGCGCTGCCCGCGGGGACCACTGCGCAGACGTACTGCACCGACATGGACAACATCCAGTCGACCCGGCTCCAACAGGACGTCAACCTACTGATCAACCAGACGACTCCGTCCGCAGCCGCGGCGAACAGCCTGTTCACCTTCCTGGCGATGCGGCTGCAGCAGTCCTTCGGCAACCTCAACTGCCAGAACTTCGGCCTGACCAACCCGGTCTCCTCGCTGGCCACGAACGGTGCCGGCGTCGTGGTCGGTGCCGTCTTCGCCCACCGGGTGAACGCGGTCACACCCGGTGCGGGAAACCCGGCCGAGGCATGCGTGGCCATGACCGACCCGAACGCGCAGACGGCCTGCGCGCTGGCCGCCGCGGGCGGAAGCACCCAGCCCGCCCCCACCCCCACGCCGACGGCCACGCCGAGGCCCAGCGGCGACATGCACCGGCACAGCGGCCACCACTGGTGAGCCTGGTTTCGCACCATCGGCTGAACCAAGCGCCTGACACAATCGCCTGAGACACACGTGTCGCCCCCGAACCGAAGGCTCGGGGGCGACACTCCTCGCGATCGGGAGCGGGCTAGCGGCCCGGGAGCGATCTCGGCAGCCCGAACCAGGGGAGCACGCTCTTCTCGAACCGGGTCATGGCGCTGATCCGGTCGCCCGAAAGCGTCAGGACGATCAGGCCCGTCCCGTGACTGACACCGTCCGGGGCTCGCACGTACGCCCCGAACGCCGGTTGACCGTTGGCTCGTGTCGGCACGAGCTCGAAAGCCCGTCCCGAGCCCAGGATCAGGGCGCAGAAGCCGGCCACGGCGTCACAGCCCTCGTACTCGAAGGGCATCGGCGGCATCGACATGAAGACGTCGTCCGTCAGGAGGGCCACCAGCGCGTCGAGATCGGCGGACTGGTATGCGCGGACGAACTCCGCCACGACCGCCTCCTCGGCGGGCGAGCCGGGGCCCGGGGCCGGTTCTTCGCGGCCGCCGGTCGGCGGGAGGCGGTCCTGCAGGCTGCTGCGGGCCCGTTTGAGGGCGCTTTTGACGGAGTCGACGGTCGAGTCGAGCATGTCGGCCACCTCCTTGGCATGGAATCCGAGGACGTCGCGCAGGATCAGGACGGCGAGTTGGCGGGCGGGGAGGACCTGAAGGGCGGTGACGAAGGCCAGGGAGATGGCTTCGGTCTGCTCGTAGCGGGCCTCCGGCCCGGGCGGCACGTCGATCGCGCCCTCCAGGGCGGCGTCGGGATAGGGCTCAAGCCACACGACCTCGCCGAGCCGGGTCGGTTCGGGTGGCTCGACCTTGGGCACGTCCCACTCCTTGGCCAAGCGCCGGCCGGCCGCACGGCGCGCGTTGAGGCACCGGGTGGTGGCGATCCGGTAGAGCCAAGTGCGGATCGAGGAACGCTCCTGGAACCCGGCGATCCCCTGCCAGGCGGCCAACAGCGTGTCCTGCAGGGCGTCCTCGGCGTCCTGGAACGAGCCGAGCATCCGGTAGCAGTGCACCTGCAGCTCTCGGCGATGCGGCTCGGTCAGCATTCGGAACGCCTCGTCGTCCCCGGCCCGCGCCCTGGCGATCAGGTCGATGCTCACCAACTCCAACTCCAACTCCACAGTCACGTCTCCTTCGTTTCGCACCGTTGTCGCACTTCCCACCTGTATGGGCACCGCCTCCTGTATGGACACCGGCCGGGGCGCGAAGGGGGCGGTTCTTCGGCGCCCCCTTTTTCCGTTGCCGCGGTGTCTACATCACCGGTAGCCGACGACACCGATCAAGGAGAACCGAAATGGGAAAGATCGTGATCAGCACGAACGTCTCGCTCGACGGAGTGGTCCAAGACCCGGACGGCAAGGAGGACTTCGAGCACGGCGGCTGGTTCGGCGAGTTCGGCGGGAAGGACCTCGAGGAGTGGTCCAAGGTCTCTTTCGCGGAGGCGCTCCGCTCCGAGGCCCTGCTGCTTGGCCGGCGGTCCGACGAGTGGTTCGCGGTTCGCTGGAACGGCCGGAGCGGCGAGTGGGCGGACAGGTTGAACAGCATGCCCAAGTACATCGTGTCCTCGACCGCCGAGGATGTCCGCTGGGGCAGCAACGGGACGGTTCTGAAGGGCGATGTGGTGAAGGAGGTGACGAAGCTGAAGCAGGAGCTGGACGGGGAGATCGTCGTCTACGCCAGCTACCGGCTCGGGCGTACGTTGATCGAGAACGACCTGGTCGACGAGATTCGACTGACCGTCTTCCCGGTCGTTCTCGGTGCGGGCGAGCGGCTGTTCGGCGAGACCAGAGACAAGAAGCCGATGCGGCTGCTCGACATCAAGACCCTCGGTGACGGCCTCACCCACGTCACTTACCAGCTCGTCCGGTAGGGCCAGGCGGGTGAAACGTCGCGGTCAGCCCTCTGGCAGCAGTCGCCGTTCGCGGATCGCGTCGCGGACGTCCGCCAGCAGTGCGTCGGAGGTGGGGGTGTCGCCGAGCGCGCGCGAGATGACGACTGCTCCGACTAGCGCGCTCAGGGTCACCGCGGCGCGCTGCCGGGCGGCCGAGTCGTCGCCGCCGACCATTTCCCCGAGCACTTCGAGGTAGCGCTCCACCTGGGCGCGGTAGGCACCCCGCACCGCGTCGTCGCGCGCGGCGTCGCCGCCGAGCGCGGCGACGCCGCACCCGGCTCCTGGATCGTCGCGATGGGCGCGCGAGACGTACCAGTCGGCCAGCGCCGCAAGCGGGTCCTTTTCGGCCTGGACCGCGGCGAACAAGGTTCCCGCGGAGCTCATCGCGTGCTCGGCCGCCGCGGCGATCAGCTCGTCGCGGGACGCGAAGTGCTTGTAGAAGCCGCCGTGGGTCAGTCCGGCGGCCCGCATGATC
>Ga0073928_10010436_pt1 | contig 11060 bp, 9 predicted proteins | sample PaiPotPPA55metaG_FD_76969 | JGI IMG/M metagenome (GOLD analysis project Ga0073928, IMG submission 76969) | Iron sulfur acid spring bacterial and archeal communities from Banff, Canada, to study Microbial Dark Matter (Phase II) - Paint Pots PPA... ...
ATTCACCGCCACTCCCGGCGCCACTTCGATCTGCACCAGATTCGCGCCCCGATGCTCTGCCACTGTGGCTTCACGCAAACCCTTGCACTGGTAGCACACGCCCGACTTATTGATCAGCGCGCACAAGCCCTCATAGTCGCCGGTCATCTTCGCGCGAGCCGCCGCCAGCCGATGCCGGAACACCGGCTCGGAAACACTCAATATCCCGGCAGCCTCCTCGTTCGTGAATCCGAGCACTTCCTTCAGCACCACCGCCGCCTGCTCCTCCGGCGGCAGGGTCCGCGCGATGCACGAAAAACAAAACGCGATGTGCTCGCGAATCTCGAAGCGGAATTCCGGCGCGCGCGTCAGCTCCACCAGCATCTCGTACGCTTCCGGATTCGCCGTCGCCTCTTGCTCGCCGATGAGCTGCGCCTCCACGCGCCACCGTTTCTTGTGCCGCAGATGGTCCAGGCAGACGTGCGTGGCGATCCCGAAAAGCCAGCTCTTGAACCGCGCCTCGCCGCGATACTCGCGAATGTTTTCGAGCACGCGGACGAGCACATCCTGCAGCAAGTCTTCCGCATCCTGCCGCAGAGTGACCATGCGATAGATGTATCCGAAAAGCGGTTTGCGCCACGGTTCCACCAGCGAGCCGAACGCCGCGCGATCGCCTTCGCGCGCCCGCCCGACCAGCGCCGACTCCTCTTCCTGCGACAGTTGCGACATCGGTTGACTCGCCATTCCAATCCTCGCTTCGAAAATTTGAGGCCGCCCAGTCTAAACCGAAACGGCCCCCGTCGTGTTTGTTCCTAACCCTCTCCGGTTTCCTCTGTGTCTCTTGTGACTCTGTGGCCAATCCTGCTTTCCTGCCTCCGATTAATGTCCCATCAGCGGCTGAGCCAACTGCAGCCGGTTCCCCGAAGGATCGCGGAACGTCGCCAGCTTCACCACGCCCGGAATCTCTTCGGTTTTCCCCTCGAACTTGACGCCTCTCGTTTCCAGCCGTTTGCGCTCGGCCTGAATGTCGTCCACGCGCAGGACCACCGTCGCGCCCGGCTCCTTGCCCGCATGCGGATTTGCGGCCACTCCGATGGACGCTTCGCCCTCGGCCCCCGCAAACTCCGCCCACGTCTGCATCTCGAACGTTTTCTTCAGTCCCAGCACGTCGCCGTAAAACTTCTTCGTCTGCTCAAAGTCGTCCACGCCAAACCACGATACGGTCACTTTCATTTTCAATCTCCTCGGTTTGATTTTTTCTTCGTAAGGGTCCGCCGTGGCGGACTGTGCCCGGCGCGGATTCTTTGGCCCCGTCGAGGAGTAAGTCGCCTGGCGCGCACATTTCCGCCATCGCAATGAAAATGGTGGGGTTAACCCTCAAGTGTATGCCGCTGCCCGCCCGCCGTCTTGTTGGGCGGGTCATCCCGAGCGCAGCCGAGGGACCTCTCTTCCGCCTTTGCTCGGTTTCGTGTCAGCCCCGACTCGGGTTTCAGGGTGGAAGCCCCGGACTTCAGTCCGGGGAGCGCGGCGCTTTGTGCCGTGCGAAAGACGCACGCCAAAAAACATCGGTCACTCCTTAGTTGGGCTTTCCCCTCGCGCTGTGCGCGATTCATTTTTCCCCTTTCCCGATTGTCAGCACCCTTCTACCAGCCGATCCGTCATCGGTTGCTTGCCGCTTAGTTACGTCTATGGTATTCAACTCCCCGTACTCGAAAGTCAGTAAAGGATTCCCAATGGCGGAAATCACGCGAAAGCGAGTCGGGGAGCTGCAACGGGGTGTGTTCAAAATACTGCTCGATCATCCAGAAGGGCTGCCCGCGCGGGAAGTGATCAAGCGAATGGAGGAAGCAGTCCCGCCCACGGACTTTGAGAAGAGCGACTATCCAAACAGACCCGGCGACCAGCGGTTCGGGAAAATGATCCGATTCTCGACGATTGCGCCAGTTAAAGCGGGATGGATGATAAAGGACAAGGGCAAGTGGTATCTCACGGAGGAGGGCCGCCAGGCATTCCAGGAATACAAGGATCCGATCGACTTCGAGCACGAAGGCGGAATCCTTTACCATCGCTGGGCTGACAGCCAACCGCAGGACGTTCCAGAATCTGAGAAACAATCCCCCGAATTAGCGGAAGTGATTGAAAAAACCGGGACCGTCACAACCACATATGAGGAAGCCGAGGAAACCGCCTGGGGCGAAATCGAGCAGCACATCCAAAGCATGAATCCATATGACCTGCAAAAGCTCGTGGCGGCGTTACTTCGCGCCATGGGCTATCACGTTTCGTGGATTGCTCCGCCCGGACCCGACAAGGGCATCGACATTCTCGCCCACAACGACCCACTCGGAACGAGCACGCCCCGAATCAAGGTCCAGGTGAAGCGCCGCGCCGACAAGATCAGCGTCGATGGACTTCGTTCCTTCATGGCGCTGCTGGGCGAGCAAGACGTCGGCATTTTTGTTTCGACGGGAGGTTTTACGCCAGACGCAGCATCCGAGGCTCGTACCAAGGAAACTCGCAAACTAACCTTACTTGACCTGGAGAAGTTGGTGGACCTGTGGGTGAAGAACTACGACAAGATCGAGGAATCCGATAAACGACTGCTTCCACTCAAACCCGTCTATTACCTTGCCCCTTCGGAGTGACTGTCGGAATCCAGAGACCCTAGAACTCCGGCTGCTCCTTTCCCGCTTCCTTGGGAGGGCCTTCGACCGCCCGGGGAGTCGGGGGCTGCCCGTATAGAAGTTCCCCTTTTTCCAGAACAAACGCCAGTGGGATCTTCGGATTGTTGATGTCCTTTCCACCGGACTCATGCCATTTCGCGTTCCACTTCTCGTAAAACGGCTCCAGGTCACGGGGCGTAACGCGGTAGATCGCTTGAAGCTCGATACCGCAGTAGACGGCAAATATCCAATCCACCTTTCGATACTTCTCGATTATGACCGGGTTGATGTGATGGTGAGTTGAAAAACTCTTTGTGAGGTCGGTGTTCACCGACTTTAGCTCATATTCCTTACCGGCTTCATCCACTGCGTCGTTACCCTCACGACCAGGCAGGACCTTCAGGCCTAGGAGCAGTGTGACCTGAAGGAGCTTGCCCCCATTGTCCTGAAAAATGTCCGCTATGCCATGTTTCCTGGCAAGCTGTTGATACTCACGCACGTGCGCCAACAGCCTCTCCATCAACTCCCAGTCTGGATGAGCCTTCATCGGCGTCTCGCCTCGTCCAGAAGAGTCACGATGTCCACCTTCAGTGCAACCGCGAGGGCTTCTATATTGTCGATTGAGATATTTCGTTCGCCCCTCTCGACTGAGCCAACGTAGGTCCGATGCAGCCCCGCCAAGTCTCCAAGTTTTTCTTGGCTGAGACTCTGCTCGAGACGGATTCGGCGTAGATTCTCAGCTAGAATGTGGCGTGTTGAGATTCGCTTCCCCAAGGCGTATAACTATCGCCAGTGGGATGACTTAACGTCTACAGACTTTAAGTAGCATCAGGGAGGCAGAGATCAGTGAAGATTTGCTATGAGACCGGGCTTGGATTTGCGGCTCGGGGTGATTCTCGCCGCTTACTCGCAAAACTGGACGACGACACCGTCAATCTCGTCATCACCAGTCCTCCCTTCGCGCTCCAACGGCAAAAAGAGTATGGGAATGTGGACCAGGACGCATACGTCGATTGGCTGACCGAGTTCGGTCGCCTCGTTCACAAGAAGCTTCGAAAGGATGGAAGTTTTGTCCTCGACCTCGGTGGCTCCTACCTAAAGGGAAGGCCAGCTCGTAGTCTCTACAACTTTCGCACGTTGATCCGGCTCTGTGACGATGTAGGTTTTTTCTTGGCCGAAGACTTCTATTGGTTTAATCCATCGAAACTGCCAAGTCCAATCGAATGGGTGAATAAGCGGAAGATGAGGGCCAAGGACGCGGTGAACACTGTCTGGTGGTTCAGCAAGACCGACTGGCCAAAGGCCGACATTTCGAAGGTGTTGACCCCATACAGCGAGCGCATGAAGAAGCTCCTTTCTAATCCGGAGTCTTACTACAAGCCGAAGGTCCGCCCTTCAGGCCACGACATCGGGATGAGCTTTGCGAAAGATAACGGCGGTGCCATACCCTCCAACTTACTTCAAATCCCTAATAGCGAGTCGAACGGGCAATACACCAAGTGGTGCAAGCTGGTCGGAACGGAAATGCACCCCGCCAGGTTCCCCGAAGCGCTACCGGAGTTCTTCATACGATTGCTGACTGACCCCGCTGATCTCGTTGTCGATATTTTTGCAGGTTCTAACACGACTGGCTCTGTTGCAGAGAGGTTGGGACGGCGCTGGCAGGCTTTCGAGGAGCGTCTTGACTACATCGCCGCCAGCGTTTTTCGTTTGCTTCCGGCGGACCTTACAGAACACCAAGTCGTAGAGGCTTATCAGCGAATCCTGAAGGGTGACACTGTCCGAACGAGCGCCTACCTACGCCAACGATCGTTTCTGGCTGCGGGGAACGAATAGTCTCCGTCCTCCGCAGGAGTCCCTCCATCGGGCGGCCGGTGGCTCGCCTTAAGCCCTTGATTTTCAGTGTGCCGAATCCCTTCGAAGTCTGAAGGGTGCGCGCCTTGGATTCTGATCCTCCCCGTTTCCCGCCTTCCACAATCCACATAGTCCTATCAGTACTGGGTCTTGACAAATTGATAATTATATGATAACCTGCGGCTGAGTTTGTAGGATGAGATGATGAATATCGACGACAACCAAGACCCAGTACCCGACGAGCAGCTCCGAACTGTCGGGATCACGAACCAGGGAGGCGAAGAAAAAGCTAATCGCAACAACCCCACATTCAAAAACCGCCGCAATTCCATGAAAACAAATCACAAGACATTTTCTAACCGCAACAAGAACACCCTTTTTGGTTCGCCCCACTTTCGCTCGAGGTGGGGGAAACCACCCGTGACGAGCAGCCAAGTTCCAAATAGCAGACCGGGATTAGAAATCGTCCCAAGTCCAAGAAAACACTCATCCGGAGATACTTCGAATCCACGGTGGGGTAGAGGGGGGCAAGAGTTCACCTTAAGCGAACTGCCAACCAGGAAAGAGGCAAATGAATCGCGCAGAGCGCGAGGGAAAACCTCAACTAGGGTTTCAGGGTTTGTACTTGCCTGTCCGCCGTGGCGGGCAAACCCTGAGATAAAAAAGGAATGAATGCATGAGAATGATTGAAGCGAAAGGCTGCCGCGCTAAAGACCGCGGCGCTACGTTCAAACCTTTTCAGGTATCATCTAGATGTAGTTCGCGCGGAAGCGCTGGGGGATTTCGTTGATTGCACGGTACACACGGGCGGAGATGGGCCGCGTCTGGAGCGAGGAGAATAAGTTCCAGAAGTGGCTTGAGGTGGAGCTGGCGGCGACGGAGACGCTTGCGGAGGCGGGAGTGGTCCCGCGCGAGGCGGCCGCGAAATTGCGCGAACGCGCGCGCGTGGACGTGGCGCGGATCAATGAGATCGAAGCGAAGGTTCGTCACGACGTGATCGCGTTCACGATCGCGGTGCAGGAATCGGTGGGCGATCCGGAAGCTGCGCGCTGGCTGCATTATGGGCTTACGTCGAACGATGTGGTGGACACGGCGCAGGCGCTGCTGATTCGCGAAGCGTCGAAGCTGATTGAGAAAGGGATCGAGCGGTTTGGAGAAGTGCTCGAGCGGCGCGCGTGGGAGTTCAAGGACACTCCTGAAATCGGCCGCACGCATGGCATTCACGCGGAACCGATCACGTTCGGGCTGAAGATTGCGAATTGGTACGCGGAAAACCGGCGCGACCTGGAGCGTTTTCGGATGGCCGCGCAACAGATCGCGGTGGGCAAGATCTCGGGCGCCGTTGGGACGTGCACGCATCTGGGCCCCGAAATCGAGCAGAAGATTTGCGCGCGGCTGGGGCTGGCCACCGCTCCTATCACGTCACAGGTGATCGAGCGAGACCGGCACGCGCAGTATGCGTCGACGCTGGCGATTGTGACCGCGTCGCTCGAGCGCGTGGCGCAGGAGATTCGCCATCTTCAGCGGACGGAAGTGCGCGAGGTGGAAGAGCCGTTCGGCGGCGAGCAGCGCGGGAGTTCGGCGATGCCGCACAAGCGGAATCCGGTGAGCTCGGAACAGATTTGCGGACTGGCGCGCGTGGTGCGAGCGAATTCGGTGGCGGCGCTGGAAAACGTCGCGCTATGGCATGAGCGCGATATTTCGCATAGCTCGGTGGAGCGCGTGATTCTGCCCGATTCGACGATCCTGGTGGATTACATGTTGCACCGCACGACCGAGATTATCGCCAACATGAAAGTGTTTCCCGAGCGCATGCTGCGAAATCTGAATTCGACGCATGGGCTGGTGTTTTCGGGGCAGCTCTTGCAGGACTTGGTGGAACACGGCGCGCCGCGGGAAGACGCGTACAAGTGGGTGCAGGGTCATGCGATGACTGCGTGGGAGTCGGAGACGAGTTTCAAGGAGCGCATCGCGGCTGACGCGAATATTCGGAAGTTTCTGGATGAAAAGGCGCTGGCGCACACGTTTGATCTGCGGCGGCAGTTGCGGGCGGTGGATGCGATTTTCGTGCGCGTTTTCGGGCGCAGCACGCCCGACACGAAATCCGACGCGAAGTCCTCGGCGGCGCGCTAGCCGCGGCGGGCGCAGCGCACAGCGAAGAGTCGCTGTGCCACTTGACGTGGCTGGTTGTTGATGAGGTTGCGGAATCGGCGGGCGGTTGCGGCAGGGCCGATTGTCGCGTAAACTGCGGATAATTCGTATCTGCGCGGTTTCGGGGCGTGGCTCAGCCTGGCTAGAGCGCCTGGTTCGGGACCAGGAGGCCGGTGGTTCAAATCCACTCGCCCCGACCACTCTTTTCAGCGACAATTTTCGTGGGGGAAACTCTCGCGATGAAACCGGGAATCAAAGGACGGCTTGCGGGCTAGTACCCGCGGCGGCGAAGACCGCGGAAAGTTCAGCGCGCGCGAGAGGAAGAAAGATTTTCACCACGGCGGGATCGAACTGCGTTCCGCTTGATTCCAGCAGGCGCCTTTCGGCTTCCTCAAAGGGCAGCCCGTTGCGGTAAGGCCGGTTCGACACCATCGCGTCGAACGCATCAATCACGGAGACGATCCGCGATCCAGTGGGAATCTCCTCGCCCTTCAATCCGCCGGGGTAACCTCTTCCATCAAAGCTCTCGTGATGGTGAAGAATGAGGAGGCTGGCGCGTTCCATCCCGGGAACCTGGCGCAACACAGCCCAACCAAATTCAGGGTGCTTCTTCATCAATTCGTATTCTTCGGGTGTGAGCTTGCCTGGCTTGTTGAGGATGGCATCGGGAATCCCGACCTTGCCGATGTCATGGAGAAGGGCGGCTGTTTCGATGTCACCGAGACCGTTTTGATCCAGGCCGAGCTCGCACGCTACGTGCAGAGCCCATTCCGCGAGTCGAGTGCTGTGAACGCCGGTGTTGAGGTCTTTGAGATCGAGGAGTTGATTCAGCGCGCAAATGAGGGAGTTGCGCAACGCCCGAACCTGCTCTTCAGCTTCTCTCACCTGCAGGCGAACAGGAGACCAGGATTGGATCGCGCTTACGGGAAAATCAGCCGAAAGCGTTGACGCGCCCGAGCGGCCCCTGAACTTTGGGGGCTGCCCGGACACGCTGGCTATGGTTTCGATGATCATCGCCGTGATATTCCGCCGACGCTTACTGGCTCAATCCAAGGGCCTGCAAGGTGCGGTACACGTCGAGCCGCCCGTTGCCCATATTGGCGCCGATCCATTGTGCGTGGGCGATCGCGGCTGCCGCCTGGTTTGGCGTTACTTTTGACTGCGCACTGACAAGCAACGCTGCAGTGCCGCTAACGAAGGGGGCGCTGAAAGACGTTCCCCATCCCGCGGCATATGTGTCGTACGGATACGTGGTGATGATGCCTTCGCCCGGCGCGGCGACCCAAACCACCTGGTTCCCATAGTTCGAGAAGCTCGAGCGCTGGTCGGAGTCGTTCGTGGAGGCGACACCCATCACGTTTCGCAGCCCGGCGGGATAGACGACCTCTTGCTTGCCGTCATTGCCTGCCGACGCTACGAGAATCACGTTGTTGCTGGCCGCGTAACTGATGGCGTCGTTGAGCTCCGCAGAAGAAGTGGTGAGATCGAAGCTCATGTTGATGACGTTCGTGTGGTTCTGCACGGCATAGTAAATGGCGCGGAGGATATCCGAGAGGTTTCCGGTGCCGTTCGATTGAAACGCTTTCAACGGCAGAATCGTTGCTTGAGGCGCGGTGAGGTGAATCACACCGACAACCATCGTGCCGTGACCAAAATCGGAGGGGCCGTTACCGTCGACCAAGGCAACCGAAGACTGCTTGGGTGAAGAAGCAGACGGACGCGCCGCGGAATATTGATTCAGGGTTGGGCAAGAAGAGCAATTCGTGTTCGAAGGCTGCGGATCGTTCAATTCGGACGCGCCCGGCTGATTCCGGGTAAAGTCGTAGCCCTGGAGCAGCACGCCTTGCAGAGCAGGATGCGTCGGATCAACTCCCGTATCGATGTCCGCTACGATCGTGCCCGCGCCAGTAACGTTGAACGTGTCTTGCGCCTGGTCGACGCGAAGGATTTGCGCCGCCGGTTGCGTTGCGTAGCCCTGCCAAACGGGCGCGCCAAAGTAATTTACCGGATACGAATTCCAGAGCCCCGGGGGAATGGTGCCCACGATCGTTTGGCTATTTGGATTCATAGGGATCTGAACCGCCTGATCGACTTCCGCGTCCAGGATCCCGTCGACGAGTCGAAGGACGCCAGCCAAGAGGTTCGGGAGGAGTCCTTGGACAGGCTGCACCAGGAAGACCTGGTTCTGGCCACCATCAAGATTCCGGGTAACACTGCAGCCACTGAGTAAACAGACATTCTGCAGGCCCAGCAGACCCTTATTGGTTCGGACGATGACGCCCTGTTGCTGCCCGTTCAGCACGCTCGAGAGCGTTTGGGTGACGTTGGACAGCAGTCCGCCGAGAAGTCCCTGAGCGGAGGCCGGCTGGCCCCACAAACCTATGCTAAGAATTGCGATGACCCAGAATCGACGCTTCATGGTTGCAGCAGCTCCTTTTGAGAGGGCACCGGGGGTGGCCGGGATGTTTGGCGTTGTGACCGTACCAGACTGGCTGGAACGAGCTAACGCGGCAATGGTACAGTCGGCCTCTTTTGGTACCCCTCGCACTAAACCTTCTTCCTAGTACTTTTCTTGCTTCCCCTCAGGAGCTTCTTTAAACCTGTAGAATCAGTTACTTGGACGTCATCAACCCTGCTTAATCCGACGGGGTCCACCAGCGCGATCGAGAATTCAGGCCCCTGCGGAGGGCTGACTCGCAACTGGAGGTCGGTTTCCAGGTCCACTTCGAAATGGAACTCGCCGAAGCGGTTTGTAGCGGATTCGGAGACGACTTTGTGCCCTTTCAATACGGCGACCGGCACCGCATCCATCGCACGTGCCGGGTCGGCAGAGTTGAGCAACTGCCCGACAAGAGAGATTTTGTCCGAGTCGACCTGTGGTTCAAAGCGGAGGTCGATTCGATGGTCGCCACTACCGTACAGGAGCTGCCGGGCGTCCGCGGTTGAAGACCGAACTCCGGCTTGGAGAGGTGCACTAAGGCTGTCGAACAGCAACTGCGCGAAGACAGCCTTCGCCGTTTTGAGGGCAGGCTTCCCGTGAATCGAGTACATGGCCTTAATAGTGCGCAAGGTCGCCGCCGGCGGCTCGTATGCCGTTTCGCGCTGCGCAGCGATGTGAACCCGTTTCCACAGGCTCACAACGGTGTCGCACTGCTTGCAACCCGCGCTCAAGTGGTTCTGCATGGCAGCTTTTCGGTCCTTTGCGACAACGCCTCTTACAAAATCGAGCCAGTCTTCTGTCGAGAAATGTTTCATTCCCTCCCCCTGTTAGTCTCAGTCCAGAAATCCCCATCACCAACACAGAAGGGTGCGCAGGGAGCTGAAAAATATAGGGGAGGGAGCGGATTTCCTACGGATGGCTGGACTAGGGTAACGTCTTTCCTATCAGCAAGAAAGGGGCCCAGTAGTAAGGATGGGGATAGTTCTGGCGCAATTCGGACGTGGCACTTCGTAAAGCGGACGTCTTGGTTTCGCCGTTTTGCAACGCCTTGTAAAAGGACGACATGAATTCGGTGGTACTTCGGTCGTTGACGTCCCACAGCGTCAAAAGGAGGGACTGAGCTCCGGCATAGAGAAGCCCGCGGATCAAGCCCAGGAGTTCGTCTCCAGCGGCAACCACGTTGAGCCCCGTAGCGCACCCGCTCAGGGTGACGAGTTCGGCCTCGAGTTCGAGCTGGTACAGGTCGTAAAGGTTCAAGTAGGAGCTTCCGAGGCGAATGCCAGAGAACATCGGATTGTCCTGGCGAAAACTGCCGTGGGTTGCGATGTGGATGAGGCGGCTGTGCGCTCCCTGGTTACGCAGAGCCCGCTCGGCCGGCTCTGCGCCCAAAAGCAACTCCGACCCAAGCAGGGTTTTGGCGATGGACTGGACTTCCTGCTCGATCAGGGGCGCGCGTTCGTCGGGCACGCCGAGAATCAGGGGGGCACCGGTGGCCTTCGAGTTTTTCTTTTGGCATAGCGCGTAGATTCCGGCGCTGGGTGCATAAGAGAATGTGAACCGCTCCGTGAGATAGTCGGCACCGTCGAACAGCGCGTGAAACGGAAGGTAATGAAGCACACCGTGCGGAACAATCACGAGATGCTTCGCGCGACCGATGTGTTCGAGCAAGGGAACGAAGAGTTCGTTGTAAAGGTCGCGAAGATGAGACTGCGCGGCTTCGAGGAGATTTCTCTCAAACGTGCGCACGTACTCCCGGCCAAGGCGAAACTTCGCAATCTGGAACCTGAGCATCCGAATCAGGTCAGCCGCGCGAGAAATCGGCGTGACAGGGACAATTTGGAGCGTCTCGCGCGTGACGACGGCCGCAACGAATTCGTCTCCCAGACCAAAGTATTCGACCAACGCGGTATCCCGCGGCAGACTTTCTCGAAGGCCTTCGAGCGCGGCTCCAGCCGGCAACCCGGTTCCTTCGG
>Ga0073928_10010437_pt1 | contig 11059 bp, 9 predicted proteins | sample PaiPotPPA55metaG_FD_76969 | JGI IMG/M metagenome (GOLD analysis project Ga0073928, IMG submission 76969) | Iron sulfur acid spring bacterial and archeal communities from Banff, Canada, to study Microbial Dark Matter (Phase II) - Paint Pots PPA... ...
CAATAACAGTTCGGGCCCAAGCCGCGCCGTGGTGCCGCTCGGCACCCCGCTCAGCCCCGGCGATACCGTCCTCGTCGGCGAACGCTGGTTCTAGAGAGATGCCCGCGACATCAGGCCAGCCGCTTCGTATTCTGCACGCGGTGCGCGCACCGGTTGGCGGCATCTTTCGCCACATCCTGGACCTTGCCAATGGACAGGCCGATCGCGGCCATCATGTCGGCATCATCGCCGACAGCCTGACCGGCGGCGCACGCGCCGAGGCGGCGCTGGCGGAGATTGCACCTCGCCTCAAGCTCGGCGTTCGGCGTGTCGCCATTCACCGCGACCCCCATCCCGCCGATATTCTGATATGGGCGCATTTCATGTACCTGATCTGGCGGCTGAAGCCGGACGTCGTGCATGGACATGGCGCAAAAGCCGGCGCCTTCATCCGCCTCAAGGCGCGCTCAAAACGCTCCATTCGCGTCTATACGCCCCACGGCGGCTCGCTGCATTACCCGCTGAACACCTTGAAGGGCGCCATCTACAGCCGCCTCGAACGCGTCCTGATGAACAACACCGATCTGTTCCTGTTCGAAAGCGCCTTCGCCCGGGATACCTATCAGCGCACCATCGGCACGCCGACCCGAGGGCTGGTGCGTTGCGTGTTCAACGGCGTGACCGCGGACGAGTTCGATCCCGTCGTTTTGGCCTCCGACGCCACCGATATCGTCTATGTCGGCGAGTTCAGGCACATCAAGGGCGCGGACCTCCTGATCGACGCGGTGGCCCGGCTGCGCGCCGACGGCAAGCCGGTCACGCTGACGCTTGCCGGGGATGGCGAGGAGGTCGGATATCTCGAGGCGCAGGTTCAGAAACACAGCCTTGCAGAAGCGGTGCGCTTCATCGGTCACGTCAAGGCGCGCTACGGCTTTTCAAAGGGCAAACTGCTGGTGGTTCCATCGCGCGGGGATTCGATGCCCTACGTCGTGATCGAAGCAGCCGCGGCGGGTGTTCCGATGGTCGCGGCAAACGTCGGCGGCATTCCCGAGATATTTGGAACACATGCTGACGCATTATTTGCCCCCAACATGGTCGGCGCGATGGCGGACGCGATCGAGGCCGCACTTGACGATCCCGCCGCCGCGCTGGCGCGCGCCAGGTCCCTGCGCGAAAGAATCTTCATGCACTTCTCGCAGAAAGCCATGGTCGAAGGGGTCTTGGCCGGTTACAGCGGCGCGTTCGCAGACCGTTAACCGTTCTTTACCGACGATAACTGTTTCTTCCGATTTGTCCTCTAAGCCGTGAGGCGAGGAATTCCGCCTCGGCGCGCGCGTACCTAAATGCCTGTGCAAGAACGGACTTGGAAACAGTGGAACCGATCAACGCACGCTCCATGTTAGATGCCGCGGCTGCGACTTCCGCTGTCGCCACGGCGGATCGCCCTCCGATCGAACGGCGCCGCCGGCTGTCGCAGGCGGCCCTTGCCGTCACCAACCAGAAGGTGCGCCGCGCTTATTCGTCTGTCGTGATCACGGGGGTGGTTCGCGTCGCCGATTTCGTGCTGCTGAGTTTCATCGGTGTAGCGCTCTATCTCGGATATATGGTGCCGCTCACCGGCTTTCACTGGGAATATGTCGCGGCCATTCTCGGGATGACCGCGACCGCGGTGATCTGCTTTCAGGCCTCCGACATCTACGACGTACAGATCTTTCGCGGCCAGCTCCGGCAGATGACGCGGATGATCTCATCCTGGGCGTTCGTGTTCCTGCTGTTCATCGGCGCATCCTTCTTCGCCAAACTCGGCAACGAAATATCGCGGCTCTGGCTTTCGGCATTTTTCATTCTCGGTCTCGCAGCCCTTGTTGCCGGGCGGCTGTTCCTGCGCGCGACGGTGCGCGGCTGGGCACGCCAGGGCCGGCTCGACCGCCGCACCATCGTGGTCGGCGCCGACGAAAGCGGGGAAAAGCTGGTCGCAGCGCTCAAGAGTCAGGACGATTCCGACATCGATGTCCTCGGCGTATTCGACGACCGCAACGACAATCGCGCGCTCGATACCTGCGCCGGGAGTCCAAAACTCGGCAAGGTCGACGATATCGTCGAATTCGCCCGGCGTACCCGCGTCGATCTCGTGTTGTTCGCGCTTCCGATCTCGGCGGAAACCCGAATCCTCGAAATGCTGAAGAAGTTGTGGGTGCTGCCGGTAGACATCAGGCTTTCCGCCCACACCAACAAATTACGCTTCCGTCCCCGTTCCTACTCCTATCTCGGCAAGGTACCCACCCTGGACGTGTTCGAGGCGCCGATCACCGACTGGGATATGGTGATGAAGTGGATGTTCGACCACTTCGCCGGCGGCATCATCCTGCTGCTGGCCGCGCCGCTCATGGCGCTGGTCGCGCTCGCGGTCAAGCTCGACAGTCCGGGTCCGGTGCTGTTCCGCCAGAAGCGCTTCGGATTCAACAACGAACGCATCGACGTCTACAAGTTTCGCTCGCTGTACCACGATCAGGCCGATCCGCTGGCCGCGAAGGTCGTGACCAAGAACGACAGCCGCGTCACTCGCGTCGGGCGCTTCATCCGCAAGACCAGCCTCGACGAGCTGCCACAGCTCTTCAACGTCGTGTTCAGGAGCAACCTCTCGCTGGTCGGCCCGCGCCCGCACGCGGTGCAGGGCAAATTGCAGAGCCGGCTGTTCGACGAAGCGGTGGACGGATATTTCGCGCGTCACCGCGTCAAGCCCGGCATCACCGGCTGGGCCCAGATCAACGGCTGGCGCGGCGAAGTCGACAGCGATGAGAAGATCCAGAAGCGCGTCGAATTCGACCTCTACTACATCGAGAACTGGTCGGTGCTGTTTGATCTCTACATTCTGCTCAAGACGCCTTTGGCGCTGCTGACCAAGAACGAGAACGCTTACTAGATTGGTTCGGTCGGGCGTTGCGTACGGGTTGCGTAAGTTTGCGGGTGTGTAATGGCGTATGCGGCGACGGCCGAGGGTTTTCCCTCATCGGTGACAACAGCGCCGGGCGTGCTGGCGCTGCAGCGCGTGCTGGTTTGGCTGGTGGGAGCCAGCGGTGCGATCGTTTTCGTCGAACCCAGCCCCTACGAGCTGATGACGCTCGCCGCCGCCGTCATCTTCTTCGCCACCGGTTTGCGGCTGCGGCTCGCCTTCATGCCGCTGCTGCTGCTGCTGCTGCTGCTCAATATCGGCTATTCCATCGGCGCCATTCCCTTCATGGACAGGCCCGAGGTGGCCAACTGGATCGCGACGTCATGGTATTTGGCGGTCACGGTCATGTTCTTTGCCATGGTCATCTCCGAAGACACCGCCGCGCGGCTGGACATGCTTCGCCGCGGCCTGATCGTCGGCGCGTTGATCGCGGCGACCTCGGCGCTTGCCGGCTATTTCAATCTGGTCCCCGGCGGGCATGACCTGCTGACGTTGTATGAGCGCGCCCGCGGCACCTTCAAGGATCCGAACGTGCTCGGCGCGTTCCTGATCCTTCCCGCCTTGTTCGTGCTGCAGAGCGTCGTCTCCGACGGTTTCCGAAAATCATTAGGCAGCGCGATCGCGCTGGGCATCATGGCGCTCGCCATCCTGCTCGCGTTTTCGCGGGCGGCCTGGGGCGGACTTGCCATCACCTCGGCCTTCATGCTCGCGCTGATGGTGCTGACCAGCCCGTCGCGTGCGCAGCGTTCGCGCATCATGGTGATGTCGGTTGTCGCCGTCATCACCGTGGTCCTGCTGATCGCCGTGCTGTTGTCGTTCGACCAGATCGGCGAAATGTTCAGGCAGCGCGCGAGCTTCGACCAAAGCTATGACGAGGGCCGTTTTGGCCGTTTCGGGCGGCATATTCTCGGCGCCGACATGGCGCTCGACCTGCCGTTCGGCATTGGACCCCTGCAGTTCCACAACTACTTTCCCGAGGATACCCACAATTCCTACCTGAACGCGTTCATGTCCGGCGGCTGGATCGCCGGCATCTGCTATCCGGCGCTGGTTTTTGTCACGGTCATCGTCGGATTCCGGCACGTCCTGGTACCTGTGCCCTGGCAACGCACCTATCTGGCGATCTTTGCGGCATTTCTCGGCACCGTTGGCGAAAGCTTCATCATCGACACCGATCACTGGCGCCACTTCTGGATGATGCTGGGCGCGATGTGGGGCTTGTTCGCCGCCGCGCAGAGCTACAGGGCAACCTCCGATCAGGCGCTGATCGTGCCCGCCGATATCGGCAAGGCGTGACTCCGGGTTTATGTCTCGACGTCGAACGTGATGCCAGCGTGATCGACCAGCCGCTCGATCAGCCGGTTGCCCATGGCCGCACCGGGTGTCCAGATGCCGCCTTTGACGTCCGGCGTGTCGCGCAGCAGGCAGATCGCGCATTCCGCGATCATCTTCGATGTCGATCCATAACCGGGATCGCGATCGCCGCGCACCGCGACGCGGACCTGTCGCCCGTCCGGCGCGAGGCCGACAAACAGCAGATCGTAGAGACCGTTCTCGCGTTCTTCCTTTGACGGCCCCTCGCCCGGCTTCGGGCCGCCGCTGCCCATCTTCTCCGACGTGTTGGCCGCGAGGATGCGTCTGGCCTTCTCTTCGCCCTTCTCGCCCGGGCCGGTCAGCATCATCTCGTCGTAGACAAAATCCCGGCCATAGGGGAAACCCAACAGCATGTTGGAGCGGTGCACGTTTCGGGTGTTGATGTTCGCCATCACGAAGGGCGTCGTCCACGATGCCAGGTCCTCGTCGTAGAGCGGCTTGTTGCCCGGCGGCTGCTTTGGGCCCTCAAAGCCCGGCGTCAAGGCGAACGGACTTCGCAACAGCGCCACGAGGCTGTGATCGTTAGCTGCGGCGGAGAACATTGCTTTCATGCTTGCCGCGGTGCCGCCCGACAGCGTGCCCTTCATGATGCGGACCCGTCCCTTGATCCGGCTGACCGGCGCACCCAGCAGCTTTTTCGCGGTCTCCTGGCAAAAGAGCACCCCGAGCTCGAACGGGATCGAATCGTAGCCGCAGGAAAACAGGATGCGGGCGCCGGTCGATTGCGCGGTCGCCTCATGCGCATCGATCATCTGGCGCATCCAGACCGGCTCCCCGCAGAGGTCGACGTAGTCGGTGCCGGTGGCGGCGCAGGCTGCGATCAGGTCCGAGCCGTAGTACTGATAGGGACCGACCGTCGTCAGCACCAGATTGGCCTGATCGACCATCGCCTTCAGCGACGCCGTATCTCCGGCATCGGCGACGATCAGGGGAATATCGGCCGGCGCACCGATCGCGTCGCGCACGGCAGCGAGCTTGTCGAGGCTGCGTCCGGCCATCGCCCATGTCGGCGCGCCCTTGCCGGTATAATGCGCCGCCAGATATTCGGCGACGAGCTGCCCGGTGAAGCCGGTTGAGCCATAGACAATGATGTCGAATTTCGACGAAGATTTCATTTCAATTTCCCTGAGGTGATTGCGCCAGGCCGGCGGTCATTTCTTGTTGTAGGAAACGCCCATGCCGGCGCGCACATCGCTTTGGATTCCGTAAGGCGCGATCGGATAGCGCAGGCCATTCTTCGAAAGCGCCTTCATGCCCGCGATCGCCTTGGCCAGATGCGAGGGCTGCAATGCCATCAGCATTTCCTCATCCGGCACGCCGCCGTAACGCCGCTCCGCATAGCATGGCAGCGACAGGCTGGGCTCGCCGGTTTTGAGCGCCCGCCCCCATGAATCGGCGCAGGCGGTCTCGCCGACCACGCCCCATTCGAATTTCTTGTAGCCGGTCCACTGCAGTCCGTTGATCAGAATGATCATCTGGCCGGGCGTCGCATAAACCAGACAAATGTCCGGCGGGTTGAGCCGACCGCTGGCAAGCGGAGACACCACCATCGCCTGGTATTTGCCGAAGGGGACGACATCAAGCGCCTCCTGGCGTTTACGGGCATCCCCGGCATTCTCATGCCAGACGCCGACATAGCTCTGGCCGGCAAGCCACTTCTCATCCTGCGGCGCGAGCCCGATCACCGCCCGGCATTGCGCGCCGACAAGATCGTCTGCCGTGATGCCGACGGTCCAGCCCAGCCGCGAGGCCATGCTGATGATCTGGTCGGTGGTGTGAACCGCCGTCGGCCGCCTGACTTTCGCTATCGCCGCCATCTCGTCCGCACTGGCGAACATCTTCAGGCCGATCACCGTGGTCTTGAGGCGCAGCAGGCCGTTCAGATCGGCCACCATGCCGGCCAAATCGAACTGTTCCGGCGGGGTTTGCTGTAGCATGGCGTCAACTCCGTGATCGGCAAGAAGTTTGTTGGTCTGAAAGCAAACGAAAAGATGAGTCCATACACGACACGAACGATCTGGAAATCGCGTGCTAATAGTTCTAGGGTTCTTCGATGCCTTTTCTACCTTCGTGATCGTTTATCCAAATGCTTATGTTGACGCCATCCGCGTCACGCGTGAAAGCCTGACACTCGATTTTCGCGCTCTGGATGTCCAAGTCCGCCAGTTTTGTTTTGTTCTTCAATGCTGAACGGTGGCACTGGCGGGACGCAGATTCCAACTTTTCTAGATCGACGCCCGTTACGGCCTTGCCAGCCTTCGCAAGTAACACAAACCACGTATTCGAAGGAAAACCGCTCGCATCCCACGTAAGCGAAATTCCGGTAAGCCGATGACTCCCGCAGCTCAGCACCATATCAGGTCCCTTCAGGAAGACATTATCCCCTGAAGGCGAATAGTGGTCGACGCTCGCATTGGTCGCTTCGATAAGACGCGCGATGATACCTTTGCACTCGGCAGAGTCAGCAGCCCGTTCGCTTTGGGCCGCGTTGGCAGGCGCGGCAACCATTGCGATTGCGAGTACAAAAATAAGTGACGATTTCAATCTGTACCCCTTATTCGCATGTTTCACGGATGCGAGTTCGCATCGTCCGAACAGTCACCCGGCCGCCGGCCTTTTCTGATTCAAATTCGGACAGCCATGGCTCGACGTAACTACCTTCCCATATCCCCGCCCCGCATGTGATCAGACGCAAACTTGCAATGAAGCCCTTTTTCCGTAGCTTGCGTGCCCGCGATAACGGCGAGTATTTTCAGAGTGTAGCGGACAATCCTGTAACCAGTCGGGCGCGCCCCGTGGCGTTGATCCTAGCCCGATTGCCCGCCGGTTGCGACGGGCGTTCTAGTTTTGGCCGGGTCCCGGCAACGGCGTGGCGATCTTGCCGGTCGCCCAATAGGCGGCGAGACCGATCCATTCGCGAACGGCAGTATCGGTGCGTTCCAGCCCTTCGATGGCGACGCTCGAAAATGCCAGGAGATCGCCACGCCCGCCGACCCACCAGTCGACCGGATAGGGCTCCACGGCAAATCCCGCCTTGCGAAACAGGCCGACGGATCGCGGCATATGGAAGGCCGAAGTCACCAGCAGCCAGCGCTCGCCGTCCTTCGGCGCCACCAGTGCCCTGGAGAATTCAGCGTTCTCCTGGGTGTTGCGCGAACGCCGCTCCATGATCAGCCGCGATTTGGCGATGCCGAGGCTTTCGAAGACGGCGCCGGCGAAATCGGCTTCCCTGGCGCCACTGGAAATCAGGTTTCCGCTGCCTCCGGAAAACACGATACGCGCCTTCGGATATCGCTGCGCGAGCGCTGCGGCGGCGAGGATGCGATCGGGCGCGCTGCGAACCACCGGCGTGCCACGGGCAGCCGAAATTTCGGATTCGATGGATGCTCCGAGGACGATGATGCCATCCGGTGCCCCTCGCGAAGCATCCCAGGGCGGAAAACGCTGTTCCAGAGGGTAGAGCAGAAGGTTTCCGAGCGGCGAAAACCCGCAGATCGCAAGCAGCACGGGCGAGACGATCATGAGCCTGCGGCCCAGCGACTTCCATCGCGTCGCGAGCAAAATCGCGCCGAGCACACCGGCGCCGATCAGGAAATTCACGGGCAACAGCATGATGCCCAGGGTCTTGGAGAGGAAAAAAAACACGAGAGACCTCTTGCAATGTCTGGTACAGCGTCATACGCGACCGCTGCCCCAACAAGAAGCCCCGTCATGACGCATCATCACCTGCATTCCAGCCCCGAGACCTGCCATTGGGGCTTCTTCGAAGCCAAGCTGAAACCGGTGCTCACCATCGCCAGCGGCGATGAGGTGACCATCGACACCATCAGCGGCGGTCCGGAGGTGGTACCGGACCGCAACCGGTTTCACGTCCCGCCTGAACTCGCCGATGTTCATGCCAGGAGCGAGCGGATGGTGCCCGGTCATATCCTGACCGGGCCGGTCGCCGTCGCCGGCGCGAAGCCCGGTGACGTGCTGGAAGTCGAAATCCTCGACGTCCGGCTCCGCCAGGACTGGGGCTACAACCTGATCCGGCCTCTGGCCGGCACGCTGCCGGACGATTTCCACGAGCCGCGGCTGATCAACATTCCGCTCGACCGGACGCGGATGGTGGGCCGGCTGCCTTGGGGACTTGATCTGCCGCTGGCGCCGTTTTTCGGCGTGATGGGCGTGGCGCCGCCGCCGGCCTGGGGCCGCATCACCTCGCTGATCCCGCGCGCGATGGGCGGCAACCTCGACAACAAGGAGTTGACGCCGGGCGCGAAACTCTATCTCCCGGTGTTCGTGCCGGGCGCCCTGTTTTCCTGCGGCGACGGCCACGGCGTCCAGGGCGATGGCGAAGTCTGCGTCACCGCGATCGAAACCGCGCTGCAGGGACGTTTCAGACTGACGCTGCGCAAGGATTTGCGGCTCGACTATCCCCGCGCCGAGACGCCGACGCACTACATGACGATGGCGATGGATCCTGACCTCGATCAGTGCGTGGTGCGGGCGCTGCGCGATATGATCGTGCTGCTCGGCGAAAAACGGAACCTGTCGCGCGAAGATGCCTACACGTTGTGCAGCCTGGCTGCCGACCTGCGGGTGACACAGACCGTCAACGGCTCCAAGGGTATCCATTGCATGATCGCGAAGGCGGTCGTCCATGGGTAAATCTCGCTTTACCATGGCGTGAACGCGTTTCCGACACTGCCCTTTAAGGCCATTGGCTTGGGTGCGCCGACCACGTACCGTGGTATCTGCCGGTTCGCGACGACAGGAGATGCGAAGGAGATGGAAAGACGCCTGGCAGCCATCGTCTGTGCTGACGTCGCCGGTTACTCGCGCCTGATGGGCGCCGACGAGGCCGGTACGCACGCCGCGTTCAAGGCCCATCGAAGCGCGATATACCCGATCATTCTCAATCACGGCGGCCGGATCGTGAAGAACACCGGCGACGGGTTTTTGCTGGAATTTCCGAGCATCGTCGGGGCAGTCGAGTCGGCCGTCGCGATGCAGGCGCTGATGGGGGAACGGAATAACCACCTCCCTGCAGACCGGGTCATGCAATTCCGTCTGGGCATCCACATGGGCGATGTGATGGCCGACGAAGACGAAGTGTTCGGGGATGATGTGAACATCGCCGTCCGGCTTGAAACGGTCGCTGCGCCCGGCGGCGTGGCGGTTTCAGCCAAGGCCTACAACGAGGCCGGCAAGCATCTCGGCGTCACTCTCGTCGATGCCGGCAGTTACCGCTTCAAGAATATCGAACAGCCGATAAACGTCTGGACCTGGGAGCCGGGCGGGTCCGACACCCGTGGCCGGGAACCCAGGCATTCGTCGAATCTGCCTGCCCAATATCGCACCGCGATCGTGGGGGTGCTTCCCTTTGTCAATCTCAGTGATAGCGCTGACGAGTATTTTTCGGACGGACTCACGGAAGACTTGATCCACGCGCTATCGCTGCAATCATTTTACCGGGTGCTGAGCAGGAACGCGACTTTCTCGTTCAAGGGCAAGAACCTGAGCACGCGCCTGATCGCGCGGGAAATAGACGCGACCTACCTGATCCAGGGTTCGGTACGGCGTGCGGGAACCAAGATTCGCGTCACGGCCGAGCTGATTGCCCCGGAGAAGGGCGAACAATTATGGACCGGTCGATATGACCGCGACATCGGCGATCTGTTCGCGATGCAGGACGAAATCACCACGAACCTGTGCGCGGCATTGGCGCCGGAGATTTATCGGGCGGAAGCTTCGGCTCCCATCCGCTCATCGTCCACCGATCTAACCGCATGGGATCGGTTTTTAAGAGGACTCTCTCACTATTACCGACAGACGAAGACGGATTTTGAAGCCTCGATCGCCCTGTTCAGGGAGGCCGTCGCGCTCGATCCGGAGCTTTCAATTGCGCGCGCCTATCTCGCGACCATCCTGCTGCAAGGCGTGCATTTTGGATGGATCCGAAGCACCCGCGAATTGTGGGCCGAGGCAATGAGCCTGGCGGAAAGCAGCGTCAGGCTTGATCCGCGTTCGTCGTTCGCATTTTCACTGCTGTCCTATGTGCATGCGATGGAGGGACACTACGAGGCAGCGCTCGATGCCGGAAAAAGGGCGGTTGAGTTGAACCCGTATGACATGGGTGCCCGCGGCGTTTTTGGCTTCTGTCACCTCGCTATCGGCGAGCACCGACAGGCCGTCGAGTTATTTTCAACGGCCGTGCAGCGCGGTAACAGCGACCCCAGATTTCAATGGGGGGCCCTGAACGCATTCAGTCACTACCTTCTCAGACAATATGACGCTTCGCTTTCCTGGTCGCGCGAAGCCCTGTATTTGAATCCCAATCATCTTCAAGTGCTGGCGGTACGGGCGGCGGCTCTGGCGCAACTGGGACGAGCCGAGGAAGCGGCAAAGGCGGCCGAGGTCTTGCTGACGAGCTTTCCGGGCCTGACCGTTGAGCGGCATCTCAGGAACTTCCGGTGGAAAATTCCGGCCGACACCGCCCATTACCGGGACGGACTTTTGAAAGCCGGCGTACCCTTGAGCAGATTGAGTCTCGTCGAGTCCGTCTCGAAGCGCACGGCCTAGGGGCCTCGGGGCGCGCCGGGAGCGCTCAAGCGCTTCCCGCCAAGCCAAATGCTCACCACTTCTTGCCGGCCTTCTGTTGACACCGAGCTGGATTCCGCCAAGACTCCCATGCATCCTGAGGTAGTGTGACGGCGTCGAATTCGCTTTTCAAAACTTTCATTCGCTTTATATCGGGACGCGCCACTC
>Ga0073928_10010439_pt1 | contig 11056 bp, 9 predicted proteins | sample PaiPotPPA55metaG_FD_76969 | JGI IMG/M metagenome (GOLD analysis project Ga0073928, IMG submission 76969) | Iron sulfur acid spring bacterial and archeal communities from Banff, Canada, to study Microbial Dark Matter (Phase II) - Paint Pots PPA... ...
CCAGGTCGGCCTCGACGGCTTCGAGCGCTCCTACCCCAAGCACCTCTCGGGCGGCATGATGCAGCGCGTGGCGCTCGCGCGCGCGCTCGCCAACGATCCCGCGATCCTGCTGATGGACGAGCCTTTCGGCGCGCTCGACAGCCAGACCCGCGCCTTGATGCAGGAGCTGCTGCTCGACATCTGGCAGCAATCCAACAAGACGGTGTTGTTCATCACCCACGACATCGACGAATCGATCCTGCTGGGCGACCGCGTCTACGTCATGACCGCGCGCCCGGGCCGCATCAAGGAAATGGTCGAGATCACAATCCCGCGCCCGCGGACGGTGGATGTACTGACTTCCGAGCCCTTCATGGCGCTGAAGCGCCGCATCATGCGCTCGATCCACGAGGAGGCGATGCGGGCGCTCTGATGGACAGCCGCTAAGCAGTCATCCTTTTCCGCCTCGCCACCGCTTCCGCAACCACGCAGAGGATCTCGTACATGAGCGTCGCTCCCACCAGTGCCGTGTTGCCGGTGGGATCGAAGGGCGGCGCCACCTCGACGACGTCGCCGCCCACGAGATCGAGGCCGCGGAGCTGGCGCACCATGATCTGCGCCTCCACCACGGTGATGCCGCCGCATTCGGGCGTGCCGGTGCCCGGCGCGTAGACGGGATCGAGGCCGTCGACGTCGAAGCTGATGTAGGTCGGGCCGTCGCCGACGATCTCGCGCGCTTCGGCGATCACCGATTTGGGACCGCGCTCGTAGAACTCCTCCATGTAGACGACGCGCATGCCGCTGTCGTGGCTGAACTTCCAGATGTCGGGATCGTTGACGCCGCCGCGGATGCCGATCTGAATCGTGCGTTTGGGATCGAGGAGACCTTCCTCGACCGCGCGGCGGAACGGCGCGCCGTGATGGAACTTGGAGCCCAGATAGTCGTCGCCGGTGTCGCAATGGGCGTCGAAATGCACCATGCCCAGCGGCCTTCGCTTGGCGATGCCGCGCAGCACCGCGAGCGTCACCGAATGATCGCCGCCGGCAGAGACCGGTGTCACGCCGGCCGCGTCGAGCGCGGTATAAAAGCGCGCGATCTCGGCGAGCGCGCCGGTGAGCTCAAAGGGTTTCTCGACCCAGGCGTCGCCGACATCGCCGATGCGGCAGAGCGCATAGGGATCGATGCGGCTCGCCTGGTTGACGCGCCGCATCAGGCTCGACTGGTTGCGGATCTCGCGCGGGCCGTGGCGGGCGCCCGGCCGGTTGGTGACGCCGCCGTCGAAGGGAATGCCGGCGAGCGCAATATCGATCGTCGAAAGATCCTCCACATAGGGCGCGCGCATGAAGGTGGCGATGCCGGTGTAGCGCGGGCGCACCATGGGATCGGCGAATTCGGGATATGCATAGTCGCGGGCCATGGACAGTCTCTCGATCAGGAATGGAGTCGCGGGAATAATAGCGCGAAAGGCGGTTCGCAGCGAGGATGCCAATCGGACCCGGTATGCTGCCCTTGAAGGCCGCACCGTGCCCGGTTTCCCTCCTCGCCGCTCAGCCGATTAAACTGTCGTGTTACAGTGGCGTGCGCGACGCGTTCATCCCCGCAGCGACGGAGGAACTCCATGACCGAGGTCACGGCGCCCGCCAATCAGCGCTCGATCCGCGCGCCCCGCGGCGCGGAGATCAGCGCTCGAAGCTGGCTCACCGAAGCGCCGCTGCGCATGCTCATGAACAATCTCGATGCCGAGGTCGCGGAGAAGCCGCAGGAGCTGGTGGTCTATGGCGGTATCGGCCGCGCGGCGCGCGACTGGCCGAGCTTCGACCGCATCGTCGCGTCGCTCAGGACGCTGGAGGGGGACGAGACCTTGCTGGTGCAATCGGGCAAGCCGGTTGGCGTGTTCCGCACCCACGCGGACGCCCCTCGCGTGCTGATCGCTAATTCGAATCTGGTGCCGGCCTGGGCCAATTGGGAGCATTTCCACGAGCTCGATCGCAAGGGCCTCATGATGTTCGGCCAAATGACCGCGGGCTCCTGGATCTATATCGGCAGCCAGGGGATCGTGCAGGGGACTTACGAGACCTTCGTCGAGGCCGGCCGCCAGCATTTCGGCGGCGACCTCCGAGGCCGTTGGATCTTGACCGCAGGGCTCGGCGGCATGGGCGGCGCGCAGCCGCTGGCGGCGACCATGGCGGGCGCCTCGCTGCTGGCGATCGAGTGCCAGCCCTCGCGCATCGAAATGCGACTCAAGACCCGCTACCTCGACCGCCGCGCGCAGACCCTCGACGAAGCGCTCGCGATGATCGACAGCGCATGTCGCGAGCGCAAACCGGTCTCGGTGGGATTGCTCGGCAATGCGGCTGAAATCTATCCCGAGCTGGTGCGGCGCGGCGTCCGGCCCGATCTGGTGACCGATCAGACCTCCGCCCATGATCCCGTCAACGGCTACCTCCCAGCCGGCTGGAGCCTCGGGGAATGGGAGGCGCGGCGCGCTCAGGACCCGAAAGGGGTCGCCGCGGCCGCGAAGCAGTCGATGGCGGCGCAGGTGCGCGCCATGCTCGCCTTCCACGCGGCGGGCGTTCCCACCGTCGACTACGGCAACAATATTCGCCAGATGGCGCGCGATGTCGGCGTCGCCGATGCCTTCAGCTTTCCGGGCTTCGTTCCCGCCTACATCCGGCCGCTGTTTTGCCGCGGCATCGGCCCGTTCCGCTGGGTCGCTCTATCTGGCGATCCCGAGGACATCTACCGGACCGACGCCAAGGTGAAGGAGGTGATCCCCGATAATCCCGATCTTCATCGCTGGCTCGATATGGCAAGGGAGCGCATCCAGTTTCAGGGCTTGCCGGCGCGGATCTGCTGGATCGGTCTCGGCGATCGTCATCGCGTCGGCCTCGCCTTCAACGAGATGGTGGCACGGGGCGAGCTCAAGGCGCCGATCGTGATCGGCCGCGATCATCTGGATTCGGGCTCCGTCGCCAGCCCCAACCGCGAGACCGAGGCGATGCGCGACGGTTCCGACGCGGTTTCCGACTGGCCGCTGCTCAACGCGCTCCTCAACTGTGCCAGCGGCGCCACCTGGGTCTCGATCCATCATGGCGGTGGCGTCGGCATGGGCTACTCCCAGCACGCCGGCATGGTGATCGTCTGCGACGGCACGCCGGAAGCCGCGCGCCGCCTCGCGCGCGTGCTCTGGAACGACCCGGCCTCGGGCGTGATGCGCCACGCCGACGCGGGCTACGAGACGGCGATCGCGAGCGCCAGGGAGCATGGGCTCAAGCTGCCGTCGCTCGAACGCTGAGCGGCGCACGGAATGTGGTGAGTCAAGCGCATCGAGCGAGTGCGAACCATATTTTTCTATTGACATTGTTCTTGTTTTGTTCTAGTTAGTGCCGCTGGAAAAACGAGCGACAGCGGGGGCTTCATGGCCGCGAATTTCGAAGGAAGGCGCCCGACGCGACGCCGCGCTCGGCGGTGGGAGAATGCGCTCCTCGACACCACCAGCGACCGGGTGGATCGAGATCGCATTTGGGTGCGTCAGTCATCCATCGGCTACATTTGCATCGGCCTCGGGCCGACGGCGTCGATTGCCCGTTTCGCGTTCAAGGACGAGAGCGAGGACCATCCCTTCTTCGAGGCGTGCCGCCGTCTCGATCGCGATCTCGACCGAGAAGGCCGCGCCAAGGCTGAGCGCCTGGGCATTACCATTCCGCTCGACGGCATCGACGATCCCGCACTACGCCGCCTTGCCGTTGCCGACGCGCTGATCAAGGCCGGCTTTCATCCCGATGAGCCGCGCGACCCGCACGGCGAGTGGGATAGCAGCGGTGGGGCCGCGGCGGCAACGGCCGCAACCGCTTCAGCATCGGCACTCGCCGAAACCGCTCCCGGAGCGGAATTCCCCTGGAAGATCTGGTCGGAGGCTCTGCTCCGCCTGCTTCCGCGCGCCGCCTCGCTCACGAACATATTCGCGCTTGCGGGCGGCTTGATCCTCATTCCCGCCAACCGAAGCGGCGGCCTCGAATCCGGAGGCACTCTGCCGGGCAATCCCGACATCGCCTTTCAGCGCAGCGAAGGACGGCTGACGCTCTATCGGGTCGATGAAAACGGTGTTCGCGCGCTGATCTACGACGGCTATCCCGGCGGCGACCAGTTCTATCGCGACGACCAGGGCAACATCGTCGCCCGCGATCTTGGCATCGACGTGGGATTTGTCGCCGATCCCGCCGCGGTCTCGGCCCTTTCCGTCCGCGCATCTCGTCGTCGTCGTGACGGTCAAGCGGATGAGGAAGATAACGCGATCGCGCCAGTGCGCGCGGTCAGCGTGGCGAAGGACGAACCCCAACTCTGTCCCGATCCGAGCAAGGATCGCAGGGGAAACGAAAATTCCATTAACGCGATAGCGTACCAAGCGCAGATCACGGGTTTGCCCCAAGGATACGGCGTGCTGTTGAATGGCGTGATGTTTGATGGGTGTCGTAAGACCAATGGAAATATGTTGGAAGCCAAAGACTTCTATTCATGGGCAATGGTCAATCCAAACGCTGACTACCCAATGTCGCCGGACATTTGGCAAGTTTGGTATGACGGGCGCGAGGAGTCAGAGGATCAGATGCGAGACCAATCGGTTGCGGCTGGCCCGCGAATCGCGGAATGGCACTTTTCCCAGAAGCCGGTGGCGGATTATTTTCGTTGGTACGCGGCGCAGAATCACCTCGACAACATCCGGGTCTACTGGACTCCCGCCGTGGTGACAAAGGAACACCGCGTCTCGTATTCCGAAATGCTCTTGTCGAAATCTGTGGTGGCAATAGAGCGCCCGCCGTGGCTGGGCACCACGCATTCCCATCATGCCCATGGCAACGCAAATCGGGTTGGCCATCCTAGACCGGAGACAGGGAGGCGTACTAATGAGTTTTGATATCTTCATAACCCGTTATCAAGGTGGAGAAGCCCACTCCTTTCCTCGGATAATCCTCGAAAACGCATTCGGCGGATTTACCGATCGGAGTGATCCCACTTCGTGGCGCATGTCGGATTCATATGCGGTCATATATGTTGACGACGCGGACGAGGTGGATGGATTTGGCGTCAATCGCCCACCCTACAATGAGCATCCGTTTTGGCCGGCGCTCGTCGACGTGTTGCGCCAGACGGGGAGTGCTCTCTATTGGGGGATCGGTCGCTTTGTCGTGGCCGATCAGGCGGTGATCGCGGACCTGCCTCCCGATATGATCAAAACACTCGGGCCGCCGATGGTGACGACCTCGGTGTCCGAAATCTTGGGGCTCATGGTGGGACATTAGCGGGATGTTCTCATGCCGAGGAGCCGCGCGCGACAAGGCTCGGGTCGACGTCACTGATGGCTGTGGATTGTCCGCATGGTTGGCGCCGCGCATTTTCCCATGCCCGTGGCAACGCAAATCGGGTTGGCTTTTCTCAAACGAAAACGGACAAGGGAGATGTGCAATGAGTTTCGATATCTCCATATCCCGCTATAAAGGGGGGAAATTCCACTCCTATCCTCGGGCAATCCTCGAAAACGCATTCGGCGGATTTACCGATCGGAGTGATCCTACGTGGTGGCGCATGTCGGATTCGTTTGCGGTCATACAGGTTGACGACGCGGACGAAGTGCATGGATTTTGCGTCAATCGCCCACCCTACGGTGCGCATCCGTTTTGGCCGGCGCTCGTCGACGTGTTGCGGCAGACGGGGAGTGCTCTCTATTGGGGGGTCGGTGGTTTTGTCGTGGCCGATCAGGCGGTGATCGCGGACCTTCCTCCCGACATGATCAAAATACTCGGCTTACCGACGGTGACCACTTCGGTGTCCGAAATCTTGCGGCTCATCAGGGAAAATTAACGGGACTTTTTCATGCCGGGGAGCCGCGCGCGACAAGGCTCGTGTCGAAATTACTGACGGGTGCGGCGTGTCCGCCATGGTTGGGCATCGCGCATTGTTCCACGCCCATGGCACCGCAAATCGCGTTGGCTATTCTCAAACGGAGACAGATCAGGGAGATGTGCGATGAGTTTTGATATTTTCATAACCTGCTTTCAAGATGGAGAAGCCCACCCCTTCCCTCGGAAAATCCTCGAAGACGCATTCGGCGGATTTACCGATCGAAGCGATCCCACTTCGTGGCTTGTATCGGATTCGAATGCGGTCATACAGGTTGACGATGCCGACGAGATGGAGGGATTTGGCGTCAATCGGCCTCCGGACGGTAAGCATCCGTTTTGGCCGGCGCTCGTCGCTGTCTTGCGCCAGACCGGAAGCGCTCTCTATTGGCCCGGCGGCGGTCCCGTCGTAACCGATCAGGCGGTGGTTGCGCAGCTCCCTCCCGAAATGATCGAAGGAATGGGGCCGCCTATTGTGACCACCTCGGTGTCCGAAATCTTACGGCTCATCGAGGAAAGCTAGCGGGACGCTTTCATGCCGACCTTGGCTCCGGGCGTCCGATCCCCGAGCGTTCGACTTGACGGCCCCAAGGCCTTGGCCTAAAAACCGCTCCTCGGCGCTCGGGTCTCCCGGGCGCCATTCCATTCGTTCAGGGTGCGGCGATGGCGAGAAAGTGCGAGATCTCGGGGCGCGGCGTTCAAGTTGGCAACAATGTGAGCCATGCCAACAACAAGACCAGGCGCCGGTTCCTGCCGAATCTACAGGTAATTTCGCTGCTTTCCGACGCGCTCGGCGGCGCCGTGCGGTTGCGGCTCACGCCGCACGCGATCCGCAGCATCGAAGTGAATGGCGGCCTCGACGCCTACCTCCTGTCGCGGTCGACGGCGAAACTGCCGCCGGTGGCGCGCCGCCTCAAGAGGCGGATCGAACGCGCCGCCGAAAAGAAGCGCGCGGCTGCCTAGAGCCTGGAAACGCCAAGGGCGCGAAGCAACGCCCACCCGCCCGCATTGACTTCCCCGGAATTCTCGACGCGTCTGATATCACGCCTCAGCCATCCGCCAGCGTCGGGCGCGGCGCCTTGTATGTGGTCTCGAAGGCACGGGCCGCGCGCAGCACCGTGGCGTCGCCATAAAGCGGACCCACGATCTGCAAGCCGATCGGCAACCCGTCTCTGGTAAGGCCGCACGGCACGCTTGCCGCCGGCTGCCGCGTCAGGTTGAAGGGATAGCTGAACGGCGTCCAATCGATCCATTCCTTCTCATGGGCGGGATCGCTCAAATCCTGACCAACCTTGATCGCGGGCACCGCGAGGGTCGGCGTGATCAGGAGATCGTAGCGCCGGTGGAAGGCCTGCATGTGCCGGCTCAGCTCGGTGCGCGCGACATCGGCGGACAGGAACTCGACCGCGCTCAGCTTCTCGCCGCGGCGGACGTGGACGAGAAGGCCGGGGTCGAGGCGCGTGCGCTCCTCTTCCGTCAGATGTCCAAGCGCTTTGGCGGCGCCGGAGTACCAGAGCGTGAGCCACGGCCCACGGGGATCACCGAAGCCGGGATCGACCTCATCCACCTGCGCGCCGAGTTCACCGAACTGGCGTGCCGCCCGCTGCACCGCCGCCGCGACCTCGGGGTGGACGTGGCGCGCGTAGCCGAGCGTCGGGCTGTAGGCGATCTTCATGCCTTTGATGCCGGCATCGAGGCCCTGGCGATAGTCGACGCCGTCGCGCGGCAGCGCATAGGGATCGCGGTCGTCGGCTCCGGTCAGCACAGTGAGCAGCAGCGCGCAATCTTGAACCGTGCGCGCCATCGGCCCGGTATGCGCCAACATGCCGAACGGGCTCGCGGGATAGGCGGGAACGCGGCCAAAGGTCGGCTTCAGGCCGGGAATGCCGGTAAACCCGCAGGGGATGCGGATCGAGCCGCCGCCGTCGGTTCCCAACGCCAGCGGGCCGAGCCCCGCCGCCAGCGCCGCCGCCGCGCCCGAACTCGAGCCGCCCGGCGTGCATTCGGTGTTCCAGGGGTTGCGCGTGATGCCGGTGAGCGGACTGTCGCCCAGCGCCTTCCAGCCGAATTCCGGCATGGTGGTTTTGCCCAGCAGGACCGCGCCTGTTTCGTTGAGCCGCGCCACCGGCGGCGCGTCCTCTTCCCAAGCTTGGTCGCGCCTGACCAGGGTCGAGCCGCGCAGCGTCGGCCAGCCCTTGGTCAAGAATAAATCCTTGACGGTGACCGGCACGCCATCAAGGGGACCCGAAGGCTGGCCCTTCTGCCAGCGCGCTTCGGAGTCCCGCGCCGCTTTCGCCGCGGCGTCGGGATCGCGGAACGCAAAGGCATTGAGCGTCGGCTCCAACCGCTCGATCCGTCTCGCCAGCGCCGCGTTCACCTCGACCGGCGACAATGTCTTGGCGCGAAATCGCTCCACCATCTCGGTCGCGGAAAGAAAACCAAGCTCGCGGTCGGAACTGCTGCTCGTCACGGGCGATCTCCAGGGCGGTGTCGGTGCGTCGGTCGCACTATCAGGCAAAAGCGCCAGGCGGGCAAATAGCGCGGGAACTTCGGGCTTGCCGCGATTGACCGGGTTTCCCATGCTGCGGGGAACGAGAACCGGGGAGGTGAGTCATGAACAGGGTTGCTCGTTTGCTCTCGGGATTGGCACTGGCCGCGATCGTTGTGCCGCGCTTTGCAGTCGCCGGGGAAGCCAAGACGATCCGCTTCATCCCGCAGGCGGATCTGCGCGTGCTCGATCCCGTCTGGACTACCGCCTACATCACACGCAACCACGCTTACATGGTCTACGACACGCTCTTCGGCATGGACGAGCAATTCCATCCGCAGCCGCAGATGGTGGACCGCTGGAGTCTCTCGCCGGACAAGCTCACCTACATCTTCACGCTCCGCGACGGCCTCAAATTTCATGACGGCACACCCGTGCGTGCTAAGGACTGTATCGCGACGCTCGATCGCTGGACCAAGGGGGTCGACCCGCTGGGTCAAAAGGTCGGCGAGGCCCTGGGGGAGATGAAGGCCGTCGACGAGCGCACTTTCACCCTGGTGCTGAAGCATCCCCTGGCGCTCTTGATCGACGCACTCGCCGAGCTTTCCGGCAATCCCTTCATCATGCCCGAGCGCATCGCCAAGACCGACCCTCACACCCAGATCAAGGAGGTCGTGGGGTCCGGACCCTTCATGTTCGATGCCAAGAATTGGAACCCCGGCGACAAGGCGGTCTATCTCAGGTTTCCCGACTACGTTCCGCGCAAGGAAAAGCCGAGCTGGACCGCCGGGGGCAAGGTCGCGAAGGTCGATCGCGTGGAGTGGGTCTATATCCCCGACGCGACCACGGCGGCCAATGCGCTGATGGCGGGAGAAGTCGATTGGTGGCAGCAAGTGCCGACCGATCTGATCCCGCTCCTGAAGCGGAACAAGGCAATCCGCGTCGCCGCCTCCGATCCGCTGGGCTACCAGGGCATCTTGCGGTTCAATCATCTGCAACCGCCATTCAACAATCCGAAGCTGCGGCGGGCGGTGCTCGCGGCGCTCGATCAGAAGGAATATTTACAGGCGGTGGCGGGCGATCCCGCGTACTGGCGCACCTGTTATTCCTTCTACACCTGCGGCACGCCTATGGCGACCGAGGCCGGCGCGGACGCCTTGAAGGCGCCGCGCGACCTCGAGCGCGCGAAGGCGCTGGTGAAAGAGTCCGGATACCAGGGCGAAAAGATCGTCGTGCTCGATGCCACGGACTATGCTGCCGTCCACGCGGAAGCCCTGGTCACCGCCGATCTCTTGAAGCGGATCGGCCTCAACGTGGAGCTTGCCACCAGCGATTGGGGGACCGTGCTGACGCGGCGGGCCAAGCGCGGGCCGGTGGAGGAGGGCGGCTGGAGCATCTTCCACACCTCGTTCCAGGGACCCGATGCCCTCGACCCCGTCGTGAACAACGGCTTGCGCGCCGATGGCACGCGCGCCTGGTTCGGCTGGCCAAGCGATCCCAAACTCGAGGAGCTCCGCAACCGGTGGCTGGCGTCCGAGGATTTCGCCGAAAAGCAAAAGCTCGCCGCCGAGGCGCAGGTGGAGGGATTTGCGTCGGTGCCTTATATCCCCTTGGGCCAGTTCGCGATCCCCACGGCGTGGCGGGACGATCTCGACGGCATCATCCTGTCGCCGGTAATCGAGATCTGGAATGTCGAGAAGAAGTGATCGTCAGGCCGGCGTGGCTGGCACGTCCTTCGCATGGGCATCCCGCCGGAAACGCGAGAATGCACCTCAACAATGGTACGGGGGGTGGGGAATCGCGTAAGGTGGGGTCAAAGGCGGCCTCAAGGCGTCTGTGATAAGGGAGGCTTTCAATGATGCGGCTTCGACAAGGCCTGGGATTTGCGGTGGCGCTGGCGATTGCCGGAGCTCTCGCCCCCATGGGCGCACATGCCCAAAATTCCGACAAGACGCTCAAATTCATCCCGGAGGCCGATCTGCGGAGCCTCGATCCGATCTGGACCACGGCATATATCACGCGCAACTACGGCTACATGGTCTACGACACATTGTTTGCGATCGACGCGAACTTCCATGTTCAGCCGCAGATGGTCGATACCTGGACGCTGAGCGACGACAAGCTCACCTATACCCTCACCCTCCGCGACGGCCTCAAATGGCATGACGGGACGCCGGTCCGGTCGGCCGACTGCATCGCCTCTCTCGATCGCTGGATGAAGCGCGACGTGTTCGGGCAGACGCTGCCCGATTTCATCGCCGAGATGAAGGCGGTTGACGACAAGAGCTTCCAGATCATCCTCAAGAAGCCCTTCCCGCTGCTGTTGGATGCGATCGGCAAGCTCTCCAGCAATGTTCCCTTCATGATGCCCGAGCGCGTCGCCAAGACGGACGCCAATACGCAAATCACGGAATCGATCGGCTCCGGGCCGTTCAAATTCGTGAAGGAGGAGTGGGTTCCCGGCGCCAAGGCGGTGTTCGTCAAGAACCCCGACTATGTGCCGCGCAAGGAGGCACCGAGCTGGGCCGCGGGCGGCAAGGTGGTGAAGGTCGACAAGGTCGAATGGGACTACATCCCCGATGCGCAGACGGCGGCCAATGCGCTGATCGCGGGTGAGGTCGACTGGTGGCAGCAGCTCCCGCAGGACCTGGTGCCATTGCTCGCCAAGAACAAGAACATCACGGTCGCTAA
>Ga0073928_10010441_pt1 | contig 11054 bp, 9 predicted proteins | sample PaiPotPPA55metaG_FD_76969 | JGI IMG/M metagenome (GOLD analysis project Ga0073928, IMG submission 76969) | Iron sulfur acid spring bacterial and archeal communities from Banff, Canada, to study Microbial Dark Matter (Phase II) - Paint Pots PPA... ...
CGCAACAATCGCGGTCGAGGTTCCCATATGGCTGCTCGAACACGACATCGCCGCGCTTGAAGAAATCTACGGCGTGTCCATCGTGCCCAAAGAACGCATCGCGGCCCAACCTCCGATTCGTCACAAACCGCGCTTCATCACCGGACACATCGATTTCCTGCAAGTGCGCAATGGGGCAATCCATATCCTCGATTACAAACCCGACGCGCGCACCAACAAGCCGATCGCCCAGCTCACCATCTACGCACTCGCGCTGATGCGCCTCGTGCCTGGCGTCAGGCTGTTCGATATCAAATGCGCCTGGTTCAACGAAACCTGCTATAACGAGTTCTTTCCGCGCCTTGGTCTGCCACGTCCTCAAAAGGGGGCAGGTATGCCGGGGATTTCCGCTACATATCAAAAATGATATAAGACTGGGAAGCTGAGCGCGGTCACGCCATATCAAAAATGATATGGACAGGCATATATCATTAATGATATAGATCGGAGCGATTGACCCAGGAGGGCTTTCGCATGGCCGCATTCCGGCTGAAACCGCATCCCATCCCCGACGCCGCGCTTGACGCCGATATCGCCATTCTCGGCAAGAAAGGCCGGGGCAAGACATTTACCGCCAAAGGAATTGTCGAACGGCTCCTGCAGATGCAGCGCCGCGTTCTGGTTCTCGATCCTCTGTCTGTATGGTGGGGCCTCAAATCCGGCGCGGACGGCAAATCCCCCGGTTTTCCGATTCCCGTATTCGGCGGGCCGCAGGCGGATATTCCGTTGCACGACGCCGCCGGGTCCACCATCGCCGAACTCATCGTCTCGACCGGCACATCCGCCATTCTCGACATGGGTCAAATGCGGAAGGCCGAGCAAGCCCGCCTGGTCGCCGATCTTCTGGAGTACCTGTTTACGCACAATCGCGACGCGCTTTGGCTTGTGCTGGAAGAAGCCGACGCTTTTGCGCCGCAGCAGCCGATGGGCGAGCTCACGCGCGTACTTGGCGAGGTTGACCGCATAGCGCGGCGCGGGCGCAATTTCGGTTTCCGCCTTATCTCGCTCACGCAGCGTCCGGCCAAACTCAATAAAGACGTGCTCACGCAGCTTTCGACGCTAATCGCCATGGGCGTCACATCGCCCCAGGACCGCGACGCGGTTAAGGCCTGGGTGGACGGCAACGCCGACCGCGACCAGGCCCGAAAAGTTTATGACAGTCTTGCCAAGCTGCGCGTCGGCGAAGGCTGGATATGGGCACCGGACCATGACTTGCTCGACCGCGTGAAGTTTCCGGCGATCCACACGCTGGATACGTCGAAGACGCCGACAGCGGGCGATGCTCGCATCACCGCTCCCGTACTCGCCTCTGCCGACCTTGCAAAGATCACGCGGCAAATTCAGGCGATCCAAGCGACGCAAGGCGGCAATGCCAAACGTCCCGCCAAGGCGGCGGCAAAGCCTCCGCTGGTTCCGATGGTCCCGATCCAACCCAAACCGGCCAGCCGGCCGAAGGTAGTTACCGCCACCGCACCGTCTCAGCTCGCCGCTGCTATCCTTGCGGCCCGCACAGCGGCGGGCCTTTCTCAAACCGAACTCGCCGCAAAGCTCAAGACCGCCCAGGCCAACATTGCCCGACTCGAGAAAGCCGGGAGCATGCCATCAACCAACACGCTGCAACGCATTGCCAAGGCCACGGGTCATAAGCTAGCAATCACTTTCAGCCGTAACGCACGATCTCAGACCTAAAAGGTTGCCGCAGGAGAGGACTGCGATCCGTCTGGAGGAGAACAAAATGCCCCTGAATACTCCGTGTGATTTCGCAAAAGCGCGATACCTGGAATTTGCTCAGAATTAGGCTCATATGGGGCTATCTTATCGTTCTTTTAGGCTTGGCCGTCGTCATATTCCTAGTAGTCTCGATTCTGTTTTTTATCCGGTCGAATTGGTTACCGGCCGCACTCGGTACGCTGGGCACGGTGCTGACCGGCAGCGGGGCTACCTGGTTAACCAGGCAACGAAGTGTGACGAAGGACGAAGAGCAGGAAGCGTTCAGAGAATTAGTACAGACGTGCGGACCGGAGGGCCTCGCGGCAGTCCAGGGACAACCGCATGCGATCACAGCAGCAGCTATACAGGCAGTCAGACAGGCGCCGTGGTTCCAGCATTTGGAATCTGTCGCGCGACAGTCCGTACTAAACAGTCAACTCGTTAGAAATTTTCTCCAACAACTGCACCAGTAGTGACGTATCACTTAAGGCCGCGCTGACGTTTTTCTGTCATTTTGAGAATTATCTGGCGTAGATCTTTGTCCGCTATTTGGCGTGCCGGGTGTTGTTATATGTTCCCTTTTAGCGCTCCCTTTTAGCTCTCGCGATGTTCGGTTGAGAGCTGCGCGATTTCGTCCTTCAGTATAGGCACGGCGAGATTGCACGCCTGAACACCATGGACGACGCAGAGCTTGAGCACCTCCATGATTTCCTCCATCGTCGCACCAACCTCTAGGGCAGCTCTGATGTGCCGTCGGGTCCCAGGAGCGTACATATGGGTATAGGACGCATCAAATGCGATGCTGAGCAGTTCGATCAGCTTGGACGTCATCAGGCCGCCAGCGTAAATCGTGGCGCCCGTTGCCATGAATTGGTCGGTCCAGACCCGATCGAGCTCTACAAAAGGGTTCCACGCGTCATTCCATTGGCCGATCGCGCGCACCTTGTCGCACGCGGGGGTTGAGGCCGGTGGCTTTGGCGATGGCGTTACTCCCGCCGCCTTGGCCTCTTCGAGAAGAATGGGCGCGCCGAGACTGCACGAATGAATCGCCAACACCGAAGCCATCTTCAGCACCAGCAGAATCTCTTCGCGGCTGGCGCCCGCTCGAAGAGCGGCACGAATGTGACGGCGCGTCCCGTCAGGATTGAGGTTGGTACAGGCAGCGTTAAGTGCAACGCCGATCAATTCGACCGTCTTGAGGGGTAGGAGAGTCGAGGTCCAGGGGTTCGTCGTCATTTTCACGCACGTCTGTGCCCACTCGGGATCCCATTCGCGCAGCGTTGCCAGGGCGTCTTCCCACGGACCGTTTTCCTGGGAGCGATCAGCCGCCGCATCCAATTTCTTGTCGCCTGTGGTCGCCATAATTGCTTGCCCTCCAATGGCACGGGATCTCTTTCACTGTGCAGAGCGCCGTTTCTAATCGAGCGCAATCAGAATTTTTCCGTCGACGACTTTCGCGGAATAGGACGCAACTCCAAATCCGCCAGTGGTAACCTGGCCGGTCGTCACATCGTATCGAAGGCCATGCGCACGACAGGTAACGATCCTGCCGTTCAGTTTCCCCGACCCGAGAGATGCGCCGGCATGCGCGCATGAGTCGCCGATCGCATAAAAGTTACCGTCGACGTTGAAGACCGCGATTTCTTTGTCGGCGACTTTGATTGTGGTGCCTGTTCCCGGCGGAATCTGATCCACTCGCGCGGCTTCGACAAACTCTGGCATCGCCATTCCTCCGGGCTTTGTTCCCGAAAAATCAAGTGCAGTTAACGCGCGCGGCAAGGCTTCTGTTACGCCGCGATGTAAGACTCTGCGGCAAAATTCGCCCCTAACGCTGCGCCTCGCGGATTCGTGCTACTTGGCGGCGAACTGTCCCGCTATCGGGTGCCCATCGGATCCACTGACCGGAGGATGCAGTCGTCCGTCGGTCTCTTTCACGATGAAGCCCAGTTGGCCTTCCTTGCGGTTGGGCGGCAGCCCCAGATTGGCTAGCGTCTCGTCAGGGTTGTTGTACCAGGTGCCGATCTTCAGGATCTGGCGCGCTTCATCCGCAGTTGCGACCTTACGACCCAACTCCTTCGCGATTCGTACCACCTGCTCAACCTGTTGCACAGAAGTCATGCGCACACCCTTGCGGCTCCACATGTTGTCTTCGATGCCGACCCGGATGTGGATGCCTAGCGCCACCGCCATCGCCGCATACGGCGCGACCGTCCGCCACAGGGACTCATACGTCGCAACAGAGCCGTGGGGCGAGCGACGGACCCACTCCATGAAGTCGAATGGATTGCGGCCGCAACCGCCGGCACCGCCGATGGCCGTCATGGTGTGATTCAGCGGACCCATGTACACGCCAGTCCGAATGAGAAGCTCGATAGCTTCGAGGGTGTGCACATGTGCCATCGCGAACATCGGCTGTATCTCGTTTTTGCGCAGCCGCTTCAGATGCTCGATATAGAATTCCGGGTTAGCATCGGCCACCATATTCTGATACGCCGCCTGCATCGCGGGACTGGCTAGGTGCGTGCCCTGAACGTCGTCCGGCGTCGTGAGGTCGAGGATGTTCATCTGTACGGTACCTACGACGATCGTGACCTGATCCGGTTTGGGATTAAGCTCCGTCAGCATGTGCCGCGTGTCGTAGCCGAGCCATTGCGCCTTTGAGGCGTCATCGGCGGGAGCGAACGAGATGGAGCCGCCGACCTGGATGATCATCTTGGGCACGGCCTTTCGCACGCGCGCAATCTGCTCGTTGAACTCGTTGAAGTTTTTCGAGCCGTGGCCGGTCTTAGGATCCCTCACATGGAAGTGCAAGACGGTCGCGCCGGCGTTGTAGCAATCGACCGCCTTTTGAGTCTGCTGCTCCCAAGTTACCGGGATGTCTTCCGGGTAGTCGGCGGGAAGCCATTGGGGCCCGAACGGCGCCACCGTAATGATCAACGGCTGCTGATTTTCAGGAAGCATCGAGTCGCTGGTGAAATACATCGGACTCCTCCTCTTAAGGGGCTTTCCCCCTGTGGATCTGTTTAAGAACTAGTCTCGCCGCCAATCAGATTCTGACATCATGAGGAAGGCGGGGGTGGCTCACCGCAGCGGTTGCATTAGCGCCGCACCCTCTTTCGGCGGATAAGACCTTTTTGTATCTTCGCTCGCACGCGCACGAGCCAGCAAGCGTGCGATTGTGGCCGGGTGTACGTTGAACATTCGGGCAGCATCGGCTGCCGTTTTACTCCCTCGACGCGCCGAAAGATAATCATCCCAAGCCGTCGGCCCCTTGTACTGGTCGTTCATAACAGTACCCGGCGCGTGAATATGCGGCTCCCATCTGCGCCATTCCGACCCTTTGCTGAGCATATCTTTTTTCCCCAACAGTCCTTCTCACTACATCGCACCTCTTTGCGACCGCAAGCTCGCTATCTACTAGTGGTCCATTAATTGCGGGACCAGGGGTTTAATACCTGACCCTGAACGTCGGACTGTCCTCGGGCCGCGTTTTGCGCCGGTCGTACAGACGCGTCGTCGAAACATTCGCATGGCCGAGCCATTCCTGGACCTTCGCAATATCGGCTTCATGGGAAAGCGCGTTGGTCGCCGCCGTGGCGCGCAGCGAATGCACACACAGCCCGTTCACCTCGGCGCTGATACCGGTTTCGAGGCCGTACTTCCGCACAATATTCTGATACACCGAGGCGGGATCGAGCGGGCGGTCGAGGTCCCCGGTGCGGTTGTTTGTCACCGGGCGGAACACGGGGCCGGCACTATCGGCAGCGTGGCCGGCAAGCGCCAGATATTCCTCGATCAGCCGCTGAGCCAGCACCTGGACAGGTACGAACCGGACTTTGCCGCGCTTGCCTTTGACCCGAAAATGCAGCACGCCTTGACGGCTTTGCATGTCCTTGATGCGCAGGCCGCAAAGCTCCTCGCGGCGGATGCCGTGATAGAGCAGGGTGGCTAGGATGGCGCGATCGCGCACGCCCTTGAGGGTATCGTCGGGCGGCGCGCCGAGCAGCTTGCGGGCCTGGGCATCGCCGAGCGCCGGGGTGCTGCCTTCGTTGTTGTTGGATATTGGCCGCTTGACGCCGTCGACCGGATTGCCGGCGACCGCGTTGCGCTCGCAGAGATAATCGAACAGGGCCGAGAGCGCCGAGAGCTTGCGGCGGATACTGGAAGGCGCGAGTTCGCGGGACTCGAGGTGCTTGCGCCAGGCGATGACGTGCGCACGGGTGATGGTCCGGAGTTCCGCCGGCTGCCGCAGTCCAGTGAAGGCGGAAAACTCCCCGACGTCAATCTTATAAGCGCGGCGAGTTTTGGGATTGGTAATGTTGGCGAGCCATTCGAGCTCGGGGGGAACGTCGGCGAGGTCGCCGAACTGGGCCGGCGTGAGCGCACGACGTTCAACCGCAACCAGGTCTTTCGTCATGCTTCATTCCCCGTAGTTTGAGTGTTGCTCAATTAATCAGTAAGACGGCGGTTGCAGGAAAAATTCCTGATACCAGAAGCGATGCCAGAAAGAGGCAAGCTTCTCCTTTTTGAGACGAGTCCCAATATCACTCAAAATCGCTTTGAGTTGGATTCGGTCGTAACGGCGATAGAAAAGCTTGGAAAGATGTGGGTCGTTCGAATTGGGATGGACGGGTGTAAACCCAAGCTGTCTAGCGAATGTGCGGATAGAAGGGGCTTCAACCACCGTCGCCACTACGATCTCGCGGTCATATTTCGTCGCAAAATGGTTCTCATTCAACGCCCGGCCTGCAGCGTGGGAGATAAGTAGGTTCTTAGCCAGATCAGATGCTAACGGGGGAACACCGGCGCGGCGCCGCGCAATCATGAAATTTGCCAAGTACCAGTATGAATGTGCGTGGATGTCGGTAACCGGCTCGACGTCATCCGGTGTAAGCTCTGATTCCAAAGTCGCACCTGCAAGAAGTTGATGAAAAGCGTTTTCCTTAACCGGGCACAAGGAATATTGAGCGACCTGCCTCCCCTTCCAATCGTGCAGTACCCAATCTTGCGTGGGATATCTGCGCCACCATTCACGGCCCAACTGAATTCCGACCAGATCGAAGGCATGCCATAAGTGTGGATGCCGGAAGCGAAACATACGCATGTCCCACCGCCACATATCGTCGTGTTTCTGAGTGGTAGACACTGCAACAACGCGTAGCGCTGAGGGGATGCCGCGGCGGAATAGCCAACCCGCCGCCACGGCTATCGTCGTAAGTTCTTCTTTTGCATCCTTTACGAAGTCAAATGCGTCTGAAAGGTGCTTGAGAGCTTCTGTCCAGTTGATCATAAAAAAGTTACTAGGCCGCTTGACGCCGTCGACCGGATTGCCGGCGACCGCGTTGCGCTCGCAGAGATAATCGAACAGGGCCGACAGTGCCGAGAGCTTGCGGCGGATGCTGGACGGGGCGAGCTCGCGGGACTCGAGATGCTTGCGCCAAGCGATCACATGAGCACGCGTGATGGTCCGGAGTTCCGCCGGCTGGCGCAGCCCGGTGAAGGCCGAGAATTCGCGCACGTCGTTTTTATAAGCGCGGCGGGTTTTGGGATTGGTGATGTTGGCGAGCCATTCGGGCTCGGGGGGAACGTCGGCGAGGTCGCCGAACTGGGCCGGCGTCAGCGCGCGCCGTTCAACCGCAACCAGATCTTTCGCCATCATCCGCCCCCACACGCGCCCGTGTTTCTAGGCACCCTGCCCCGGCGCATTCCTAACACGATAATGTATTTTATCGTGTTAGAAAACAAGAAAGAGGGGAGGACGAAAACCTGTCACTTTTCGGGATAAATGGCGCACTCAAAACCCCAGCGCCACCCTGACCGCGCGAAGCCCCCGCCAAGCGCTTCCCTTGGCCATAACGAAGGTGAGCCCCAATCAGGCCACACGGCGAGGAGTCCCTTTATCGAGCAACCTAGACGACGAGACTTGAGGATAGGCTTCGGCCTCAAATGTTGGAGGCTTAGCTACAACATAACGTAGGAAGTTAGGGATTAAGGTCCGAGTACGAGAGTCACCTGCCGTTGCGAGGCAGACAACATCCGGGGCGGGCTATATAGGATGACCAGCGCTGACGTCGGGGTTGATCCTCGGTTTGAGATGCGGACGTAATTCTTTGACCGTAATTATTGAAAACTCAAATATGAAAACCTTCAATCCTTTTTATTTCGGGCCCTTCCGGGGATGTTGCAGGTTCTACCCTTTGGAACATGCGGCCCGCCAGTCACAAACGCGCGCTGGAAAGTTTTTTAAGCGATGGGGTTTTCAATGATCTTAAAGATTTATCGGGTTCTATTGCAGTATCTACCAGCTTCGGGCGCTGCTCAGCAATCACTGCAAGTGTCCGTAGCGAAGCTTGGCGGACAGCGCGCTCACGGTCGATCACGGCAGTTTGCGTCACGCTCTTGATCAACACAGTGTCGACCAGGTCCGAGTGCTGCCTAACAATCGCTCCAAGCGTCTGCTGCGCGGCCTCGCGGTCATAGACTTTTGGATCGGTCAGGGCGATTTTTCTTACGTAGGTGATTAATTCCTTAGTGATCCGTTCCGGACGCTTTTTAAGAATCGTTCCGAGCGTCTGCAATGCGCTTTCACGAACGTATCCATCAGGGTCGGCGGCGATTTTCTTTACGCTCGCTATTAACTCGTTGGTAATCAGTTCCGGGCGCTGCTCAGCAATCACCGCAAGCGGCAGCAGCGCAGCTTCGCGTACGCCACTGTCAAGATCGGTCTCAGCGGTTTTGCTAAGACGCTCGATCAATCCCGCGCCGACCAAAGCCGGTTTCTTGGAAAGTGTCTCGGCGAGAATAGCCAGAAATTGGTTCTTTATAGCCGGTGACGTTGCCTGTTCAACCAGCTTAACGAATTGCTTTTCTATCGTTTCCATTAGTTCCCCCCTGATGGAAAATTATTGTAGACATCCCCTAAGATAGGGGAAATCGTTTATTGTTGACTAGACCTTAATTTAGCACTTTATAGATATTATAATGACCATAATATAGCCAAAACCTTAAAATTGTCTCTAGAGTCCATAGGAATTTCCCTAGCAAAAAGCCTGTTCTAGCGCCATCATAGGGCTCGTTGCGCTCCTTTCCCCTCTCGATTTAGTGCGAGATTGTAATGCTCCCCCGATCTCGAGCCACGAGTTTGGGTTGTAGCGCGTGGAACTGCCGCGGCTGCGATAGCCGACGGCCTGTGGTGGGGTCGCTTTGGCGCGGTTTATCCGGAGCCCCCTCGGGGCGAAGCGCAGCAGTGCCCACAGCCGCCGATAACCAAAGGTCGGATGCCGTGCGATCAAGCGTTGGATACGCTCGGCTAACAGCTCGTCGAGACGCGGCCGCGCCGCAGCAGAGACCGCCCTGGTCTTCCCTCGGTCGCGCACGCAGCGCGTGCTCCGCGCCGAGCAGAAAGCGATCGCGCCACTCCTCCACCTCGGCTACCTTCAGCCCGTGATGCCGCGCCGCTTCAGCCGCCGTCGTCTCACCCTTGAGCAGGCTGATTACTAGTGCGGCGCGACGCTTCGCCGTCCACCGCTGTCTTCTTCGGACCGCTGTTCTTCTGCCATCTGCAACCTCGCCGGTCTCCTCGACCTTGTACTATTGGTGGCTCGCTCTCAAACGGGAGCAGGATAAGAGTTCGCCCCTAGCGTCTTCGGAATGGAGAGTGTATACTTAAGATATGAGTAAATGAGAGAAGCAAGGACTCTTTCAAGCGCACGCCTCTAAGCTGGCTCCCGAATAGCGACTACACAACAAGGGAATCGGAGCTGGGAGGAGCGTAATGGAAGAACTCCATTGGATACACCTTGTGCTACTCACTGCGGATCTTGTTGTAGTAATCATTCAATTTTGGGTGAAGTGACCTTGGGGAGGTAGGTGCTCAGTTGACTGATTGTTAGTAATCCGCGATCCAGAATTACTTCCTTCTTACCCATCCAGTCGCGGCAAACGTTTAGTAGAAACCGCGCTTCTTGAAAGAGCGTGAGGTTTTACGCGCAGGTCATTATAAGGCCAAGGAAAAAGACACTGGGCGGGGGCGAGTGTCTGATGCCAAAGCGGGAAAAATTGTCACTTATCCGACTGAACCCGGACTGCGTTCGGTTAGAAAATCAGCTAGCTCACGCGGCAAAGGCAATTTCATAACCCATCCTAGCTTTTTCAAATGCCGAAATTTTTGCTCGTAGTCTAGGACCGTTACTCCCACGACTTCGCCGGTCTCGAAATCTTTTTCGATCAGCAGCCCAGCCTCATATTGATGAGTTTCAGTGGGGCGGGGCTGTCCTAGAGAGAGGTAAAGAACATCTACCTCATCATCATACAGCACATCAACACGTCCTATTTGTCGCGCTACGGATGAGTCCATATTTTTTTCCCATGAAGAGCTTGAGACGTCGTATAAACGGTCGTCAGAACGCCATTGGCTTGGCCTGGGGGATACCATATCACTGCGACCACTGACATTCCGCCGAAATAAAAGCCATTACCGGATGCCTTAAAGCCCTTAAATTCTTTATGATTAGCCGTATTTCCCTGATAGACGCTTTCAGGATTTTTAATCGCATCTTCGACGCGATGTTCCTGACCATTAAAATGCGGGCGTTGCCTCAAGATTTTGGTATTCCAGCGATTAATCCCGACTTGGACGTTACATCCAAAAACGTCTATTACAGAAAACAGCAATGTCGGTGCCGTCGATGTTGGCAATTGGGAGGCTCACTCTTTCTTGCTCATGCCGCGGTCGGAGTGCCGACCTAAAAAAGCAAATGTTCTGTCGTGAGACAGGGACTTTTTTAAAAGCGCACAAATTCATATAAGCCCCAACCACCGTTTACAGCAGATCACTGTCTATGGACAAGCGATCGGTAGTGAATCGGATCGAGAGGTTGGCTAATATTTACGAAACAGGCTCAACGCTGCCCTTCTCCATGTGCTGGCTCATCGGATGGCGGAATGACTATAGAGAGATAGACAACAATATCATTCACGACCTTTGGGAGCAAAATCTTCAACTTCATTTTCGATTATCGAAGGATCCCGCACCCGTCTGGTGCCGGCGCTCATCGCCAATGAAGTTAAACATACGGTTGAAGTTAGTGCCAGCGGCTACGAGGCGGCGCCCCATGCTCTGAGGCGGCGCCCATCTCTACGGTACCCGCCCTTCCGGTTGTCCGCCCTCTGATCGCCTCGGACCTGGCTTGAATATATGCCGCGGAAGTCTCGTCGAAACCAAATAGTTCGATTGCAAACCTCCTCCCTGCATCGGACTGTTGAAGAAGCGGGCATTAAGGAGACTCCCCCCTCCTCAATTGCCC
>Ga0073928_10010442_pt1 | contig 11054 bp, 5 predicted proteins | sample PaiPotPPA55metaG_FD_76969 | JGI IMG/M metagenome (GOLD analysis project Ga0073928, IMG submission 76969) | Iron sulfur acid spring bacterial and archeal communities from Banff, Canada, to study Microbial Dark Matter (Phase II) - Paint Pots PPA... ...
CACGATGGCCCGGACCTTCTTTGCGAAGTCGGGATGACGGACCAGAGCGATTCGCAGATCGGACTCGAGTCTAAAGCGCCCGTGCGCTTCGCCCAACGCGACAATGTCGGCCTGATTGAAAGCAGAGACAAGGGTCCGAACAATCCCGTCAACACCCGCGGCTTCTTCGGGCAGGCGCAAGTTCGGCGGCTGAGCAATTGCCGGTAGCGCGAGAACGAAAATCAAAACCAGACTTCGCATTTGTTGGCTCCGTCGCCGATTCTATTCGATCCCGTGGGCGTGAATGGGCGCATTTGGCGGGAGCTGCCTCGGAACGTCTCACGAAGGGTCCAGATTGAGGCACTACCCAAAAACCAGGTAGTGTTCAACCTCTGCCGGATTCACAAGACGCTGCATGTCACCCCTGCGATGGAAGCGGGGATCGCAAATCACGTTTGGTCTTTGGAGGAGCCTGTGGGGCTGCTAGAGGCGTGAGAGCATGGAGGCAGGACAAGGATTTCAAGAGCCATAGATAAACTACCTAAATGGGTACAAATGAATCTAATGGTCTTAGGAATTGTTGCGTGGGTGTACGGTATCGCTCATGACGGTTGGTCGTTTATTTGGCGCATGATCTTTAGTCCTAACCCATAATTCAAGCTTGATCACTACCCGGAAGCGTTCGACTCGCGATACCGCTACGCCAGAAATTCCTTGATAAATGGATCCTGACTCGTCACCAGCTCCTTTGTAGTGCCATCAAACATCAGCCGGCCCTCGTGCAGCACGAGGAACGTCGTATCGGGATTTGTCGTCCCATGAGGCAGCGGCGCCATCTCACCCTTCTCCTGGTCAAAGCGATGCGTCGCCATGGTGAACGCGTCCTGCAAACGGTGCGTCACCAGCAACGCCGGTGTCTTGTACACGTCCCGCTCCTTGATGATCAGCTCGTCGATCGTGGTCGAAGTCACCGGGTCCAGCCCCCCCGTCGGCGAGTCGTACAGTAGAAACTGCGGCTGGTCGATAATCGCCCGTGCAATCGCCACCCGGCGCCGCATGCCGCCCGACAGCGAAGCCGGCAGCATGTCGTACGTGTGCTCCAGTTCCACAAATCGCAGCGCCTCGCGCACCCGGTTGTCGATTTCCTCTACCGGCAACCGTCGTTCCATCAACTGGTAGCCAACGTTGTCCCGCACCGTCAGCGAGTCGAAAAGCGCGCTCTCCTGGAAAACCATCCCCGTCAGCGTTCGCAGCCCCAGCAGCTTGTGCTCCGGCATCTTCGTAATCTCTTGCCCAAACAGAAAAATCCGCCCCGAATCCGGTCGCAGCAACCCGTTCGCGAGCTTCAGAATCACGCTCTTGCCAACCCCTGCCGGTCCCAGCAAAATCCGCGTCTCCCCCGGCCCCACCTTGAAGCTGACATTCTCCAGCACCGGTGGCCCATCGAACCGGATCGAGACGTCCTCAAACACCAGCACAGAGTGTGCCGGATGCTGGGCATCTTCCTGCTCTTCGAGTTGGGGGGTCGTGGTCATCGTGGCTCGCATCCGGGCATCATGTGGAAAGGCTTGCTCGTAGCCTCCTAAATCGGAGGAAAGATCCACAGCATGATTCGGCTCAACAGAAAGTCCATCAGGATAATCATGATCGACGACACAACCACCGCCTGGGTGGTCGAACGGCCCACACCCTGCGTCCCACCCGTCGTCTTCATCCCGTAAAAGCAGCCAATCGTCGAGATGATGAACCCGAAGCAGATTGGCTTGGTCAGCCCCTGGATGATGTCCGAATACACCAGCGCCTGGTAGGCCGTGTCGAAATATTGCGTGCCATTCTGCGCGCTGAAGAAGACCGCTACAAACGCGCCTCCCGCCGTTCCCAGCGTGTCTGAAACGATGGTCAGCAGGAAAAGCATCACCACCGTGGACAGCATTCGCGGCGTGACCAGCTTCTTCATCGGATCGGTGCCCAGCGCCCGCATGGCATCAATCTGCTCGGTCACCTGCATGGAGCCAAGCTCGCTGGCCATGCCGCCCGCGTTCCGCCCGGAAACCATCAGCCCCGTCAGTACCGGAGCCAGTTCGCGAATCATCGAAAGCGAAACAAACCGCCCCGTGTATGCCTGCGCCCCAAACTGCGCCAGCGACGCGGCCGACTGCAGCGCCAGCACGCCTCCCGTAAAAAATCCCGTAAGCACCACAATCGGGACCGAGCCGACTCCGATCAGGTCGGCCTGCGTGACAATGTCGCTCCAGTAATGCGGCGCGCGAAACAGATTGGCAATCGCCTCTCCGCAGAACAGCGTGAATTCCTGCACCGAGAAGAGCATGCGCTTGACAAGAGTATCGGGGCTTTCAAGAGGCATAGGCGAATGGGGAGTACGAGAACTCGGTCCGGGAAGCGAAGTTCATCGTCAGAATAGCCTATTTGCGCCGACCCAGGGGATCGGCCTTCATCCGTCAGATTCAAGTCCCAGGGAAATTCCCCTGGCAAGCATCGAATCCAAGCATCTAACCAGCGATGAGGATGCCCGCCCTGTTGCTCAATTGGCTTCTTCAATCCGGGAAGAACGCTGCCGGAAAGCTGGTTCGTCCTGCCACTTCCGGCCAGTCTCCGGCCCAGAACCATCTCCTGCGCTGGTTGATGAGCCTGGGCGGCCTCGGCCTGTTCGGCTTGGCGCTGATCGATTCCTCGATGATTCCCATCCCACTGCCAGGCAGCACCGATCTGCTCCTCATCTGGCTGACTTCGGAACGGGACGCCACGGCGCTCTTTGCCGTTTGGCTGGCTTTCTGCGCTTTCTCCGGTTCTATGATCGGCGGCTACCTGGCCTGGGGCGTTGGACGCAAGGGCGGCAAAGCGGCTCTCTCGCACTACATCCCCAAGCGCTTTCTCAACCGCATCATCGGCTGGATGAACACCCATGGCTCCTGGACCCTGGGCATCGTCACCATTCTCCCGCCGCCCGTGCCCCTCATGCCCTTCGTCGTCGCCGCCGGAGCCCTCGGCGTCTCCCGCGCCCGCTTCCTCACCTTCTACTCCATCGCCCGCCTCCTGCGATACGGCTTCCTCGCCTGGTTCGGCGTCACCTACGGACGCCGCGTCGTTCGCGCGTGGCTGCGCTCGCTGGGCGGCTGGACCACCACCATCGTTTGGGTCTACGTCGGCCTGACCGTCCTCGGCATCGCGTATGGCCTCTACAAATGGCGCAAGACTCAGCGCGAATCGCTCCCGGCTCCGAGCTCTTCAGCCGCCGAAGACGTGGCTTAGAGCATTTTCACTTTAAGTGCGTCCATCCAACGGCAGCCAAGTGCGGCTTTTCTTGATAAAAAGCCGCGTCCTGCCTTCTTCCTTTGTTAAGAGCGGAAGTGAAAATGCTCTAGCCGATTCTCTGTGGCAAGTGAGTGATGAAGACCCCAGCCAGCGTGTTTTGTAAAAGGGAATGACCAAAAAAAGTGCATGACACTTTGCGCGTTATTTGCACCCAATGGCGCATACTGAGAAAAGTTGCGAACGCCTTTTCCTGATCCTCTTTTTGCGGACATGAAGAGTGGTTCTTAAGTGTCGCAAAACGTCGCAAAACCGCCCCTTAGCGGTGCTGTTAAGCATAAGATTGCATGTGGTTTGCAAGCCGGAAGCATGAAAAAATGGGTACCCACCCCCTCCCCCCAAGAAAAGGCGCCCGATTTCTCCTTGTATTCGCCTTTCCGGGTGGCTACGGCTTGAACGCCGGATCCGACTCAGCACCTTTTCGCGGAGTCCACGCCAGCGAATAATACTGGCCCCGATCCCGCGCCCACGGATCGAATGCATTGATCACCGGATCCAGTTCCGGCTTCAACTCCGGAATATTGCGGATCAGAATCCGCTTCAACGGCAACACCGGCTGCACATGTCCGTTGGGCGAGCCTTTTTCCATTTGCACCGGCCCAGGACCATTGTGAATGACCCAATCCACCCCCATCTGCGTATAGAACTCCGGCCGGAAACTCGAAGTAAAAAATCGATCGGAAAACAGTCTTCGCGACGCGTTGAGAATGAACACCACAAACTGCGTCTCGCTGATGGCAAACCCATGCGGCCGCGTCGATTCGGCCAGATAGCCAACCACGGTGTCAACATCCTCAATATTGTCCACCACTGATCCATTGGGATGTCCCAGGCAGTCGTTAATACGCGTCCCGTCCTCGTTCACCTGCGCGTCGGTGATCACCTTGCTCGCATCACAGACATGCGTCCCATAAACCTGCCGCAGCTCGTTCACCACCTGCACCTGCTGCGCATGCGCCGGCGAGTCAACCGGCACCGTGATGTCAATGAAGTCGTCATAGCTGGTCAGCTGCCGCAGACCATACTGCCGCCTGAACTCATTGAACCTCGGTACACCATGCTCGCGGTCGCGAAGGATGTCCAGAGCCGCCAGGTCCACCTGCTTGGTGGGAGAATCCAGCCGCGGCAACATAATGCTCTGCATGAACTGCGGATGATTGTGCAGCGCCAGGATGCCCAGTCTTTGTCTTCCCAGGGACAATCCCCAGTTGGCCATGCCGCCGTTCCGCATCGCATCGGTAGCCTTGCCTTCAAACGTGTTGATGATCGCGACCTTCTGCGCCACCTGGTTGGGATCCTTGCTCAGGTCCCGGTACTCAATCAAGTCTGGCAGCAGCGGATGCAGGCGATACACCGAGACAAACTCTTCAGGGAAGTTGAAGGGAGACCCGAAATGGTTGACGCCCCCATCGATGATGTCGGGGTTGGAAACATCGTAGTGCCGCACCTGGCTGCCCAGCCCAAAGATGCCCGGCCCCGAAGCAAAGACCGAATACCACTGCGTGGCCTTGGTCGAGTCCTTCGACTTGCCAAAGCCCTTGGTGACGATGTCGGCCAGGACCTTCGACAAGTCGGGATCGCCGGTGCCTAATAGCCCATTCCAGTTGGCGTTCATGCCCTTGTTCAGCGGATCGTTGTAGAGCAGCTGTGGCGTCCACTCGATGGTGTGAACCTTGGCGATCTCGGCCGCAACAACCAGGCGAGCAGCCGTATACAGCTCGTCGGGGGTGACTGCCTTGTAAGGGATCACGTGGGTTGGATTGGACGGATTGCGGAGCCCTGAATCCTTGTTCGGAGTCAACGCCGCCTGCTTGCGGAACTCCGTCACAAAGGAGTTATGTTCACGCACAAACAAGTTATGCAGGAAGCTCAGGCCAATGGTCCAGTTATCCGGAAATCCCACTGACTCCTGGCCTTCCCACTGCGGTTGGTGCGGGTCGGCGGCCTGCAGCACCGGCAGAAACGCCTCACCTGTCGCGGACTTCTCCACCAACAGCTTGGCTGGGTCCGCAGGATCGCGCTTCACTCGTTTGACCGAAATATCGTCGTAGCCGTAGATCTGCGAAGCATCCCACCAGGCAGTGTTGGTGTTCGAGAAGGTCTTCGCCGCCCGGCTCTGGTACTCCTTGCCGCCGGCGGTGAATTTATCCGGAGCGGTGTCTTGCGCGACGAACGGCTTGTCGACAGCATCGCCAGGCCGGCAGCCCAGCTTCTGAATGTCTTCGTCCGTCAATGGCACTTCGTGACCGTCGACCAGCTTCGACTTGCAACCGGTTTCTTCATATCCCGGCGCGTTATGCCCGTCTTCCATGTGGCTGAACCAGTCATGGGTCATGAACTGGATCCAGTACGCCGCGAGCACGTTGAAGAAGGGAGCTTTCTGGTAGTCGCAGTTGGCTTCGAGAGCGTTGCCGCTGAGTCCAAAGCCGCCTTTGCACGTATCCGGCGTCGATTGGTTGCGCGTAAACAGCACGCGGCTGATTACCTGCGGGTCGGGCGTCATGAGGCTGAGGCGATCCCCATGGCGATTGCGGGTAAGGTCCGTCAGTCCTTGCTCGGGAAAAGCCGTCTCGAACTCGACATTGCGCGCAAAGGGTGTACCGTTCGAGCCCATCAGCGGATTCTTCACGTCGTTACAGATGCCGGTCAACGTCCGTCCGCGAACCAGGTCGCCTTTACAGACTTGGGCGCCATCGCCGCCAACCGCGGCATAGTTTGGATCAGTCGCCGACAGCCGCATCTGCGGCCAGATCTTGATGGCCTGACCGCCCACGCCAGCCTTGCCGTTGATGAAGTCCTGGTAGGTGCCTGCATTGTCGAAGAGGTTGAACTTGATGAGCTCGATGCGCTGGTATTCAAGATCAAGCAGCGCGCCGTTGACGCCGCGGAACTCCGGCCCCTTGGTGGTGAGGAAGCCCGAGGGCAGGGAAGCCAGGTCGCCGGTACCCCAATATTGCGACCAGTCGTTCCACGGCGTCAGGCGGAATTGCGCAGTCTTGTAGCCTCCCCGGCACAGCGCGTTGGCCGCGGATACCTTGCCTTCGAAGCGCTGGTCGCGCGTGGCGGCAACCTGGCGGAAGCCGTCGAGAGCGGACTTGACGCAGGCCTGGAAGGCGTCGGCTTCTTCCTTCTTGGGATCAGGCTTGGCGGGAGGAGTATTGGCGGCTGGTTTGGCAGCGAATCCCTGGGCAAGCGCGGCAAGCACAAGCAAGGCGTACAGGAGGGCTGTTCGGGGGAGGGGTTTCATGGGGCAACAGCTTGAGCGTTCGCATGTAGGAACGTCAAGGGTTTCTTTTGAGCAACGCCGAGTTCTCTCGTTGGGAGACCTTCTCATGCCCCATGGTGAACGAATAACAGCCAGCGTTTCAGCGTGTGCAAGATCGGAGTCATGGGAGCTGATGCACTTCTGCGTCGAAACCTCGTGAGAAACCTCAACCCCTCTTGATCCACCCAGGGCAAGAGCAACGGCGTCGCCCAGTTCATGGGACGACTTCGATGCGATTGCCAGGGTTGTCATTAACGGCCAGAATGATCGTGCGATTCTGCGCCGGCTCCGACGAGTTCCTCCAGTGCGGGGATCTGCTCAGGATGCTTGTCGAAGTGGTGCAAGACTGCTTGCATCTCGTCGAGCAAGGAGTCCGCCATGGTCTGGGTAAAGCCGTGGCGAATGAGGATGCGCTGGATGACCAGGTCTTCTCGATTCGGCGGCATGGAGTAAGCCGGAACCAGCCAGCCGCGTTCGCGCAGGGCATCGGCATATTGATAGAGCGTGAAGTCAGAATTGGCCGGATCAGCCAGTTGCCAGCAAAGTCCAGGGATGCCGCCGTCGCCGTTGTAGATGATCCTGAAGGGACCGAATGCGCCGATCTTTTCAGCCAGGTAGCGGCCGAAGGCATAGCACTCGTTCTGGATGGCGCGGTAGCCTTCTTTTCCCAGCCGCAGAAAGTTGTAGTACTGGCAGATAATCTCGCCTCCCGGCCGGGAGAAGTTGAGCGCAAAGGTCGGCATGTTGCCGCCCAGATAATTCACCTCAAAGATGAGGTCCTTGGGCAGGTCTTCCTTTTCGCGCCAGAGCGCCCAGCCAACGCCGAGCGGCGCCAGGCCGAACTTGTGGCCGGAGGCGTTGATGGACTTGACCCGGGTCAGGCGGAAATCCCAAAGCAGATCAGGAAAGGCAAAGGGCGCCAGAAAGGCACCGCTGGCTCCGTCGACGTGGATCGGGATGTTCAGGCCGTTCCGCGCCTCTAGCTCATCGAGCGCCAGGCTGATGTCGTGCACCGGTTCGAACTGGAGGGTAAATGTTACGCCCAGCGTAACGATGACCCCGATGGTGTTTTCATCGCAGCGCTTGAGCACTTCTTCGGGGGTGAGCAGGAGGCGTTCGCCTTCCATGGGCACTTCGCGGATTTCGACATCGAAGTAGCGGCAGAACTTGTGCCAGCAGACTTGCACGGGCCCCATGATCAGGTTCGGCTTGTCCGTTGACCGGCCGGCTGCGCGTTGGCGTTCGCGCCACTTCCACTTGAGGGCCAGGCCGCCGAGCATGGCCGCCTCGCTGGAGCCGGTGGTCGAACAGCCGATCGTCGATGCCGCTTCCGGCGAATTCCAAAGATCGGCAAGCATGTGAACGCAACGTTCTTCGATGGCCGCGGTCTGCGGATATTCGTCCTTGTCGATCATGTTCTTGTCGGCGGACTCGTCCATCAACTGCTGAACTTCGGGCTCGATCCACGTGGTGCAGAAGGTGGCAAGGTTTTGTTGTGAATTGCCATCCAGGACAAGCTGGTTGTGGATGGTCAGGTAGACGCCCTGCGGATCGCCTGCGATTTCCGGGAAAGCATAGGTTTCCTGATGAGGGTCGTGGGCGGCAGCCTCAAGCTCGCTGGTGGGTGGGGCGGTCAGGTCGTCGGTATTGTGCAGTGGCATGGTACCTCTCGTCTTGCGCGGTGGCTAAGAGTCAAAGTGTAACGCGTGGCTGTGAATGCGGAGGAGAAAAGGTTGTGAATGGGCATGGCATCTATCTACGGCATCGTCCCTGAGAACGTTGCTCATAAGGTTGGTTAAGTTTCAGGCATTGTGAATTTTCTGATTCGTTGTTTGAGCGATGTGATATGGTCTTCCAAAAGCGCACTTCGTCGAACATTCTTCGTTCGCAGTTCACTCCTCATCCCCATCTTCATGGGGATGTTTGTAACGCTGATTTTGCTGTCGTCCCCAGCAATCAACAGATCACTGCGCTAGAGCCAAATCAGATCGACTGTACCCAGCGGAGGAATGGCTAGACTGCATTTTTTATCGAGAAAAATGCAACCTCTCCGTACTTTCCCGTGTACACCTACTGTGATTTTGTTCTAACTGTCTCACCCACAATCGATCAGGATGTCGAAGGGCTTTTTTCACCCTGAGTCAGGTGCAACTGCAACTTCTTCAAAGGAGCGAACATGACGGCATTTCTCAGGAATCTTCTATTTGGCGTGATCTTGATGTTCGGCACCGGTCTGATGGTCACCCAGGGCCAGGTGCAAGCGATCAATGGAAGCATTCAAGGCGAAGCGATGGATACGGCCGGAGCGGCAATCGCTGGTGCTTCGGTAGAAGCCGACGAGATCGACACGGCTTCGATCCATCGAGCAGCTACGGACGATTCCGGGCATTTTGAGTTTCCTTCGCTGCAGCCGGGGCGTTATGTTGTGAAGGTATCCAAGGCAGGGTTTGCGACGACGATTCAGGAGAACCTGACCCTCTTGGTGGGTCATACCGCTTCTTTGAAACTGACGCTCCAGGTGGCCGGAACGACGGAGTCGGTGATTGTGACTTCAACGCCGCTCGTGGACGTTGTCACAGACTCCTCGACGTCAACGCTGGACGACCAGACGATTGCGACGACGCCGGTTCTGGGACGCAAGTTTGAGGACCTGCTGACCCTCACCCCCGGCGTTAGTATTTCGCAGGGACCGGATGGCGACGAGATCAACATCAACGGGCAGCGCGGTATCTTCAACAACATCAGCCTGGATGGCGGTGACTACAACAACGGCTTCTTCGGCGAGCAGTCGGGTGGACAGCGCGCTGCGGTCGACATTACGCTTGAGGCGGTCAAAGAGTTCCAGATCGTGGCCAGCGGCGCCAATGCTGAGTTTGGGCGAACTGGCGGCGGCGTGGTCAACGTGATTACCAAGTCGGGGACGAACGACTTTCATGGCAGCCTGTTTGAGTACCAACGACTAGAATCGTTGACTGCGAACACATCCGACGGCACGCCATTGACCGATTTCCATCGCGAGCAGTTTGGCGGCAGCGCGGGTGGGCACCTCATCAAGGACAAGCTCTTCTACTTTGGTGCGGGCGAGGGCATCGACGAGAATTTGCTGCGCAAGAACCTGGGAGCTCCGATCGGGAGCGCATGCGGTGTTGCAGCCCCGGTCTTCAACTCGAATATCAGCGACGGGGACATCGCCGCCAGCGGGGATTGCCAGCGCCTGGTCTTGATTGATTTCTATAAGACCAACTTCAATACGGACGAGAGCAAGCCGGTGGATCATGTTGTCCATAATGGGGCATTTTTTGGTCGTGTCGATGCCACGCTCAACCAGAAAAATTCCTTGTATGGGTCGTATAACTTCGATTACTCGCGCAATCCCAACCAAACCTTCGACGTGTCGACCTATGGGACTTCGGCGAATGGCATCGAGGGTCCGGCGCATGTGAACACGCTGAATTTCAACTTGATCTCGACGCTGAGCGATAAGCAGCTGAACGAAGCGCACATGACCTATGGGTATGAGACGCGGCCGCGCTCGCCGATCGATCCGAAGGCTGTGCCGGATACGGGTATTGGTTTCTTTCCGTCGTTTCGCTTTGGGCAGCCGTTCTTCCTGGGGCCGGGGGCGAGCGAGACGTTCTATCATCTCGACTTCAAGGATAACTTTTCGCAGATCATCGGGCGGCACACGATCAAGTTCGGAGCCGAGTACCTGTTCAGCCACAACACGCAGGTCTTTGATGGATTTGCGCTGGGGCGTTATATCTTTGGCAGCGCCACCGGTTTTCTGCACTACGCTTCGCCGGCAACCCTGGGGAATGGATACGGGCCCGACTCGCAGTACTGTCCAGTGGATAATACTTTCACGAACAAAGGCGTGGCGTGTCCTGATGGCAAGATGGACTCATTTAGCGAGTTGTTCCTGTATCTCCAGGATGCGGGGACCAAGGCCGGTGAAACGGTTCAACAGGCCGGTTACTCAAGCATAGCCAATCATGAGCCGGCCATCTATGCCCAGGATACCTGGCAGGTCAATCCCAAGTTGATTCTGAACTATGGATTGCGTTGGGAAGCGCAGGTATTTCCTGATCCGGTTGTGCCCCCGTCCCAGACAGCCTATGGCCAGTATTTGTCCGATCCAAAGTTTCCTTCTACGGGTAAGCTGCCCAACCAGTTCAAAGAGTTTGAGCCTCGCGCTGGCTTTGCTTATAACGTTGGTGGCGCCGGCAAGTCGGTGTTGCGCGGCAGTGCGGGTATCTTCTATGCGCGGCAGAACATGCTGACCGAAGTGGGTGCGATTACGACCAACGGTGTCCAGCAGCAGACGATTGCCGGGGTGACCCCGGTATATCCGAATATTGTCACGGTAACCCCGTTGCCGGATGGACAGTTTCCCGCAGGAGCCGGTGTGACAGTCTTCGACAAGAATTACCATAACCCGCGGATCTTGACCTTCAACGTGGGCTACGATCAGCAACTTTCC
>Ga0073928_10010444_pt1 | contig 11054 bp, 9 predicted proteins | sample PaiPotPPA55metaG_FD_76969 | JGI IMG/M metagenome (GOLD analysis project Ga0073928, IMG submission 76969) | Iron sulfur acid spring bacterial and archeal communities from Banff, Canada, to study Microbial Dark Matter (Phase II) - Paint Pots PPA... ...
GAGCAGCCAACTCGCGACTACGCTCCCTCGCCGCCACACTTCGGCCACGTCGGCGAGAGGAAAGTCGTAACGGTAGTGTTCCGGGTTGCGCAACGGCGTGGTCTCCGCATCCACTTCCCGTGTGCCACTTCCCGCGTTGGCGTGCTTCAGGATGTTGAGTCCCTCGGCGTAAGCGGCCATCAATCCGTACTCGATCCCGTTGTGCACCATCTTGACGAAGTGTCCTGCCCCCGAAGGGCCGCAGTGCAGATAGCCTTCCTCCGCGGTTCCCGCAACTTTCTCGCGCCCCGGCGTTCGCGAAATGTCGCCGCGCCCCGGTGCTAACGATTTGAAGATCGGACCGAGGTGTTCCACAATTCCTTTTTCGCCGCCGATCATCTGGCAGTAGCCGCGCTCAAGACCCCAAACGCCGCCGCTCGTGCCGACGTCCACGTAATGCAATCCCTTCGCGGCAAGGTTTTTCGCGCGACGAATGTCGTCGATGTAGTAGGAGTTGCCGCCGTCGACGACGATGTCGCCCGCATCCAGCTTGCCAGTCAGCTCCTCGAGTGTCGCGTCGACTACCGCCGCAGGGACCATCAGCCATACGGCGCGCGGCTTCTTGAGCTTCTTCACCAAGTCATCGAGCGAAGTGGCCGCCGTTGCTCCGTCGACTGCGACGTGTTTTATCGATTCCGCATCGCGATCGAACGCCACACACTGGTGCCCGGATTTCTGCAGCCGGCGCACCATGTTCGCACCCATTCTCCCCAGTCCAATCATTCCCAGATGCATCGCTCTCGCTCCTGGCTATTCGCGTGTTTCCGAATTCATCTGTCGCGCTACGACAATGCCTGTGCGACCGCCGCTTGTAGTTTCCCTAGTCCAGCTTTTACGTTTTTGCCGAGATGCACACGAAGTGCGCGCCTGCCGCGTTCCGCTAGCACCGCGAAGTCGCCGCGTGCCTGCGCGGCTTTGACTACACCGAAGGTATATTTCTGCTCCGGCACCGGAAGATCATCGCCGTCGTCGCAGGTAATTTGCAGGAACACGCCGCTGTTCGGACCGCCCTTATAGGCCTGCCCTGAGGAGTGCAGGAGCCGCGGCCCGAATCCAAGAACAGTTGCCACCTTCTTGCTATCCCGGACCGCGTGGCGCATCGTCTGAAGAGCCACTTCATTCTCGGCGTTCATCGTGACGTACCCCAGCAACGCGAAATAATCTCCCGCGCCCGCACGGCCAAGATGTGTTTTTAGGATTTCTACCAGAGTCTTACCACGCTTCAGCGCGTCCGCGTTTTTCGCATCGGCATACAGCTTCACGCCGTCACCTTCAAAGAACGGCTCCTCGGCCGGCAGCTTGCCCGTCGCCTCGTATCCGCTCGTCAGCTTCCGCGTTTCGATCTTGCTGGCTTCCACGTCCGGCTGATTGAATGCGTTGATGCCGATGATCGAACCGGCGACGGCCGTTGCAATCTCCCAGCGGAAAAATTCCTCGCCGAGCGCGTACGGCTCCGCAACAGCGATGCGCACAACCGGCTGTCCCGCGTTCTCCAGTGCTTCGATGGCCGCGTCCTGATCGCGATCGGGCGCGGTTTCCAGGCGAAGATATGCGAACACCCGGTCGTTCCCGTAATTCTTTGGATTCGTCAACTCCTCCCGGTCCACGGGAATGATTCCCTTGCCGATTTTCCCCGTCGATTCCGCGAGAAGCTGTTCGAGCCACGCCCCAAGGTCGGAAATCCCCGGCGAGGAAACGATGGTCACCTTGTCGCGCCCGTTGTTCGCGAGAGTTCCAAGGATTGCTCCGAGAACCACTCCGGGATTTTTCGCAGCCGGAACTGTTGCCCCGCATGCGTGCACCATTTCTTCCGTGCGGCCGAGAAATTTCCGGACGTCGATGCCCATGACCGCTGCAGGAACCATGCCAAAATTCGACAACGCGGAATACCGTCCTCCAATGCTCGGCACACCGAAGAAGATGTGCCTGAACTTGTCGTTCTCCGCCACGTGCTGCATCTTCGACTCCGGATCGGTGATGGCGATGAAACGGCTTCCCACTTCCTTCTCGCCGACCGCTTCCTTCGCGCGCGTAAAAAAGTATTGCTTGTAGATGTTGGGCTCGAGGGTGCCGCCTGACTTGCTGGAGACGATAAACAGCGTGTTCTTCAAATCGATTCTTGCTTCAATGGCCTTGATCTGGGCGGGATCGGTCGAATCGAGGACGTGCAATTCGGGAAATCCATCGATCTTACCGAAAGTAAGCCGCAACACTTCCGGGCAAAGACTCGAACCTCCCATTCCGAGCAACAGCACGTGCTTGAATCCCGCCTGTTTCACTTCGGCAACAAGTGATGTCAGATGCCCACTGTGCGCCACCTGGTCGTCCGCGATCCCGAGCCAACCAAGCCAGTGATTCTCGTCCGTGCCCGACCACAGCGAAGCATCCGCTCGCCACAAGCGCCGCACTTTGTGGTTTTTCGTCCAGTCCGTAAGCGCGGCATCCACAGCCGCCGACAGCTTTTGCGGCAGCGCGTAGGAAAGCGAGTTGATCTTCGCCGAGGACTCCCCGCTCTTCCTCGTTCCCGTCGCCTTCAACAGCTGGGCAAAGGCATCTACGAACTGGTGTAACCCGTCTTCCAAGAGCTTGTCCGTCACCGCCTTCATCGACAGACCCGCTCTTTCCAAACCTTCCATGGTGTCTGCCGCGTTCTCCAGGTCCTCGGTCAGGCTTGCGCGGAGCCTGCCGTGTTCGCGGAACGCGTTGAAGGTCGCAGGTGGAATCGTGTTCACCGTCGAAGGACCGATCAGTTCTTCCACGTAGATCACATCTCGGTAGCCGGGATTCTTCGTGCTCGTGCTCGCCCACAGCAGCCGCTGGGGATGTGCTCCTTTATTGGCGAGACCCTTCCAGGCGTCTCCCGAAAACAGTTCGGTGAAGCGGTGATAGGCAAGCTTCGCGTTGGCGATCGCGACCTTGCCGAGCAAGCCACCCAGGCGCGCGCGCTGGGCCGGATCGCTCGCGGTTTTCAGCTGGCTCGAGATTTGTGCGTCGATCGTGGAGTCGATCCGGCTGACGAAGAAACTGGCTACGCTCGCAATCCGGCTGACGTCTCCTCCCGACTCCGCGCGAGCGCTGAGCCCTTCGATGTAGGCCCTTGCCACCTTCTCGTAGGCGTCGCGTGAGAACAGCAGCGTTACGTTGACGTTGATTCCCTGGCTGATCAGCTCGCGGATGGCGGGAATTCCTTCCTGTGTGGCCGGAACTTTCACCATTAGGTTCAGGCGGTGCACGGCTTTCCAAAGCCGCAGCGCTTCCTGTACCGTTCCTGCCGTGTCATGCGCCAGGAGTGGAGAAACCTCGAGGCTGACGTAGCCGTCGCAGAATTTGCTCTCCTCCCATACCGGCCGCAGGATGTCTGCCGCGTCCTGCACGTCTTTGATCGCGAGTTTTTCATAAAGCGCCTTCGCGTCCAGCGCAACCGACTCCGCGCTGTCGATCACATCTTCGTAGTCCGTGCTGCCCACGATCGCTTTTTCAAAGATGGACGGATTCGAGGTGACACCCCGCAGCCCGTCTTCCGCAACCAACCGCTTCAACTCTCCGCTGGTAATCAAACTCCGGCGAATGTAGTCGAGCCACACGGACTGCCCAAATTCGGAGAGGCCTCGCAGTGGATTCGTCTCCTTCGAGATGCTCAGTGCTGGAGTTGTCATGTGCTCGTTACCTTTCGCTTGTCTCAAGAATTTCAGTTTGCCTCGGACGGTCCGTTCCACAATTCAACTCCGCATCTGGCTTCGATCGCTTCAATCTTTGCTAGCCTCCGGAGATGCCGCTCATCCCGCGAGGTCTTGGCGTTGACAAAAGCGCGAACTAGTTCGTGCGCGAGTTCCTCTCCGACCACGCGGCCGCCCAGAACCAGTACATTCATGTGATCGTGCTCGACACCTTGATGGGCTGAGTACGTTTCGTGACACAGTCCGGCGCGAATCCCGGCAAACTTGTTCGCGGCCACCGACGCACCGACGCCGCTGCCGCAGATCAACACCGCGCGCTGCACCTGTTCGCTCAAAATCGCGTTGGCAACCGCTTCCGCGAAATCCGGATAGTCGACCGGAGTCGTGTCGCACGTGCCTAGGTCCTGCACTGTGTGCCCCAAGGCGCCGAGGTACTCAGCCACTTTTTCCTTCAGCGCAAACCCCGCATGGTCGGAAGCAACGCCAACGAGCATGGTCATTTCCCCTGTGTTAGCTGTGCTTTCGCGGCTTCCACGACGTGGTTGGTGGTGAATCCAAATTCTTTTTGCAGCACCTTCAGGGGTGCGGAAGCACCGAATGTCTTCATTCCGAGGATCGCTCCGTCCATGCCCGTGTACCGCGCCCACCCAAATGTCGAAGCCTGCTCGACCGCAACGCGCGCCTTGATCGAAGGGGGCAATACGGTTCCCCGGTATTTTTCGCTCTGCCGCTCAAAGAGTTCCCAAGATGGCATGCTCACAACTCGCGCGCGGATTCCTTGCCGCGTCAGTTCTTCGTAGGCCTCCACACACAAGGAGACTTCGCTCCCGGTCGCCATCAGCAGCACATCCGGCTTGCCGCCTTCCGCGTCCGCGAGAACGTAAGCCCCGTGCGCCAATCCATCCGCTGCTGCAAAACGATTCCGGTCGAACGTTGGCAACGCTTGCCGCGTCAGGATCAGCGCGACCGGCTGGCGAGGCATGCACAGAATCCATTTCCAGGCCTCGGCGACTTCATTCGCATCGCCGGGTCGCAGCACCACCAGGTTCGGAATGGCGCGGAGCGAAATGAGATGTTCGATGGGCTGGTGCGTCGGGCCATCTTCGCCGACGCCGATGGAGTCGTGAGTGAAGATGTGGATAACAGGAATTTCCATCAATGCGCTGAGGCGGATCGCGCCCCGCCCGTAGTCGCTGAAAATCAGGAATCCCGATCCGAATGGCCGCAGCTTGGATAAAGCCAACCCGTTCAGGATCGCACCCATCGAATGTTCGCGAATCCCGAAGTGCAGATTGCGCCCGGACGGACTTGCCGCCTGAAAATCTCCGGCGCCTGAGAAAGCCAGGCGTGTTTTTGTGGAAGGAGTGAGATCGGCGGAGCCGCCGATGAGCCACGGCAAGTTTGGCGCGATGGCATTCAAAACTTTCGCGGACGCGTCACGCCCGGAAACTCCCTTCGCATCGGCCGGAAACACGGGAATGTCCTTCGACCAACCGGACGGCAGCTCGCGTTTTAGGATCTGATCGAGCTCGGCGGCAGGCTCCGGAAATTTCTTGCGGTATTCGCCGTACTGCTTCTCCCACTGCTGGCGCGCTTCGCGGCCCCGCGATCCGATGCCGGCTTCGAAGTGTTCGTAGACCCCGCCGGGGACGAGAAACTTGGCGTCGGCCGGCCAGCCGTATGACTTCTTCGCGAGCTGAATCTCTTCCTCGCCGAGCGGCTCGCCGTGCGCAACGCTCGTGTCCTGGCGGTGCGGAGAACCGTAGCCGATGTGACTGTCGACGATAATAATGGACGGTCTGCCCGGCGTTGCCGCGGCAGTCTTCAGCGCGTTCTCGATGCGATCGAGGTCGTTGGCGTCACCGACGCGAAGCACGTTCCAGCCGTACGCAAGGAACCGCGCGGCTACGTCTTCGGTGAACGCAATGTCGGTCTTGCCTTCGATAGTGATGTGATTGTTGTCATAAATCCAACAGAGGTTGTCGAGTTTTAGGTGCCCGGCTAGAGAAGCCGCCTCACTTGAAATCCCCTCCATCATGCAGCCGTCGCCGCACAGGGCATAAATACGGTATCCAAAAAGTTCAAACTCCGGACGGTTGTAGCGCGCGCCTAGCCACTTTTCAGCGATGGCCATGCCAACGCTCGTAGCCACACCTTGTCCCAGTGGACCCGTGGTTGTCTCGACACCCGAAGTCCATCGGTACTCCGGATGTCCCGCGCAGCGGCTCCCGAACTGGCGAAAGGACTTGAGATCGTCGAGTGTGACCGATGGCCTTCCCAGAATTTCGTATTCCGGATCAACCGCCTTCACCTTCGAAAGATGCAATACCGTGTACAAAAGCATTGAGGCGTGCCCGGCCGAAAGTACGAAGCGGTCGCGATTCATCCAGATCGGGTCTTCCGGATCGAACCGCAGAAGTCTCTGCCACAGGCAATAGACTGTCGGAGACATGCCCATGGGCGTGCCGGGATGCCCGGAATTCGCCTGCTCGATCGCGTCGATCGCCAGCGTCCTCATGGTATTTACGCAGAGCTGGTCCAGGTCCAACACCGTCTGAGCCGTAGACATCACACCGCTCGCTTTCTCGAGCACTCACAAACACCCGCGTGTCGCATTTTCACACCCGGTTCGGAATGCATTCGCGCTCGTCCACTCTAGTCGTGGTTCTCCCGCATTCTTTCGAGTTCCTGATTTCGCTTTTCAAGTCGTGTGACAACTTTGCTTCCGAGCCTCCTCCGGAGAGCGTCGTTTACGGCAACACGCGTGTGACGACTCAACATTGAAGATAGAGTGGTCGAACGTCGGATGTGACGTTCCAGAGAGACAATTAAAACAACCAGCGTCACGATCCCTATAATCACGATCAATGTGTTCGAAGCCGTGCGCATCTACTTCTTCTTTCTTCGTGATCCTTCTTCTCCGTGAGTTTTCGCTAGCTCGCTCTCCGCCTTGCCCTTGAAACCGGTCCGGTCCGAACCAAACCCGATTCGCACGAATCGCTCCTCAAATCCGCCGGTCCGTAGTGCAACGAGCATGCCACTCGGGAAACCATAGACCGTCACGTCAAGTCGTTGACGGCGAAGCCACATGAGGGGATTCCAACGGCGCGCTTCTTTCCATCCGCTTTTTTGGTGTCACGACCTCGACGTTACCGTCAAACGCTCGCCAGGAGAATGACGGACGGACAGACCACTCCCATTGCGTTTCGAGTTGTTGCCGCTTCTTTCCGTTGAAAACAGGGGGGATGTCGATTTTCTGGACAAGGGTTCTTCGTTGGACACGCAGATGCTTCACAAGGACACGGCCGAAACGGAGACTGTGCCTGATCTATCCGAATCCGAGAATCGCACTACGCCTACCCGCCTAGGGAGGGAGACAGGCCCCTGGCGCGTTTCAGTGGTTAGGAACCGATACACGCGAAAAGTCGCGCACGCATCCGCGAATCCCAGACCCCCACAATTCCCATCGACACGAGAAGCAATGCACGACCGGGAGGCAATTCAGGAAATGTTCCTGGCTTGCCGTCCGAGATTCATCCGACTGGCGTATTCCATTCTGCGAAACCAGGAAGACGCAGAAGACGCCGTTCAGGATGCCATGCTCTCGGCTTACCTTCATTTGCACCACTTCGAAGGCCGATCCGCCTTTTCGACCTGGTTCACCCGCATCGTCTTTAACTCCGCTCTGATGATCCGGCGAAAACAGCACCCCGCGCGGATCGAATCCTTTTCGGACTCCGTTGAAAACGATGAGACTCCTTGGGCCGAAAGAATTCCTGCACCGCAGCCCGATCCAGAAATGGCTTGCGCGAAAGCGGAAGCGTTTCGCGCGATCAACGAACTGGTCGGAAAAATGAGCCCCGTCCTTCGGCAGGCTTTCATGATGGTGTATTACGATGAGTTGACCATCGAAGAAGCGGGTGCTCTGCTCGGCATCACTGCGGGGACTTTCAAGTCGCGAGTCTTCCGCGCCAGGCAACATCTCCTCCAACAAGCACAGCGTTCTCTCTTCGTCCCCATCCGCGGCGTAAGGCATATGCTGTTTACTTCCAATAGCAGGTCGTTCACGGCCTCGGCCTCAGATCCCGCCGAACTCCCGTCTTCAGAACTCGCATTCGGATGATGAATCTGACGAACTTTCACTCGCGATTCCCGGGACACTGGTTGCCTGCACCTGATGGAGATTCCGTCGATATGGAAAGGCCGGAATGGCTCAATCAAATGGAGACGGTGGTCGAAGCTCTCAACGATGGAGTCGTCATCGCCGACGACCACCATACGACGATTCATTTTGGGAGAAATGACTGCATGTGCAGTGGGACAAATCGAATCTCAGTACCTAGGAGAAAAGGATGATACACAGAAGCACCACGTTTCCTATAGGGGTCGCATTGCTTGCTGCCGGGCTGATGGTTCCTGTCGGCAATCCTCAACAAATCGCCAAGCCCGTCAAAGCAATCCAGCTCACGGGTCTCGTGGGCGTCAAAAACGACGCGAAGGGGACGCTGAGTGTAGACAACGGAAACCTGCATTTTATGCATGGTAAAGAAACTTCCGACTTGAGCGTGACTTCCATTGAAGATGTTGTTACCGGCGCTGACAGTCGAAAATCCGTCGGCAATACAGTCGGCCTCATAAGCATGGCTGCGCCGTACGGCGGCGGGCGCTTCCTTAGTTTATTCCGCACAAAAATCGATACGCTGACCGTTCAGTATCGCGATCCGGACGGAGGTCTTCACGGCGCTATCTTCACGATGCCGGTCGGCACCGCCGATGTCATCAAGAAAGACCTTGTGGCACAAGGGGCCCATACCAGCGCTATAGAAGAACAAGACGTACTTTCTACTTCACCTAACAATTCCTCCACCAAGGAGCAAAAACAATGAAACGAATTCTAAGCACCGTGGTCAGCCTGTCCGTGTCTGCAGTCCTTTTCGTAGTTTCTCCACTTTTTGCTGAGAAAAACCAGCCGGCGAAGATCAAGGCTGCGGCGATCCAAGTCAGAATGATCCAGTCGGACGAAATCAAACTGCCCGCCGAGTTTCAAATTTCACTCTACGAAAATCTCATCCGCCAGCTTGAGAAGCAGGATGGCTTCGAGCATGTTTATCGCGACGGCGACCGTAACGCCGCAAACGTAGCCGATCTTGTTGTTCTTCACAGCTCGGTTCGAGGGTTCAAAGCGGGCAGCGAAAGAGCCCGGCAGGTAACAACCGTTGCAGGCACGACTTCCGTCGCCATTCATTGCCAGTTCACAACTGTTGATGGGAAGTCCCTCTTGGAGCAGGACGTAAAGGGCAAGGTCCGCTTCTTCGGCGGAAATCTTAGAGCGACCTACGATTTCGCCAAGAAAACCGCTCGAATCGCACAAGAGAATTTTTCCTCGACCGGTCGTTAGCGATAATTCGGTGTGAAAGCTCGCGTGACGATATCTTGCTGAAGTGTAAGTCTTTTAAAAGACATTTGACTTCTAAGAAAACAACACGGCTTTCCCGGGCGCCGAAGGGCCCTGACAGCCGATTGACACCAACGTCAAAAATCAGGGAGTCACACCGACAACGCACTGCCCGAGCTGTCGTCTGGAAAGGAACAAATCCCGTAAGTGCTTCACGCTGGGATGCATGCGCGAATCTAGGGCTTAGCCTTCACCCATCTCGAACTGGAAACAGAGATGCACTCCCGAGATGGCTGAGGAGAGCGCATGTCCACTTCGACGCCACAACCGGACCAATCCTTACCCACATTACCGGCGCAACCGTTTCGTCTGGACGTGTCTCTCCACGATCTTCTGCAAAAACTTGAGGCACAAACCTCACTCGCTCTGTCCCTGCCGGCCTTCCCACATCATCGGGGACTGGTGCGTAAGATTCATAGGTCGATGTCCGTACCTCAGGCCGCAACTCTGCTGAGCGCACAAATATATTTCTTTGCGGTTCTTATGACTTTGTGTTTTACGTGCCCTGCTGCGACGCCCGCGTCAGAACTCACACAACCTACAGCCGAAGCGTTCCAGCGATATTTGCAACGGACAGAAGCCCGCATGCAAAGCGAGCTAGCTGATCCAGAGCATTTTCTGTATTTCGATTCCCTTCCCGAAGAACGTAAGAACTCGATGCTGACGCGCCTTCACAACGGTGAGGTTGTCATCGAGCAGATGAGAACAGATGACAACGGAAAAGAAATCAAGGTGCCTGGTGGACTCGTTCACCACTGGCTGGCAATTGGATTCATTCCAGGCATCACTCGTAAACAGGTAATAGACCTGGCCCAGGACTACCCCCGACATCCGGAAGTCTATGCGCCTGACGTCCAGCAGGCACAGGTGCTGGCGCATATCGATCAGCACTTCTTGGTTTCCTATCGATTCTATCGTCACGCAATTTTTACTACTGTGTACAACACGGAATTCAACGTGGACTATCAACTGCCCGACAGTTCGCGCGGCTACTGCTTTGCCCGAGCTGTTCGAATCGCCGAGGTGCAAAATCCCGGCAAACCGGACGAGAAGGAGTTGTCCGTCGGAAATGATCATGGATACATGTGGCGACTGAATTTGTATACCCGCTATTTGGAGAAAGACAACGGTGTTTACGTACAAATTGAGTTTGTGGCGCTGAGCCGAAGTGCCCCGGGAATCGTCGCCTGGTTAGCGAATCCATATATTCGTTCCATTCCAACGGCGTACTTGACGAACTACGTGCGCACGACGCAGAGAGCCCTTTCAAGTCAGGAACGTTTTTCTGGCAACTGACCAGAAGTTTTGAATAATCAACCGCAGAGGAGAATGGTGATCAAGTGCTTGTCCTCACGAACACATCTGTCGTAACAATTTTCAATAGTCCCATCAGCCGCTCCCTATCTCTGCGCAAACTTTCCTGCTTGGCCCGCAACGCTTGCGCTGCGATCGCCCTTGGTTTCTTGTTTTGGGCGAACACGGCGTCCGCGCAATCTTCATATGAGGATTTGCCTGGGCCGATTTTTGCGCCGATACCGCTGTCCCTGACTTTACCGGTGTCTTCGCCACAGCAGGGCTCCGATTCGAACGAACAGTCGCGATCGAGTAGCGTGACTCGACTCTGGACCGATCGGGGAATCCGGAAGCTATTCCGAGCCAGAAGTCCGGTTGTGTTCCCGTACAGCTTTGCCTAAAGTGTTAGCCTAAGAATTATTTGCTCGCGAAGGGATGATGATATGGCCGACCTTGCCGGAAAGACCTGTGTCCCGTGCCGCGGCGGCGTTCCGCCTCTGAAAGGTAAAGAACTGCAAGACCTGGCGAAGCAGGTGTCCGGATGGAAGGTCGTCAACGAACACCACATTACGAAGTCGTTTACGTTTCCC
>Ga0073928_10010446_pt1 | contig 11051 bp, 9 predicted proteins | sample PaiPotPPA55metaG_FD_76969 | JGI IMG/M metagenome (GOLD analysis project Ga0073928, IMG submission 76969) | Iron sulfur acid spring bacterial and archeal communities from Banff, Canada, to study Microbial Dark Matter (Phase II) - Paint Pots PPA... ...
AAGTGGAATCACGGCAGCTCGCTCGAGTTCATTCCGAATCGACGGTACTGGCGCGGACCGCCCAAACTGACCCACCTCTCGCTGCGCGTCCTGCCGAACGGCGATACGCAATTGGCGCAACTGCAGACGCACGAGATCGACGTCTATCCGGGCGTAAACGAAGATCAGATCGAACGTGTGAAGAGCATTCCGGGAATCGTTGCGCAGCAGCGCGTCGTCGCAAATTGGCGGCATGTCGCCTTTAATACTCGGCGGCCGGCGCTGGCCGACCGGCGCGTACGCTTAGCGATCGCCGAGGCGATCGATTGGGATCGCATCCTTGGGAGCATCTACCACGGCGTCAACATCCGCGCGCATTCCGACGTCTATCCGCTACTGTGGGCCGCCCCGAATATTCCGCTTTACAAGCACGACCTCAACGACTCGCGACGACTGCTGCGCGAAGCCGGCTGGTCTCTGGGTCCGGACGGCATCTTGCATAAGGGCCCTTTGGCGCTGCGGGTAACGCTCTCCGCAACAACAGCCGCACATGCCAACGAGCAAACCGAAGTCCAGATTCAGCAAGATCTCAAGCCGCTCGGGATCGCGATCGATATCAAGAACTATCCCACGAGCCTGATGTTCGCGCAGAACGGGCCGCTCTACACCGGCAACTATGACATGGAGTGGTCGATCGACACGAACGGACCCGATCCGGACAATGAAGGACTCTGGAGTGCTCGCTTCATTCCGCCGAAGGGCGCCAACACGACATGGATCAACGACCCGGTCATCAACCAAACCTCGCACGCGGCGGTCCTCACCTACGATCGGGCCAGACGCAAGGCACTGTATCAAAAGGAAGAGGAGCGCATTCACGAGATCGTTCCGGCGGTCTTCGTCTACTGGGAGAACCAGTACAGCGCTTGGAACAGCGACCTTCGTAATTACAAGCCCGCGCCGTTCATTGCGAACAACTGGAACTCGTGGCGGTGGGAGCTCGGATCCCCATCCCGGTGACTCTCTCCGGCGCCTGCTTCGAAGATGCGACCCTCTACTGCGAGCCGACGCGCGAAGCGATCGTCAGTTGGAACACGAGCGCCCCGTGCGGTGAGCTGTACGTGCAGATCCTTCGCGCGCATCGACCGGATGGATCGTGGCTGCCGCACGCGCACTGGTCGTCGACCGGCCGCCATTCGTTCAGTGCGAAAGACCGCGATACCGTCATCGAAACGGATGTGCTGCGCACCCAACTGCCATTCGACGGCGTTCGCGTCCACGCGAAAGATGTGCAGTTCGATCGGGTCGCTCTTGCGACGCCGGTTCAGAACGGCCCGTCGAGGGCCACGCATGCACCGGCGCTCGAACTTGACGTGCCACGCCGATCTCAATATGTCGGCGACGAGCGCGGATGGTGCAGTCCTGCGAGCTTGTCGATGGTGCACGCCTTCTTCGGCTGCGATCTCGACGTAGCAACGACCGCGCGGGCGGTCTTCGATTACGCGTATAACGGAACTGGAAATTGGGCATTCAACGTCGCATTTAGTGGAGCGCTTGGTTTGCAAGCTGTCGTTGCGTACTTGCGGAACTTCGATCAGGCGCGGCGGCTGCTCGAGCTTGACGTGCCGGTCATTCTCTCGTACAGCTGGCGAAGCGGCGAGCTTCCCGGGGCGCCCCTCGCACATTCCGACGGTCACATGGCCGTATTGCGCGGCTTCGATCGTGACGGGAACTGCCTGCTCAATGATCCTGCACACGAAGCCGTTCGAGTGACCTATCCGCGGCAGGAGCTCGAGCACATCTGGTTGCGCAACAAAGGCGTCTCGTACATCGTGGCACCGCGCGAACTGTCGCTCGCAGCTCTGTTATCCTAAGCCGTGAGGGCGCCGCTGAATGTCGCGCTGGTTGAACCGCAGATTCCGCCCAACACGGGGAATGTGGCGCGGCTCTGCGCGGCGACGGGATGTGCGCTGCATCTCGTCGAGCCGCTTGGTTTTCGCATCGACGACCGCGAACTCAAACGCGCCGGCCTGGATTACTGGAAAAACGTGAACATAACGGTGCATCCGTCCTTCGACGACTTCATGGACGCGACGTCTGCGCTGGCGCTGGTTCTTCTCGACGCGGGCCACTCGCAGCTACACCGAGGCCGACTACGCTCTCGGCGATGTTCTGGTCTTCGGCAAAGAGACGACCGGATTGCCGCGCGAGGTGCTCTCGCGCTACGCGCAGCGAGCGATGCGCATACCGATGCGCCGGCACGCCGTGCGCAGTTTGAACCTGTCGACGTCGGTTGGAATCGTCACCTATGCTGCCCTGGCGCGGCTCGGCTTTCCGGAGCTGACATGAGTCTCCAGGCGATCAATCGGCGCGTCGTGCAATGCGCGCGCTGCCCCGAACTTCGGTCGTACTGTGCGCAAATCGCGAGCGCGAAGAAGCTTGCCTATGCCGATTCGGTGTATTGGGGCAAGCCGGTTCCGTCGTTCGGCGACCCGGCCGCGCAGGTCATGTTGGTTGGGCTAGCCCCCGGAGCGCATGGATCGAATCGCACCGGCCGCCCGTTTACCGGAGACGGCTCCGGCAAGTTCCTCTACCCAGCGCTCTTTCGCGCCGGCCTTGCGAGCCAACCGACCGCGCTTGCTCGCGATGACGGCCTACAGTTGCAAAACTGCATGATCACGGCCGCGGTGCGCTGCGCGCCGCCGGCAAACAAACCGACTCCGCACCAGCTCGTCAATTGTGCGCCGTATCTCGCCGAGGAGTTTACTGCGCTTGCGCACGTGCGCGTCATCGTCGCACTCGGGGCGATCGCGCTTCGCGCGGTGCTCAAGATGCTGCGAGATTCGTCGTGCGCACTGGCTCCGGAGCGTCCGACCTTCGGCCATGGGGTCGAAAGCGTGGCGACCGGCCGGGGACGCAGAGTGACGGTGATCGCTTCATTTCATCCCAGCCAGCAGAACACGAACACCGGCAAGTTGACCGCAGCGATGTTCGATCGCATTTTCGAACGCGTCAACGAGATTTTGGTGGTGTGACCGCGAGCGCCAGCTCCTTGAGCAACTCGGGCGGAATGGACGAAGGCGCGTCCATCATCATGTCGCGCGCCGCCTGATTCTTCGGGAAGGCAGTCACCTCGCGCAGATCGTTTTCGCCGGCAGCAATCATCGCGATCCGATCGATGCCCAGGGCGATCCCACCGTGCGGCGGAGCGCCGTAGTCGAGCGCACGCAAGAAGAAGCCGAACCGCTCTTCAATCTGCTCCTCCGTCATGCCGAGCATGGCGAAGATCTTCTTCTGAAAGTCCGGCTTATGAATGCGGATCGAACCGCTGCCGAGTTCCCAGCCGTTGAGGACCAGATCGTAATGCTGCGCCCGCATCGCGAGCGGATCGGTGTTCAACAGATCCCATTGATCGTCGAGCGGCGCCGTGAACGGATGGTGCGCCGGCATCGGCTTGCCGCTCTGCGGATCTGGTTCAAAGAGCGGAAAGTCCGTCACCCATGCAAACCGGAACTGCGCTTCATCCCGCAGCGCGCAGCGGTCGGCGACGTTGTTGCGCATCTTGCCCGCGACGAGGAGCGTGGCGTTCCGTTCTCCGGCAAAGAGCAAAACCGCATCTCCGGTCTGCGCTTCCAGCCGGGCGCGGATTTCTGCGATCGTCTCCTGGCTCAAGAACTTGCCCACCGGGCTGCGAATACCGTCGTCTGCGTCCAATGCAATCCAGACCAGCCCGTGCGCACCCTCGCATTTCGCGCGTTCGGTGAGCGCATCGAAATCGCGTCGAGACAGCGCGGCGCCTCCAGGATAACGCAATCCAATGATCGCGCCGCTTTGGGTCTCGGCCTGCTCGCGAAATATCTTGAAGTCGGATGTCAAAAAGATGCTTGAAAGATCACTGAGTTCGAGCCCAAAGCGCAAGTCCGGTTTGTCCGTGCCATAGCGCGCGAGCACATCTTCGTGCCGAAAGCGCGGAAACGGTTGCGGCAGCACGAGCCCTAAGGCGTCTTCCCAGACATGCAGCATGCACGCCTCCATCACCTCAAGGACGTCGTCCTGCGTGACGAACGACATCTCGAGATCGACTTGCGTGAACTCGGGCTGCCGATCGGCGCGCAGATCCTCGTCGCGCATGCACCGCGCGATCTGCATGTACTTGCCGAAACCAGCAATCATGAGGAGCTGTTTGAGCACTTGCGGCGACTGCGGTAACGCGTAGAACGCGCCATGGTGCAGCCGGCTCGGTACGAGATAATCACGCGCTCCCTCGGGCGTTGACTTGATCAGCATCGGCGTCTCTATTTCGACGAACCCGCGCCGGTCGAAGAAGTCGCGAATCGCCTTGACGATGCGATGACGAAGCCGCATGTTGCGCTGCATGCGCGGCCGCCGCAAATCGAGATACCGGTACTGCATGCGCAACGCTTCGTCGATTTCTTCATCGCCGGCGATCGGGAACGGCGGAACGAGCGCACGGCTGTAGATGAACAAATCGTCCGCGACGAGTTCCACCGCTCCGGTGAGCAGCTTCGCGTTCTCCGTTCCGGCCGGACGGGATCGCACCGTCCCGCTGACTCGGACGACATCTTCGTGGCGCAATGTCTCCGCCGTCGCGAAAGCCGCGCTCTCCGGATGAAAGACGACTTGCGTGATGCCAGTGTGGTCGCGCAGATCGATGAAGACGAGGCCGCCATGGTCGCGGCGCCGGTTGACCCACCCATTTATCTCAGCGCGCGAGCCGGCATCGGTCGCCCTCAGCTCGCCGCAGGATCGCTTACTCATCGCTGGGCCGCCGTTTGCTGCTCCGCAAGAGCCGCCTTGATTCCGGACACATAGTGGTATTGCTGCGCCACATTGCGTGCGAACTGCGAACTCTCCGCTCGCCGGTCGATGTACTGCAGCAACGGCGGCATGCGCGTCAACAACGAATGCACTGAAAGCGACAGGGGCGTCATTCCAAGATTGGCCATCACGGTGAAGTGCGGATGTTTGCGGTAGAAGCGAACCGTCGAACGGCCCGCGAGATGCATCTTCTGCTTTTGATCTTCATGCGGGACATCTTGAAGATGGTAGCTGACTGCGCGCGGTTCATAACAGATCACGATGCCCGCGCGCACAAGACGGTAGCCGAGCTCAAGATCCTCGTGCCCATATCCCGTGAAGCTCTCGTCGAAGCACCCGACGCGCAGCAGGTCAGCTCGCGACACGGATGCATTACCCGTCAGGAAGTACAGCCAGGAGAGGCGCCTTCGCCGTGCTGGATGCAGCGGCGCTCGCCTTTCGGGATGATCACGTCGCTCGCGGTACTCATCGATCGAACGCGCCTGTACCTCTTGGCCGACCACGGCGATGCCGGGGACGGCATGCCGCGCCAAGTGACGAGAAAGCAGATCGGGCGCCGCGATGATATCGGCATCATTGAACAGCACGACGTTGCCGCGAGCCGCACCGATGCCGGCGTTGCGCGCAGCCGCGCGCCCAGAATAAGCGGCCGGAACGTGCCGCAGATTCGGGGCCACGGGTACGATCGCTTTGAAGAATTCGGCGGTTCCGTCACTCGACTGCGAGTCCGCAACGATGATCTCGTACCGCTCGCGCGCGATATCTTGATCGAGCAGCGATGGAATTACATACTGCAGTGTCTCCAGCCGGTTGTAGGTCGGAACGACGATCGATAGGTCCAGCATCTAGAGCACGCCTGCGACGCTATCGACCACGTCCCGCCGTAATTGCGCGAGCCCGCCCGTAGTTGCTCGAGCGGGTTTGCGCACGATCGCGTGCGGCACGCGGTACGGCGCCCACTCTCTGCAGCTGAGTGCAAAGAAGCGATGCTCGAAGACGACCACCGTCGGCTTGCGCATCGCGCTGGCAACATGCGTCGCGGCCGTGTCAACGGTGACGACACAGCGCGCGCGCTCGAAGGCCGCTGCCCACTGATGAAATGTTAGATCACCTTGCACCGCGTCAGCGACGTTGGCGCGAGAGAGGAGAGCGGCCTCCGCGCGCTGCTCCCGTGCGTGCGTGACGATGATGGGAAGATTGAAGCGCCGCAGTTCCCCAAGCAAGAGGATCGTATTCTCGAGCGAGCTTCCTGCGCGCAGCCAATTTCCGGCAAGATGAAAGACCAGCGCACCTGTCGGCAGGTACGAGACGGCCTCACGATCCTCGTCGGTGATATCGATGCGGAGATCTTCCACGCGCTGCGTCGCACCGGCTCGAGCGACAAGATCGAGCAGTTCTTCGACTTCATGACGAACGGGCCGTTCGGGATGCCGCTCGATCAGCCACGGATCCGCTTGCGAGAGTGCAAGGTCGGTCAGGTAGAGGCGAGCGGTTAACCTTGCGAGATAGCGACGGACATACGTGTACCCCAAACGTGAACGTGCCCCAGTTGCGGCCACGACTGCAAAATCCGCCGCCCGCGGCGCCAGCGCGATGGCGACGTCAACGTTTCCCCGCAATGCGGATGCGAAGGCGCCCGGGCTGGCTCCGCGCGGGATCGCATAAACGGCGTCCAAGTTCGGATTGCGTTCCACGACCACGCGATTGTAGGCGCTCGTGACCATCGTCAGGCGCGCTGCGGGGAAAGACGCGCGCACAGTCGCGATTGCCGGCGTGCTGAGGATCAAATCTCCGATGCGATCCGTCCGGGAGAGCACGATATGCATCTTTAGCGCGTTATGCGCGCGCGCTCGAGTTCTTCGAAGTATGCATCCGTCGCGAGGCGCCTGGCCGCCCAGAGCTGTTTGCCTGACAGATCGCGATCGATCGGCACGTCACGCAGCATGACGTCGAAGTAGCGCGCCGCACCGATGCCCCGGATCCACTTATGCAGTAAGCGCTGTGCCGCCGTGTTTCCCGTCGCCAAGCGCGCACGCCAGGTTGGATGAATCCCTTCGAGCTGCACCGCCGTGCGCGCTTGCGCACGCGCTTGTCGAATCATGCTCGGCACGTCACCCTTGCGCGGAGGCGGCTTGAAATGAAACGCGATCGCCTTGGGGTTCAGGATCGAACGCAGACCGCGCGCGCGAAGACGCAACCCAACATCGATATCTTCCCAGCCGTATTCCGAGAACTCTTCGTTGAAACCACCGATCTCCCGCAGCGTCCTCAGCGGCACGGAGACGTTGCTGGTCCAAAAAAAATTTCCGCTATAATGACGCCAACCGTAGATCGGCGGCGGAAGCTCCTCGAAGCTTTCGGTATTGATCACGGCGCCACGTATGACGTCATCCGGGTGCTGCGCCTGCGAGCGAAGATGCTCCGCCACCAATGACGGCGCCGGCAACACATCATCGTCGATGAAGATGATGCGCTCGCCGCGCGCGGCGGCGATGCCGGCATTGCGTCCGTGCGCCAAACCTGAATTTTCCTGGTTGATCACGGTAAAGGGCGCCGTCGCACCGGCTCGCGCGCGTTCGATCACATCGAGCGTACTATCCGTGGAACCATCGTTGACGAGGACGACTTCGTAGATATCTCCGCCGACCGTCTGTTCGAAGCACCCTTGCAGCACCCGTTCGAGCAGCCGCGCCCGGTTGAAGGTACAGAGTTGAATCGTGGCTTGCATCAAGCGACCGAGCTTTGCAAGAGTCCATCCACCGCCGCAACGACGCGCGGTACATCGAGATTGGCGATGCACTGGTAATCCGGACACATTTCGATCCGCTCGCGCGGCCGGCATCGGAAGCTTGCGCGCACGACGGCAACGCGTGGTCCAAGCGGCGCCCAACGGTCCGGAAAATCAGCCTGCAGTGGGAAGATGCCGACGGTCGGCGTGCCGACGGCGGCCGCTACGTGCATCGGACCGCTGTGCATCACGACGAAGAACGACGCGCGGCGCGCAAGCGCCGCAAAAGAGCCGATCGACGTCTGACCTGCGATTGAAACTGCCCCGGTCGCGTGGGCCAGCGAAGTGGTGATCGCAACGTCGGGCGGCGCCCCGCTGAGCAGCACTGGGCGTGAAAACCGCGCTTGCAGCGCGTCGATCAAGCTCTTCCACCCCTCGAGTGGCCAATACGGCCGCTTCGCGGTGACCGCGCAGGTGACATGAAGGATGGAAAACGGCGCCCTGATATCGTGACGACGCAGAAGCTGCTCCGCATCAAGCGTGTCGGCATCGGTCGCTTCAAATCGCGGGTACGGTTGGTTCGTGTCGCAGCCGATCGCACGGGCATAATCGAGCAAGACCTGCGACCAATGGCTCATGACGTCGCCGCGCTCGCTGCGTACGACCACTCGATGGGTGAAGAAGCGCGAGTACAGACGCCGCGCTTGCCCAACCCGAATCGGAATATCCGCGATCAGCGGGATCTCGGCCGTTCTACGCGTTGCCCAGGTGACGAGGGCGGCTCCGTAACCCCGGCCGCGCAGCTGTTTAGCGACCCTCGCCGGCGCCTCGCCGCCGTCGATTAGCACTTCATCGATATCCGGAACGTGCTGCAGCGTCTCCCGATGTCCGGGGAGCGTCAGCGCGTCGACGGGAGAGAACTTCCTGCGTAGCGCGCCGGCGCACAGTGACGCAACCAGCGAGTCGCCGATCCCACCGCCGGCGCAGATTAAGAGTGCCGGCACGCTCAACGCCCGCGCCAATCCTCGAGCAACCCTCGCGCAAACGTCTTCAACCCGTTTCGGTCGGATGGAAAAGCTCGAACGACGTGTTTGCCGCACCACGGCGACCACCGGGCTGCGTGTACCGAAAATCCAGCGGCTTCAAAGATGTCCGTACACTCGATGCATAGCATCCCGGCAAGATGCGCGGCGCCGGTATCGGGTGTGATCACGTAGGGCGCCGCGGCGATCGCAGTTTTCCATTCCTTGACGGATTCGAAATAGAGCATTCGCAGGCCGGCCCTTTCGCCGAGCCGCTCGCCCAGCGGCCGCTCCTCAGTAGAACAGAAGCCCGCCCACGGTCCGGCGGCGGCGAGCTCTTCGAACCAAGCCCGAACCAGCGCTTCATCACGTGACGGCGAGAGCCACTTCCGGGTTACTTGCACCGCCGGCATCTGCGTCACCCGAACGGGCTGCTCGAGCAGCAATTCGCGAAACAGTGGTGCATCTTTTGACGGTCTCGCGCTCGTCACCAACGACCGGCCGAGGTCGTACATCACTTCCACTTCGTGGCGAGGACGCGGCTGATGCGCCGGCCGGTAGATCGCATCCGTGAGCTGCCGCCGCACCCAAAACGACTTGAGCGGTTTCTGCAGTCCGTTATGAAAGCCACGGCGCTGCGGAATGCCGGCGCGTCGCGCAAACCTGTAGGCGGCCGGCTCTTCGGATGCAATCAAGGCGATATCGTAACGCACTCGGCGTGCGTCGCCCAATGCCAGCTCCCATGTCCCTTTCGTATAGCCGTGCTTTGGCCAGGGGATGCGTTCCACGACATGGCTCCATTGAAATAGCCGCGGCGAGAAGACATCAGCGTTACGCGTCGTCAAGAGCGCCCCAAGCGAATGACCCTCGGCACGCAGTGAAGCGATCAGCGGCACGCACGCGAGAGCGTCGCCGATGCCGTCGACTCGTATGAGTAGTATTCGGCTTATCGCTGCAACCCGCGCTGCAGCTCGTGCACGTACATCCCGTCCAACAGCTGATGGCGCGCAACGGCTCGCACGGCCGGCGGCACGCGCTCGTCGGATGCCACCCCTGCATAGATGGGCAACAGCCACTTTGGCGCCAGTGCACGCACCCTCAAGAAATTCCAGCGGTGAGCGCCTGTTGCAAGGCGCGCGCGTCGCGAGCGATTCTTTCGAATGAAACGGGCAGCCATCTGCGCCTTCTCGAGGGTCTTGCGCAGGGTCGCATCGAGCGTCTGCTCCGAGGGCGGCTTGATGTGGTAGAGGTATGCGTCCCAGCAGAACTTTGACTGAACGCCATGGTCACGCAGACGAACCCCCAGTTCGGTGTCTTCCCAACCGTACAAGTGAAATTGCCGATCGAAACCGCCGACTTCTCGCAGCGCGACGAGCGGAACGGATACATTGCACGTGCAGAAGAAAGCGCGCGAGAAATTTGCCAGCGCCGGCCTCGGACGCTCGTGATAGGAAGCGACGTTGATGATCGGTCCTGAGACGGCAGTGCGGCGGCGCCGTCCGTGGGCGTGCGCGTGAGCAGCCAGAAAGCCCGGCGGCAGCCACACGTCGTCGTCAACGAAAACGACTACTTCACCCTGCGCGATCGAGATGCCCCGATTGCGCGCAGCGGCGCGATTCGGGCGCTCTTCAAAGAGATACGCGATCTCATAGCCGTACGAGTCGCGTGCGTGTTCAACGACTTGGGGTGTGGCGTCAGCCGAACCGTTGTCGATGACGATCGCTTCAAATGACGGCGCGCCGATCTGTTCTGAAAGCGACCGCAGTGCCTGATCCAGATAAGCCGCCCGGTCCTTACTGGCGATGATGACCGACAGCTGCATCATTGCGCGATCGCGAATTGCGAGGCAGAGGCGCACTCGAAGATCCCATCCGCCATCCTCGCTGCGGCTCCCGTGTGTTCAGCATACAACGCTCTCAAGCGCGCGCGGCTTTCGCGCAGCCAGGCATCGTCGTCAAAGTAACGCAGCGCGATGCGGGCGACGTGTCCAGGCATGAGCGTTCCCCGCAATTCCGGAATCATCGGTGATTGGACATCGATGTTCGGCTGCGCGAGAAACGGAAAACGTCTGCCAACAGCGAGCACGGCAGCGCGTTTTAGGGGAACGCCGACAAAGGGGACGCGGTCCAAATAGGTCAGCGGTCCATTGATCGCGATCATCTCCGGCGCATTGATCGGTGCGCACGAAATCATGGGTGTGCCGAGCGCAGCCAGCTCGATCGTCTTTGTGCCTGGAATCGTCAGGGCAAGCCGTGCGGCCGTCGCTGCGCGCAGCGCATGGTAGACGATTGGGAAACGAACGCGATGTTCAGCGTCACACAAATACGCGTCGCCACCTTCGGTGATCACATCGCCCGCCGCAGAGAAAAACCGCGCGTCGCCGCCCGAGGCCACCGCACGACGGATGTCCTCGAGTGCGGTGAACGGCGAGACGCCGAAGGCGATCGGAAGTTGCGGTCGCTGCCGCCGGATATGCAGTGCAA
>Ga0073928_10010447_pt1 | contig 11050 bp, 7 predicted proteins | sample PaiPotPPA55metaG_FD_76969 | JGI IMG/M metagenome (GOLD analysis project Ga0073928, IMG submission 76969) | Iron sulfur acid spring bacterial and archeal communities from Banff, Canada, to study Microbial Dark Matter (Phase II) - Paint Pots PPA... ...
AGGAGAGAACACACCCCCGACCCGACCACCCCGAACCCCAACCCGGCACGCAAACAACACCACCCACCCATCGACCCCGGTCTCTCCGAGGAAGCGGCCCGCCGGAGGCGCAGTTGACCTTGACTCTCCAGAAACCCGACACACCAACAAACCCAGACCGCCGGCCCGACTCGAAGCAACCGGCCAGCCCGCGCGTCGAGGACGACGCAGGAGGACGAGTGCCGAAGGCAAAAGGGTGAGGGTTGAAGGGTGAGGGGTGAGGCGCCCGAGGAACGAGGGCAATTCGGATTAGGCGAGTCGATTGAGGTCCGAGTGCAGGACTTGGTACTGGAGCGGGAGGCCGGCGAGGAGGCGGTCGAGCTCGTCGACGACGGCGGCGCCGAGGCGTTCCAGTTCGTTGCCGAGGGAGCCGGCGATGTGGGGGGTGAGGAAGACATTGGGGAGGCGGTACAGCGGCGAGTCCGGTGGCAGCGGTTCGGGCTCTGTGACATCGAGTACTGCGTTGAGGCGGCCGGAGATGAGTTCGTCGGCAAGGGCGTCGGGGTCGATGAGAGCTCCGCGCGAGGTGTTGATCAGGGTGGCGGCGTCGGGGATCAGGGCTAGGCGACGGCGGTCCAGCATTCGATGGGTCTGCGGGAGATCCGGCGCGTGGAGGGTGACGATGTCGCTTTCGCGCAGCAGGTCGTCCAGGGGCAACAGCGTGGCGCCAAACTTTGCGGCCTCGTCGGGCTGCACGTAGGGGTCGGCAAGTGTGACGACGAAGTCGAGCGGACGAAGCAGCTCAAGGAGCCGCCGGCCTACGCGCGACGCGCCGATGACGCCGACGCGGCGGCGGAAGTTGCCGATCGTGCTGTCGGCGTGCGGGTCGGGCTGCTCGTCGCGGAACGCGTCGCGCAGCGCGAAGGCGTTCTTCCCGGCGAACAGGATCGCCGCCAGCGTGTACTCGGCGACCGGTATCGCGTTGGCCTGCACGGCGTTGCAGACCACGAGGTCCCGGTCCCAGCAGGCCTGCGTGATGAGTTCGCGCACGGTGCCTGCCGCGTGCAGGACGGCGCGAAGTCGGGGCGCCGCGTCCAGGACCCGCTGATCGATCGGGGGGCATCCCCAGCTCGTGATCAGGATTTCCGCCTTGGCGAGGGCTGTTGCGACCTCGGGCCGGTCGAAGTCGTCGACGACGAGGGTTGGGTCGACGTCGACGAGCTGGCAAGTCCGGTCGAGCAGTGACTGCGGGAAGAGCCCAGACAGGTTGGCCGGGTCCATCGCGAACAGTGCGGCGGGTCGGTCGATCAAGGCGCTGACTCCATTTGGGGGTCGCAGGACTACCCGTCCGCGTCGCCGACACGTGTCGGCGACGCGGACGGTTTCTCGCTATCAGTGTCCTTCAGGTCGGGCGCCGGCGGGAACCGCTGCGGGGCGGTCGCAGGTGCTGGCGACGATCACCGATTCGCCGCTGCGGGCGGCGGAAAGCAGGGACTCCATGACGTCCAGGACGTGGTACGCCAGCCTTCCGTCCGCGCGGTGCGGCCCGCCGTCGGCCAGGGCGCGCGCCAGGTCCGAGATGCCGAAGCCGCGGGAGGCCCCCTGGTATCCGCCGCGCTCCGGTACCGGCACCCACTCCTTTGTCCCGGCACGGAAAAGGCGCACCTCGCCGTCGAAACCGTTGGGATCTGGCACGGACAGTGAGCCGCCGGTCCCGTACACCTCGATCCGGGGCAGCACGCCCGCCCACACTTCGAAGCTCATCAGCAGTGTGGATAGCGCCCCGTTCTCATGCTCGAGAACACCCGTGACGTGGGTAGCCACCTCCACCGGGAACTCGGTCCCGGCCCTCGGCCCGCTGCCGATGACGCGGGTGGGGCGGGGAGTGGAACTCATGCCCACCACGCGCTTGACCGGTCCGAGCAGGGTGATCAGAGCCGTGAGGTAGTAGGGGCCCATGTCAAGGAGCGGGCCCCCGCCCGGCCGGTAGTAGAACTCCGGCGCCGGGTGCCAGCGTTCGTGCCCGGGGGTGACCATGAAGGCGCTCGCCGCCACCGGTGTGCCGATTTCCCCGGCGTCCAGGACAGCACGCGCGGTCTGCACCCCGGTGCCGAGAACCGTGTCGGGGGCGCAGCCCATCCGCACGCCGGCGGCCTCGGCCGCGTCGAGCAGCACGCGGGCCTCGGCGGTGGTGGAGGCCAACGGCTTCTCACCGTAGACGTGCTTGCCGGCGGCGATGGCGGCCCGGGCGACGTCGGCATGCGCGGCGGGGATGGTCAGGTTGAGGACGAGGTCGACGTCCTCTGCGGCATAGAGCTCCTCCGGGGCAGCGGCGCGCGCACCGGGCACACTGTCCGCAGCCGCAGCCGCCCGCGCCACGTCCAAGTCGGCGATCGCGGTCACCCGCAGGTTCGTCAGGCCGGGAATGGTCTTCAGGTAGGCACCGCTGATCTGCCCCGCGCCGACCACGCCCACCCGCAGGGCCCTTACGTTCCTCGTCGTGTCCGTTGCCGTGTCCGTCGTCATCGTGTCGCCCATGCCATGCCCTGTCTGATCATCGAGTCCACTTCGGGTACCTCCAAGTCGGCGAGGTCGTGTCCGATCGCCGTGGCGAAGACCCGGCCGGCGCCCCAGCGCCGGGTCCAGGTGACGGGCACGACCGTGCCCGCGAGCTCCGGATGGTCCGGGTCCCGCTCGTAGTCCGTGACGGCGAGAACGTCCACCGCCGGATCCATGTGCAGGTAGTACTGCTCGGTGGTGATGGTGAACGGCGCTATCCCGGCCATCACCGGGTGTTCGGCGTACGCGGGAACCGCTCGTACTCGGTACGTAGTCGCCTCGCGCGGGTGATGGACGAACTGGCCGCCCGTCATCAACTGGTAGCGGGTCTCGGCGCGGAACGAGTCGACGAGGCCGCCGTGCCAGCCGGCGAAGCCGGTGCCCGCACGAACCGCGCGGGAGAGCCCGACGGCCTGGTCGCCGGTGATCTGCCCCATCGTCCAGCACTGCACGACCAGGTCGGTGGCGGCCAGCAGCGCCTCGTCGAGGTAGCTGTCCAGGCTGTCGCTGACGGTCACCGCGTAGCCGTCTTCTTTGAGCGCGGTCACGTACCGGTCGCTGGCGGGGACGGGCACGTGGCCGCCCCATCCGCCGCGCACGACCAGGGCCCGCTTGGTACCGGTTGTCTGATGCTCCGTCATGGTTGAACTCCTATTCGTTCGCGGCCTGCGCAGTCGCCGGAGCCTGGGTCACACCCTGCGTCCCCGCGGCGCCACCGGCGACGCCTTCGACCAGCTGCCGCTGGAGGATGATGAAGACGATCAGGATCGGGATGGCGACGATTACCGTAGCCGCGGCGACGACTGGCCACTGCGAGGAGTACTGCCCGAAGAAGGAGAACAGGCCTCGGGTGACCGGCCACAGACCCGGGTCGCTGAGCATGACCAGGGGCAGGATCAGGTTGTTCCAGGCGGCTACGAAGCCGAACACGCCAAAGGTGGCCAACGCCGGCTTCATCTGCGGGATGATCATGGTGAAGATGAACCGGAAGTACCCGCAGCCGTCCATCGCCGCGGCCTCGTCGATCTCCCGCGGGATGGTCTTGATGTACCCGACGAAGAAGAAGAATCCCGCGCCGGCCAGCGAGTTGATGACCAGATAGCCGAGCCGGCTGTTGTAGAGGCCGAGCTTCTGTGCCTCGATGAACAGCGGGATCAGCCCGGTCGGCAGGAACCCGGAGAAGACGAAGAACGCGTACAGGGCGTTCGAGTGCTTGAAGTACCCCCGGGAGATCGGGAAGGCCAGGAACACCCCGAGGATCAGGGTGAGCACGGTCGGGACGACGGAGTACAGCACGCTGTTGAGCATCTCGGTGCCGAAGTTGCCCTGTGTCCACGCAGTGGTGAAGTTCGAGAACGTCCACGGGTGCGGCAGGCCGGTCGGGTCCTGTAGGAAGGACAGGAACGGCTTGAACGCCTGGAGCACCAGGTAGACCAGCGGCAGGGCGAAGAAGCCCACCGAGATCAGCAGGCAGACCAGCTGCATTCCGCCGACGCGCACGTAGCGTCGCAGCCGAGGGCGGCCGATCACAGTGCCACCTCCCTTCGCCGCAGCCCGAACAGCAGCCCGCCGCCGAGGACCACGGTCACCACGAACATGGCGATGGCGACCATCGCACCGTATCCGGCTGAGGGTTGCAGCCCGAATGCCTCGTCGAACATGTACATGCCGAGCGTCTTGGTGCCGTACTGGCCGTCGGTCAGCACCAGGATCAGCGCGTACTCGCCGACGCAGCCCATGGCGGTCAGGAACACGTTGACCGTGGTGGCCGGGGCCAGCAGCGGCCAGGTGATGTTCCAGAACGTCCGCCACCGCCCGGCGCCGTCCATCGAGGACGCCTCGTACACCTCTTTCGGTATGCGGCGCAGTCCGGCGATGTAGACCAGCATCGTGTATCCGGTGAACATCCAGACGTTAATCAGGATGACGATCGGTAGCGCCCAGGTGCTGGAGCCCAGGAAGGAGTTGGATCCGCCGAGCAGCGCCGTGTACGCCTTCTCCGCCGGCCCGGTCTGCGGGTCGAGGATCAGCGAGAACATCACGCCGATGACGGTCACCGAGAAGATCTGCGGCATGAAGATCAGCGCCCGGTATAGCCCGTACCCGCGCCGCTTGTGCTGCAGCAGCAACGCGAGCGCGAGCCCGAACACGATCTGCAGGACCGTGACCCCCACCACGTACTTGATCGTGGTGATGAAGGCGCCGTAGAAGTCGGCGTACGAGCCGGTGAAGGCGGCGCGGTAGTTGCACAGTCCGCAGAAGTTGAGCGGGGTGCCCGGCTCACCCGAGTACTGGGTGAACGAGTAGAAGACGGTGGCGAGCGACGGATAGAGCCCGAAGATCAGCCAGCCGATCGACGGGACGGCGATGGACAGCCAGGGAATCCACCGCCGCGTCCGTCGAGTGCCGAAGGGGCTTACAGCCATTTTCTCAGTGCCCCACAGCCGACTTGTAGGCGCTGGCGGCCTGGGAGAGCGCGTCGCCCGGCGCCTGCGAGCCGAACGGCTGCATCGCGGTCAGGACCGGGCCGCCGGCCTCCTTGTTCGCGCCGTCCGGGGTCCAGGGCTGGGTGGAGTTGACGTAGCCGTTGGTGGCGTTCGCGGAGAGCCAGTCGGTCCACTTCAGCGTCGGGGTCGCCACCGAGGGCTCGGTGGAGAGCGAGCCGGTGGCCTTCAGCCACTCGGAGTACTGGGTCTGCTGGGTGAACAGGTCGATCCACTGGAGCGCGAGCGTCTGGTGCTTGGAGAACTTCGGGACGGTCCAGGACAGGTCGGGGGCGAGGGCCGCGCGGTTCCAGCTCGCGGTGTCGGTGCCCGGGATCGCGAAGAAGCCGAAGTTCAGCGACGAGTTGTCCTGCGCGATGGTGTTGCCGTCGTACGAGCCGTCCACGAAGAACGGGTAGTTGGTGCTCTGCACGGCCCACTCGCCGGTCGCGGTCTGGGCGGTGGCACCCGAGGCGCTCGGCTCGATGTAGCTCATGACCTCCTCATAACGCTGGGCGGCCTCCTGGTAGATCGGGCTGTTCCAGCCCTGAGAGCCGTTGAGGAAGGCCTCGGCGCGCTGCAGGTAGACCGATGCCGCCTCGGCGGCCGGCTTGTCCTCCATCAACAGCTGGTTGATGATGCCGGCCCAGACGATGTTCTGGTAGCCGTCCTTGCCGGCCACGTAGATCGGCGTGATCCCGTTGGCCTTGAAGGTCTTGAGGTCGTTGATGAATTCGCCGAAGGTGGTCGGGACGGACATGCCGTACTTGGCCAGCAGGTCCTTCTTGTAGAACAGGCCGGTGTTGTTGACGTACTCGGCTACCGTGACTCCGTAGATGCCGCCGTTGTAGCCCATGGTGTACTGCTGCGTGGTCGTGTCGAAGCGCGACATGAACGGCTGCTTGGACAGGTCCATGAACTGCCCGTTCGCGATGAGCGCGGCGGTGCCGGACGGCTTCTTGCCGACCGAGGCCGGCGGATAGTCCGCGGGATTCTGCGCGAACTGGGCCAGTACGTCGACGTTCTTGGACGCCAGGAGGCTGGCCTGCAGAGTGGGCCAGGCGCTGTTGGTGGTCGGGGCGTCCTCCAACTGAATGTGCACGCCCGGGTGTTGCTTCTCGAACAGGGCGTCGACCACCTGTGTCTGCGCGATGGCGGCGGGGTTGGACCACTCGGCGACGACGAGGGTGTCTGCCGGGTTACCGCCGCCGCTGCTGCACGCGGACAGACCGGCGGCGATCGTCACGGCGGCGCTGAGCACCGCGGTGAGACGACGGGGACGGTTGAATCTTCTGGCCATGACGGTTCCTCACAACGTTGTGGAGAAGGATGGTCACGGCCGACGGCCGGGTGCTCGAAGCGGCACCGCAGCCCTGGGGGCCTCCGAAGTATCCGGCGTGATCGACAACGTTGTCAAGATCTGTCGGCGTCCAAGGACTTCCCTTACATACATGTCCGGAACACGCCAAGGCCTGATCTGTCATCAGACCAGGTCAGTGGTATCGCGGGAAAAAGTTCACAGCGGGCCTTGTCGCATTAACACTCTTGGTATTTCATACTCCTCACGCCGCCGACGGCGCCCTGGAGGCAATCCAATCCCGCTCTACCCGAGACCCCGAAAGGGGAAGCTGATGCTGCGCTCGGTACGACGCGGGGCAGTTCCGCTGCTCTGCTGCCTTGCCGCACCACTGCTCGCCGCACCATCCGCCAGCGCCACACCCGCGGCGTCCGCGTCCACGAGTTCCGCCTCCGCGCCCGCCGACGGCGGTCAGTCCCAGCTGTGGGCCACCCAGCTTCAGTTCGACAACAACGGCACGCCGTGGACCGAGGCGTTCTTCGCTTCCATCAAGGCCAAGGGCATCAACCAGGCCGAGATCAACATGCCCTGGGGCACGCTGGAACCCACGCAGGGCACCTTCAACTACACCGAACTCGACCAGGAACTGGCCTCCGCCGCGGCCGCGGGACTCAAGCTCGTGCCGATCTTCTGGCAGTCCGGCTGGCGCGGCAGCCCCGCGCCCTGGATCACCGACTTCGAACAGAACAGCACCGGCGCCACCGGTGTCACGCCCACTTGGTGGGATCTGAGCGAGCAGAATGCGTATTTCCAGTACGTCACCACCACCGTCGCGCACATCGCCCACAACCCGGGCTACGGCGGATCCATCCTGAACTACGGCTACCTCGACGCGCAGTGGGACATACCCGGCCACGGCTTCGGCGGTTGGGCCGCGGCCGACGTCGCCTACTTCCAGAACACCTGGCTGCCGGCGACCTACGGCACGATCGCGCGCTTCAACGCCGCGAACGGCACCACGTACACGTCCTTCAGCCAGGTCCCGGCGGCCGCCCCCGGCGCCCCGCTGGCGAACGTCTACCAGCAGTTCCGCCTCTGGAGCGTGCAGGACACGTACAACCGGCTCACCGTCGCCGTTCGCGAGATCAGCAAGGGGCCGTTGTACTACTACTTCGGCGGTCACATCTCGAACGCACCGCAGCTCGGCAACCTGCCCGACGTCTTCTTCTCGCTGGCCCGCCGGTATGACGTGACGATCATCGAGGACGCCGCCGCGTCCCCGGGGCTGAGCCTCACCTTCGGCAGCCTGGCCCGCGCGTACCACGTCAAGGTGGCCCAGGAATGGACCCCCACGACCGAGAACCTGTACCCCTCCGAGGCGGTGCAGTGGATGTCCAACTACGCCATGACCGCGCCCTTCGGCGGTGGTGAGGACTTCTTCATCCACGACGGCACTGCCAAGGACGTCGTCGGGTACCCGCTGTACACGAACTGGCTGCCGACGCTGAAGTCGATTTCCGGCTCCTACCCGAAGCAGCCGATCGCCGTGTACATCGACTACTCGCAGGCTCAGGGCAACTCCGCCGGCGGCTCGCTGTCCAACGTGGAGAACGCGATCACCAACCTGTGGGACGGCTACCAGGCCGGGTTCACCGTGGTGACCAGCACGGAGCTGGCGAATCACGCGGACAGCCTCTCGCGCTACAAGGCGGTGCTCCCGCTCAACGGCGTCGACGCGAACCTGACGGCATACCAGCAGGCCGGCGGAACGCTACTTACCAGCGGATCCCAGCTCAGCCAGTACGCTCCGGCATACGCGCAGCTCTCCAGCGGGCACGTGCTGCAGGTCGTTCCGGCCACCGCCGCGAACCACCGCAGCTCCACCGTCACCCTCGCCGAGGTCAGTCCGTACTTCGGCTACGACGGCTCGGTCACGCTCGATCCCACCGGACTCGACCTCGCCCCCGGCACGTACCACGTGGTCGACCAGACGAACGGCACGGTTCCGGCTCAGGAAACGCTGTCCGACGGCCAGATCTGCGCCCCCGTCAGCATGGCCTCGGCGACGCTGGACCAGTGGAACGTCGTGCCCGGACCCGCGCCGGCCGGCACCCCGGTCCCGGCGACCTGCCCGGTCACCGGCGCCGGCGCGACCAGCGTCACCGGCACCGCCGCGCAGGCCGGCACCAGCGGCGTGGGCGACGGCCTGGTCTACCTCAACGTCGGAGCCACCGGCGCCGGCGCGGACGGCAACCTCACCCAGGTCACCCAGGACGGACAGGCCGCCTACGAGACCTGGACCACCGCGCAGAGCGGGACCGGCGCGGCGAACATCTACCTGCAGGTGGATCCGAACAGCCAGGTGTACACCTCGTCCACGGTGACGCTGACCGTGACCTACTGGTCGGTGGCCGGACAAGGCTTCCAGGCGCAGTACGACGCGCCGGGAAACGCGTACCTCGGCGGCCCGACAGTGGTAGGCAGCGGCACCGGCAGCTGGCAGACCGCGACGGTCACGTTGACCGGCGCGCAGTTCGGTGAGGAGCAGAACCTCTCCGCCGACCTGCGGCTCGCCGCGACGAACACGACTCAGCCGCTGATCGTCAGCAGCGTGACGCTGTCCGCCGGCGCCCAGTAAAGAACGGCAATCGAAGCACCACAGTTCACTGAAGCATCATGTTCGAAGGGACCGTCCCACCGTGCACGACGACCGCAAACTGGTAGAAGACCGCATCACTCGGTATCTCAGCCACCAGGTTCTACCCGCCCTCTACACCGCAAGCGCCACGCTGGACGTCAAGGCCTGGCACGTGCCCGGAGAGCCCGTACCCGTGGCCGAGGTGCTGCGGGTGCCGGACAGTGAATATCAGGCGTTTTCCGTCGGCGAGCCGTGGGGCGGTCCCTGGTCCACCACCTGGTTCCGATTCACCGCGCAGATCCCGCCGGAATGGGCGGGCGAGCGGGTCGAGGCCGTGATCGACCTCGGATTCGACCCGTCGCGCGGACCCGGCGGCCAGGCCGAAGGCCTGGTGCACACCCTCGACGGGCGCGCCGTGCACGGGCTGCACCCGATGAACCGGGCCGTGCTGATCGCCCGCAGCGCAGAGGCGGGCGAGAGCGTCGATTTCCTGGTCGAGGCGGCCGCCAACCCGGGCATTCAGAGCGCCGAAGGCAACAACACGCACTTCGGCGACAAGGCCACCGCCGGCGACGAGCCGATCTACCGCCTCGTTTCCGCCGAGATCGCGGTGCGCAACGAAGAGGTCTGGCACCTGATCCACGACGTCGAGGTGCTCGACCAGCTGATGCGCGAGCTCGACCTGGCAAGCCCGCGCCGGCACGAGATCATGCGCGCGCTCGAGCGCGCCGCTGACGCCACCGACCCCAAAGACGTGCCCGGCACCGCCGCGAGGGCGCGCGCCGAGCTGACCGAGATGCTCGCGCGCCCCGCCCACGCCTCCGCGCACAAGATCAGCTCCGTCGGACATGCGCACATCGACTCGGCGTGGCTGTGGCCGCAGCGCGAGACGGTACGCAAGTGCGTGCGCACGTTCTCCAACGTGATCTCACTCGCCGAGGAGTACCCGGAACTGCTGTTCGCCTGCTCCTCCGCGCAACAGTACAAATGGGTGAAAGACCACCGGCCGGAACTGTTCGAGCGGATCCGCAAGTCCGTCAGCGACGGCACGTTCATCCCCGTCGGCGGCATGTGGGTGGAGGCCGACGGCAACATGCCCGGCGGCGAGGCGTTGGCCCGCCAGCTCATCTACGGACGCCGCTTCTTCAAAGAGGAATTCGGCATCGAACAAGACGGGGTGTGGCTGCCGGACTCCTTCGGCTACACCGCCGCCTACCCGCAACTGGCCCGGCTCGCCGGGGCCGAGTGGTTCCTGTCGCAGAAACTGCACTGGAGCGAGACCAACGAGATCCCGCACCACACCTTCCAGTGGGAGGGGATCGACGGCACCCGGATCCTGACCCACTTCCCGCCGGTCGACAGCTACAACGTCGAGATGCTCGCACGCCAACTGCACCACGCGCAGACCAATTTCCGCGACAAGGGCGTGGCCACCGTCTCGCTCGCCCCGTTCGGGCACGGCGACGGCGGCGGCGGCCCCACCCGCGAAATGCTCGAGCGCGCCCGACGGCTGCGCGACCTCGAGGGCTCGCCCCGGGTGGAGATCGAGTCGCCGACCGAGTTCTTCCGACAGGCTCGCGCGGAGCTGCCCAACGCCCCGGTCTGGCGCGGCGAGCTCTACCTCGAGTACCACCGCGGCGTGTACACCAGCCAGGCCAGGACCAAGCGCGGCAACCGGCGCTCCGAAGCACTGCTGCGCGAAGCCGAACTCTGGTCGGCCACGGCCGCGGTGCGCACCGGCGCGGCGTATCCGCACGAGGAGCTCGACGAGCTGTGGCAGCAGGTGCTGCTGCATCAGTTCCACGACATCCTGCCCGGCACCTCGATCGCCTGGGTGCACCGCGAGGCCGAGCAGGTCTACGGCCGCATCCACCAGCGACTCGAAACTCTCATCGCCAACGCCGCCGGCTCCCTTGCCGCAGGCGAGGACTCCGGTGTGCTCAACGCCGCAGCGCATCACCGCCGCGAGGCAGTGCTGCTGCCGTCCGCTCCCCCGGCCGCCGCGGTCACCCAACTCTTGTCCGACGGGCGCCACGCCGCGCTGGCCGACGCTCCCGCACTCGGCTCCGGCACCCTGCTGCCGGAGCTCGGCGA
>Ga0073928_10010448_pt1 | contig 11050 bp, 12 predicted proteins | sample PaiPotPPA55metaG_FD_76969 | JGI IMG/M metagenome (GOLD analysis project Ga0073928, IMG submission 76969) | Iron sulfur acid spring bacterial and archeal communities from Banff, Canada, to study Microbial Dark Matter (Phase II) - Paint Pots PPA... ...
GCTGAAGGTCGAGTTCGTCGTGTTCACGACGTTTGCCGCGATTGCCGCCTTCGCTGATTCGTAGCGGCGACGGGCCGTGCTGGGGTTCGGGAGCATCGCCATGGCGGCGAATCCGGGTACCGGAAACTGGACAAACAGCCTGGACGTTGCGGGCACCGACGTGTTGCCGATCAAGCGGATTGCACCGGTGTCGACCATACGCACGACATAGCTCTCGAGCGCAGCGGCTTCCCGGGCTGCGGCGACACGTTCATCCACGCCCGGCGCAAACAGGACGCACAACACCCCCGGCAGTAAAGCGGCGATCAGCACGATGCCCGCCAGGAACGCTACACGCCCGCTGTGTCTGAACGTGATCATCGTGCGCATTTCATTTCGCGACGCCTTTGCGCCGGATACGCGCTGCATAATAGTTTTTAGTGAGGCACCTGATGACATCTGCTGTGTCGAGCGCGGTTTCGTCAAGGCCGGGTTGCTCGCGCCGTTAGTTCGTGGTCCGGTTGTTCGTGCCGTTAATCGTGTCCACATGGTTGACAACCGTATCCCTGTTTTACTTCTTGCCTTGCCTCGGTCCGGGGTTGGTTCCAGATCGTTCTGGTGTTGTCCCGGCAAACGGCCCAGTTTAGCGGCGGGGTGCACTTGGCTTCAATGCTTCGCGGCTCGGGAATTGGCTGCCTTGGTGGGCTGGCGCACGCCGGCTCGACGCTTTTCCCGCACGAGTGCGCAGACGTCTGGCAAATGGCGGATGAGTCCGATACTCGTGAGAAAATCGAACCTGCTCATGATGTCTTTTCTCGTCATCCGATCATCGTCCGACCATCGTCCGATCAACGCCAAAACCATGGAGGCAGTCAATGGCACTGCACGAAGCCAGCGCTCTCACAATCCGCGACGCGAAAGCCGCCGATTTCGATACGATCACCCGCATTTACGCCCACTACGTGCAGCATGCGCTGGCGACCTTCGAGGAAACGCCGCCGGACGCCGACGAAATGCGTCGTCGGCACGCTTCAATCACCGGTGCGGGCCTGCCTTACCTCGTGGCCGAAATGGATGGCGTGGTGGTGGGTTACACGTATGCGACCGCGTATCGGCCGAGGTCGGCGTATCGGCACACAATCGAGGATTCGGTGTACATAGCCGATGGCTTCGGCGGGCGCGGTCTCGGTCTCTCGCTGCTGACGGCGCTGATCGAACGTTGCGACGCGGGACCGTGGCGCGAACTCGTGGCGGTGATTGGCAACAGTGGCAACGCGGGATCGATCGCGCTGCATGCACGCCTTGGATTCGAGCATGTCGGCGTACTGCGCAAGGTGGGCTACAAACACGGCCAATGGGTAGACACGGTGCTCATGCAACGGTCACTCGGCGAAGACAAGGCGTTGATTCCGCAAAAATGAGGCACGCTATCAGGCGCTCGCGGTTTATCCCGGGATAGTCCGCGACCGCAGCGTCCTTTCGCCATACCATTGCATCACGACCTTCCGGTCGCCTCTCTTACAGCCTGAGCTTTAGTTGCCCACTTACACCCTCGCCGCCGCCGTCAGTGCCGAAATCGACATTCGCAAAAGCCGTTTTATCGCGCTGGCAATACCTGTCGCCGATCGCGCCGCTGCAATGCTCGAACTCGATACGCTGCGCGCCCTGCACCCCGGTGCCACGCATGTCTGCTGGGCGCTGCTGGCGGGCGGCGAATCCGGCATGTCGGACGATGGCGAGCCTTCCGGCACGGCCGGCCGGCCGATCCTGGAGGTGCTGCGCCACCATGAAGTGGACGGCGTGCTGGCTGCCGTCGTGCGCTACTACGGCGGTATCAAGCTCGGCGCAGGCGGTCTGGTGCGCGCTTACACCGACGCCATTGCAACCGCGATGCAACTGGCCGAACGCATCGAGCGCGTGCCGCTCGGCCTGTTGCAAGTGGAAGTGGATTACGCCGACGAAGCGCGTGTGCGGCGCTGGGTTGAACAGGAAGGCCATGCACTCGATGAACCCGGCTACGGCATGACCGTCCGCCTGTCGATCCGCATGCCGCTTGCCGTGCGCGAACAGGCGGCTGACATTATCCGTGACCTGACCCACGGCCGCGCGGCCATTACCCGAGCGCCGTCAGCATCATGAGCACCGCTGACCGTCCACGCTCTTTCACGATCACGCTGCTGCCCTCTGGGCGAAGCTTCGCGTCGACCGGACAGACCACGATCCTCGAAGCCGCCGCGCTTGACGGGCTACGCTTGTCGAGTTCGTGCCGCAACGGCACGTGCCGCGCGTGCCTGTGCCGCCTGGTCGATGGCACGGTGCAGTATCGGATCGACTGGCCCGGTCTGAGTGCGGACGAAAAGGCCGACGGCTGGATTTTGCCGTGCGTGGCACTGCCCACGTCCGACCTGACCGTCGATCAAGTGGATTTCCTGGAAATTCCAAATTCCGCCGACACAAAACCGGGTCGCGGCCGGGGTTTTTGAGGTTTCGAATTGGGCTCGGCGCACCTTTGCGCAAATGGCCGATAACCGTAAGCCGCTACCCGGGTAATCCGGGATTGTTGTCTTTTATCAAAGACATACGATGGCATTCCCGAGCGGCGAAGTGCGTCCCATTGTTCACCAGCCTGTAATTAAGGCTCCAAAAAGTGTACAATTGCGTTTTGCCCAATTTTCTGGCAGGGCCAGACCAACTGAGATATCAATGACTAAAGTATTGTTGAAAGAGAACGAGCCTTTCGACGTCGCCATGCGCCGTTTCCGCCGCACCGTCGAACGTACCGGCCTGATTCAGGAACTGAAGTCGCGTATGGCTTATGAAAAGCCGACCACCGAGCGCAAGCGCAAGAAAGCTGCTGCTGTTGCTCGCCTGCGCAAGCAGATCCGTCGCGCACAGTTGCCCAAGAAATTCTATTGATGGTGTTGTACGTCTGAACGGCGGCTTGCAGGTCGACCCGGTTCGATCGAAGCGCCGAGTAAGCCGGGGGCGTGTTGGAACCGTCCCGGATACAGGCCGGACTCTCAGTACCGGCCATTGCGCCCTAGCCCGGCGGTTGATTTGCGGCTCGATTAGCCGATCAATTCAAGGTGTAGCGAACTGTATCGGCTACGCCCACACATCCAGAATTCGAAAGCCTGCATGATTCATATCGTGCGGGCTTTTTGCGCTTGCCCTGCTTGAATTCAACTGAGTAAATTCAGCTGAGTGAATTCAGCTGAGTGAATTCAGCTGAGTGAATTCAGCAGCACAATGAATTCAGCCGCATAGATTCAACCACATAAATTCGTACGTCCACTCGACGCATGCATGATGCTTCCATGCATGCCGCACGACCGCTTATCAAAGCGTCTTCGCGCTATTCGCGGCCGTAAACGCATAAAGCCCGGATAGACCGGGCTTTATGCGTTGAATCTCTGGTTGCGGGGGTAGGATTTGAACCTACGACCTTCGGGTTATGAGCCCGACGAGCTGCCAGACTGCTCCACCCCGCGAAAAAGATTATAGCGCTAAGGGTATGTCAGGTCAAACCGAATCGAAGAATATTGATGATGAGTGTGAGTGCGTTGACGTTATTGCAGCGATGCCGGCTTCGCCGGAGCGAACGGATCAGTGCCGGACCGTACCGCGTCCACACAACGCCTATGTTCTCGTGACAGGCGATTCAACAACGGTAGCAGGATGATTGCCACTGCAGCCCCGCCTGCCGCGAGCCAGCCGAGCCCAAAAAAGAGCTTGGTATAAAGCGGCAGGGATTGCAGCGAATCAAGATCGTTCGACGGCATGCGTGCGAAGTTGGCGACCACACTGCCCAGGTATTGCGACACCCCCGTCGCGACGTAATACGCTCCCATCATGAAACCGCTCATGCGTGCGGGCACGTAGTGGGCGATCATCGCGAGGCCGAGCCCGGACACCAGCAGTTCGCCGAGCGAATATAGCCCGTAGCCGCCGACCATGAACCACGAAGACACGCGGCCATCAACCGCATAACGGCCGCTGAACGCGAACACAAAAAAGCCCAGCGCGACCACCGTGAAACCCAGTACGTACTTCACCGCAATGGGAATGTCGTGGCCGCTATTCGCGAGCCTCGTATACGCGATCGCGAGAAACGGACTCAGCAGCATGATCCAAAGCGGATTCAACGCCTGGAATTGCGCCGCGCTCCATGAGAACAAGGTCACGTTGAAGAGCGTGAATGACGCATTCACGTTGCGCAGCGCGAACAAGGTAAGTGACGTGGACATCTGCTGATAAAAGATGAAGAACAAGATGACCTGCAACGTAAGGATTAACGCCGCAAGCAGGCCGGCACGTTCGCTTCGATCACTTTTCAGCAGCATCCAGCCGAAAATGATCAGTACGACGAGACCCGCTCCATACACGCAGATTGCCGCCACGCGTTCGTTCTGCAGCACGAATACGGTCGCAAGGCCCAGGGCCACGGCCCCGGCCACGACCGCACCGAAGTACCCCCAGTTCATGGGTTCGTCGTCAGGAGCCGAACCAATGCGCCCGACCGTCCTGCGCATCAGCATGAAGTTGACCAGCCCGAGCACCATTCCGGCGAAACATACGGCAAAGGCTGTGTGCCAGCCCCAGTGATCCTTGATCCACGGCGTTGCGAGCATTGAAATGGTCGAGCCGATATTGACCGACATGTAGTAGATGGTGAATGCGCTGTCGAGGCGTGCGTCGTCGCCCTCGTAAATGCGTCGCACGAGATTCGCAGCGTTCGCCTTGAAGAGGCCGTTGCCGACCACGATCACGCCAAGCGCCGCATACAGGTAGCCCAATGAATCGAACGGAATGGAGAGCATCAGATAACCCGATGCCAGGACACATGCGCCGAAGATCATCGTGCGGCGCGCACCCAGCACCTTGTCGCCAATCCAGCCGCCTATTGCCGGCGCGGAGAACACGAGCGCGGTGAACGCGCCCCATGTGAGGTTCGCGTGGGAATCGGCGAAACCGAGCTTGTCGATCATGAACAGCACGAGCAACGCGGCCATGCCGTAATAGCCGAAACGCTCCCACATCTCGATCAGGAAAACGGTCGTGAACGAGCGCGTCTGAGACGTGCCGGACGGATGTGGTGTCATGGGTAGGCTCGATAAGGTGAAACGCTCGCTGCATCAACACCCGACAGGTGACAAGGGGGAAACAATGCGGGAGATTCATTAATACAGGAATCCGATACATGGAGAGTCGCGATTATCACAGCACCGTCTGAAAATGTGTGACAAAGGCTTGCACATACAGCGTTCAGTTTTTTGACACTAAAGCGAAAACTGGAAATTGAACGATGCGCCGGAGCGCTTTTACGACGCTATTGTATGATTCGCGTCAACTGTCATTTCGATTGGATCGATTTTTGTCTTTTTCATTCTTTCAATCGTTTCGCATACCGATCTATTTGTTGCAATCGTTCTCGTCGGCAGCCTTTCTGAAACTCGTGGTAACTTTATGTCCTCAATTCACCTTCAGGTTGCATCGACATGAACACTATCAAGGCGATTCTCACCGGTCATACACGCGGCCTCGGTGCAGCGCTCGCCAACCTCATGCAGTCACGCGGCATTGCGGTGCTCGGGGTGTCACGTACAGGCAGCAACACACCCGCCTCGCCCCTGCTGCAGGAAGTCGAACTCGATCTCGCGAATCCCGCTGCGCTCGGCGAATGGCTTGGAACTGAAACGCTCGCCCGGTTTATCGATGGTGCGCATACCGTGCTGCTGATCAACAACGCCGGCATGTTGCAGCCGGTGGGCGGGATTGAAGGGCAGGATGTGAGCGCGATCGGGCGCGCGGTGAGCCTGAACGTGGCAGCCCCGTTGATGTTGTCAGCGGCAGTGGCGGCAGCAAGCCCGGCGGCCTCCGATCGACGGATCGTACATATCTCGAGCGGCGCGGCGCGTAACCCGTACCCGGGCTGGAGCATCTATTGCGCGACCAAGGCGGCGCTCGATCATCATTCCCGCGCAGTCGCGCTGGATAACAACCGGGCGTTGCGAGTGTCCAGCGTTGCGCCAGGTGTTGTCGATACGGACATGCAAGCCGAGATTCGCGGCACGGGTCTCGAGCATTTCCCATTGCGGGAAAAATTCGATGACCTCAAACGCAACGGCCAGCTTTCAACACCGACCGACGCTGCACGAAAAGTACTCGACTACGCGTTGAGCGATACGTTCGGCGACTCGCCCGTGGTAGACGTACGCGACCTGACCTGAGGATCTGCATGGGCGCCGCCGCGAATGGCGTGCTGCGACAGCGCGTCGGCGGCTGCGTTGCGGGCGCGCGGAATCCACTGCAGGCGAACATCGGCGAGTTGCGCGATCAAACTGCGTGCCTGCGTGGCGTATGAACTTAGCGCGGGTGCACTGCTGGCTTCGTCGCGAAGCACGTCTTCAATCACGACCTGACTGTCGCCGTGGATCACCAGCCTGGCCGGCGCCGGCCTGCGGGACACGGCCGCTTCGAGCACCGCGATCAGCGCAAGATATTCCGCCTCGCAACTGTCGCCATGGCCGGCCAGCGTACTGATCTTCACAACGTCGCCGTCCGGGCTCTCCAGCACACCGCCAATGCCAATCTTGCCGGGATTCGGATGCGCCGAACCGTCGAACCACGCGTGCCATGCCGCGGCATCGCGAATGGCGGGTCGCACCTTTCTGGCCTCGCGCGCGGCCGCCCGCGTTTGCTCTCGGTGGCTTCGCGCATGTTCTGTTGCGGCCCTTTCCCGATGTCGCGCGCTCACAAGCTCCGCGAGCGTCTGCGCGCCGGCGGCTTTTTCCAGTGTCCGGGTCAAAGCGGCGTGGGCAGAGAGCGAGGTGAGCTTCGACAAACGCCGGCTCATCGTGCGCTCCTTCTTGTATGCAATTAGCAATAGCTCTTCGAACTCGAACATGCCGGGCATTAAAGTGATCGAATGCCGAGCTTAACAAGTTTTTTGTAGCGAGCCCGAAATTGGCAACGGTGAGCCGTCGGGCTATGCCACGAGGCCACGCGCCTATGGCGATGACGCCGCGATCACCACGCTGGCGCGCCGATTCTCCAATCCCCGGGCGTCGCTTCGTCCGCTCAGATCGGGCCCTCCGGCTGTCGAAACGATCCGTGCCTCCACCTCAACCTGCTGATGCGCCGACAGCGTGTCGCTTGCATTGATCGCAAGGGAATCATCGAGAACAATCGTCGTGGGAAGTGCGCCCGCAGCCAACCGGCGTTCGGCGAGCAACGTGTTCGTTGAGTTCGTCGTAGCCGGGACGTCCTCTGTACGAGCCTCCACAATCACTGCCGCGTCGGAGGCGACGTGCGCGTCATCGGCCATTCGAATGTCCACGGTGACCGCACTCGAGCTCACCGCCTCGTCGATATTCTTGCGCACCTGGACGGCCATGGGCGAATCCGCCTCGAGCGTCGCGAGCAACCGGTGCCAATAGCCGATCGCGCCGGCGTAGCTCCGTGCCTGGAACGCCGCCGATGCCGCCAACGCGAGCGCTTTAGGATCAGCAGGATCAATCGCGAGCGCCGCTACGATTTCCTCCGATGCACGCCCCTCGAGACGGCCGTCGTTCGCGCTGCCGATAGCATCGGCAAAATCGGCCCGCAGCGTCGCATCACGCGGCTCGAGCGCGACCGCCTTCGCGTAGGCCGCGACTGCGTCCGTCGGCCGCTCCAGCACGGTGTAGGAGCGCGCGAGCGTGGCCCAGGCGAGGGCATCGCGGGAATCTGGCGCATGATCGCGCAAACGAAACGCAAGCCGCGACACCATCATCTCCACGGAGAACGACGACATGTCGTGCGAGGCGCCTATGGAGTCATCCAGCTTGAGCGCGGCCGGTTGCCCCAGCTTCAGATACAGCAGGCACGCAGTGCTCGGGAAAAGCGCGATCAGCAACGAACAGGTTGCAGCGCGTGTAACCGCGCTCGGCGTGGACCGGCGAGCGCGCGACGGCGCAGCGGCAGTGTCGCCAAGCACGCGCTGTTCGATATCGCCACGCAGGCTTGCGTACTGATCCAGCGATAACGCGCCGGTGCGCAGATCGGCATCGGCGTCCGCCAATTCCCGCCGATACAGCGACACGGTCAACGCCCGAGCCTTTGGCGCACCGGTTGCGCTTTCCCCCTGTATCAACGGCATGATCGCGCAGAGGATGGCGGAGATCAACATCACGGCAGCGATGATCCAGAAGGTGATCATGTCCGGGTTCCAAGTAGGCGTCTGGCGCGCTGCCGCTGGAGGTCGGTGAGCGGCAGCCCTGTGAGATTCCGACGGTGGACAACGATGCCGATGAGCACGCCGAAGGCAAGCGCAAGGAGCACAAATGGACCGAGCCACAGGATCCATGTCAGCGTCTTGAACGGCGGATCGTAAAGAACGAAATCTCCATAACGCGTGACCATGTACTCGCGAATCTGCGCATCGGTTGCGCCCTGCTGCACTTGCTCGTGAACGTTCATACGCAGATCGGCGGCTAGATCAGCCGTGGAATCAGCGATGGTTTCGTTCTGGCACACAAGGCAACGAAAGCTCGACTCGAGCCGGCGGATGCGCGCAGCGACTTCAGGATTGCCGCTGGCAGTCGCGATGATTCCGGCACTCGTACTGGCTCTGCCCTCGCCCTTCACGGACACGCACCACAGCACAACCAGCAACCCGACCACGATCCTATTCATCGCTGCCCTCGCCCTGAAGCGTGCGTACCAGCGGGAGTATCTGGGTATCGAGCGCGGCTTGCGTCAGCGGTCCGGAACGTTTAAACCGGATCACTCCACGCCGGTCGACAATAAACGTTTCGGGCACGCCATACACGCCATAGTCGATACCCGTCTGCCCCGAGTGATCCACCATCGTGGCGATATACGGATCGCCCGCCTGCTTGAGCCATTGCTGCGCCGCGTCGGGATCGTCCTTGTAGTCGAGTCCGTAGATCGGCACGATATTCTTGCGCGCGAGCGCCACGAGCGCCGCATGGTCGAGCGCTTCGATATCCTCGTGATGCTGATAAACGAGTGATGCTGAATAAACGCCCGGAAGAGCGTGAATGGCATTCAGTTGATCGACAATGTCAACTGAGCGGCGCGCCTCCAGCGTCACGATTATTTTTCCTTCTGGACTTGTCGCGTGAATCTCTGAACCCGGCAGAAATGAAATTGCCTGCTTGATATTTTCAAGATTCGATTGACTCGCATGCACGACAATTCCCGCGATATGTGCTTCGGGAATTGAAACGAGTTCAACGAATGCATTTTTCAGACGCGCAGACATGAGTCGGCTCCTGCCGCTTTCAATTACATGAAACGAATTGATCCGCGCGTTAGTCAGTGAGGCGGACCGCCGATCAGCATTTGATAGAACCACACGCTGAAGCCATAAATGGCAACGAACATGATGGTTAATACAGGAACCATGATAATGGTCAGGAAGAGGAAGCTACGGAGCTCTTCCGTCTTTCGAAGGCGAGTTTCAGTTTCCGTCATGGTTATGAAATACGAGAGGCGTTCCGATTAAGAACCGTTTTTTTAGATGCTGTGGGGGTGATTGTTGGCGCGCGCAGGGAAAGTGTCAAGGGATTTATTATTTTGGGGACACGCGTGAAACGAGCGATTGTTGCAGTTAAAACGGATTAATAAAAATGAGCGCCTTTATATCCATATTTATAGAAACTCAACCGAAACACCCGGCAATTCCACACCTCGATCCTTGAAAATCAAGTGACGAGTGCGCCGCAAAATGTTATTAACCAATGCTTGAATAAACAAAGGCAGCGCGTGGCTGCCTTTGCCGCAAAAACACCTACTTCACCCTCATCCCCGCTTCGGAATATCCAGCCCTCTCACCACCGCCGGCCTGGCGACGAACGCATCGAGGGCACGCCTGACATTCGGGAAATTCTCGATGCCCACCAGCCCGCCCGCGTCATAGAACCCGATCAGGTTGCGGATCCACGGAAAACTCACTATGTCGGCGATGGTGTAGTCGTCGCCCATGATCCACTTGCGCTCGGCCAGCCGCTGCTCGACCACGCCCAACAGACGTTTCGACTCGGCGACATAGCGGTCGCGCGGGCGCTTGTCTTCGTACTCCTTCCCGGCGAATCGGTGGAAGAAACCGACCTGGCCGAACATCGGGCCAATACCGCCCATCTGGAACATCACCCACTGGATGGTCTCGTAGCGGCCCGCTGCATCTTGCGGGATGAACTGGCCGGTTTTATCGGCGAGATAGATCAGGATGGCGCCCGATTCAAACAGCGCCAGCGGCTTGCCGCCCGGGCCATTGGGATCGATGATCGCCGGAATCTTGTTGTTCGGATTCAGCGATAAAAACGCCGGCGACATCTGGTCGTTGGTCTCGAAGCTCACCAGGTGCGGCTCGTACGGCAGCCCGGTCTCCTCCAGCATGATCGAGACCTTCACGCCGTTGGGCGTCGGCAGCGAATAGAGCTGAATCCGGTCGGGATGCTGCGCAGGCCATTTTGCCGTGATGGGGAAAGCGGACAAGTCGGTCATGGATATCCTTTTAAACGTTCAGACTTTAAGACTCTGGAAGAGCGTGCACGGCGATACGAGGCGACGGCTCGCCTGATCGGGCGTTGGGTTGTCTGGGTGTACAGGACGACAAATATAGACATTCCGGGGGCGTTTGTCTTTTCACCCGGCACCGCGACGCTGCCAGATCGGATCGGATCGATAAAGAAGCGTTAACATGGTGGTTATATCGAATGTCGAATACACCGCATGCGGCTACGCGCAATCGCACCGAATACAAACAGAGCTGGAGTTACCCATGAGTCAAATGATCAAGCGAAACGGATTACAGGTTGCAGCCGAGCTCAGCCAGTACGTCGATGATGAAGCGCTGTCGGGCATCGGCATTGAGAGCGAAGCATTCTGGAAAGGTTTCGACGCCCTTGTCCACGACCTCGCCCCGAAGAACCGCGCGCTACTCGCCGAGCGTGATCGGCTGCAGACGGAACTGGACCAGTGGCACAAGGCGAATCCGGGACCGGTGCGGGACCTGTTGGCGTATCGCGCGTTTCTGGAAGGTATCGGCTACATCGTGCCGGCA
>Ga0073928_10010449_pt1 | contig 11049 bp, 12 predicted proteins | sample PaiPotPPA55metaG_FD_76969 | JGI IMG/M metagenome (GOLD analysis project Ga0073928, IMG submission 76969) | Iron sulfur acid spring bacterial and archeal communities from Banff, Canada, to study Microbial Dark Matter (Phase II) - Paint Pots PPA... ...
CGGGCTCGTGACGTACCGCTGGGACGTGCTCAACCAGAACGGCGTCACCGTGTGCACCAGCCAGTTGAAGATCCTCACGGCCAAGGAGCGGCCGGCCTATGCCGGAATCTGATCAGCCGACCGTCTTGCTCACGATCGACGGCGGCGTCGCCGAGCTCGTGCTCAACCGTCCCGAGAAGATGAACGCGATGAACGCGACGATGGTGCGCGAGCTCATGGAGAGCCTCGACGCTGTGGAGTCCGGCGGCGCGCGCGCGTTCCTCGTTCGCGGCGAAGGACGTGCCTTCTGCAGCGGCCGCGACCTCGCCGACGCGGATCCGCTGCACGAGGACGGCGAAGCCATACTGCGCGACCTCTTCAACCCGCTCATGGCGCGACTGGCCGGTCTGGCGGTGCCGTCGATCGCAGCGGTCCACGGCGCCTGCATGGGAACCGGGCTCGGGCTCGCGCTGGCGTGCGACCTCGTGTACGCGGCTGACGACGCGCGCATCGGTTCGCCATTCGCGCGCATCGGCGCCGTGCTCGACAGTGGCGCTCATGCCGCTTTTGTCGCGCGACTGGGTGCACATCGTGCGCTGGAGCTGATCTACACGGGCCGTCTCCTCTCCGGACGCGAAGCCGCCGACTGGGGGCTGGTCAACCGCAGCGTCGCGGGCGCCGACCTGGTCCGGCGGACTCGCGAGCTGGCCGGAACCATCGCCCGCGGCCCGACGGCCGCATTCCTCGAGTCGAAACGGATCGTGCGACGCATCAGCGATGAGGCGATGCCGCTCACCGACGTGCTCATTGCCGAGGCCGCGGCGCAGGGTCGCGCATCGCGCACCCACGACTACCAGGACGGCATCGCTGCCTTCCAGGAAAAGCGCAAGCCTTCCTTCACGGGTTCGTGAGCGCTCCGGGATGACCGACTACGCGGACGCGTTTCCCAGCCTCGGCTTCGATCGCCCCGAAGAGGGGATCCTGGTGATCACCCTGAGCGCGGCGGGGCGGCTCAATGCGGTGAACGCCGCCATGCACGGTGAGCTGGCGGCAGTATGGCCGGCTATCGACAAGGACCCCGACACACGGGCGGTCGTCATCCGCGGCGCCGGTGGCACGTTCTCGTCCGGTGGCGACCTGGATCTCATCGACGAGATCGTCAACGACTTCGGTGCGCGGGCTCGCGTTCTGCAGGAGACCCGAGATCTCGTCTACAACGTCATAAACTGCGGCCGGCCGATCGTCTCAGCCATCGACGGTGTCGCCGTCGGCGCCGGGCTGGTCGTGGCGCTGCTCGCCGACGTCTCCATCGCAGCGCGCTCGGCGCGACTCATCGACGGCCACACGCGCATCGGCCTGGCCGCCGGTGACCATGCGGCGATTGTCTGGCCGCTGCTGTGCGGCCTGGCCAAGGCGAAATACCATCTATTGACCAACGAGCCGCTGAGTGGCGAGGAAGCCGAGCGCATCGGGCTCGTGTCGCTCTGCGTCCCCGACGACCAGCTCCACGACCGTGCCCTCGAGGTGGCGCGTCAGCTTGCCGCCGGGTCGGAGACGGCCATCCGCTGGACGAAGTACGTGCTCAACAATTGGCTGCGCGCCGCGGGCCCGATCTTCGACAGCTCGCTTGCGCTCGAATTCCTCGGCTTCACCGGACCGGACGTGGTCGAAGGCGTGGCCGCGGTCAGAGAGAAACGCAAGCCGAAATTCGAGTAGAAAAATCGCTTCGGGTGCGGACTTTTCAGCGTTATTGATCGAAGTCGAGGATCAGGCGGTCCGAGGTGGGATGCGACTGGCAGGCGAGCACGAAGCCGGCCTCGATCTCTGACTGCTCCAGCGCGTAGCTCTGCTCCATCTCGACGCTGCCGCTCACCAGCTTGGCGCGGCACGTGCCACACACGCCACCCTTGCATGCGTACGGCGCGTCGGCACGCACACGCAGCGCGGCGTCCAGCACCCGCTCACCGTTGCGGTCGAGCGCGAAGGTCGAGCGCCTGCCGTCGAGGATTATCGTCACCTCGGCGGGCGCAGACGCGGCCGAGTCCGCTCCGCCGGGCACCGAGCCGGCCCCAGCCGGGGTCGGGCCGCGCCGGCCGGTTTCCACGCTTTCGCTGTGGAAGAGCTCGAAGTGAACGTGCATCGGATCGACGCCGCGCTCCATCAGCTGCGCGCGCGCCGCATCGATCATCCCGCGAGGACCGCACAGGAACCACTCGTCGACGCCCCGCGGAGGCACAAGAGAATCGAGAAAGATGCCGATCCGTTCTGCGTCGAGGCGCCCATGGAAGAGCTCCACGTCCTGTTCCTCACGGGAGAGGACGTTGTACAGCGCGAAGCGCTCTGGGTGCTGGTTCTTCAGGTCCTCGAGCTCCTCGAGAAACATGATGTCGCCGACTGTGCGGTTGCCGTACAGCAGCGTGACGCTGCTGCGCGGTTCGCGGGCCAGCACTGTCGCGATGATCGAGAGGATGGGGCTGATGCCGCTTCCGGCGGCCACCATCGCATAGCTGCGTGCCTGTGTTGGGTCGAGTGGTGTGTTGAAGTGACCGGTTGGCGTCACCACCTCCATGACGTCGCCGGGACGCAGGCGGTCGCGCACGTATGTGGAGAACACACCTTCGGGCAGGCTTTTGACCGCCACGCGAAGGTGGCCGGATCCGGCGGCCGTGCAGATCGAGTAGCTGCGACGGATGTCGTCCCCCGCCTCGGCGCAACGAAGCGAGACGTGCTGACCCTGGATGAACTCGAAATCTGCGGCGAGCTCGGGTGGGACCTCGAATTCGATCGCGACTGCGTCATCGGTTACCGGGCTGACCGCCGTCACGCGCAGCGGGTGCAGGGTCGCCCGCCGGTGCCGTGCCGGTGCCTCCGGCGGCTCCGCAATCACCGCGTCAGTGCTCCTTGAAGTGCGGAAATGGCTCGGCGCACGCGGTGCAGCGGCGCAGCGCCTGGCATTGCGTCGACGCGAAGTGCGCGACCTCACTCGTGTGCGCGGAGCCACACGCCGGGCACGCGACAGCGATCTGTAGCAGCTGCATGCCCGATTCGCGCGGACGCGGCGGCGCGATGCCGTACTCACGCAGCTTGCGCCGACCCACCTCCGACATCCAGTCGGTCGTCCAGGCGGGTGACAGCACCACGTTGACCGTGACATCCGCATACCCAGCGGCACGCACGCTGCTCGCGACGTCGGCCCGGATCATGTCGAGCGCCGGGCATCCCGAATACGTCGGGGTGATATCGACATCGACGTGCCCGGATGCGTCGACGCGCACGTCACGAAGGATGCCGAGATCGTCGATCGTGAGAACGGGTATCTCGGGGTCGACGACCTCGCCGGCCACGCGCCGGACTCGCTCGAGTGCGGTCGTTACCATTGCGCGCCCGGGTGTGCGCGGTGGAGATGCTGCATCTCGGCGAGCATGTAGCCGAAGCATTCGGTGTGCAGTCCGCGCCGCCCGCCCGTGGGTGCCCAGGAGGTCGAGGGGCGCTCGAGCGTCGCCTGGCGCAGGACGTGGTCGACCGACGCATCCCATTCCATGCGCAAGCGTTCCGGGTCGGGTGCAACCCCTTGGGCGACCACATCGCGTGTCACCGCGTCGTTCTCGAAGAGCTCGGCGGTGTACGGCCACAACTGATCCAGCGCGGCCTGCGTGCGCACGTGACTCTCGGCGGAGCCGTCGCCCAGCCGCAGTGTCCACTGCGTGGCGTGGTCGAGATGGTAGGTCACCTCTTTCACCGCCTTGGCGGCGATCGCGGCGATCTGCATATCGCTCGATTCGCTGAGCGCTGTCCACGCCTCCAGTTGAAACGTCGAGAAGAGCAGCTGACGCATGACGGTCACAGCGAAGTCACCGTTCTCCTGCTCGACGAGCAGACAGTTGAGGAAATCACGCTCGTCGCGGAGAAACGCGTAGTCGTCCTCGCTGCGGCCGCTGCCGTCGAGCTCTGCGCTCCGCGCGTACAGAGCGCGCGCCTGACCGAGAAGATCGAGCGCGATGTTGGTCAGCGCAACATCCTCCTCGAGCGCCGGCGCACGCGACGACCACTGTGCAAGCCGGTGGGAGAGCACCAGGCCGTCGTCTGCAAGCCGCAGCGCGTAAACCGCGGCGGGGTCTGCGGCCACGGCGATCACAGTTGCTTCACCTCCTTTGGGATGTCATAGAAGGTGGGATGGCGGTACGCCTTGTCGGCGGCGGGCTCGAAGAAGGGATCCCGCTCCTCGGGCGACGTCGCCGTGATCGCCGCTGACGGGACGACCCAGATGCTGATGCCTTCCATGCGCCGCGTGAACACGTCGCGCGCATTGCGCAACGCCATCTGCGCGTCCGGGGCATGGAGGCTACCGACGTGGTTGTGTGACAAGCCGCGCCGGCTTCGGATGAAGACCTCCCAGAGCGGCTCGTGGACGTCGTCGCTCATGCCGCGGCCTCCCCGGTGGCGGGGTGCTTGGCAGCGTACGCGGCCGCAGCCTCACGCACCCATTCGCCTTCGTCGTGTGCGCGCACGTGGTGCGCAAGCCGCTGCCGGTTGCACGGTCCGTCGCCGCTGACCACGCGCCGGAGCTCGTCCCAGTCGCACTCGCCGAAGTCGTAGTGTCCGCGCTCTTCGTTCCATCGAAGCAGCGGATCAGGTGGTGTGAGCCCGAGCACATCCGCCTGCGGCGCGACCATGTCGACAAAGCGCTGGCGCAACTCGTCGTTGGTGAAGCGCTTGATCCGCCACGCCATGGACTGCGCGTTGTGCGTCGACTCCGCGTCGGGCGGACCGAGCATCATCAGCGACGGCCACCACCACCGGTCGACCGCGTCCTGCGCCATCGCGTGTTGTTCTGGGGTGCCGCGCGACAGCGCGTACAGAAGCTCGAAGCCCTGACGTTGATGGAACGACTCCTCCTTGCACACGCGCACCATCGCGCGCGCATAGGGTCCGTATGAACAGCGACAGAGCGGGATCTGATTCGTGATCGCCGCACCGTCGACCAGCCATCCGATGGTGCCGACGTCCGCCCAGGTGAGCGTCGGGTAATTGAAAATGCTGGAGTACTTCTGGCGCCCAGCGTTGAGCAGGTCCACGAGCTCCTCGCGGTCGACACCGAGGGTCTCCGCGGCGCAGTAGAGGTAGAGACCGTGCCCGGCCTCGTCCTGGACCTTCGCCATCAAGATCGCCTTGCGCCGCAATGACGGCGCCCGCGTGATCCAGTTGCCCTCGGGCTGCATGCCGATGATCTCGGAGTGCGCGTGCTGCGCGATCTGGCGGATCAGGTTGCGCCGATACGCATCGGGCATCCAGTCGCGCGGCTCGATGCGCTGGTCGGACTCGACCAGTCGGTTGAACTCGGTCTCGAGATCTTCAGGTTCCATACGCTCGCCTCTTGCCAATAATCAGCCAAACGTTCGGTTGGTATTGTATGAATCTTCGCCGAGCCGGTCAATGAGGCCCGGCGGGGTCGGTCTGGCGGAGGTCGACGATCCGCTTGGCCTTCCCCATCGAGCGCTCGACCAATCCGGGCTCGAGCACCTCCACGGCGACGCTCACTCCGATGCGCTGCTTGACCGTCGCGGCAAGCCGCTCGCCGAGCAACCGGCGCTCGTCGGCGGCGCCCGAAAGCGACCTGGCTTCAACCCGCACAGTCATCTCGTCGAGCCGCTCCGGCCGCGTCAGCACAAGCTGGAAATGGGGCGACAGTTCGGGGATGCCCAGGATCAGCTCCTCGATCTGCGTGGGGAAGAGGTTCACGCCGCGGAGGATGATCATGTCGTCGCTGCGCCCGGTGATGCGCTCGATCCGCCGCATCGAACGCGCCGTCCCCGGGAGCAGCCTGGTGAGGTCCCGGGTCCGATAGCGGATCACGGGCATTGCTTCCTTGGTGAGCGAGGTGAAGACGAGCTCGCCGCGTTCCCCGGCGGCGACCGGGTCCCCGTTGACCGGGTCGACGATCTCCGGATAGAAGTGGTCCTCCCAGACGTGCAGACCGTCTTTGGTTTCGACGCACTCGTTGGCGACACCCGGACCGATTACCTCGGACAGGCCGTAGATGTCGACGGCGTGCATGTCGAGTCGTTGCTCGATCTCGCCGCGCATATCTTCAGTCCACGGTTCTGCGCCCAGGATGCCCACCTGTAGTGACGTGCTGCGCGGGTCGACGCCCTGGCGCTCCATCTCGTCGACGATGGCCAGCAGATAGGACGGCGTCACCATGATCACCTGGGGTTGAAAGTCGACGATCAGACGCACCTGGCGGTCGGTCATTCCACCCGACACCGGGACAACGGTGCACCCCAGACGCTCGGCGCCGTAGTGAGCGCCGAGCCCTCCCGTGAACAACCCGTAGCCGTACGCGACATGCACGATGTCGCCGGGCCGGCCACCGGATGCACGGATCGAGCGTGCAACGACCTCGGCCCACACATCGAGGTCGTGCCGGGTGTATCCCACCACCGTCGGCAGACCGGTCGTGCCGCTCGACGCGTGGATGCGGACGACCTGCTCGCGTGGTACGGCGAACATGCCGAAGGGGTAGTTGCGGCGCAGATCGTCTTTGGTCGTGAACGGAAACCGGGCGAGGTCTTCGAGGCTATGACAATCGTCAGGATGGACGCCGGCCTCGTCGAATCGTCGCCGGTAGTCGGGGACGTTGGCGTACGCGTGGCGCAGCGTCCACTGCAGGCGCTCGAGCTGCAGCGCACTGAGCTCGTCGGCGGACGCGATCTCGATGGGGTCCAGATCCGCTCGCCGCGGCGCGAGGTCGCGCATCCGCCGCTACTCGGCGCGCGCGCGAATCCGGCGGCTGTGGCCCCGGAACTCTGCAACCACCTCGCCAGCGCCGTTGCGCACGGTGACGTCGTAGATCCCACTCTGGCCGAAACGCACGCGCTCCTTCGCCTCCGCAACAAGCTCCTCGCCTTCGGTCGCCGGTTGCACAAACACGATCTCGGCGGCGCCGGCGACGGTCGGCCCATAGGTGTTGCAGGCGAAGGCGAAAGCGGTGTCAGCCAGGAGAAAGATGTAACCGCCATGCGCGATGGCGTGACCGTTGACCATTGCTGCAGCAACCCGCATCCGCGCCGTGGCGTGCCCGGGCGCGACGTCCTCGATGACGATGCCCAACGACTGCGACGCTTGGTCATCGGCGTACATCGCCGCGACGGCTTGCCGTGCCTGCTCCAGCGGGTTCTCGGTCAACTCGTCTGCTCCACTCCCCTGCTCTTCGCGTCCGCGATTCTACGCCGCGAGAATCGAGCTCATTTCACAATGCAGGTCAAGCAACCCGGAGATCGCTCATAGAATGTTGTGACTACCACGGAGGGATGCCGGAGCGGTTGATCGGAGCGGTCTTGAAAACCGCAGGCCCCGCCAAGGGCCCGGGGGTTCGAATCCCTCTCCCTCCGCCACATAACCCTTTAGAGATAAGGGGTGTTGCGGATCCGGCGGACGTCAGCGAGGAGGAACTGCGACGATGAAACTGACGACTATCACGAACGTCTCCGTCGATGGAGTGATGCAGGGGCTCGGCGGGCCGGATGAGGACCGCCGGGGCGGATTCGAGCGCGGCGGATGGGCCCCGCCGCTGTTCTACGACGAGGCCGCGACGTTCCTCACCGCGGTCTACCAGCGCGCCGACGCCTTCCTGTTCGGCCGGCGGACCTACGAGATCTTCGCCGGCTCCTGGGGAGTAATGGAGGACATGCGCCAGCTTCCCATCGGAGTAGCCCTGAACTCGAAGCCCAAGTACGTGGCATCGACCACTCTCACCGATCCGAAGTGGTCGGACACCACCGTCCTCTCCGGCGACCTCGCGACCGCCATCGCAGACCTGAAGGCCAAGCCGGGAGCCGAGCTTCAGGTGCACGGCAGCGGCGACCTGGTCCGCTGGCTCCTCGACAACCAGTTGGTCGACGAGATCATCCTGCTCACCTATCCCGTGATCATCGGGCAGGGCACGCGGCTATTCGCCGACACCGCCCCGGACAGAGCACTTGACCTGATCGACTCGCGAGCCACCCCCAGCGGGGTGACGATCCAGGTCTACCGGTTCACCGGCCGCCCGCAGTATGTGACCGCCACGGCCGAGGCGGGCCGATGACTGGTGGCTGGTTCTCGCAAACGGGTCTCGCCCGTCTGCACGACGTCATGGCCGCGCATCTCGAACGCGGCGACATGCCCGGCTCCGTAGCACTGGTCGCCCGCAACGGGCGTGCGCACATCGATGTCATCGGCACCAGGACCTTCGGCGATGCCGAGCCGTTGCAACGCGACGACGTCTTCCGCATCACCTCGATGACCAAGCCGATCACCGGCGCAGCGGTCATGGCCCTCGTCGACGACGGCACCCTGCACCTTGACGCGCCGGTCGACGACCTCCTTCCGGAACTGGCTGACCGCCGTGTGCTACGAAGCATCGACGCCCGTCTCGACGACACGGTGCCCGCCAAACGCCCCATCACGCTCGAAGACCTGCTCACCTTCCGAATGGGATTGGGCATGGTGTTCGCGCAGACCACGTACCCCATCCTGGACGCTGAGAAGGAGCTGCAGCTCGCCACCCTGAGTCCGCCCTTTCCACCGTCGCCGCACTCGACCGACGAGTGGCTGCGACGGCTCGGCACGCTCCCTCTGATGAACCAGCCGGGCGAGCAATGGATGTACAACACCGGCGCGCACGTGCTCGGCGCTGTGCTCGAGAGAGCAACCGGCAAGTCGCTGGAGACCGTGTTGCGCGAGCGCGTCCTCGGCCCGCTGGGCATGGGCGACACAGCATTCGCAGTGTCGCCGGCGATGCGCGGCCGACTCACCACTGCGTACGCAGCCGATTGGCAGACCGGCGAGCTTGAAGTGCTGGACGGCGTCGAGGGCGACTACTGGAGCCGGCCGCTCGCCTTTCCCAGCGCGTCGGCCTGGTTGCTCTCGACCATCGACAACTTCTGGATCTTCGTGCAAATGCTGCTCAACCGCGGCGTGCACGACGGCACGCGCATCCTGTCGGCGAGCTCGGTGGACCTCATGACCACCGACCACCTGGAGCCGTCGCAGCGCGCATTTGCCAGCCCGTTCCTCGGCGACACCGAAGGCTGGGGCTATTGCATGGCCGCGCCCGCCTCAGGCGCGAGCCCAGACACCATCCCCCGCGGGTTCGGCTGGGACGGAGGCGCCGGCACCTCCTGGCGGTCCGACCTCGACGCCGACCTCACCGGGGTCCTCTTCACGCAGCGAGGCATGGGCTCGCCTCAGTCGGCCGAGGTCTACGCCGACTTCTGGGAGGCTGCCTACGCGGCGATCGACAGCTGACCGTCGGTCGCCTCAGCGGTGGCACGGGCGGTGGCGCGCCGCCCGCGGATCGCCACCGCCAATACCAGCACCGTCGCCCCGACGAACAACGTCGACGCGATGAACGCATGGTCCGCACCGACAACGAACGCGGTCCGTGCGGCCGCCGCCGACTGCCCCACCACCAGACGGCCCGCCGACCCGAACACCGAGACCAGCACCGCCAGGCCGAGCGCGCCACCCATCTGCTGCATCACGTTGACCAGGCCCGACGCAGCGCCGGCGTCCTCCTGGCGCACGCCGGCCAGCGACGCGCTCGTCAATGGCACGAACGCGAGCCCGTTGCCGGTGCCGAACAGCAGCACCGGGATCAGGACGAAGAGATAGGTGCTCGACGCCGACAGCTGCGTCATCAGCAGCATCGCGAGTGTCGAGAGGCTGAAGCCCACCACCATCACCGCCTTGCCGCCGAAGCGCTCGACCAACCGCCGCGCGCTGAGCTGCGACATCGCGAAGAGCGCGACGCTGAATGGCAGGAAGGCAAGGCCGGCCTGCAGCGGACCATACCCGAGCACGTCCTGGAGGAACTGGGTGAGAAAGAAGAACATGCCGAACATGCCGGCCACGAGGAACAGCCGCGCCACGTAGGAGGCGTTGCGGCTGCGGTCCGCGAACAGGCGAAGCGGTGTGATCGGCTCAGAGGCGCGCCTCTCGATCATCACGAACAGCCCGACCAGCACGATGCCGAGCGCGAACGCGCCGAAGGTCAGCATGTCGCCCCAGCCGTTGCTGGCCGCGCGCACGAACCCGTAGGCGAGAGACGTGACGCCCACCGTTGAGGTCACCGCGCCCAGAACGTCGAAGTGCCCGTTGCGGCTGGGCGTCTCGGTCAGGGAACGACGCGCCAGCGCGAGCACCACGAGGCCGACGGGCACGTTGACGAACAGCACCCACCGCCAGGAGGCAACCTGCACCAGAAGGCCGCCGAGGATCAGCCCGACCGCGCCGCCACCGATCGAGACGGCGGCGTAGTAGCCGAGCGCACGCAGGCGCTCGCGGCCCTCGGGGAACATGATCATCAGGTAGGCCAGCGCCGACGGTGCCGCGAGCGCTCCACCAACGCCCTGCAGCGCGCGCGCCGCGAGCAGCAGGCCACCCGAGGGCGCAAGCCCACCGAGGAGCGAAGCAAAGGTGAAGAGTCCGATGCCCGCCATGAACACGCGCTTGCGACCGAGCAGGTCGCCCGCGCGGGCGCCGAGCAGGAGGAAGCCTCCGAAGGCAAGGGTGTAGGCGGTGATCACCCACGACAGGGTCGCCGGCGAGAAGTTGAGCGAGCTGGAGATGTCGGGGAGGGCGATGTTCACGATGGTGGCGTCGAGGACGACCATCAGCTGGACGGCCAGGATGATCCCGAGCACCAGGCCCCGGCGGGTCCGGCGCGGAGCGGCCTCGGTGGGTGGGGCGACGAGTGTGGCAGTGGGTGGCACAGACAACCTCCAGATGGCGTAGAATCAGGAAACGGACGCTACCTCCGGAAGTATACGGAGGTTCCCTCCGTTTTGCAACTGAGGTTTGGTAACAAGTGGTGGCACGTGAAGTGGCGGAGGCCGAGACCGGTGCGGTCGAGACCGCTGTTTCCGCATCCGCAGATCGCCGCCCCCGCGCCGACGCGCTGCGCAACCGCGATCTCCTGATCGCCGCCGCGGCGGCCGCGTTCGCAGCCCGGGGAGCGGAGGTGCCGCTCGAGGACATCGCTCGCGACGCGGGCGTCGGGATCGGCACGCTCTACCGCCACTTTCCGAC
>Ga0073928_10010450_pt1 | contig 11048 bp, 7 predicted proteins | sample PaiPotPPA55metaG_FD_76969 | JGI IMG/M metagenome (GOLD analysis project Ga0073928, IMG submission 76969) | Iron sulfur acid spring bacterial and archeal communities from Banff, Canada, to study Microbial Dark Matter (Phase II) - Paint Pots PPA... ...
ACTCGACCAGGACTCCGTGCACCTGGCGCATGCCCTCGCGATCGGCTCGCGGACGCCGGGACATGGGCACCCGCTCCCGCAGCTCGACATTTCGCGGGCGAACGTCGGCTCTGCACGAGCACTCGTCGACCTGCTAGAAGCGCTGTGGACGACCTCCGCCATCCCCGCACCGGTCGCCGCTCGGGTGCGAGAGCTGCTGAGCAACAACATCCTGCAGCAGCGCCTCACTCCCGACTTCAGGTCTGACGACTCGCGCTGGTCGTCGAAGACGGGCACACTGCTCAATCTCCGGCACGAGGCGGGCGTTGTCGAACACGAAGACGGCGGGTTGTTCGCCGTCGTCGCACTCACCGAATCGTCGGTCCCGGCGGCCTCCCAGCCAGCGGCCGAGGCGATCATGGGCAGCGTCGCGCGGGCTCTGCACGACCACCTGCGCGCGGTCTCGTTCGCCTAAGTCTCCTGAGTCCGCTCGCCCAACGCCTCGTCCAGCATTGCGGCCCATCTGCGCACGACGCGGGCGCGGCGCGCGGAGTCGTCCGTCAGTAGGTTCGCCAGGCCGAGTCCTCGCGCCATGTCGAGGGTCGCTTGCACTGCCTCGCGCACACCCCGCGCGTTTTCGTCCACACCGAGGAACGCGACCGCCGCTCGGTGCGCCTCCCGGCCGACCCGGTTTTCCAGCGCTATGACCCGCTCACGCAGCGGCTCCTCGGTCGCGGCGGCCACCCACAGGTGCAGTGCCGCCCGGAAAGACTGATCTGTATACATTCTGACGATCATGTCCACGACGGCCTCGGTGCGCGCCCGGCCGTGTGACGGCAGCTCGCCCTCACGCGCTCGTACGAAAGCCAGCCGCTCGTCCGCCACGTGCTCGATGGCTGCCGTGAACAGATCCTCCCGCGTCGGGAAGTGGTGTTGTAGCGCTCCTCTGGTAACACCGGCCCGCTCGGCCACGACCGAGACTGTGCTGCCTGCCCAACCGAGTTCGGCCAGGCATTCGGCGGCCGCTTCGAGCAGGCGCTGCCGCGTCGCCCGGCTGCGATCCTGCTGCGGTTCACGCGGTTGGGTCTGGGCAGCGCCCGTCCCCGTGCCCGTCGCTGCGCCCGTCCCGGTGACCATCATCACTGACCCTGCGGCGACGCCCAGGCCGGAGCACGCCGTTCCAGGAAGGCGCGCATCCCCTCCTGCGCCTCGGGCGATCCGAACAGCCGGGTCGAGGTCTCGACCATGGCGTCGCAGGCCTCGTCGAAGGTCCGCAGCACTTCGGCCGTGACGAGCCGCTTCGTCTCGGCCAGCCCCTGCGGCGAGCCCTTGCGCAAGCCGTCGACGTACTCCTGCGCAGCCGCCTCCACGTCCTCGGCTGCGGCGGTGATCAGCCCGATGCGCGCTGCCTCGGCCGCGTCGAAAGTCGAGCCGGTCAGGTACCAGGCGGACGCCGCCCGCGGGTCCAAGCGCGGCAGCAGCGGAAGCGAAATGACGGCGGGCGCCAGGCCGAGCCGCACCTCGGTGAAGGCAAACGTGGCCTTGGGCCCGGCTACCGCGAGGTCGCAGGCCCCGATCAGTCCGAGGCCGCCAGCGCGCACGTGGCCGTCGACTCGCGCGAGCACCGGCTTCGGCAGTTCGAGGATGGCGCGCATCAACTGGACCAGGTGCCTCGGGCCGCTTGCCGGGTCGCCAGCGGTGGCCTCGTTGAGATCCGCTCCCGCGCAGAACACCGAACCCGTGTGGGTGAGCACGACCGCGCGCACCGCGTCGTCCGCGGCGGCGTCAGCGAGCCCCTCGCTCAGCTCGGCGACGAGCCGCGAGGAGAGCGCGTTGCGATTCGCGGGCGAGTCGAGCGTCAGGGTGGCGACGCCGTGTTGCACGCTTCGGCGAACCAGGGGCTCCGGCGAAGACGTTGACGAAGCGGAGGATTCGGGCATGTGGTCGGCGCCTTTCCAGTGGGGAGTCGGCCCGCTTGTGGCGGGACCGGCGGCACAGGATCTTAGTACCACCGATCTTTCACGCATCAGCGCGACTCGTGCGACTCGGATGACTTGTACGACACGTACACCTAGTACGACTTCGGCAGGCCGAGTGTGTGCTGGGCGACGAAGTTGAGGATCATCTCCCGGCTCACCGGCGCCACTCTCGTCACCCGGGCGACGTTGATCAACGCGGCCAGGCCGTATTCCTGCGTGAGGCCGTTCCCGCCGAGGGTCTGCACCGCCTGGTCGACGCTGTGCACCGCGGCCTCCGCAGCGGCGTACTTGGCCATGTTGGCGGCCTCGCCTGCGCCGAAGTCATCGCCGGCGTCGTTGAGCAGCGCAGCCTTCTGCGTCATCAGTCGGGCCAGCTCGACCTCGATCCTGCATTGCGCGAGCGGGTGTGCCAGGGCCTGGTGCGCGCCGATCGGAGTCTTGAAGACCACGCGCGAGTTGGCGTACTCCACGGCACGGTTCAGCGCGTGTCGGGCGATGCCGTTCGCGAAGGCGGCGACCATGATGCGCTCCGGGTTCAGCCCGGCGAACAGCTGGAGCAGGCCCGCGTCCTCGTCACCGACGAGCGCATCGGCAGGCAGGCGCACGTCGTCGAGGTACAGCTCGAACTGCTTCTCCGGGGACACCAGGTCCATCGGGATTGGCCGGAACTCGAATCCCGGCGCATCCCTCGGAACGATGAACAGCGTCGGCTTGAGCTTGCCTGTCTTCGCGTCCTCGGTGCGGGCGACGATGAGCGTCGACTCGCACTCGTCCACCGCCGATATGAAGACCTTGCGCCCGTTGAGGATCCAGTCGGAGCCGTCGCGCCGCGCGGTGGTGGTGAGCCGGTGCGAGTTCGATCCCGCATCCGGCTCGGTGATGCCGAAGGCCATCCGTACGCTGCCGTCGGCAAATCCGGGCAGGTAGCGGCGCTTCTGTTCCTCGGTGCCGTGACGTGCGATGATGCTGCCGCAGATGGCCGGTGTGACGACGAGTAGCAGCAGCGGGCAACCGGCCGTGGCGAGTTCTTCGAGCACGATGACGAGGTCTGCGATGCCGCCGCCCCCGCCGCCGTATTCCTCCGGCAGGCTGACACCGAGATAGCCGAGGCGTCCGGCCTCGCGCCAGAGGTCGTCGGTGTGTTCGCCGGCGCGGGCCTTGCCCTGGACATAAGTGGCGCCGTACTTGCGGCCGAGCGCGGCGACCACATCGCGAAGCGCGCGCCTCTCCGTCGTCTCGAAGGGGAACGCCGCGCGGGCCTCCGGATCGGTGAGGGTCACGTGTTCTGCTCCTTCGGGTCGGGGCGGCGGGGTTCGACGATCGCAAGGACGGCGCCTACGGTGACCTGGCGTCCTGGTTCGGCGTGCAGGCGGGTCAGCACACCGTCGGCCGGAGCGGTGACGACGTGCTCCATCTTCATCGCCTCAAGCCACAGCAGAGGCTGCCCGGCCGTCACGAGCTCGCCCTCTGCGGCCGCGATCCGGCTCACCACTCCCGGCATGGGCGCGAGCAGCGAGCCGAGCTCGACGTGTGCCGCAGGGTCGGGGAAGCGGTCTATTGGGGTGAGCGCCACGTGCGCCCCGGCAGTGTCGATGTAGACAACTGATTCGTGCTCGTAGGCGGAGACGGTGAAACTGTGGCAGATCCCGTCGACGTCGAGCACGACAAGGTCCGGAACGCTGGAGACGAGCCGTACGCCGGGATGGCCCTCGGCGCTCAGGCCAGCCCGGGTAAGCCGGTAGCGCACCTCGTACTCGTCGCCGCCCTGGTCTCGATAGCGCTTGACCTGCGGCTGCGATGGTAGATTGCGCCAGCCGGATGGGATCGCCGCCGGCTGGGGCCCGGTTGCGCGGCGCGCGGCGGCGTCGGCGAGGGCGATTGCGAGCGGGGCGAGGAGCGCGCGCCCGCTAGGCGGTGAAAGCTCCAGATCTGTGGCGTGATCGGCGAGGAAGCCGGTGTGGACATCCCCGTCGAGGAAACCGGGCTGTCGCAGGACCTTGACCAACAGCTCGCGGTTGGTTGTCACGCCGTGGATCCGAGCTCGGTCGAGCCCGGCAGCGAGCAGGCGCGCGGCGGCGTCACGCGTCGGGGCCCAGGCGATCACCTTGGCGAGCATCGCGTCGTATTCGACCCCGATGACGGATCCGTCCTCGACGCCGCTGTCCAGACGGATCCCGGTGTCACGCTGACCAACCTCGAAGCGCGTGCCGACATCGGGGAACTCGATTTTGTGCAGCGCCCCGGAACGCGGCTGCCAGTCGTGCGCCGGATCCTCGGCGTAGAGGCGAGCCTCGATCGCGTGGCCGCTCGGCGCGGGCGGATCCAGCGGGAGTGGGCGTCCTTCGGCGATGCGCAGCTGCCAGGCGACGAGGTCGAGTCCGGTGACGCACTCGGTGACGGGATGCTCGACCTGCAGGCGCGTGTTCGTCTCGAGGAAGAAGAACCGGCCGTCTGGCGCGAGGAGGAATTCGACCGTCCCGGCGCTCGTGTAACCGATCGCCTTGGCTGCTGCGGCGGCGGCCTGCGACAGTGCGCGACGGGTGTCTTCCGTAAGTCCGGGGGCCGGGCTCTCCTCGATCACCTTCTGATGCCGGCGCTGGATCGAGCAGTCTCGCTCGCCAAGCGTCCACACTGTGCCTGCCTCGTCGGCGAGAATCTGCACCTCGACGTGTCGGCCACGCTCGACGTAGGGCTCGCAGAACACTTCGTCCGAGCCGAAGTATGACGCCGACTCGGCACGCGCGGCGGCGAGCGCTTCCGGCAGGTCGCCGAGGTCGCGCACGATGCGCATTCCCCGGCCTCCGCCGCCCATCGCGGCCTTGACCAGCAGCGGGAGGTCTGCGGCAGTGGCATGGGCCGGGTCGATCGCGCCGAGGACGGGGACTGCGGCGGCGCTCATCAGTTCCTTGGCCTGCGTCTTCGAACCCATATCCGCGATGACCTCGGGCGACGGACCGATCCAGAGGAGTCCCGCGTCCAGGACCGCGCGCGCGAAGTCGGCGTTCTCGGAGAGGAAGCCGTAGCCGGGGTGGATCGCGTCGGCGCCCGCGTCGATTGCCGCTCGTATGATCAGATCGCCGCGCAGGTACGTGTCCGCTGCGGCGGTTCCCGGCAGCCGGACCGCGAGATCGGCCTCGTGCACGTGCGGTGCGTTCGAGTCGGCGTCGGAGTAGCAGGCGACCGTGGAGATCCCGAGGTCGCGGCAGGTACGGAAGATCCGTCGAGCGATCTCGCCGCGATTGGCCACCAATAGTGTGCTGATCACTTTCCTCCTCTCACATCCGGAAGACGCCGTAGCCGGTGGCACCGCTGACCGGGGCACCATGCACCACGGAGAGACAGAGCCCGAGGACCGTCCGGGTATCGCGTGGGTCGATCACGCCGTCGTCGTATAGCCGACCGGAGAGGAAGGCCGGGAGGGATTCGGACTCGATCTGCTGCTCCACCATGGCGCGCATCGCCGCGTCGGCCTCCTCGTCGAAGGGCCGGCCGGCCGCCGCGGCCGCCTGCCGCGAGACGATCGAGAGCACTCCGGCCAACTGCTGCGGGCCCATCACGGCGGCCTTCGCACTCGGCCACGCGAACAGGAAGCGCGGCTCGAACGCACGGCCGCACATCCCGTAGTGGCCGGCGCCGTAGGAAGCGCCCAGCAGGATCGATATATGCGGAACCGTACTATTCGAGACAGCGTTGATCATCATCGAGCCGTGCTTGATCATGCCTCCCTGCTCGTACTCCCGTCCGACCATGAAGCCGGTGGTGTTGTGCAGGAAGATCAGCGGGATATCGCGCTGGTTGGCGAGCTGGATGAACTGCGCCGCCTTCTGCGCCTCCTCGCTGAAGAGCACACCGCGCGCGTTGGCGAGGATGCCGACGCGATAACTGTGCACGTCGGCCCAACCGGTGGCCAGACTCGCCCCGTAGTGCGGCTTGAACTCGTCGAACTCCGAGCCGTCGACGACGCGGGCGATCACCTCGCGCGGATCGAACGGGGCCTTCAGGTCGCCGGGGACGATGCCGAGCAATTCGTCTTCGTCGTATCTCGGCGGGGGCGCGAGCAGGTCTGGCGCCGGGTCGGACTTGGTCCAGCCCAGCCGGCGCACGATCCCGCGTGCAGTGTGCAGCGCGTCGGCCTCGTCAACGGCCAGGTAGTCGGCCAGCCCGGAGACGCGGGCATGCATGTCGGCGCCGCCGAGGGATTCGTCGTCCGTCTCCTCGCCGGTGGCCATCTTCACCAGCGGCGGGCCGCCGAGGAACACCTTGGCCCGCTCCTTGACCATGACCACGTGGTCTGACAATCCCGGGATGTATGCCCCGCCGGCGGTGGAGTTGCCGAAGACCACTGCGACGCTGGGGATCCCGGCGGCCGAGAGCCGCGTCAGGTCCCGGAACAGCGCGCCGCCGGGGATGAACACGTCCTTCTGGCCCGGCAGATCGGCACCCGCCGACTCGACCAGGTTGATCACGGGAAGCCGGTTGGCGCGCGCGATCTCGTTTGCGCGTAGAGCCTTGCGCAACGTCCAGGGGTTGCTGGCGCCGCCGCGTACGGTCGGGTCGCTCGCGGTGATCATGCACTCGGTGCCCGCAACGACCCCGATGCCTGCGACGAGCGCCGCGCCGACCGGATATTCGCTACCCCAGGCCGCGAGCGGCGAGAGTTCGAGGAACGGACTGTCCTGGTCGACGAGCAGCTCGATCCGTTCGCGGGCGAGCAGCTTGCCGCGCCGCCGATGGCGTTCGACGTACTTCTCGCCGCCTCCGGCCAATGCCTTGGCATGCTCGACGGCGAGCGCTTCGAGCTTCTCCAGCATGTCGCGACGGTTGGCGGCGTACTGCGCGTCAGTCGGGTCGAGTCGGCTGGTCAAGGCGTTCATCTGGCACGCCCACTCAGCAGGATCTGGGGTATCTCCAGCTGCCGGGAGCGCAGCCACTCCCCTACGGCCTTGGCCTGTGGATCGAAGCGGGCCTGGGCGCCGACGCCCTCGCCGAGCAACCCTGTGACGACGAAGTTGAGCGCGCGGAGATTGGGCAGCACGTGTCGGGCCACGGGTAGCGTCGCGGTCTCCGGCAGCAGCTCGCGTAGCCGCTCGATCGTGAGCTCGTGTGCGAGCCAGCGCCAGGTCTCTTCAGTGCGCGCCCACAGGCCGATGTTGGCGTCGCCGCCCTTGTCGCCACTGCGTGCCCCGACGACCAGGCCGAGCGGTGCGCGGCGCGTCGGGCCCGGTGGCAGTGGCTTGGGGAGTTCGGGCTCTGGCACGGGTTCGAGGTCGCTCGTGGCCGTCGGCGCCGGGACGGCAACGCGCCGCCCATCCGGAAGCACAGCCGTGTGCTCGACCGCCGAAGCGTCCACGTATGCGGCCTCGAACACGCCGTAGGGCGCCGCGTCACTCGGCGGAGCGCTCAGGTGGAAGCCGGGGTATCCGGCGAGCGCGAGCTCGACCGCCGCGCCACTCACCGGCCGCCCGGCGACGCGTGCGTCCTTGTCCCGCACGACGAGCCGTAGCAGAGCGCTCGCCTGCTCCTCGGTCGGAGCGTCCGGGTGGTCGGTGCGCGCGAGCGTCCAACGAACCTCGGCCGGGCGACGGCCGAGCCACGCCGCCTCCATCTGCTTACGCACGAGCGTGGCCTTCGCCTCGATATCCAAGCCGGTAAGGACGAATTCGACCTCGTTGCGGAAGCCGCCCTGCCGATTGATTCCGACCTTGAGTGACTGCGGCGGCGCCTCGCCGTGGGCGCCTTCGATGAGCACGCGGTCCGGTCCGTCCTGGCTCAGGCGCACAGTGTCGAGCCGGGTGGTCACATCGGGCCCGGCATATCGTGCGCCGGAGGTCTCGTAGAGCAGTTGCGCCGTGACCGTCTCGACCGTGACCGCTCCGCCGGTTCCCGGCTGCTTCGTGATGACGCTGCTGCCATCGGCCCGCAGCTCAGCCAACGGAAACCCGGGGTGACGCACGTCGAGCTCGGTGAAGAACGAGAAGTTGCCGCCGGTCGCCTGGGTACCGCACTCGAGGACGTGCCCTGCGACAGTAGCGCCGGCCAGCGCATCCAGATCCGCAGGCGTCCAGCCGAAGCGGGCGATCGCCGGCCCGACGACAAGCGAGGCGTCGGTGACGCGTCCCGCGACGACGATGTCCGCGCCCTCCCGTAGCGCCGCCGCGATCCCGAAGGCACCGAGGTATGCGTTGGCCGCGAGCAGTCCGGTGATCGGCAGGCCGAGTTCCGCAGCGCGGTCGAGAAGGTCGTCGCCGTCGATGTGCGCGATGCGCGCCTGTGTACTCAGGCCGAGGCCGGCAGTGAGTTCGCGCAGTTCGTCGGCTAGGCCGGCCGGATTGAGTCCGCCGGCGTTGGTCACGATCTTGACCCCGCGCGCAGCCGCGATGCCGACGCAGTCGTTCATCTGCCGCAGAAAGGTCTTCGCGTAGCCGAGGCCGGGATTCTTGCGCCGGTCGACGGCGAGGATGGCCATCGTAAGTTCCGCGAGGTAATCGCCGGTCAGCACGTCGAGCGGGACCGCGCCCTCGAGCATCTCGCGGACGGCGTCGAAGCGGTCGCCGTAGAAGCCGGACGCGTTGCCGATCCGCAACGGCGGCGCGTCGCCCGCCGCGGCCTGATCCGTCATCACCCAGTCCTCCTCCGTGCGGCGTACGTTCGCGCCCACGGAGACCAGGCTGGCAGCGGATCAAGAAAAAATCAAGCATGCTTGCTTGTTTCTCGGCGCTGAACTCCGGGCGCCCGGTCAGGTGGCCGGAAACGACGCACGCGCGGCCCCCCGGATCCGGCCGAGGGACCACGCGGCCGCGACGGGGTGAGACTCAGAAAGCTCCGTCGCCGTCAGGAGTGCCGAGGCCGGTCGGGCCGTCCCAGCCAACGCCCGCCTTGCACCACTTCGCCGTCGTGCAGGTCCCGTTCGAACCCGAGGTCACGTCGAACAGCGAGCCGGTGTGCGAGTACGGGTAGTTGTTGTTGTCGTTCGCCGAGGATCCGGCGAGCGCGTACACGCTGGCGATGATCGGCGAGGCGACGCTGGTGCCGCCGTAGACCTGCCAGCCGACGCTGCCGCTGTACGCAGTCGAGTCGTAGACGGCCACGCCGGTGTTCGGGTCCGCGACCGCTGAGACGTCGGACACGGCCTTGTGGGTGCAGGACGTGGTGACCGTGCCCTGTCCGGTGGTCTTGGTGTTGTACTTGCCGCAGCCGGAGCCGGTTCCGCTCCACGCGGTCTCGCTCCAGCCGCGCGAGTTCGAAGAGGTGTTCAGCGAGGTGCCGCCCACGCCGGTCACGTAGGTCGAGGAGGCCGGGTAGCTGACGCCGTATCCGCTGTCACCCGCGCTGGCAGTGACGGCGATGCCGGGGTGGTTGTAGTACTTACCCCAGGTGGCGTCGCTGACGTCCGAGCCGCCGTAGCTGTTGGAGATGGCGTTGGCGCCGAGCTTCGCCGCCTCGTCCACGGCCAGGCCCAGGTTCTTGTTCGAGGCGGTGGTGGCCTCGACCAGGATGATGTGGCACAGCGGGCAGGTCGCCGAGACCATGTCGATGTCCAGCGACTCCTCGGTGGCCCAGCCCGCGTTCTTCGCCGGCAGGCTGGTGGTGCTGCCGGTCTGGCTGACCTTCTTGAAGCAGCCGCTGGCCACGGTGCACGCGGGCAGGCCGTACTGGCTGCGGTAGACGGCGAGGTCGCTGGCCGCGTTCGGGTCGTTGTAGGCGTCGACGATGGCGACCGTCTGGCCGGATCCGGCGGTGGAGGACGGCAGCTTGTAGGCCGACTCGATCTGCGACGGGCCGTAGCCGGACGGGGTGGCGCCGGGGCGCATGGCGTCGGCGAGCACACCGTGCACGTCGGTACGGATCAGGTCGAGGCAGGACATTGAGCCGGGCGCGGCCGCCTGACAGCCGGCGCGCACCTGCGGCGTGGAAGCGGCTGCGACCGTGCTGGAGACGTTGGCCGAGGTGCTTCGGGGCGCGGCCAGTGCGGACGCGGTCGCGGCCGTCGTCGCCAACGCCAACCCGGCGGCCGCGGTGACGGCCACCAGGAGGCGGGATATCTTGCGGTTCAACGCGTTCCCTCCAAATGCTCACTTTTACGCTTCATTAGAAAGCGTTTCGCGATGGAGGATGCCGGAGCGTACTGAGACCGTCCAGATGGCCCGGAGCCAAGAGTCAGCAAAGGTAGGCGGCTCGGGGAATATCGTTTGTCGCTTTCACGACATGGCGGAATCCGGCGATTTCACGCACCGGAATCCGCCCGGAATGAGAGCAGGAAACAGTGTCCGTTGATACTGCCTCAGGACCACTTCTGGGAGGCGGCACCGTCGCAGGCCTCGAGGACGACCCCGGTCCCCGCGGCGGTGGCCTGACCGTTGAGGTCGATGCAGAGGCCGGAGGACTGGCCGACGATCGATCCGTCGGGCTGGAGCGTCCACTGCTGGTTGCTGCCGCCGTTGCACGGCCAAAGGTCCACCTCGGCGCCGGCGGTCGTGCCGTAGCCGAGGTCGTCGAGGCAGTCGGCGCCGTTGTTCTCGGTGAGGGTGAACGGGCCGGTGCCGCTCACCGTCCACATCTGGGTGGCCGCACCGCCGCACGCCGCGATCTGGATCGCCGCGCCCTGGCTGAAGGAGGGGTCGCTGGTGGTCAGGCAGAGGCCCGAGGCGGAGTTCGCAACGGAGACCGTGCTGCCGGGGCCGAGGGTCTGAGCGGGCGCGGTGGGGGACGCCGAGGACGCGGCGACCGTCGCGCCGTCGCTGGGAATGACGATCGCCTGCGCGGACGGGGATGACGAGGCTGCGGTGCCCGATTTCGCACCCGCCGAACTCTGCGCCGCCGCGGCGGTGCCCGCTGCCACGGCGGGATTCGAGCCGCTGCCCATCGAGAGCAGACCGAGGACCAGGGCCCCGGCCACGAGGGCGGCGCCGCCGAGGCCCACCTCGGCGGGATGCTCCCGGACGAAGCGGGGGACGCGCGAGGGGCGGTCCGCGTAGTCGCCGGGGGCGCCGGCGTCAGCGTACTGAGAGGACGAGGCTGGGGACGGGTAGGCCTCGTACGAGTCCTGCGCGCCGTAGGAAGGCAGCTGGAACGGATGGGCGGGCTGGGGGG
>Ga0073928_10010451_pt1 | contig 11047 bp, 7 predicted proteins | sample PaiPotPPA55metaG_FD_76969 | JGI IMG/M metagenome (GOLD analysis project Ga0073928, IMG submission 76969) | Iron sulfur acid spring bacterial and archeal communities from Banff, Canada, to study Microbial Dark Matter (Phase II) - Paint Pots PPA... ...
AGCTCGAAGAGGGAGAACACGTCACCTTCGTCGGCGTCATCACCGACGCCAGCGATGGTCACATGAAGCAGCTGCCGGGCAAGCGGCGGCGTAAGTGGCTTCGGGTGACGTTGGGCAATCATCGGCCGAAGGTGGCCGCGGCATTCTTCAACGCCGACTGGATGATCGACAAACTGGTCCCGAAAACCCGCATCATGCTTTCCGGCGAAGTCAAGTATTCCAAGGGCACAATGCAATTGAGCCATCCCGCGTACCTGGTTCTCGAGTCGCCCAGCGGCAAGAAGATAGGAACCAAGTCACTGAAGACCATCGCCACGACATCCGGGGCAACCGGGGACGAGCTGCTTGCGGCGTTCGAGCGCGAGTTCTTTCCGATCTACCCGGCCACCGCCAAGGTGCAAAGCTGGGACATCTACGCGTGTGTGCGCCAAGTGCTCGCGATGCTCGATCCCGTCGACGACCCGCTGCCGGAATCGGTTTTGCGGCAACGAGATTTGATCTCCGAAGACGAGGCATTGCGCGGCATTCACCTGGCCGAGAATGCAGCGGAGCGTGACCGGGCCGCCGAGCGCCTGACGTTCGACGAGGCGGTTGGGCTGCAATGGGCGCTGGCGGCACGGCGGCACAGCGAAGTCGGTGAATCCGGTCCGCCCGCCCCGTATAGCGACGACGGGTTGGCCGCTGCGTTGCTGCGGCGACTGCCTTTTGAATTGACGAAAGGGCAGCGCGACGTACTGGACTTGCTGTCAACCGAATTGGCCGGCAACAGGCCGATGAATCGGATGCTGCAGGGCGAGGTCGGGTCCGGTAAGACGATCGTGTCGGTACTGGCGATGCTGCAGATGGTTGATGCTGGCTTTCAGTGCGCACTTTTAGCACCGACGGAAGTTCTTGCCGCCCAACATGCCCGGTCCATCTGCGACATTTTGGGCCCGCACGGAATGGCCGGCCAACTCGGCGGCGCGGAGGGCGCCACCGCGGTGGCACTCTTGACCGGATCGATGTCGCCGCAACAGAAACGGCAGGTGCGCGACGAAGTGGCCTCTGGTGAGGCCGGCATCGTCATCGGTACCCACGCACTGTTGCAGGACGCGGTGGAGTTCAAGCAGCTCGGCATGGTCGTCGTGGACGAGCAGCACCGCTTCGGAGTGGAGCAGCGAGATCGATTACGCGCCAAAGCTCCTGACGATTTGACGCCGCATCTTCTGGTGATGACCGCGACTCCGATTCCGCGCACCGTCGCGCTCACTGTCTACGGCGATCTGGAGACATCGACGCTGCGCGAGTTGCCTCGCGGGCGCCAACCCATCACCACCAACACGATCTTCATCAAGGAAAAGCCGCAATGGCTCGATCGGGCGTGGCAGCGGATCACCGAAGAGGTCGAGGCGGGACGCCAGGCCTATGTGGTGGCATCCCGCATCGATGAGAACGACAAGTCGGGCGATGAATCGGGTGGTCCGCCGGCCACCACAGTCCTCGACCTACACGACCGCCTGCGGCGCGGACCGCTGTCCGGGCTGCGGGTCGGCCTCATGCACGGGCGGCTCTCCGCCGACGAAAAAGATGCGGTAATGGCCGCCTTCCGCAGCGGCCAGATCGATGTGCTGGTGTGCACAACCGTCATCGAGGTCGGCGTCGACGTCGCGAACGCGACGGTGATGGTGGTGATGGATGCCGACCGGTTCGGTATCAGCCAGTTGCATCAGCTGCGTGGTCGTATCGGACGGGGGCAGCATTCCAGCCTGTGTCTACTCGCGACCCGGCTACCGGAGGGGTCGAGGGCTGGACAGCGTCTGAAAGCCGTCGCGGGCACTTTGGATGGGTTCAAGCTCGCTGACCTCGATCTGCAGGAGCGCCGCGAGGGAGATGTGTTGGGCCTCAGTCAATCGGGCCGACCGATCACATTGAGGTTTCTGTCGTTGGCGGAGCATCGAGAGGTCATCGAAGCGGCCCGTGAGTTGTGCGAGTCGACCTATCAACACGATCCCGGGCTGCCCGGTATGGCGTTGCTGGCAGCCCAATTCATCGAAACGGATCGTGTCGAATACCTGGACAAGTCTTGAGGCGTCGAACCTGGCTAGCAATGCTGGTAGGCGCCGAAGGCGTTAGTGCAGGCAGAGGGACCACCGGAGGAGGGATTCGGGGCCGCCATTGCCCGTCCCATCATGTCCTCCAGTCCTGTCACTTTCAGCCTGATCATCCGGCCGCCTCGCGGCGGACCCCTCGGGGACACTTCGTGCTATGCCAGCCCTAGGACGCGCGTCGAGTGTTATCGGCATCCTGGCAGCGGCGTCGTCGCTGCTTGTCTCGCCGCCAGCCGCGCGAGCCGACCCCGTCGACACGACGGCCCTGGTGTTGCGGGTCGTGGATGGCGACACCGTCGACATCGTCGACGATGTGCGCGGCCGGCTGCGCGTGCGCCTTCTGGGTATCGATAGCCCGGAGACGAAGAAGCCACGCTTCAGCGTGGGCTGCTGGGGCCCTGAGGCGTCGCAGTTCGCCGAATCGACCCTGGCCGGCCAGCGAGTGGCGCTGGTGACGGACCCGACCCAAGATCTACATGATCGTTACGGTCGTACCCTCGCCTACCTCGACAAGGCCGACGGTTGGGATTACTCCGTCGAGGCAGCGCGGGCCGGTGCGGCTCATGCGTACATTTATCACGATCAGCCCGCTGCCCGTTACCCTGCGATCGCGGCGGCGCGAAGGAAGCAATCGATGCGCAGCGAGGCCTGTGGGGTCCGCCCTGCTATGGCAACACCGAATCGCATCCCGTTTAGCCGCTGAGCCTCAGTTTCCGTTGTAGGTGGCCGGATCCTCACCGAAACGCGTGCCGTCGTTGAGCCCGTTGATCGAGGCCATCTCGTCGTCGGTCAACTCGAACCCGAAGACGTCGATGTTCTGTTTGATCCGCTCGAGGTTTCCGGACCGCGGGATCACGACGTTGCCGAGTTGGATGCTCCACCGAATGGCGGCTTGCGCGGGGGACTTGCCGTGCGCCTGGGCGATCGATGCCAGCGTCGGGTTGTCCAGCAGCTTGCCGACGCCCAGCGGGCTGCAGGCCTCGGTGACGACACCTCGATCGGCGTGGATCGCCCGCAGCTCGGCCTGATTCAGCAGCGGGTGCAACTCGATTTGATTGACCACCGGGTTCGTGTAGGTCAGGTCGGAGATCGTGCCCAGCTGCTCGTCGAGGAAGTTGCACACGCCGATCGAGCGGATCTGCCCACTTTCCTGTTGGATTTTCTGCATCGCGCCGTAGGTATCGATGTATTTGCCGAGTTGCGGTGCAGGCCAATGGATCATGTACATATCCACGTAGTCGAGGCCGAGCCGCTCCAGGCTGGCGGCGAGCGCCTCCCTGCTGGAGTTGTAGCCCTGGTCCGCCGTCGCGACCTTGGTGGAGATGAACAGCTCGTTGCGGGGAATCCCCGACGCCGCGATCGCGCGCCCGACTGCGGCTTCGTTGCCGTAGGTCGGTGCCGTGTCGATCAGCCGGTAACCGGCCTGAAGCGCGGCGCTGACCGCACGCTCGGTGTCGTCCTCCGGCAGCCCCGCGACGCCGAGGCCAAGGACCGGCATGGTGTTGTCGTCATTGAGCGTGATGGTCGGCTGGCTCGACGATTCTGTCGGCGTCATCTCAACTTTCCGTGAAATTGAAGGTGCGGGGGTCTGGGCCCAGCCGGGTCCCGTTGTCCAGCGAAGAGACCGACGTGACGTCGTCGTCACTCAACTCGAAGTCGAACACGTCGAAGTTACTCGCAATCCGCTCGGGGTTCACCGACTTGGGGATGACGATGTTACCGATCTGCACATGCCAGCGAATAATCACCTGCGCTGGTGTCTTGCCATGCGCATTGGCGATGCCAGTGATCGTCGGATGGTCGAGCAGCCGGCCCTGACCCAGCGGGCTCCAGGCCTCGGTCGCGATGCCCAGCTTCTTGTGCACTTCCCGTAGCTCTACCTGGGTCATCAGCGGGTGCAATTCGATCTGGTTGACCACGGGAACGATTCCCGTGGCATCGATCAGGGTGTTCAGGTGCTCGGGGGCGAAATTCGAGACCCCGATCGAGCGGATGTGCCCGAGGTCGTGCATGGCCCCGAAGGCCCGCCAGGTGTCGACGAATTCGCTGATCGCCGGCACAGGCCAGTGGATCAGATACAGATCGAGGTACCCGCCCTCGCCGGCGAGGCCGAGCCGCTTGGCGCTCTTCTCGAAGGCTTTCATCGTGCTGTCGTAACCCTGGTCCGCGTTCCACAGCTTGGTGACGATGAAGATCTCGTCGCGCGGGATGCCCGATTTCTTGACGGCCCGGCCCACCTCGCGCTCGTTGCCGTACGCCGCGGCGGTGTCGATGTGCCGGTAGCCCACCTCTAACGCGGCGCCGACGGCCTGCTCAGTCTCCTTCGGCGGCGTCTGAAACACACCGAGACCGACGCTGGGAATGGCGTTGCCGTCATTGAGCGCGATCAAAGGAGCTGTCATGGCGACAAGTGTGCCAGCGCACCCTCAAAACGATTACGGTCGACGGTTGTGACCGACAGCGCAACTGCCCCCGCACACGGTTCGATGGCACGTTCGACGTCGAACAACGACGCCCGCGGCGGGCTGGTTCGCGCGCGGGTCGCGGCCGGTGCCGTCGCCAGTCGTGTGGGCGCACGTTGGATGCCGGCGATACCCGACGCTGCGAAGCGGTTGGTGGCCCGATCCACCATCATCGACGGCAACGTGCTTGACCCGACGCTGCAACTCACGCTGGCCGCTATGAAGATCTCCGGGGAAGAGGGCCTGACTGCCCGTGACGAAGTCGGGTACTCCCGTGAGCGCGTACGGCAGACAGCGCTGACGATCGATCGCAACCCGATACCGGTCGGCGCGGTCAGCGATCTGTCGATTCCAGGGGCCGCCGGCGACATCGCGGCACGGCACTACCGACCGGAGAACGACGTGGTGTGCCCGTTGTTGATGTACTTCCATGGCGGGGGTTGGGTGGTCGGCGATCTGGACACCCACGACAACCTGTGCCGGTTGATCTGTCGGGACGCGGGCATTCACGTGTTGTCGGTCGACTACCGGCTGGCTCCGGAGCATCCCGCGCCAGCCGGGCTGGACGACGCGTATGCGGCGTACCGGTGGGCGCTCGAGCACGGCGCCGACCTGGGCACGCGGCCGGGCGCGGTCGCAGTAGGCGGCGACAGCGCCGGCGGCAACCTTGCGACCGTCGTCGCCCGCCGCGGACGTGACGACGGCGTGCCGGCCGCGATGCAGTTGCTGCTGTACCCGGTGACAGACCTGCGGGGCGGGACGCGGTCGATGGCGCTGTTCGCGACGGGGTTCTTCCTCACCGCGCACGACATGGACTGGTGCCGCGAGCAGTACCTGGGCGGATCGCAGCTGGACGCCTCCGACCCGAGGGTGTCGCCGCTGCTCGCCGAGGATTTGGCGGGCTTGCCGCGGGCGCTGGTGGTCACCGCCGGCTTCGACCCGCTGCGCGACGAGGGCGAGGCGTATGCAGAACGGATGCGCGACGCCGGGGTGAACGTCGACTTGCGGCGAATGTCGTCGTTGATCCACGCCTTCGGCAATTTCTGGCCGCTGGGAGGGGACAGCGCGATCGCGATGGCGGAGGTCAACTCGGCGCTGCGCGCGCACCTCTGCTACGTGTGACGGGGACGCCGACCCGTCGCCGGTAGTCTGACGGCGTGGCGAACAAAACCAAGCGATACGACATCAACGCAGCCGACCGGCGACGGAACATGCTGATCCAGGCTGGGCTGATCGCGATCGTCATCATCTTCGCCGCGGCTGTGGTGTTCTGGATCATGGACCACAAGAAGCCGGTCTCCGAGGGTGCTCCCGCGGGGGAGAAGCGAGCGATCAGCGTGGCGGTGCAGGACAAGCTGATCAAGGACAGCGCCGGCAAGCCGAAGGTCGTCCTGTCGATGTACGAGGACTTCCTCTGCCCGCATTGCGGAGAGTTCGAGCAGAAGATGGGCTCTGCGGTCCAGCAGCTCATTGACACCGGCGCGGTTCAGGCCGACTACTACATGGTGGCTCTTCCCCCGCTGGATACGGCGCAGACCCAGCACTATTCGTCGCGCGCAGGCAACGCCGCATACTGCGTCGCCGACGCCGACACATCGCCGGGTAAGGACGCCTTCCGACGCTTCCATGCCGCACTGTATGCGCAGCAGCCCGGTGAAACGAGCACCAGCTTCCCGACGAACGCGCAGCTGATCGAGACCGCCCGTCTGGCCGGGGTCGCTAACCAAACCCTCAGCGATTGCATCAACAACGGGAAGTACACCACGATGGTGCAGGGCCTGGTAAAGGCCACGGGCATCGAATTCACGCCGACGATCCGCGTCAACGGCGATCAGTTCGCCGTCTCTGACACCACGACACCGCAGGACCTGATCAACAAGGTCACGCAGATCACCGGTCCAGTCCCGGGACTGACGGGAGCCGCTCCGCCTCCCGCGTCGCCGGCCCCGGCGCCCGCTGTGCCAACCCCGGCAGCGCCGGCCCCCGCGGCGCCGTGACCGTCGCGGCGTCCAGCCCGGCACCTGCCGCCGAAGGGCCGGTCAAGCAGGACACCAGGGCTGCGGGTGTCCAGGTAGGGCCGGCGAGCGCCTGGTGGGTGCTGATCGCCGGGGTGGCGGGGCTGGCCTCCGCGTTGACCCTCACGGTCGAGAAGATCACCATGCTGAGCAATCCGTCATATGTCCCGTCGTGCAGCATCAACCCGGTGCTGTCGTGCGGGTCGGTGATGGTCACCCCGCAGGCGTCGGCATTCGGGTTCCCCAACCCGCTGATCGGCATCGTCGGTTTCACCGTCGTCGTGGTCACCGGCGTGCTCGCCGTCGGGCGGATCCCGCTGCCACGCTGGTACTGGCTCGGACTGGCCGGCGGCACCGCCGTCGGCGTCGTGTTCGTGCACTGGCTGATCTTCCAGAGCCTCTACCGGATCGGCGCGCTGTGCCCATACTGCATGGTGGTGTGGGCGGTGACCATCCCGCTGCTCGTCGTCGTGTCGTCGATCGCGTTGCAACCGCTTGGCGGGCAGGCTGTCGCGCGCGTGCTCTACAGCTGGCGGTGGTCGCTGGTGGCGCTGTGGTTCGCCGCGCTGATTCTGCTGATCATCGTGCGGTTCTGGTATTACTGGTCGACCCTGATCTAGTGATCGACAAAGTCCTCGTTGCCAATCGCGGCGAAATCGCCATCCGCGCGTTCCGCGCCGCCTACGAGCTCGGCATCGCCACCGTCGCGATCTATCCGTACGAGGACCGCAACTCCGAGCATCGCCTCAAAGCCGACGAGTCGTACCAGATTGGCGAGAAGGGACATCCGGTACGGGCGTACCTGTCTGTCGACGAGATCGTCGCCACCGCGCGCCGCTGCGGGGCAGACGCGATCTATCCCGGATACGGCTTCCTGTCGGAGAATCCGGAACTGCCTGCGGCGTGCGCCGAGGCAGGAATCACGTTCATCGGCCCGAGCGCGCACATTCTGGAGCTCACCGGGAACAAGGCGCGAGCGATCGAGGCCGCCCGTGCCGCCGGACTGCCGGTCCTGAATTCCTCTGCGCCGTCGACATCTGTTGACGAGTTGGTTGCTGTCGCGGCGGGTACCGATGTCGCCGGCGCTGCGGCTGCGGGGATCGAGTTCCCGCTGTTCGTCAAGGCGGTGTCCGGCGGCGGAGGCCGCGGGATGCGGCGAGTTACCGACCCGGCGGCGCTACCCGAGGCGATCGAGGCCGCCAGCCGCGAAGCGGAGTCCGCATTCGGCGACCCGACCGTGTACCTCGAGCAGGCGGTACTCAATCCGCGCCACGTCGAGGTGCAGATCCTGGCCGACACCCACGGCAACGTCATGCACCTGTTCGAGCGGGACTGCAGTGTGCAGCGCCGGCACCAGAAGGTCATCGAGTTGGCGCCGGCGCCCAACCTTGCGAACGAACTGCGGGACCGGATCTGCGCCGACGCGGTCGCGTTCGCGCGCCAGATCAACTACGCGTACGCAGGCACCGTCGAGTTCCTCCTCGACGAGCGCGGCCACTACGTGTTCATCGAGATGAACCCCCGCATCCAGGTGGAGCACACCGTCACCGAGGAGATCACCGATGTCGACCTGGTCGCCAGCCAGATGCGCATCGCCGATGGTGAGACACTCGAGGACCTCGGTCTGCGGCAAGAGTCGCTGCGACCGCGGGGCGCGGCGATGCAGTGTCGGATCACCACCGAGGACCCGGCCAATGGTTTCCGCCCCGACACCGGCCGCATCACCAGCTACCGGACACCCGGCGGGGCCGGTATCCGGCTGGACGGCGCCGCGCATCTGGGCGCTGAGATCGGCGCCCACTTCGACTCGATGCTCGTCAAGCTGACGTGCCGTGGCCGCGACTTCCCGGCGGCGATCGCACGGGCCCGTCGTGCGCTGGCCGAGTTCCGCGTCCGCGGTGTGTCGACGAACATCCCGTTCCTGTCAGCGGTGGTCACCGACCCGGATTTTCGCGCGGGCCGTATCAACACCTCGTTCATCGATGACCGGCCGTACCTGCTGACCGCGCGCATTCCTGCAGATCGGGGCACCAAGATCCTCAACTACCTCGCCGACGTCACCGTGAACCAACCGCACGGGCCGCGGCCGTCGAAGGTGTACCCGCACGACAAGCTGCCGCAGATCGACCTGTCGGCACCGCCACCGCACGGCTCGAAGCAGAGGCTGACGGAGCTGGGACCGGAGGGATTTGCGCGGTGGATGAAAGAGTCTGTGGCCGTTGGGGTTACCGACACCACCTTCCGTGACGCCCATCAGTCGCTGCTCGCCACCAGGCTGCGTACCAACGGGCTGCTGATGGTGGCACCTTATGTCGCCCGGCTGACGCCGCAGCTGCTGTCCATCGAGTGCTGGGGCGGCGCGACTTACGATGTCGCCCTCCGGTTTTTGAAAGAGGACCCGTGGGAGCGGCTTGCCGCGCTCCGTGAGGCGGTGCCCAACATCTGCCTGCAGATGCTGTTGCGTGGCCGAAACACGGTCGGGTACACGCCGTATCCGGAACTGGTCACGCAGGCGTTCGTTGAGGAGGCGACGGCCACCGGGATCGACATCTATCGCATCTTCGACGCGCTCAACAACGTCGAGTCGATGCGCCCGGCGATCGAAGCCGTTCGCGAAACGGGAACGGCGATAGCCGAAGTCGCGATGAGCTACACAGGTGACCTGTCCGACCCGGGTGAAAACCTTTACACGCTGGACTATTACCTCAAGCTGGCCGAGCAGATAGTCGACGCAGGTGCACACGTGCTCGCGATCAAGGACATGGCAGGCCTGTTGAAGGCGCCCGCCGCAACGACTTTGATCAGTGCGCTGCGCAGCCGGTTCGACCTGCCGGTGCACGTCCACACCCACGACACTCCCGGCGGGCAACTGGCGACGTATCTGGCGGCGTGGCAGTCCGGGGCCAACGCGATCGATGGCGCCGCCGCCCCGCTGGCCGGCACCACGAGCCAGCCGGCGTTGTCGGCGATTGTCGCGGCCGCCGCGCACACCAAGTTCGACACAGGGTTGTCGTTGTCGGCGGTATGCGAGCTCGAGCCCTACTGGGAGGCGCTGCGAAAGGTCTACGCGCCGTTCGAATCCGGACTCCCCGCCCCAACCGGCCGGGTGTACAGCCATGAAATCCCGGGTGGCCAGCTTTCCAACCTTCGCCAGCAAGCGATCGCGCTGGGATTCGGTGACCGGTTCGAGGAGATCGAGACCAATTACGCGGCGGCCGATCGGATCCTGGGCCGTCTCGTCAAGGTGACGCCGTCATCGAAAGTGGTCGGCGACCTGGCGCTTGCGCTGTTGGGTGCCGGCATCACCGCGGACGAATTCGCTGCCGACCCGGCACGTTTCGATATTCCAGAATCGGTCATCGGGTTCCTGCGTGGCGAGCTGGGCGACCCACCCGGCGGATGGCCGGAGCCGCTGCGCACCAAGGCGCTCGCCGGGCGTTCTCCCGCGAAGCCGCAGCAGGAGCTGACCCCCGACGACACGGAGGCCCTCTCGGTCACCGGCGCGACGCGTCAAACCGCGCTCAACCGGCTGCTCTTCGGAGGCCCCACCAAGGAGTTCGAGGAGCACCGCGAGCAATACGGTGACACTTCCCGTCTGTCGGCGAACCAGTTCTTCTACGGGCTGCGCCAAGGCGACGAGCATCGGGTGGAACTCGAGCGGGGCGTCGAGCTGCTAATCGGGCTCGAGGCGATCTCCGATCCCGACGACCGCGGGATGCGCACCGTGATGTGCATCTTCAACGGCCAGCTTCGTCCGGTCTTGGTGCGCGACCGCAGCATCGCGAGCAGCGTGCCCACCGCCGAGAAGGCCGACCGGTCCAACCCCGACCACATCGCCGCGCCGTTCGCGGGCGTCGTCACGGTCGCCGTCGCGCAACACGACACGGTGACCGCCGGCCAGACCGTCGCCACGATCGAGGCGATGAAGATGGAGGCGGCGATCACCGCGCCAAAGGCCGGCAGCATCGCGCGGATCGCGGTATCGGAGACCGCGCAGGTGGAGGGCGGCGACCTGTTGATGGTGGTCGGCTGACCCGGATCATCGCGGGCCGCGCCCGGGGCCGCCGCATCGCCGTTCCGCCCAAGGGGACCCGGCCGACCAGCGACCGGGTGCGCGAGGCGCTGTTCAATGTGCTGGCCGCCCGCCTCGACTTCGCCGGCATCTCCGTGCTTGATCTCTACGCGGGGTCCGGCGCGTTGGGTCTCGAGGCCTTGTCGCGAGGAGCTGCGGAAGCGACGTTCGTGGAGGCGAATCCGAAAGCGGCCGCGCTGGTCGCACGCAATGTCGACGCGCTCGGGTTCGGCGGGGGGACGGTGCTGTCCCGCCCGGTCGCGACGGCGTTGGCCGTGCGCGGCGGTCCCGTCGATCTCGTGCTGGCCGACCCGCCTTACGAATCCTCCGCGGAGGAGGTGAACGCGATGTTGGCGGCGCTCGCCGCGGGCGGCTGGACGGCGGCGGGAACGGTGGTCGCCGTGGAACGGC
>Ga0073928_10010452_pt1 | contig 11046 bp, 8 predicted proteins | sample PaiPotPPA55metaG_FD_76969 | JGI IMG/M metagenome (GOLD analysis project Ga0073928, IMG submission 76969) | Iron sulfur acid spring bacterial and archeal communities from Banff, Canada, to study Microbial Dark Matter (Phase II) - Paint Pots PPA... ...
CCTTGACGGATCCCGAGTAGAATCGCGCTACCTGCCCTCCACGCCGTGATTGTCGAGGAGGCCGCTTCACATGAGTTCAGAAGGTCGCCGGTCACCCCGCTTCGCCTTTTACGCCTCCGCCGATGCGTTGTTTTGCTGTCCAATTTTCTGGTGTGGGCAGAAAGTTGGGTAATTTCTGGGCATCCTTTCGCAACTCTAGTTTTTTGCGGATGTACTCAGAAACCGGAATCCCGCTTGCCATCATGCAGAGGGCAGCAACAATCAATATAGACAAGCCGTGGTCAAGGCGGATGTGCGTCCGCTACTCGCGGAGAAGCTCCGACCGTTGAACGAGGGCAGGACAGGCGCGCGAAGCACTCTCACTCTCGCGTCGTTTGTTAGCGATTACTATCTGCCATAAGGCCGCGAGAGCTTCAAACCCTCAACCATTCACGGCTATACAAAACTGTGGCGAGACGCGCTCTGTCCGGGCGTGGGCGAGATTCGCCTGAGGGATTTCAAAACAGTTGACGCCGCGAACCTGCTTACAACGCTAGCCGGGATGGGTTGGGGTAAGCGTTCACTCCAACATGCGAACCGCCGCCACATCCTGCGATGAGGAGTGTCGCGGCTAGGAGGCTGAGAGCGGGCTCTGGGCGAACCCAAAGAATTCGGCGGCTGAAGTTCATATTGCCTCACAAAAGGACGAACGGCGGGACAGCGGCGGGGATTGTAACACTCCTCGTTAAATGCAAGTGACTTAATTATTGATATAAGACACCCCTTGTCCCGCCGCAACTGACGATCAGCCCATACACTATCCCGATAGCCACCAGTGCAAGACTCCGCTCCCTCCCCACACGAGACCCCGCCTTCATCGAACCGATGGAGTGTTTGGCGGTGGCCAGGCTAGCAGCCTAATGCATGGAATGCGTGACCATGAGGGTGGTGAGTTTATCCTGCGCGACGACCTGTTCGGTGAGGTCCGCGCCCTTGGGATCGAGAGCATCAGCGTGCTCGATAGCAGCTGGGATATAGCACAAAAGTTCTTGCTCAAACGCTAAGTATGTAGAGTTATCTCGACGGTCTCATTTGGAAACAATAAGAGCAGTTCAGCAACCGCCGACTGCAAGAGGATAGATGAAGCTGCGAAGGGGTACCTTCGGAAAGGCTTTTGCCCTACTTGCCAAAATGCATTGAGACACTACGAGAGCGTTGCCCTCTCTTTGGGACTCAATCCAGGGCAAACTCTCGATGTTAATTGCCTACTGCAGAGGCACTTCTATCAGCTTTTCGTCCCAATGCTCCGTAATCAATTCCCAACGCTTCTTGTCACCTTGCTCGAAGTCCGCGTTATCGGGAAACACTGCTTTCATAACTTTCGCCCGCTCTTTCTGGACTTCCACCTCCGCATCGATATCCCGGTAAACTATGACGACGAAGTAGTCCCAAGCAGGCGACAATTCATGGATACCGCGCTTGTACATCGTTTCGCTCTTTACCAATCCCTGTTTAATTTCGTACTGCATGATGGGGTAGTGGTATTTCTTGTAGAGAGCAAGCCACTCATCCATGTGCCCAGGGGCGATTCGATAAAAACTGGCATTGGTGACAGGTCCTCCCGAGTAACCAGTGGGAGTCTGCGCGCGAGTAGCTCGTGGCCCGCCAGGTACAAGCATCAGGCAAGAAAAAACCAAAGCCATGCTCAACATACGTCGCACCATAACTGTTTCTCCTTTTACTTGTTTTCGTTCCACACGAAATAGGTAACCTCGCCATGTCCCGCTGTTCGACTGACTTAGAGTCGTACGCGCGAGGGCGGGGAATTCGACGCCACGTCTAATCACAAATGGAAGCGGCCTATCATTGCACTTGGTACACCAAAATTCTGGCTTCGCTTTCAAAATGTGGCACGGAAACGAAAATTCTGCTCAGTTCTGGAACGTAGAGCGCTGTCTTCGCGCGTGGGGCGGTAGGCACTTTGGAGACAAGCGTATAGTGTCCTTGTTCATTACCCTCATAAATGTATAGCGCTCCTCCGTCCGCAACAGGCGCGCCGCATGACGCGTAGATCCGCTCAGTTGCAGGCTCGTACACAATGTAGTCCACCCAACCGCCGAGAGGGTACGCTTCCAACTCTTTCCCTGTCTCTGTGTCGATGACGTCGAGGGTTCCGGTGGTTTCTGTGTCTCGGCATCCGACGAACAACCGGTGGTGGGCTTCGTCAATTCCGGCGGCGATGTTTTTCTTGCACTTTGTGATGGGCCACGTCGCAACCAGTTTTTGTTTTTTGCGGTCGACCACGGCAACCTGATTGCGGTCCATCAAGTCCACAAAGATCCGAAGTCCCGAAATCTCCATGGCCATGGCTTCGGGGCTTTTTGCTGGGAGCATGATATCCCCTAAGCGAGTGGCTTTCGTCGTGTCGATGACGTTTAAGTGAGCGGACTTATTGTCGGTGTCTTCGCCGCCGGTAGTCACGTACAAATATTTAGTGGCGGGATCGTAGGCGATCGAATCGGCGTCCGGCAGTTGGTCGATCGTTTTGATCTGTTCGTAGCTCTTTCCGTCAAATATCCTTAGGAGCCCAGCGCCGCCATCTGTGATGTAGATTCGATCGAGGTCTTGCCGATAAAGAACGGAATGTGGATTCTTGATGCCGCTAATCGTGTGGACGAGGTTCCCGGTCGTGTAGTCGATTACTTGCACGCTCATTTGCGCTTGAGGCGTGGCGAAAAGACGATGCCCTTGCAAATCCACAGCTAGGTGGTCGCTGTACGGTCCCTTCGGAACATCCGGCATTACGATCGCCTGCAGAAACCTCACGTGTGTCGAGTCGGCATGGGCGGCCACAAGAACCGGCAGAAGTATTGCCAGTAGAGACAAAACTCTTCTCACATTCCTCCGTTTTTGTTCCGTGAATGAGTGATTCCGGATTGATATGGTTTCACACGCGAGTCCCTGACGAATGCGTGTCATTGGCCTTTCACTTCCTCGAGGATATCGATCCACACATCCGTCTGCAGTTCAAACCGACGCTGGTCGGAGCTTTCATAATCAGCCATGTCCGAATACATGCTGCGAATGATGCCAGGTTCCTTTACATGGCCTTCCTCGATGGCGTTCCAATCCCGCCAAACGAGAACAACTTCATAGTCCCAGGCAGGTGTCTCTGCGCGGAATCGGCGCTGATAAATATTGATGCTTTTAAGAATTCCGTCTTTCACGAATCGCTGCATAACCGGGTAATGATATTTCCTGTAGAGCGCCAGCCAATCATGGCGCTTGCCAGGAGGGACTCTGTAGTAGACCGCCATTGTGACGGGTGATCCCGCAGGCGGAGGAATCTCGGTCGTCTGGGCACTCGCCGGACTCCCGCCCAACAACAGTAAACTTGACAAAAAGAGCCCCAACGTAAGCAACTTCCTCATTTCGCCTCCCATTAATCCCAGACAGTTTGCAACCCGCGGGACAATGTCTCCAAATCCGCATCATGTTCGACAAACGATGAAAATGTAGCCGGTTCCCGACCCAGCTACCGGTTTTGACCGGCCCCATCTGCCCACGGCAGCTAGAAGATGAGTTTCAATCCAAACTGAATCTGCCGAGATGGCGTTTGCGTTGCGTCGATTACTCCCCCACTGCCGACAGAAGTACCATCAGGGTTGAAGAGAACGTTGTTGTCCAGAGGAGGCGCAAAGTTGGCGTGGTTGAAAACGTTGAACATCTCGGCGCGGAATTGTAAGTTCGCTGCCTCAGAGATTTTGGTAATACGAGTGTTCTTAAACACGGAGAAGTCCACGTTGATTAAGCCCGGACCCGTGAGTGGATTGCGCCCGCTGCTGCCCATCAGGGTATAGATCGGAGCGCCGCTGGTAGTGACTCCTTGAGAGGGCGGCATCACAAAACACTGTAGCTTGATGTAATTGTTTGGGTTGCCAGAATTTACGCCCGAGCCACAGCCAGAACCCGTAATGCGATTTGGATAAGAAAAGGGGTCGGTGTTATTTAACCCGAGTGGATCACCCCCCACGAGAACTGTAAACGGAGCTCCCGAGCTGGCCTGCATGATCCCACCAATCTGCCAACCATTTGTGGACCAGCCAGTGAAGCCTGAGTGCGACTTAAGTCCGGGAATTTCCCATGTCCCGCTAATCACAAGGTTTTTCCCCAAGTTGAAGTCAGATTGCCCTCTCCTGAGTTTCGCATCGAAGTAAAACGGAAGACTCGAAGGCGAGTTGGAAAATTGGTCCCCGGCAATCGTAGAAGAGCCGGTGTCAATGCTCTTGCCCCAAGTGAAAGAGCTCTGAAATTGCACCCCATGGCTGAATTTCCTATCGACACCAATTTGCAGAGCGTCGTAGTAGGAATCAGCGCCGAAAGCGAGTCGATCGATCCGGCCGACGTTTGGGTTGACCCTTGTTCCGATACCCGCGCCCACTGTGGAGTTGCTCGGCCATAGGTAGCCGGCTGACGTCCGTGTGGGTAACACAATGTCGGCGTCATCCGTTCGGAATGGCAGGCGAACACCACGCGAGCCCACGTAGGCAACGGTCAACGACGTCTGAGGCGCGATCTCTCGCTGCAGGTTAAGGTTCCATTGCATCACGTAGCCGCGATGCGGGTTCGGATCGATGAAAGCTGTACGATAGCACGCCAGGCTCGGCAGCGGGCAATTTTGGATAGAGGTGTTATACGCATTTGTCGGAAAATCGCCGGGATGTAGACTCGTTATCGTAATATTCTGTGCGACGGGAGCCGATGCTGAGGAAATAATGAGCAGTTCGTACGGTAACGGAAGCACGTCGAATATCCCAAATCCTCCACGAACCGATGTCTTACCATTGCGGAACGGATCCCAAGCAAAGCCGATCCTCGGCTCAAAGTTCTTCGTCGTTGGATTATTGTTAAAATACGGCGCACCCGGAGTGACCTGGGAGTCCGTCATGCTCTTTAACGAAGCTTGTTTCCCTTTGACCTCGGTCGGTATCGTCGTCATTTCGTAGCGCATGCCAATATTAAAGGTTAGATTCGGCCGGAAGCGCCAGTCATCCTGGATGTATCCGCCGAACAGAGTCTCTCGGATTCCGCGGGGAGTCGCTGAAGAGGGGATGGTCGCGCTAAATACGATCGGTTGATTGGTAAGGAATGCGGATAGCGAGGGAAAGACGAAGTTGCCGTCGTCGAAGAAGTGGAAGAGGTTGTTCGACTGCATACGTTCCACCGCAAATCCGAATTTGATCGAATGCCTGCCACGGGTTAAAAATGCGTCGTCGTATCCTTGGAAGGAATTCCATCCAAACGTAAAGTTTGGAAAGCCGTCTACGCCGCCGAAAAAAGTGCTAATCCCCGGCACGATGATAAACGGGGCCGGCTGGCCGGGAATTGCTCCCAAAGACGTGTCCGTCACGAGCGGATTTGCTCCTGGTCCGGTCAAAATATTCGCGCTGTTCCGGCTGAAACCAAATCGCACCGAGTTTGCAAATTCCGGGCTGAAAATATGGGTTTCTTCGAGACTCCCGAACGGCCGTGAATTGCTGTTGAAAAAGGTCTCGTTGTTCAGGGGATCGGGATTTGAAAGCTGCGTTTTGTCATACAAGAAGGTGGCAGAAAGACTGTCCTTGGTTGAAAACTGGTGATCAACTCGCGCAGTATAGAAATTACCGCTTCCCGCCTGCTTGGTCACTACGCTGTAATGTGCCGTATCACCCCCAGAAAGAATCGCCCCGTTAGGTACATGCCAGAACTGGAGAAAAGGCACGATTGCTGGATCAACAGTTACATTGCCACTCGAAAGGATTCCCTGGCGAGCATTAAGAGAGGGCACAGTATTTACTTGGGTGCTGCTCAATGATTGCCGCAAGCCTTCGTAATTGAAGAAAAAGAATGTCTTGTCCTTCACGATGGGACCACCAACCGATCCCCCAAATTGGTTCCTCCGAAAAGGCGGCACGCTGGGACCGTCGAAGAAGTTTCGGGCGTCCAACGCGCTGTTACGGAGAAATTCGTATACATCTCCGTGATACTGATTTGTTCCAGTTCGCGTGATCGCGTTGATGACCCCGCCGGAAGTTTTTCCGTATTCGGCAGAATAGTTTGTCGTTAGGACAGAAAACTCTTGAATCGCGTCCACGCCAGAGAGCGCACCCAATACGCCGCCCGGGGCCCCATTTGTATAATCGTTAAAGCTGATGCCATCTAGCCGGTAGTTGTTTTGTGTCGGTCGCGTCCCGGACACGCTTAGCTGATTGCCAAATCCCCGTGCGCCCCTAACTACGTCAGCGGAACCAACCGCACCAATGCCTGACTGATTGCGGACCTGGGCGATGCCGGGTTGCAGAGTTGCGAGCTGAGACCAATCCCTCCCATTCAACGGAAGTTCCGTCACAGTTGTTGCATCTACTTCGCCACTGATGCTCGAGGTGGCCAAATCGACCCCCGAGGCGATGTCTTTTACCTCCACCGTAGAAGTGGACGTGCCGACCTGCAGCACAACATTCACAGTTTGCTCTGCACCCACCGTGAGCGTGACCCCTGAAGCAGTTCCCACGGAAAATCCAGCTGCCGAAATTCGCAAGTCATATTGGCCGGGCGACAGATTGGGCACCGTGTAGAACCCCGCCGAGTTGCTAATGACACTGTGCACTACGCCCGTCGCACGGTCTTTAATCGTGATCTCGGCATTTGTGATAACCGCGCCGCTAGGGTCACTGACCGTACCAAGGATGGTTCCGCCCGCAACCTGCGCGCGAGTCGGGATAGAATTGCAGAAAACAACTGCGATCAACGCTATCAATACAATAAAAACACTACGAGATACACGCGTAGAACTCATGCTCCCCTCCTAACACGAGATCAAACCCCGGTGCCCGAGAAGTACTTCAACCCGCTTCAACGTTCGAACTTGCGTACCCCACGCCCACTCAAACGAAGAATCACTCTCTAAGGACGGTTACATTCTCGCTTGACGAACGATGCGTTCCCCCGTCGTGCATGCTCGTTGGCAAGAATTCCTTTTGACCATGGGATATAATGTTTCGTCAACTATTTTCATGGCCGGTTGACGACAGAAGCAGGCGCAAGAGCGACCTCAATCTTATCGACCCCCTCTAGACTGCATGCCCACCTCTTTCGATTCGCCAACGGATACGCGCGCGCGATTGGTGACCATGCGCTCGTACAAATGGCGTACAGTCGAGGAACCAGCGGTCACAAACACAAAGGGAAATACGGCGTGAAAGAAACAGGCAACTCCTCCGGAAATCATACTTGCCGCAAATTTGCACGCCGAGCGGAAATGCTCACCGTAGGTCTCGCCGACAGAAGCCGGGTGCTCGGTGAATGACAATCGCTGCATGAAATCATTCCCTCCACGTCCAAAGTGGGGGAACGGTAACACACCGATCCGTGAATAGAATTGCAATTTTGGGCGTCGAGAAATCACCGTTAGCAATGTCATTCCATCTCGCTTCGATTCAGGGTAAACCATTCCCCTATCCTCATATATTTTAAAATCAGATACGATGCATCATCGATTTTGAAGGGCCAGCGCACGCAGATCGCAATGTGCATGGGAGGCTGCCTGGGCCATTCGACCCAGCTCGCAGCCCTCGTTCTGTCGGCCTCACTGGATGAATGCACCACAGCACGTTCTTTCGAAAGCGATTTGGTAGAGCACCATTGCATCTCCTGCCCGGAAGAGGCACTATCGCGAAACTACATTTCAATTCGTTGCTGCGAGGAGGCATAAAAGCCCATGGACCAAATCAGCTTGAAAATCATCAAGTGCCTGCAAGAAGACGCCATGATGCCGGTCGCCAAAGTGGCGGAACGGGCGGGGTTATCCCCATCACCGTGCTGGCGTCGTATTCAGAAGCTAATCAAAGACCGCATCATTCTTCGCCGCGTGGCTCTGCTCGATCCGGATAAGGTAAACGCGGGCGTTAACGTCTTTGTCAGTATTCGGACCAACCAGCACTCGCTAGAGTGGGCCAGCAAATTCTGCCGCGCCGCCGCACAGATTCCCGAAGTTGTTGAGTTTTACCGCATGAGCGGACGAGTCGATTATTTGTTGCGCGTCGTCGTTCCGAACATTGCCGCCTATGACGAAGTCTACAAAAAGCTCATCAAGGCTGCTGATCTTTACGACGTCACTTCGAGCTTCGCGATGGAGACAATCAAGTACACCACTGCGTTGCCGCTCCATTACGCGAACGATCCCTCTTAAAGGGTGGTCGGTAACGCACGCAATGAGCGCCGCTGCAACTACGTTCGACATGCTGGTAGTCGGCTCAGCGGCACTAAATTGGCGGGGTGCGCGAAAACGTGCAGTTCATTGACTTCTACCTTGCCCGCCGCTTTCTTCCGCCGCCTATTCCATGCCGAATATGATTATCGTTTGTCGTATAGTTGGCGCGCGGAGGCTTTATGGCTCGCGTTGTTCCTGACGAGATTATTGATAAGCAAAAAATGTGGAAGAAGTGCTCAGGGAGATGGACTTTGGCCAACACCCTGATGGGAGTCGTTGCCGCGCTCCTCGGCACCCTGATTGCTGCCAATGCGGGATTAAGTTTTCTCTCGCCAGGGACCGTCATCGGGTGCTCGATGGTAGTCGCCGGACTCGCCTTCCTTCTGACAACGCTGAACGCCGGGCTGAAGGCGAAAGGATTTGCAATGGCGGCGCGGGAACTTGAGTCCGCCATCGCTCGGTATCGGTTTGACGACGAGCTTCCCGAAAAATATCTGGCTCAAGCCGAGGTGCACGGCGTTGAAATCTTTAGCACGCTTGATTCGAAGAAATCCGGCAGCTAGTCTGGTCGTCAGACCAGTCACGATTTAATCGGCCAGATATCGTCTCACGATGGACTTGTTTTAGAATCGGGTACGTTCCGGGTCGATTTGCGGCACGTCGGCCCGACACAACCAACTTCAGTAATACCAATACACGCTTGAAAAGTGATAGGATAGGGAATGAATTCTGGACTAGGGAGGATTTCAGCGCGTATTCGAAAGCAACCCATCTGACACCCATTGACAAAGGAGAACGCGATCCTGCGGGGCGCCAAAGACGCCCAGGGTCGTTTAGACGGACGTTGCAATGCGTCGTTGATCTCACCGATCGCCCCATCTGGCTAGAAAGCAAAAGGCGAACAATGCGCACCGGCATGAACGAATCTAAGGGCTTCCAGCAATGGTAAAAAACGAAATTGGTTTCCGATACAGCTTGGCTAGATACTGCAACTCAACGAAATCGACTCTGCGCTCGCCAGATTCGACCTTCGAAACAAACGATTGGGGACGCGAGAGTTTTCGCGCGACCTGAACCTGCGTAAGACCAGCATCCTTCCGTGCCTTCCTCAATGAGGCGAGAAACGCTCGATAATCCCTGCGGTACTCGCCGCTCTTCAGGAAAACACGTCACGTAAACCAATTAAGGTGTTTTACAATCCCCTCTTCAAATATCCCAACTTGGGATATTTAAATAAGCCTAGCGATTTAAGCAATTTAGTCGTCGTAACGTGCTGGGGAATGCGGAGCAAGAAATGGGGAACTATTGCGGGACGTGCGGAACATCATTACCGATCGATAGCGATTCGGACAATTGCTGGCGACATGGCGGTCCAGCACTGACGGCGGAGTCGCAGATCAGATGCCCGTTCTGTCGAGAACCAATCCTGGCGGAGGCGAAGAAGTGCCGCTATTGCGGCGAATTCTTAGCACCGCCACACCCAGCGCTGATGCCAAAGGTTGCTGCCAACACCTATTCAGCCTAGCGTCGCGCCTCCAGTGCGTCGATCTGGAACCAGTCGGATTCGAAACACCGGATCGCAAAACATCTGGTTGGCTCGGATGGGCAGACATCCATTGTTAACTCTGATGTCGATCGTCGCATTTTTCTTGACTGCAGCTATCGCACGACTGGATTTCATCCGACAGCCATCAACGACTGCCTCAGAGGCTAGGCCCAACTCCTGTCGTTGCAACTCCAACGCCGCCGATGACGGCACCTTCGAAGTTTCGTGTCTTTAGATTGAAGACGGATGAGGTGACGTCTTACGTGGTTCCGACGAACACGACTGACGAAGAATTGAAGAATTTGCTTTGGTTTTTCCGAGGCAAAGTGAGACCTGGCCAGTTCAGGGACATTGGTATCACGGGTCCTACGTCAAAGCAGTGGGGCGAGTATGGGTATAAGTCCGGAATGCTTGCAATTTATCGTGGGACGCGATGCGCTGGTGAGGAGTACGTCAGTCTACAGGCCGCGGCTCATGGAAATTTGGGTCCCTGCGGATATGGTGAACATGACGACGCTGACTACCAATGGGGAATCAATGCAGACCCGGAGAAAGACTCCTGAGACATCAGAAACAAGGACGGGCAATTGGTGGTGCTGTTCGACTACAAAGACAATTGGACGCTTCCCGCGAAATCAAAAGACTAATCTCAATGTCTTCCGGAGGACACAGCGGGCGCTGCGTGGGTGGAATTTGAGTTTGGCCGGTCCTTGGGAGAGGCTCCCCCGGGTGTTACGAATTGTCTATCAAAGTGAGTGGTGCAAAGTAGTTCGTTCAGGGCTTGCGCCCTAACCTTCACCCAGCGCTTTTTCGCCGCCTTCACAGTCGCTCTGCCAGCAGCCGACAGCTCGCGTTTCTTTGCGCCGATGACTTCACGCTCAGTGGAGTGGCCCAAGGCCTTCGCAGCCGCCCAACTGGTGCTGCAGTTTGGCTAACTGTTTTTCCAGCTTTCTCTTTTTCGCGCTTTATCGCTGCCCGTATGTCCATGAATCCTCCCCAATGAAATCTATCTCAACCAGGGGCACAGCACCAGACGTACTGCCCTAGGTAACTGCCTCAGGTCTGGCTGAAAGACCAAATGGGCATTTCTGACGTGCAGTATCGTACAGGTCGGGCACTTGTCCGCTAACCCGACTAACGGGATTTGGCGATCATTAATGACCACAAGGGCGTTTATCGGTACTAATCTCTTCGTGACAACCATCTTATGAGGAAGATGGTGCTTTCTCTTCCTGCCTAGAGTGGGCAGCCACCGATAAACATCAGAGAGGGA
>Ga0073928_10010453_pt1 | contig 11045 bp, 10 predicted proteins | sample PaiPotPPA55metaG_FD_76969 | JGI IMG/M metagenome (GOLD analysis project Ga0073928, IMG submission 76969) | Iron sulfur acid spring bacterial and archeal communities from Banff, Canada, to study Microbial Dark Matter (Phase II) - Paint Pots PPA... ...
AGCGCGAACGAAGGAAATCTTGTAGTGGAGTTCCCGCCAGCTTCCGTCGTGGCCTTGAACATCCAACTGAATTAGCACCAGCAAGGCATTGCTTGGCTTTTTCCCTCTTCGCTACGTCTTCGATCAACCTTGGCTTGGAACCAGGCCTATCCCCTCGCGCAGGGTAATTAATTGATTGATGGGGATCTGCTTGAAGGACTCCACAACAACCCCGTTCGGCCAGTGCACTTCCAGACCAACCGAAGTGTGATTTCCGAGGCCGAACTGAAGCCGGGAAGGAGCTTGCCGCGCAAGAGGCTTAGCCGCGTGCGCCGGACAGCGCGATCGCCGATCCGAGAGAAATTCCCATAAATGCGCGACGCGAATAGATCATCCCGGCTTTCTACGTCCTGAGGACCGGCGTCCACAATTGCATCGGCGTAGGGGCACGATTCGCCCACGCATAGTACGGCACAAATGTGAGGTCCACGGGCCGGGCTATTGGCGCGTCCGCAGAGTAAGGCAAAAGGTAGCCGTCGACAAAGTGAATACCGGCGTCCAGTAACGTGCGGTCGCCCGTCGCGCGATAATAGGCAATCCCGCCCTGGATCATGTGGCCCATGTTGTACAGTTCATGGCCCGACCGTTGTACCTCGGGTTCCATGCGCTGCCTGGCGTGCTCTCCCACGTAATACGTATTCAAATATCCGCCGGACTCTTGAACGGCGACGATTTCCTTAATGATCTTGTCCGCCATCGCATGCAGCTCCTGACGGTCGCCGGACTGCAGTGCGAAGCCAGCAGCCTCCGTCCACTTGTAAACGTCCGAGTCCGAATAAACCGGACCGCGCTGTGGAGCCTCGCTCTTACCGGTAAGCCGTAAGAAATTCGTCATCCGCCCGTTGGCCTCGAGCAATTTCTCCATGGACGGAATGCTCTTGTCGACGTTAGTCTCGCGGCGCGCTCCCCAAAATCCTTCTGTAATGGTCACCGCGTGTACAGGAATGTTATGTAGCTTGGCGTACGGAGACTTATCAAGAAAAAGCATGCCCTCATCTTTCCAATCAGCGCTGGGCGTTCTCGGAGCACCTCCCCAAGACGGAACCGAGGAAATTATGGATAGGCACAGAGCTCACCGTGGCAGCAGAAATGGCAGCGCCAACAAATTCCCGCCGCGACAACTGCGATCGCTCTGACATGTTCGCCTCCTCAGCACTGCGCATTCGATCCTATCCGACGGGCATTATACGCGTTTCATAAAAAACGTTTAGAACCTTGCCCAATAAAACAGTCATGCACGTGCACGCCGCTACTCTTCCAGTAAGGTTCGGTCCTAATTGGATCGTGTCCTTTTGGAAGTACCGCCGGATGGGTGGGACAAACCTGGACTAGAGCGCCTGATCTAGATTTGCTTCCGCTCTTTTTGGCAGTTGGTCAGTTCCGATTACCGCGTTATCGGCTTTCTGCCTACGCCACAAATCCATCCTTTGTCGCGTTCCTCAATTACCTGCACATCCGAGTACCCCGCGTTGGTGCAGAGTTCGCGATGCTCATTAACACTCAGGAGTGTCATGCCCGTTCGTGAGTCGTATTTTTCGGCAAGCTTTGCAGCCATGGTGTTCGCTCCCTTATAGATTTCCGCAATGAGGGCGAGCGTGCCACCGGGCTTCATGACTCTGAAGACTTCGCGCATGTCGCTGGGCAAGTTGGGCCACCAGAAGTGTGTTTCCACGGCTGTGACGAGATCGAACATGCCATCCGGAAACGGCAACTGAGAAACAGATCCCTGCCGGATGTCGACGCGGCCGAGATCTATCCATCGTACATTCGTTCTCCTTGCTGCGGCGACGCTCTCCTCGGAATAATCGACGCCATAGACTTTTCCCTGCGTGGCGATCGCCGCTAACTTATTGACGGTCCTGCCGCCACCGCAACCCACATCGAGGATCGTGTGGTGGTTCTCTATCGAGATGTGCTCTAAGCCCCAGTCTGTTAGCTTGGAATGGCTAGAATTCATTCGCCACAAAGTGTATCGGCCGAACCACCCTGTTGGCTTGCTGCATTGATTCACCGGTACGTTCCTGCTGATCACCGTTGCCCACCCTGTCAGACAGTCTAACCGTTAAGACGAGCGGGACGCAGCTAGCCTCGAGGCAATCTCACTTGCTGGCAAGGCGGCGAATCGGAAAATGGTCGCTGGCACTCATATTTTCGGTAACCGTGTCTATCAGGCGCCCGCCGGCTAGGCGCGAGCTGATCACCCATTAGCGCGCGGAATGGTGCAAAACAAAAACAATTAACGCTGAGGCGCGACGTGGACCACGTGCGCCGGCACGGGGTCTTGCACGGTAATCAAAGTGTCAAAGAAAGAATTGCCGGGATGCGTGTTTCCGACTGTGCCCGCGAGCTTCAGAATTCCAATGGGCGCTTCGGTGATTTCGTTGCTCTGAACTTTATTGTCGTTAGCCTCGATAAGGATGGCGGCTTGTCCGCTATTGGTGACGTCATTGCCTTTGGCTAGATTACCGTCACCCGCCAAGTCAATCCCAACGAGAACCAAAGAATTAGAAATGTTGTTCGACTCGATTTTTGTGTTTTGTCCGTTCGTGAAGATGCCGACCTGGTTTGTGGCGACGGAGTTGTGCTCGACACGCACATCATCGGATTGAAAAATCAATATGCCTGTGGCGTTAAATGCGCAGTTTGTGAGAGAAACGCAGGGAGCCCATACGTTGTCTGTGACGGTATTCCGCAGCACGCCGCCCTTTGCGCCGAAGCCAATTTGAATGCCATTTTGCGCGGCACCCGCTGTAGGGCCAAGGCCCGTGACAACGTTCTCGGTGATAATGACTTCGGTGCCCGATTCATTGCCGGTGATTCCGTTCTTCTGATAGTCGTGGATGCTGTTGTCCTCAATGCTAACTTTGGAGCTTGCGCCGCCGAGGCTTTGCACGACGATGGCATCACCGCTCTGGCAGCCATTAAGCGATACGGACAGTTTCGTGTTTCGCACGGCGTTGTGTTCGATACTGCCCGACGAATTCTGGTACAAGATGCCGATGAGGTCCGGAGAGCACTCGGTTATGCCATTGTTCGCGGTGTCCACGATGAGACCTTCGATCTCTACATTCGCAGCGTCCTTGACGAGGATGGCGGCGGCTATCGGAGTGCCGGAAGAACCGGTGGTGTTTGCCACCATACTGGCAGGCATCACGATCGCGCCATTATCGCCTTCGATGCTGAGTGATTTGTTGATGGACAGCTGTTCGCGATACGTGCCGGGACAGATGCGGATCAGACTGCCTGGGTTCGCCGCATTGATGGCGTCCTGAATGGACGTGAATGTTGCGGAGGGGCATTGGACTTTACCGTCGTCAACGACCAGGTCAGGCTTGCGATCGCGATCCTGCGCGCCAGCAGCCATACGCGGAATCGCAAAAAAAACCGAGAGCAGAAGAAAAACAGACAAAGCAGACTTTCTCATTGTAGTTCTCCAACTTGAGCTTCGAGGCACAGACCCTGGAGGGCGGGACACCGAGGGAGCTTGAGCATACAACAGAGCGAAGCCAGTGAAAAGAGGGTTAGTAAAAACGTCACGCATTTGACTCTCTTCCGGCGAGTGAAATTATGCTTTGCTGCTCGGTTAACCCCTGTGTAGTCGCGCAATTGGAAACTACAAATCCACATGCACGGTTACACGTTAATCAGGCGTTGAGGTCTACTGGGGAGAAGTTGATTTAGAACTCCGCCCGCCGAACACCGATCTCCAATTCTCCAACCTCGGCCTTCGGTTTGAGTAGTTTTTCTCGAGTCATTCACGGTTTGATGTCCGGTATATTCATATCTGTAGCGGACTTCAGAGATGCTGCCCCAGGAACTTCTGACGATGCGTTATCCCCTTGGCGGGTGAGATAGAGGACGAATGGAGTGAGCTCGAAGGGCGTCACCTCATCTTCGAGCACCGTGGCTACTGGCTTGGATTTGAGCAACTGAAGCTGATTGTTCCATGGTTCGACCTTGATGCGTCCGCCGAGTGGCAGCGCAGCGATGACGTTGACCGCTGGCTTTGCTGCCGACGCTTGCGCGGTTGGCACCGCGGAAGTACTGGTCAAGCTTGTCGCGACCCTGTTGCCCAGGTGCGGACTAACTAGATTGGGGATCTCCTTCGAACGGTCATTCAACGCTTGGAGGAAGAGTTGCGCGTTTCCGAGATGGTCCTTGTATGGGGACTTCTTTAGTAATTCGATCCCCTCGTGGGTCGCCGCCTGCTCCTCTTCCGGTGTGTGAGTAAAGCCGAAGTGATGGAACGTCTCTTTTTCGTCGAATCGCAGGCGATTGAAAAACGCATATTGCGTTCCCATACGATGTCCAAGCACGACATGACCGAGCTCGTGCGCGAGGATGGCCGCAAGGCTGGTCTCGTCAGGAAGCACATCCACCAAGCCGCGGCTCAGGACGATGGTGTGGCCCATGGTGAAGGACTCCAGCGTTGAGGTCATCAGAACGCGGCAGCGGACCGCTGGCTGGATATCGAGGTCATTTGTGACCTCAAGGTTGTTGATTACCGTCTCCAGCACTTTGTCCACATCCCCATACGGCGCCATCAAGCCCAGTTGCTCCATCTTGGCTGCGACATTGTCTTCGGCCTGACGTCCCCAGGCGCGTTTCGCCTCAAGCGGCGAGTAGTCGTTAGCGATTTCACTCTGGTCCTTTACTGGCCTCGGCGTTTCCACGAGAACCTTGCTTAGCTCTTGCTCTTCGCGAACGTGGCTAGGGGCATAGCTCCAAAGGCGCGTCTGTGCCCGGAATGACGGGACCGCCACGCTGTCAAGCGCTTCGCTGTAGATGAAAGCCGGTAGCCATTCGTTTTTTCCCGCGTTCGTACGCCAGCTGTCAAAATTGAAGTAGTAGCTGGTCTTGGACCGACCACTATAGCCACCGTTGAAGCGCACGATGTGGTAGTCCTGATCTTCCACCCAGATGCGCCCGACAAAGCGCCCTTTGTCTCCCTTCGAGGACGGATCGAGGTCGAAAACCAGACAACGAACTTCACCTAAGAACTCGCGGCCGACATAGTCGAACTTGTAATTCTGGCGGTCGAAGCCGTTTGTGTCCAGATAGATCATTTGAAGAAAGCCGCGCGGGAGAAACTCCATCGAGAACATGCTCCCCAAGCCGCCGATCATATTATGTTTGGTACGAGTGCCACTGATTAGCGCCTCAAGCTCCACGCCCTTCGCGAGTCGCGCGTGCCCGAGAAAATACTTATCGCCGTTCGGCACCGCGCCCTGATCCTTGTTGGGACGGAGAATCTGGATGTACGTTTCCACGATGGGTGAGTATTGGCGAAGCGACTGTACCTCCGCCTGCTCTTGCGCCACGATCTTGTCCACGACATCAGTCAGGGTCGGCTGTTGCTGGGGAGCTGCAGGCAGGGGGACAGCACCCAGCGCTAGGGCCATAAGCAAGATTTTCAGGGCACGCATAGTCCCTCCTAAACTGTATATGGCAGATATAGCTGGTACTTGGCAGGCTAGGCTCCAGAAAGCACGCTGCCAGCTGTCCTGAGGGTTAGTTTAAGGACAGGAGTACTTACTGATTGGCGCCCTGGACGAAATGTCGGCGGCTTGAGTGAAAATTTAGAGCACGCTACCTTAGTCGTTTTCCCATCGACAACTGTGTGTCAGCCATTTCACAGTACGATAACGGCGTTAACCAGGCGCTGAGAAGGCGAAGTTATCCGAGAAGCATTTGCCATGCGCGCCTCGAAGTCTGGCGTTACGGGAACAGTTCCGCCGACAGGAGAAAATTTAAATGTTCAGCGTTGTCGGCATTGATCCCTCGCGTGATGAGGACCTCGCCGTTCACCAACAGAATTGCCGCGTGCTCTGAGCGCTCGGTCTCCATATTTCGAGCGGCTGTGACTGATATTCGCGTTGCATCTCCTGCTTCGCTCGTTCGAACGTGATATCCCTTGACCGACGCGAACGCTGAGTACTCGGCGGTCGGCAAGGTCTTTTGCGTTCACCGGGGCGGGTAAGCGGAGAAAATTGGCTGGGATGAGTTAGAGAAAGGATAGCGGAGCAAAAAGTGGAGCTTGACGGGCTATATCTATCTATGTAGAGTTAACCTATGGGACTGCGGATTCGGCTCTCTCGGCAAACGTTGGCTGTGTTAGATGCATTGCTAGGCCGGCCAGGGCAGTGGCGGCACGGGTACTCGTTGAGCCAGAGCACGGGAATACCTTCCGGAACGCTCTATCCGATTCTTATGCGGCTTGAGAAATTGCACTGGCTGGAAACGCGGTGGGAAGAGGCGAAAACACCCGGGCGACCGCCACGGCATCTTTACCGGCTTTCTGGAACTGCGCGAGAGTGGGCCCGGGAAGAAATTCGCGCGGCACAGGAGCGGCGTTTTTGGAAGCATGCGGAGAACGAGGTATGAGCGTGGCCAAACAAGAGAATCCTGCCGCTGCTCGGTTCGCGCGATGGATGCTTGGACGCGCGGTTCGGTATTGGCCCGAAAAGAATCGCTCTTGGGGGCTGGCGCTTGCGGCGGAGATTGACGAGACGACGAGTGCGTTCGAAGCGGTTCGGTGGTCGTTGGGAGGAATCAGGTTCTTCACACGTTCGGTGGTGTCGAGTGCATGGGCATGGATGAAACTTCCGGCGGGCGGCTCTCTTCCGGGAGGCGCGGACGGGCCGGAAGGGCCGTTGCTGCTTCCGCGGCGATCGCGCTTGTTTACGACAGCGGTTCTGGCAGCGGCGGCGTTCCTGCTGGCTTTGCCTGAAGGACGCGAGGCCATGCGGACAGTGCGGTCGAGCTGGCAGGATTTTCAACAGACAGGGACCGATCTGCGGAAGTTGGACGAGCTTGCGGCTCGCGCCGAGAAGGAAAAAGATGCGGGAACGCTGGCTTTTGTTGCGCTGAGCACGGACGATTCGAAGCGCGCTTCGGAGCTGATTGAGCAGGCGGTTTCGCTTGACCCGCAGTACGTGTGGGCCTACGCGGCGGAAAACCGACGGATTGGGGCCGACTCAGGGCAGCCGGATTGGCCCGCGCAGTTGCAGGCGGCTGATCCTGGCAATGCAGTGCCTCTCCTGCTTGCTGCGGATAGGCTGGTCGAGCCGCGCGTTGAGGCGATTGTGTTGCACGGCCCGCCACTCGGTACGGAGGAAAAAGTTCTGGCGAGCGATCCGAAATGGGTCGCGCTGATGGAAATGGCGTATACCGCGCCGCGCTATGACAGCTATTTTCAGAAGCATTCGCAGCTCACGCGAGAAGTGTGGAATCGCGAGAAAAACCTTTCACCGGCGATCGCGGTGGCGGGCTTGTGGCGTCACGAGATGCCAAGCCTGCTGCACATCAAAATATTTTCGCAGATCAAGATTGCGGACGCGAAAAAAGAGCGCGCGGCGGGGGATTTGGAAGGCGCGGCGAGGTTGCTCGGACAAGTGGATCGCTTCGGCGTGAGAATGGCGGATTCGAGCGGGACGAAGATTGAACAGCTGATTGCATTGTCTCTGGCGCGAAATGCTGAGCGCGAGATGGTTGATCTCTATTCGAACGCGGGCCGGGCGGAAGAAACGGAAAAGGCTACAGCGCAGCGCGAGAAGATCGAAGCGCGGATGCTAGGGATGCGATGGGGAAGCGATCCGGATGCGGGGGCGAGGGTCAAGAGGTTTCGGCGGGAAGCTACGATTGTGCAGGTGTCCGCGATTTTGGGACTCGCGTCAGGATTGGGCGCGCTGGCGGGGATTCTATGGCTGGAATTCCGGCCGGGAAGGCGCGCGAAGCAACAGGCAATCTGGCGGCGACTGTCTTGTTGGGCGGCAGACTATGCTCCTGCCGCGTTTCTGGCGGCCAGCGGCGCTTTTCTGCTGAGTTTCCTGCCGTACCAGCGAGCGCTTGCGGAATATCGCGCTTCGAATTACCGAGTGATTGACCAAGAGCGTCTTATGGATGCGCTGTGGAGTTTGATCTCGTTTCCCGAAGCTGTGTTGGGCGTAGATGCTGCTGTGGCGTTTTGGGCATCGGTTACGATTGCGCTGAGCGCACTGCTCTTGATCGTGTTGGTTCGCGGTTTCTACCGCACGAGGCGCGCTACAGCGAATCCTGCCTGAGCCCTTCCTTTTCCTTCCGCCAAACCGGTGACGCTCGTTGATTCGCGGCGTTGCGGCGGCATGCTGTAGACTACTTGACTACCCGGAGCACAGGGGATCTGCCAATGCTGGTTGTCATGAAGTCACGCGCCACTCATTTGTTACTTCCAAAGGCGTGGCTTGCAATTTAGTTGACGCGACGAAGTCCTCGTGCGCGGGGCTGATTTCCTAGCCATATTCGAAAAGCCTCAGCGGGATGCTCTGGCTATGCTGTTCCTCAATCTGCATAATCACGGATTTGGCGTCGCCGAAATATTTTGGGGTCTTTGGCTCTTGCCGCTCGGGCCGCTTGTGTACAGGTCGCGATTCCTGCCGCGGTTCCTGGGCGTCTGGCTCGCCATCGGCGGCTTCAATGGCGGCAAACTTCCCGTCTACGTGTGATTCGGAGCGAGGAGCACCTGAATGCAGTACGCAACTCTTCCTGCCAGAGACGCCACATGCAGGACATCGGACGGACGAGACTTGTTTGGGTGTGAGTTCGCTGTTCTTCATTTCTGACAAAATCCGACTACATGCAGTCACTGTCCAGATTTGGACAGTCGTACGGTACGGATCGCAGTACGCTTGGTCAGTGAAAATGACAGACCTGACACCGCAACTACTACTTGCCGTCCCTTGCCCTACGTGTGGAGTCGATGCTGGCAAGGATTGTATCTTGCATGCAGGTGGCCTGCGTTCCGATCCCCACATAGATCGGAAACTTGATGCGGCTGAAGCGATTGAGGCGAAAAGAACTCCCAACCCCGGCTAGTTTCAATACAATTGCCGAACGATTCTTGTAGAATCGCCGCATGGCAGCCAACAAAAGATGGACCATACCAACCGACATCTAATGTGGCATGGCATGTGTTTGTTTCTAATCGGGCTACTTACTGGCCTCGCCGAGCAGCATTTCGCCAACATGCGCATGGGACTTGCCGCGCACTTGGAAGGCGTGATGAACGGTACATTCCTGATTGCACTAGGTGCCGTCTGGACCGAAGTACGACTGTTGCCGCGAATGAAGGCTATCGCGTATTGGACCGCGCTTTACGGCACATATGGTAACTGGCTTGTAACGACGCTTGCGGCGGCTTTTGGTACTGCGGCCCTGTCTCCAATTACGGGGGCAGGCCATCGTGGACAGTCATGGCAGGAGGGCCTTGTGACGGTTGGTTTCATAACTGTTGGCATCACTATAACCGGCTCATCGGTGCTTATCCTTTGGGGCCTTCGAGCCAAAGCGAGGCCATGAGTTCGCCTTGTCGCGCGAGTTGGGCATTCTTCTATAAACGCCGTAACCACACATGTCCGGTTACGCTGTCCACGGCTGCGGAAGCGTTTTCATCCACAGGTCCATATCCAAACGTGGTGCGGGAATCGTGCCTTCTGCGTGGATACGGCCGCTGCCGTCCTTCACGCAGTAGCTGATCGTTTCCTCGTGAACATCGAGTCCGATGTAATACATACTCTCCCTAGAGCAGCCTCCTTGGTTTTTCTGAATCAGCGCCGTCGCTGAGTTCAGCTTTTTTACATCAAGCGCTCCTCCATCGACCTATCTTATTCATTCAAACATATCGTCCACTGGGAGCTATGCCGCCTACATAGCCGAAATAGCGACCAGTTCCCGAGGACAAGCTACGCAAGCCCGCCGTTCGCCCCAACTGCTTACTTTGCGATTTGATTTGCCTGCGACGCGGCCAGCTCGCCCTTCAGACGCTCGATCTCTGACTGCAGGTACTGCCTCTGCTCCAGCTCGCAGTCGAGCCTGGCTTTCCCCGCGGCGTCTCCGGCGTAATTGGGCTTGGAATAGTATGCGGCCTGGTCTAGAACAAGCTGGCGCTGCAACAAATTGAGCTCTTGCTCTGCCTGATCGAGCTTCATCTGGATTCCCGCGTCTTCAGGAGAGTCGCAAGCAATGCGTAAGGCTCTCTTCAGAGACGCAATCTTCTTCTCGAGATTGACTTCCGTCATTCGCGCAGGGATCATCGGTTTCGTTTCTAGAAGCGGTGGACCGCCGACGTCAAGCCCTGAGTGGCCGGACTTGAAAGTCTTCAACTCGAGATTGGGGCCAGAGATGACATTGGGCTGATAGGAGAGTTCGCGGCGAATCTGGTCCTGCTCCCCCTGTGCGACCAGGAGGGCCGTTTTGAGTCTCTCGGCTTCAGGATTATCGCATTCTGCCGTCCGTGGTTTTGGTACTTCGGCTCCGTTCCTGATGAGGCCTCTGGGGGAGACGCTGAAGCCCTCGGCACCGAATACTGCCCGCCCAGGTCGTCGTTGGTGATGATTTTCGGATGCTTCGTGGAATTTAATTTTTGCTCGCGAAACTTCCGTGCGACCTCCGCTATCGATTCCGCGGGATGCGGTGGTTCTCGAGATTGCGCAGGCGCACCAAGCGCTAGCGCTAGAACCGTGATGGTTAATGAGCACGCCCAAGACACGCCAAACGGTTGCCATCCCAAGAGTTCCGAGGGCTCGCTAGTATTACGGCACCGCCTCGCGCGTAGCAGCCGCCAGAGCGCGAATCTGATCGTCATGCGATTGCGTGGCGTATTCCGGATCTTCGCGCTTGCGGTGTAGCGCGTATTCGGCGAGTGCTGTCGCCAGCAGTCCACGTTCGCTATCCACGATGGAAACGCGAACGCTTAAAGTTCCAAAATCTACGCCAGCCACGATTGCCATGAGATTTGGATTGGCTCCCTAGGAATTAACAATCACCCCACGTGTGCGTGCATTTCCCAACCGAGGTAACGCATCGTGGATTCATGCACCGCTGGTGCCACGGAGGAAAAATTGGCGGCGACGTGATGCTCGAAACCGTTTTCGCAGATATAGCGCAGCAGTTTCTGTAGGCCGGGAATTTCGACCACTCCCGCGCCGCCAAACGTCTCGAGGGGGTCGTCCGTAAACCTGCCGTTGCCG